>JACCDU010092916.1_pt1 | contig 10208 bp, 9 predicted proteins | sample 7446081 | NCBI WGS metagenome assembly JACCDU01 (sample SAMN15323447, study PRJNA562643) | freshwater metagenome | isolation source: river surface water | place: USA:Blue River Watershed | collected 2017-08-17
CACATCAACCGAACACTGATTGGCAGCCCTTTGGGATCCCTTAAATTCTCACGTACCAGTTTGTAGGCCGCGATGTAGTTCGTCACCTCCTCGACGTCATCGGTGTTCCTGACATCAAGCCCCGCCTCCTCATCAAACAAATCAGTAATGGTCGCCTGTGTGCCCTCAATCTGAGAGGTCAGAAGTGCCTCTTTGCGGATGGCGCTGTAAAGCAGCCAATCTACAGACGGCACAAGTCCGGACACCCCTGACAGACGAGCCAGCGCCATCTCCGCTTTTCGGTTGAGCTCTTCATAGCTCTGAGGATCAATGCTCGGTTTTTCCGGTGGAAGCGCAAACGGGACGAACGCATTCACCTCCTCTCCAAGGGTGGTGGATTTTTCGTAAGTACCTGCTGCACGGATCATATTCAAGAAATCTTTAATTTGATTTTTCATTTTAAAGGGTTCTTTAATTTAAGTGCAAGCCATTAAACCGTTTACACAAAATCTAGGACACGCCCCGCCTTGGTATTGCGGCGTTCCTTCATCCCCCCTCGATCACCCTAGCCACCTCACCCTGGCACTTGCTGCAGCGGCCATTCAGAATCAGGGCACCACGCTGGATACGACCAGTAAAGTGGGTAATGGTCACCTCTTTGCTGCAGTACGCACACCAGACATTGCGCAGTAATCGTTGACGGGTTTCGCCGGGTATCGCCTCCCATTGCTTGAGCGCCTGCGGGGTGAAACTGGTCAGTGCAAGAGGTTCTTGAGTTCTGAACTTGCCCGTGACCACATTGGCCACATCGGAGGCAGAGTCCGCCACCTTGCCTGCTGCATCGCTGGCCAGATCAGCGGTCTTTTTAGCAACGGCGCTGGTCAAGTCCACAGCCTGCCCAGCCAAGTCTCCGGCTTTTTCTGCGGCACCTTTGACCAAGTCCCCCACGGCGTGGGTCACGTCATACAGACTCTTGCCAAATTGGGCTGCCTGCACTTTGATGAAATCCTTGAACTCGGCCAGTTGTTTGGAGCTGAGGAACTCCTTAGTCTTGCGCACCACAAAATCAATCAAGGCCTTGATCAGCTCGATGCCCATTTCCAGCCCCACGCTCAAGCGGTCCAGAATGGCATCGCGCTCTTTGTCTGTGAGGGCACCCCATCCGTAGTAAATCGCCCCGACTGCTGCGCACGTCATCGCAATCGGATTGGACAATGTGACCCCAGCCGTCACAGCGCCAATGGCCGCGAGGCTGTTGCCCAGCAGCAATTGCCCCGTAGCAATGATGGCGATCGAGCTCATATAGCCCAAACCAAAACCAAATTTGGCCGCCTCCAGCACACGGCCCGTGCTGGCCATCATCGGGTTGTCAGATTGCTTGAGATCTGCAATGTGCCGATCCAAAAAGTCGTTCACGCCCTGGGCTGTCGTTGCCGCTGTTTTAACGACAGCGCCCATCCCATAAAGAACATGGATGGCGATTGCCATGGGGGTCAAAGCTGCTTTAGCCATAAAAGCCTTTCAAATTTCGATCATTTTTTCATTGGAACACCGACCGCGTCTGCAGCCAAGTCGCCCATTCGGCAAACCTCCAGCCCACGGCCGGCCGCGCCTTTCACAGCCCAGTTCACATACGTATTTTTGTATGGAGAACTCGAATGGAACCCAAAATCTGCCCCTGCTGCGGCAAAGTCTTTCAACCCCGCCCGGAGGTTCAAAACCAAACCTACTGCTCAGTGCTGAGCAGGACAGTTTGACTACGTGGGTCAAATTTGGATGCAAATTCCTAGGTTTAGTGGCTCACTATTGAATGCAATTCAACACTGATGGCTGTCAATGCACCGAGATGAATCAACCTGACAGCTAACTATATGATTCACAATGAAAAAAGGCTGTCAGGTATCGTTACCTGACAGCCTTTGTCGTTGCAAATGGTGGGGCAATCTGCCATTTAGATGCCAATTCAGTCGCTCCACACTGGCACCCAGATAGCAGCGAAGTCTTAGGACTGTAGCTCAAGTCCGCGCCATTTTCATGGCCTTTTCTCCGGCCCACACTCGCCCCAATAGCGCCCCAGACCCTGGGCGTCACTGATTTTCACATCATGAATCGGGAACTACTCTGGCTGGATTTCAACCAACCAGGAGTTAGTTATGAACTACCCAATCATGGACGAGGACACATTGGCAAAAAGATGGAGTCTGAGCCCCAAAACCCTGCAGCGATGGCGAAAAGAGGGTCTTGGCGCAGCTTGGCATTCCCTCTTTGGGCTTGTCCGGTACCACGCCAACGACATCTCGATATACGAACTTGAGATCCATCGATGGTGCGAAGCAAGCGCAGGAAAGGAGTTGCCAAGGGACAAGATGGCCAACCCGTTTTATTCCGATGGAGAGCTCACAGAACCTTCCGACGTTCAGATTTTTCTGAGCTCCGTCGAAATGAGTCGGATGACCAGCCTGCCCATGAAGTTCTTTTCACCGGAATACATGTCCAAGATTCGCATGCCGCACAGGGACTTCGATAGAGGGATGACGATCCGTTTTCATATGCCTGATGTCCTGGCATGGGAAATCAGAAACAGCACGAAGGGAACCTCAAAAATGGCTGCCCGCAGAACAACGGGAGTGCCAGCATGACTGACAAGAATACATCCCTTTCCCAAGAATTCAACCTTCCCGAGACAACGCCTTTCTGGAATGAAAGGCAGCTTGCACAGCGCTGGAAACTATCCTTGAAGACATTGCAGCGCTGGCGAAGCGAAGGGATTGGTCCAGTGTTCGTAAAGATGAGGAGCAGTGTTTTCTATCCGATCGGTGAAATTATTCTGTTTGAGCATTCGCGCAGACGAAGATCGACTTACGAGTCTGAAAACGATCTTTTCGACGTACTCCCAAACGATTTGATCGATGCCCTTGAAGCATCTGCAAAAACGGGAATGCCGCTGCTCTGGTTCAGATCACCAACGGTCCGAAGAGAGATGGGAATTCCCCATCTCAGAACACTCAGGAAAATTCGATTCTCAACGTCAGAGCTCATGATGTGGGCAAACAAGTTCGCGCAGGCAGAGCGTGCCTTGGGACGTGGCCCCAATAAAGGAGTTGATTACCACGACGATTAACGATTGACCATCGCCGGGGCCACAAGGTCCCGGCCCCCTCTTGCACCGAGGGGACGGAAGGACAAATTGGCCAGCGTTCCCGCTACGCCCCTCAGGAGGGCGGTGATTTTGAAGGAAGATTCTTAGTGCCACTCCGGCACCGAAATCATCCATTTGAGAGACCATATGCAAGCAACTTCTGCCTTTAATAGCCCTGTCGATAGCGCCAAATTTTTTGACCAAATGCAAAAGCTCATGGCCGACTTTTCTATTCCGATCATGATGGACGAGAAGGAGTTGAGCGCTCGATGGAGCGTCAGCGTGCGCACATTACAGAACTGGCGCAACAACAAAAAAGGGCCGACCTACGTCAAGCTCAACAGCGATATCGTGCGCTACAAAATTTCTGATGTGATCGAGTACGAAAACAAGACCGTCATTCAACCGACGCAGACATGAGGACGTTCACAGGCGTCAAGTAAGACATTTGGGGTGACCAATCAAACGACTGGATTGGCCTGCAGGAAAAGTCATTGGCCGTGCTCAGCTGAACTACAGTTCCCGGCCATAAGTGGTCACTGGTGGAATACAGCTATTAAAGGTGCTAGTCCTAGTCAGTTGTTGCGACACTATGAACTCACTGGAGCTAACAGTCCAAAGCTCAATTAGCGCGAATCAGATCTAGCGCGTAGCGTATGTTGTAGGCGTAAAGGAATCCCGTGTTGTATTGGATGGTTTCACCAGTTTCCCTACCATCTGCACCGATGACATACTCTTGCTCGGTGCGATATTTAGAGACTATGGCTGCGATTTTGAGTTCATTTGCAGGCTTGCCTATCTCTGCGAACACGACAGGTCCACCAGAAAATCCTTCGTTATTGATCGCGTCTATAACGAGTGCTGGGTGATCTTGCGAATCGAGCGCGGATACGGTTCCTTTCTTAACGTAACCCAATGGCCGTCGATCTTGGACAAAGCCACTGGGACCTTCAAGCTTGTACGGGAACCCGACGAAGAAGACGTCTTGCCCAAGTACAAGACCTCCCATATCTGCTGCTGCGGGAAGGTCATTCACGACTAGCTGCGCGTCGATCTGGAGTACTGCAATATCTATTTCACCAGGCGCACGACCGATTTCCTTAGTTTTATATTCGATCCAAGTTCCATTGCTGCGAATTTTGATGAACGCGGTCGTAGTCGTAGCTAGAAGATGCTTTGCAGTCACGACATACTCGATACCGTCAACAGCGATAACCACGGCACTTCCATACTCCGCTGCGTGTATGAACAAAGTTCGACTCAAAATATTAGCCGTGACCACGTGGAACCTCCAAAAATCATATTGTTAGACATTCTTGACGGCTTGCCTGTAAATTGAGCGGCCACATTCTGGCATTAAACCCAGGTAATAAGAAGCACGGCATAACGGCGACACGCCCAACTCCTTGGAAACATGGGTCATGGGTCTTGGACCAGACCAAGTCATACAACTCCTGGCGTGACAGCGAGATAGCCATACATACCTCCTCATAGACGGAAACTAGGCCCGCATTTGTTCATAATGGTGACTAAGACTCCAATAATTAGCCAGTCCGACTTCACCCATGGATCACAAGAATCAATCAAATGCAGCCCCCTCCCCCCTGATCGACGTCAAGGGCCTGAGCGAAGCGCTGGCTGCTTTTGCTGCGGAACGTGACTGGGATCAGTACCACTCCCCTAAAAACCTGGCGATGGCACTGACTGGCGAAGTCGGCGAGCTGTCCGAGATTTTTCAGTGGCTGACTGAAGAGGCGTCCAAATCTGTCGCCAAAAACCCGGATACGGCTACAGCAGTTCGTGAAGAACTGGCCGATGTAACCCTGTATTTGGTTCGACTGGCCTCTGTGCTGGGTGTGGACCTCAATGAGGCGGTCACCCAGAAGCTTCAAAAGAACGCGGCCAAGTACCCCGTGGACAAGGCTCACGGCAGCCACAAGAAGTACGACAAGCTCTGATTGGGAGATATCAATGCTCGTCTACGTCGCGGACAAGAAACAATTTCTGCACGACTGCGACTACGAGGACATTGAAGAGGTCATTCAGAACAAATTCAAAGAAGCCACAGGCAAACGGGTTGCCCAAGCTGAGGTCAAGTCCTGGCAATCCTCCTTGAGCTACGTTGCCAAGGTCCTCAGAGATGAGGGAATCGCCCAGGACATTGGGGTGGCAGTTGAGCTGCACATCCCCCAGTCCTCCAAGCGAATTGACGTCACCCTTTCTGGCTACAACGAAGCTGGCCATAAAAACGTCATCGTTATTGAGCTCAAGCAGTGGGAAAAAGCCACCAAGAGCGACAAGGATGGCATCGTCACCACCCATTTGGGCAGCGGTCAAAGAGAGGTGGTTCACCCCTCGTACCAAGCCTGGTCATACGCGGCTTTGCTGGAAGGGTTCAATGAGGCTGTGTACAGCGGCGGCATCCAAGTGCAGCCCTGCGCCTATTTGCACAACTATCCACGGGACGGCGTGATCGACCACCCGCACTACAGCGACTACATCGACAAGGCTCCCTTGTTCCTCAAAGGTGGCTCGGATCGGGATCGCCTGCGTGAATTCATCAAGAAGCACGTCCAGCACGGTGACAACCGCGCCCTCCTCTACGAATTGGATGGTGGCCGTATCCGTCCATCCAAAGCCTTGGCAGATTCACTCAAGGGCTTGATGGAGTCCAAGCCTGAATTCGTCTTGATTGACGAACAGAAAGAGTTTTTTGAATCCACGCTGGCCGCTGCGAAGACTGCTTCGTCAGACAAGCCCAAGGTGGTCATCATTGAAGGTGGCCCAGGTACCGGAAAAACAGTCCTGGCCATTAACCTTCTGGTCCGCCTGACTTCTGCAGGCCTCACCGGAAAGTACGTCTCCAAGAACGCTGCACCCCGCAAGGTCTATGAGACCAAGCTGGTTGGCACGATGACGCGGACCAAGTTCTCGAACATGTTTTCTGGGTCAGGCAGTTTTGTTGACACCCAACGTGACACCTTTGATTTCCTCATCGTTGATGAAGCGCACCGCCTGAATGAGAAAAGCGGCCTGTACGCCAACATGGGCGAAAACCAGATCAAAGAACTGATCAACGCCTCCAAGTGCACGGTCTTTTTCATCGATGAGGATCAGCGCGTCACATTGAGTGACATCGGCAGCCGTGAAGTGATCGAAAACTTTGCCAAAGAGCGTGGTGCCACCGTTGAGCGGTACGCACTGGCATCTCAGTTCCGCTGTAGCGGCTCAGATGGCTACCTGGCATGGCTGGACCAGACGCTTGGCATTCGGGAAACAGCAAACACGCAGCTGTCCACCCAGGAATATGACTTTCACGTATTCGACAGTCCCGAAGCTCTCCACCAAGCCATCATCGAAAAGAACACGGGTAATCGAGCACGGGTTGTGGCCGGTTACTGCTGGCCATGGGCAAGCAAGAAAACCCCATCAGCTGATGACATCGTCATTGGCGACTACAAACGCCAGTGGAACCTCGATCAAGACGGCAGCCTTTGGATCATTGCTGAGAAGTCCGTTGAGCAAGTGGGATGCATTCACACCTGCCAAGGCCTGGAGGTGGACTACATCGGGGTCATCATCGGTCCGGATCTGATCGTTCGTAATGGCGAAGTGATCACGAACCCCAATGCCAGAGACCGTCATGACAAATCCATTCGCGGTCACAAAACGCTCGCCAAAGCTGATCCAGAAGCGGCCAAGCAGATCACAGACCTCATCATCAAGAACACCTACAGAACCTTGATGACGCGCGGAATGAAGGGGTGCTACTTGTATTCAACCGATCAAGAGACTGCTGATTACTTCAGGTCCTTGCTCCATCCGTGAAAACGCCCCCAGCCATGTCCTGCGTATTTTGTGAACTCCCAGCCGAGCGAATCGTTTTTGAAAACGAATTACATCGAATGTACATTCAACAAACGCAGTGGAGGAAATGCAATGGCTAAGGCATTTGTTGGTCACAGTTTTACAAGCGATGACAAGAACTTAGTTCTGTCAATCACAGAATTTTTGGACGCATTCAAGGGGTCAAACACAGCCTTTGCTTGGATGCACGCAGAGGCAGCTAGACCGGAGGACATAGTCGACAAGGTGCTTCCAATGCTTCGCTCGTGTGACATTTTCGTCGGCATATGTTCAAAAAAAGAACGCGTTGCCTCTCCTGACTCTTTCCGAAAATCTATTTGGAAAAAGACCTCTAACGTAATTGATGAATCGAAGCTGCAGTGGAAAACTTCTGACTGGATTATTCAGGAAATAGCTATTGCACGCGAACGAGAAATGCATCTTGTCATTTTGCTAGAAGAAGGAGTTCGCCCACCTGGTGGCTTGCACGGTAATGTTGAATACATTCCATTTCGTCGTGACAACATGAGCACCGCATATGTTCGGCTAACACAGATGCTGGGGGCGATCCTCGTAGAAGGCTCAACTACACATGGAGCGGATTCGAGAATTGCGCAACCAGAAATGCCGCGCACTGAGGAGCAAGCAGAGCAGAAGAATGATCCATTTCGGCGTCCTCCGCAGCTCACGTGGGGGTCTAGCGATTACAACATTGGCTTATTCCATGCAGTCTTTCTTGAAGACGACGATTACCTCAAGATAGTAAGTTCGGCATACGCCGAATCTGAATTTGGCTTGCGTAGTAACGGCATGGCCAAATGGGAGGCGAGAAAGGAGTACTCGCTCCTCGTGCTAGATAAAGGGGGGGATTTTGAGAAGTTTGAAAGATTAGTTAACCAGCATCGGACGGACCCTGATATGGTCAACATGCTGGCCCGTGTGCTGAGTCACTTCAACGATTTGGCTGGCTCCGCGAAGTTGCACGAGGAAGCTGCACGAACGGCAATCGCGGCAAACGACTTCACTGTGGCGTCTAGTAATTTGCTGACAGCTGTCGAATTGTCTTGCAAAGTAAACGATGAGAATGAAGCTAAGCGCCTAATTAGCATGCTTGTTAGCTTGCCATGTGTCGATAAGGAATATAAAGAGATACAACTTCGCGCCATCGCATCGCTTGCAAAATTCAAAAACCATCCGCTCATAAGAATCGTAGCACTGGAATACGAAGTATCCATCGACCCTACAGATGCAGATAAGCGTTTCTCACTAGCCTATGCATACTCAGAGTTGGATGATGCAGCTGCAGCTCTGATGCACTATCTTGCTATCCCAGACGCCAGACGAAATGAATCAACATGGAATAACCTTGCAGTCGCGCGCCAAGAACTGAAACTTCCAGTATTAGCTGTCGATGCGTATCAAATAGCAGATGCAAAAGATAGTTCACTGGCAATGAGCAACCTAGCGCAAGCCTACATCAAAGCAGGCTTCTATTCAGAAGCCGAGGCGATATGCAAAAAAGGTTTGGAACTAAGCGATCCTCATGAAAATCTACCTGCTACGTTTGCTCAAATTCGGGCGACCCGAACGGAAGAGAAGAAAATCGAGGATGCAGCCGTAATTGAGGTTGAGCCCCGCAGTAGGCTAATGCAAAAATTCGGAGAGGGAACGTTAGGAGCAATCAAGACCCCACTTCCCGTTCTATGGATAGGCCCACAAGGATCTCTCAAGTTGATGCATACATCAGACGAGATAGTGATTAGTGGGCAATACGCTCAACAGAAGAATGGCTTAATTGGCTTGTTTGATCTAAATCCAACGCCAACCACCTTCGAATTGACTATCAGGGGCACGCTATACGGACGTACAGTCGTGGGGACCATTCAGCGCAAAAAACTGGGCAATTCTCAATCAATTGCACCGTTGGCATTGGACCTCGAAGCACCTGCCACAGTCATCTTTTTGTTCTCTGAGGACTGTCGTAGTATCGATGTACTCGAAAATCCAGGTAAAAATTTTCGTCAATTCACGCTTACGGCTTCTGATTCATGAACCAATTTCATGCGAATTCAATTTCCGAGTGCGGTTTTTGAAGCCGGACATAATCCCGTTTTCAGTCTGACACGGCCTGAATTCCACTCACTTCCTCATACGGTTATCCGACGTAGACCACTAAATTGGTCGGTCGGCAGCAGCGACGTGATCAAGAATGCAAAGCAAATAAGGCCAAGAGGAAGCCCCAGCGCCCTCTGTCTATGACTTAGTGTCGAGAGGAGTTAAACAGGGCACCTCAAGGATGCGAGTCCGATTCGTTTAACCAACTGCTCTACCAATTTGCTGTTGAAAACGTAGTGAGCACCTCTTCCCTCCTCATGTGGTTAGCGCCATGAGCGCACCGCAGGCTGGAAGGGAAAAACAGCACGTACTCGTGCAAGCTTGGAGCCACTGCAAATGACGTCCATAAGGCATGCAGCGCCGTTTTAAATATTAAAGATTCAAATAAAGCCAAGGATGTACCCGGAACTGAAGTTCCAGCGGGTAATCCTTGGTATCTGGAAGTACCAGAGAGTAATATGGTGGGCTGGGGTCTACTGAATCATTGATATAAATCATTGATTCATAAAGGAAAGTTCAATTCAGTTATTGCGAATATTCCCCCGTTTGTTCCCCCATTTTAGAAACCCTAACCATCGGTGCGTGACATTCATCGTCGCTTACTTTTCATTAAGCGGAGCGCTTACATCTTCCTGATTGAAGGATGCCAAGTCTGCTTAGCGAGTCATGACTTGCAAACGCAACCATTTGCTGATTGGCTTCTGATTGACTAAAACAATTGCTCGCGGAGCTTCTGAGATTGAAGCTTGCTGTTTGGGCGTTGGCTTTTCAACAAATTGAGAAAGCGGATTGTCAAAATCATCATGCATGATCCGTAGCTCGATGATTCTTGCAAACCTTCTAAATTTTTCTTTATCGCTTAGAAGAGAATCAAAGTCCTCCTCATCAAAACGGGTGCTTATGTACACAAGCGCAAACACTCCATCTTTCATCACGGATTCAATTTCAACCGTTTGTGCGAATTGAATGTAAGGGTCAATAGGAGCAGACAGTTTTCGCCCCTCGTAGTCCAGGTAGATCGTTTCAGGCGCATAGTTCAAGCGAGGAGGAGCATTTGGGGAGGCTTCCTGTATTAAATGCCCTCCGCAGTTGTGGATGTATTCATTCAAACCCTGAATGCTAGTTTCAC
>JACCDU010245292.1_pt1 | contig 10205 bp, 9 predicted proteins | sample 7446081 | NCBI WGS metagenome assembly JACCDU01 (sample SAMN15323447, study PRJNA562643) | freshwater metagenome | isolation source: river surface water | place: USA:Blue River Watershed | collected 2017-08-17
CGCTGTTTGGCGGCATGACGATCTGGGAAGCATCCAAGCCGATCTGTGCGGCGCTCGACGCTTCCGGCTCGCTGTTCAAGCTGGTGATGTTCGACCACAGCTACATGCACTGCTGGCGTCACAAGACGCCGATCATCTATCGCGCCACCTCGCAATGGTTTGCATCGATGGACCGCAAGCCGAAAGACGGCGGCCCGTCGCTGCGCGAAGCGGCACTGGCCGGCGTTGAAGCGACCCGCTTCTTCCCGAGCTGGGGCAAGGCTCGCCTGCACGGCATGATCGCGAACCGTCCGGACTGGACGCTGTCGCGCCAGCGCCAGTGGGGCGTGCCGATGGCCTTCTTCGTGCACAAGGAAACCGGCGAGCTGCATCCGGACACACCGGCGCTGCTGGAGAAGGTTGCGCAGCTGGTCGAGAAGGAAGGCATCGAAGCCTGGCACAAGCTGGAGCTGACCGACATCATCGGTGCCGATGCGGCCAACTATGTGAAGAACAAGGACACGCTGGACGTCTGGTTCGATTCCGGCGTCACGCACCAGACCGTGCTGCGCGGCTCGCATGCGGCTGAATCGCACTTCCCGGCTGACCTGTACCTCGAAGGCTCGGACCAGCACCGTGGCTGGTTCCATTCGTCGCTGCTGACCTCGGCCATGATCAATGGTCGCGCGCCGTACAAGGCGCTGCTGACGCACGGCTTCGTCGTCGATGGCGAGGGCAAGAAGATGTCCAAGTCCAAGGGCAACGTGGTCGCGCCGCAAAAGGTGTCGGACACGATGGGTGCCGACATCCTGCGCCTGTGGGTCGCATCGACCGATTACTCGGGCGAGCTGTCGATCTCGGACGAGATCCTCAAGCGCGTCGTCGAAAGCTATCGCCGTATCCGCAACACGCTGCGCTTCCTGCTGGCCAATACCTCGGACTTCGATCCCGCAAAAGATGCGGTCGCGATCGATGAGCTGATGGAGATTGACCGCTACGCGATCGCGCGCATGAACGAGCTGCAAGGCGAGATCCGCGCGCATTTCAATGACTATGAATTCCACCCGGTGGTCGCCAAGCTGCAGATGTACTGCTCGGAAGACCTCGGTGGCTTCTACCTCGACATCCTGAAGGACCGCCTGTACACCAGCGGCGTGTCGTCGGCCGCGCGCCGCTCGGCGCAGACCGCGATCTGGCATATCACGCAAGCGCTGCTGCGCCTGATGGCGCCGATCCTGTCGTTCACCGTCGAAGAAGCCTGGGCTGTGTTCGCCGGCAAGGAAGTGTATGAAGCCTCCGGCGAGACCGTGTTCACGCAGACCTTCTATGCGCTGCCGGCGATTGCCGATGGCGACGCGCTGCTGGCCAAATATGCCGCGCTGCGCGAAGTGCGCGCCGGCGTGCTGAAGGAACTGGAAGAAGTGCGCGTGTCGGGCGCCATCGGCTCGTCGCTGCAAGCCGAGGTTGAGATCCATGCGCATGGCGACAAGCTCGCACTGCTGCAGGGTCTAGGCGATGACCTGAAGTTCGTGCTGATCACGTCAGCGGCGAATGTGGTGGCCGCGAATTCGGCCGATGCCGAGAAGGTTGTGGTCAGCCCGTCGAAGTACCGCAAGTGCGAGCGCTGCTGGCACTACCGCGCGGACGTCGGCGCCGATGCCGCGCATCCGGGCCTGTGCTCGCGCTGCGTGTCCAACCTGTTCGGCCGCGGCGAAACTCGCCGCGTTGCCTGAGGCGGCATCCATGTCGAAGAAGAATGCCGGCCTGATGCTGTGGCTGGGCGTGGCCGTGGTCGTGGTGCTGTTTGACCAGGTGACCAAGATCACGATGACGCGGCTGCTCGCTTACGGGCAGTCGACCTTCGTGAACCACTACCTGAACCTGGTGATGGTCTATAACAAGGGAGCTGCCTTCAGCTTCCTGTCGGACCAGTCGGGCTGGCAGCGCTACTTCTTCAGCGCGCTGGCCGCGGCGGTGTCGATCTTCATCGTCTGGATGCTGAACCGGAATGCGAACGAGCGCCTGTTCTGCTGGTCGCTGTCGCTGATCCTGGGCGGCGCAATCGGCAACCTGATCGACCGCCTCGCCTATGGCCATGTGATCGACTTCCTCGATGTGCATGTGAACGCCTGGCACTGGCCTGCCTTCAATGTGGCCGATGGCGCGATCACCATCGGTGCGGCATTATTTGTGCTGGATGAATTGCGGCGCGTGAATCGCTGACAGGCGGCGCGTGCACAGCACGACGCAGCCCTGACGCCCGCCCCGCCCGCGAACGCAAACTGGAGACCCGATGAACCTGACTGGCAAGCACCTCGTACTCGGCCTCTCCGGCGGCATCGCCTGCTACAAGGCCGCCGAGCTGCTGCGCGGCCTGACCAAGGCCGGCGCCAGCTTGCAGGTAGTGATGACGGAGGCGGCACGCCACTTCATCACGCCTGTCACGATGCAGGCGCTGTCGGGCAAGCCGGTCTATACCGACCAATGGGATGCACGCATCTCCAACAACATGGCGCACATCGACCTCACCCGCAATGCGGATGCGATCGTGATCGCGCCCTGCTCGGCTGACTTCATGCGCAAGCTGGTGCATGGCGCCGCGGACGACCTGCTGTCCACGCTGTGCCTCGCGCGCCCGGCCTCGCTGCCGCTGCTGGTGGCGCCGGCCATGAATGTCGAGATGTGGGAAAACCCGGCGACCCAACGCAATGCTGCGCAGCTGCGCGCCGATGGCGTGACGCTGCTGGGCCCGGTCGCGGGCGAACAAGCCTGCGGCGAGACGGGCCTGGGCCGCATGATGGAGCCGGAAGACCTGCTGGAAGAGATCCTCGCGTTCTTCCAGCCCAAGCTGTTGCAGGGCAAGCGCGTGCTGATCACGGCCGGCCCGACCTTCGAGCCCATTGACCCGGTGCGCGGCATTACCAATCTGTCGTCCGGCAAGATGGGCTATGCACTCGCGCGTGCTGCGCGCTCGGCCGGTGCCGAGGTCACGCTGGTGTCCGGCCCGACGGCCTTGCCCAAGCCGCAAGGCGTGCGCCTGCTGCCGGTGACCACCGCGCGCGACATGCATGACGCCGTCATGGCCGAGGTCGCGGGCCAGCACGTCTTCATCGCCGTCGCTGCGGTCGCCGACTGGCGCGTGGCAAATGCGAGCGAGCAAAAACTGAAGAAGCAGGACGGCGAGCTGCCGCAGCTGGCCTTCGAACAGAACCCGGATATCCTCGCGGCCGTCGCCGCGATGCAGGACGACACCCGGCGCCCGTATTGCGTGGGCTTTGCGGCCGAATCGGAAAACCTGCTCGAGCATGGCGCGGCCAAGCGCAAGAAGAAGAACATTCCCCTGCTGGTCGGGAACATCGGCCATCAGACTTTCGGCAAGGATGACAACGAGCTGGTGCTGTTCGATGAAGCCGGCCATCATGCGCTGCCGCGCGCGAGCAAGGAAGCGCTGGCCGCCCGGCTGGTGGCCGAGATTGCCCGCCGGCTGTAGCACCGTTTTTAGCACCACCTGCAGCGCCCTCGCTTGCACTGGCTCTGGTTACCTCCTGTGCCGGCCATGCCAAGGCAACACCGGCTGCAAGGTAATAACAGCTGCGAGTATCAGGGGCCCTGTACTTACCGAATTCAACAACCAGAACGGAACCACCGTCCATGAAGAACGTCGCCGTCAAGATCCTCGATGAACGCATGCGCGAGCAAATGCCCGCCTATGCCACGCCGGGCAGCGCCGGCCTCGACCTGCGTGCTTGCATCACCGAGCCGGTCACCATCGAGCCGGGCACGACCCACCTGATCCCGACCGGCCTCGCGATCCATATCGCTGACCCCGGTTATGCGGCGATGATCCTGCCGCGCAGCGGCATGGGCCACAAGCATGGCATCGTGCTCGGCAACCTCGTTGGCCTGATCGATTCCGATTACCAGGGTCATCTGATGGTTTCCACATGGAACCGTGGCTCGACCGCCTTCGTGCTGAAGCCGATGGAACGTCTTGCACAGCTGGTCATCGTGCCGGTGATGCAGGTAGGATTCGATGTGGTCGAGGAATTCGACAGCAGCGAACGCGGCGAAGGCGGCTTCGGCAGTACCGGCAAGCAGTAAGCGCGCGCTCACACGTTCGCACGTATATAGGTTTGCACTAACGCAGGTCCGAGGAAACAGGCATGGAGGACAGCATGCAGCTCAAGGCAGGAATCGCCGTGCTCTCATTGGCGTTGCTGTCGGCCTGCAGCACGCCCAACACCACAACGGGACCTGCACCTGCTGCGCGGCAGGCACCTGCCGAGCCGGCGCGCGATACGGCCGACCCGCGCCTGTCCGCGCTGCTGGCAAGCCAGGACCGCGTCTACCGTGTCGCCGCGCCGCTGATTACGAAGAATGCGCCGCTGTGCAAGGCCGCCTCCCGTCCCATCCTCGGCTTTACGGCAAAGAACAAGTATTCGTATCCGCCCGAACTGACGCGCGCCGTCGAAGGCACGCTGAAGCTCGATGATGGCCTGCAGGTGATGCAGGTGCTCGATGGCAGTGGCGCGATGCGCGCCGGCATCAAGCGCGGCGATCACCTGCAAGCACTGCAGGACCAGCCGCTGCCGCGCGGCGCGCAGGCCGAGAATGAAGCGGCGCGCATCATCGGCCCGTTGCTGAAGAATGCCACCGAGATTCGCGTCGGGCTGGAACGCAACGGCAAGCCGCTCACGCTGCAGGTGCCGCTCACGCAGGCTTGCGCTTTCGCGATCGAGGTCGGCCATGCGTCCCATGTGAATGCGTATGACGATGGGCGCCGCATCATGGTCACGCAAGGCATGCTCGATTTCCTGACGGCAGACGATGAACTGGCGGCGATCCTCGCGCGCGAGATCGCGCACACCGTGCAAAGGCATGCCGCCACGATGAAGATGGCCGCGACCATGGGAGGCATCATCGACGCCTTGTTGCCGCTGTCGCCCGACCTGAAGCCTTTCGCCGGCAGCGCCGGCCTGCGCGCTGTCGATGACAAGCTCGACCAGGAAGCCGACCGAATCGCGCTCTACCTGCTGGCCCGGGCTGGCTATGCGCCGGATGCAGCACTGCGCGCGCTGCAGAAGCTGGCGCAAGCCTATCCCGCCAGCGTGACCAATGGCTACACCGCCCTGCACCCGTGGACCGAAGAACGTGCGGCATTGATGCGCGCGACGCTGACCGAGATCCGCCAGAAACAGGCGGCGAAAAAGGTGCTGGTGCCCTGACCCGGACAGGCCATCACAGGCAGCAGCCCGCTGCCGTCCTGCGGCACGCCACCCCCTAGGCCAAGGACTTGCCCGCGCCCCTGCGGGCAAGCTTCACCGCCCCCGGCTTCGCTCATTCCCGCTGCTGCAAACAATAGCTGGAAATAAAAAGCCCCGCTTTTGAAGGCGGGGCTTTGAACAGCGTTTGCTTGCAGCGAGGTTTATTCGACCTCGGCCGCTTCCTGCGGCGGGGCTGCCGGCGGCGTGTCGTTCTCGGAGAATTCGAGCTTGATCTGCTCGGCATCGTCCATGTCGACATGCACGCGGCCGCCGCTGACCAGCTTGCCGAACAACAGCTCGTCGGCCAGCGCCTTGCGGATCATGTCCTGGATCAGGCGAGCCATCGGACGCGCACCCATCAGCGGATCGAAGCCCTTCTTCGCGAGGAACTTGCGCAGCGATTCGCTGAACGTGGCCTCGACCTTCTTCTCGTGCAGCTGCTCTTCCAGCTGCATCAGGAACTTGTCGACCACGCGCAGGATGATCTCTTCGTCCAGCGCGCGGAAGCTGATGATCGAGTCCAGACGGTTGCGGAATTCCGGCGTGAACATGCGCTTGATGTCAGCCATTTCATCGCCAGCCTGCTTGCTGTCGGTGAAGCCGATCGAACGCTTCTGCAGGCTTTCCGCGCCCGCGTTCGTGGTCATGATGATGATCACGTTGCGGAAGTCAGCCTTGCGACCGTTGTTGTCGGTCAGCGTGCCATGGTCCATCACCTGCAGCAGGATGTTGAATACATCCGGATGCGCCTTTTCGATTTCGTCGAGCAGCAGCACCGCGTGCGGCTTCTTGGTGATCGCTTCGGTCAGCAAGCCACCCTGGTCGAATCCGACATAGCCGGGAGGCGCACCGATCAGGCGCGAGACCGCATGACGCTCCATGTACTCGGACATGTCGAAGCGGATCAGCTCGATGCCGAGAATGAAGGCCAGCTGCTTCGCCACTTCGGTCTTGCCGACACCGGTCGGGCCCGAGAACAGGAAGGAGCCGATCGGCTTGTCGGTCTTGCCGAGGCCGGCGCGCGCCATCTTGATCGCCGATGCCAGTGCTTCGATCGCCGGGTCCTGACCGAAGACGACATTCTTCAGGTCGCGGTCGATGGTCTGCAGCTTGCTGCGGTCGTCCTGATTGACCGACTGCGGCGGAATGCGCGCGATCTTGGAGATGATGTCCTCGATCTCGGGCTTGCCAATGGTCTTCTTCTGCTTCGACTTCGGCAGGATGCGCTGCGCGGCACCGGCTTCGTCGATCACGTCGATGGCCTTGTCCGGCAGGTGACGGTCATTGATGAAGCGTGCAGCCAGTTCGGCGGCCGTGGTCAGCGCCAGGGCCGAGTACTTCACACCGTGGTGTTCTTCGAAGCGCGACTTCAGGCCGCGCAGGATCTGCACGGTCTGCTCGACGGTCGGCTCATTGACGTCGATCTTCTGGAAGCGACGCGACAGCGCATGGTCTTTCTCGAACACGCCGCGGAATTCATTGAAGGTGGTCGCGCCGATGCACTTCAGCTGGCCCGACGACAGCGCCGGCTTCAGCAGGTTCGACGCATCCAGCGTGCCGCCCGATGCCGAGCCCGCACCGATGATGGTATGGATCTCGTCGATGAACAGGATGCCGTTCGGGTTGGCCTTCATCTGCTTGAGCACGGCCTTCAGGCGCTGCTCGAAATCGCCGCGGTACTTGGTACCCGCCAGCAGCGCACCCATGTCGAGCGAGTACACGACAGCGTTCTGCAGGATTTCGGGCACATCGCCCTGGGTCACGCGCCAGGCCAGACCTTCGGCGATCGCGGTCTTGCCGACGCCGGCTTCGCCGACCAGCAGCGGATTGTTCTTGCGACGACGGCAGAGCGTCTGGATCACACGTTCGACTTCGGACTCGCGGCCGATCAGCGGATCAATCTTGCCTTCAGCAGCCAGCTTGTTCAGGTTGACCGTGAACTGATCGAGCGCGCTTTCCTTCTGCGGTCCCTCGGACGGTGCCTCGTCGGCGCTGTCGGAAGCCTTCTGCGGCTCGGCCTGCTGGTCCTTGCGCACGCCGTGCGAAATGAAATTCACCACGTCCAGACGGGTCACGCCCTGCTGGTGCAGGTAATAGACCGCGTGCGAATCCTTTTCGCCGAAGATCGCCACCAGCACATTGGCGCCGGTGACTTCCTTCTTGCCATTGGACGCCGACTGCACGTGCATGATCGCGCGCTGGATCACGCGCTGGAAACCCAGCGTCGGCTGGGTATCCACCTCGCTGGTGCCAGGCACGGTCGGTGTGTTGTCGTTGATGAAGTTCGTCAGGGTCTTGCGCAGGTCGTCGATATTGACCGCGCAGGCGCGCATCACCTCGGCTGCCGACGGGTTGTCCAGCAGCGCGAGCAACAGGTGCTCGACGGTGATGAACTCATGCCTGGCCTGCCTCGCTTCGACGAAGGCCATATGCAAACTTACTTCCAGTTCCTGAGCGATCATGCTTCCTCCATCACGCACTGGAGCGGATGTCCAGCTTTCCTTGCGTGAGTTAATACCAATTCGACTTTCGTGCTCGCGATGTCCTTAGGGTAGACACCGCACATGCCCTTACCGTCACGATGCACCTTGAGCATGATCTGGGTCGCCGTTTCGCGATCCTTGTTGAAGTACTCCTGAATGATGGCCACCACGAATTCCATCGGGGTGTAGTCATCATTGAGCAGTACCACCTGATACATGGGCGGCGGCTTGACTGCCGCCTTTTGCTCCTTGGGAACAATGAGTGTGCCGTTGTCGCTGTTCGTTGCCATGCTTCTATTCTAATGCGCCGGTCGCGGTGCGTAACCCGCATATATCACGGGATCCGCCTTCAATTCGATATTACGCGCTTTCCTGAGGCCGCGCAGACGGCGCTGTGTAAAGAGCGGCAAGAGCATCCGGTTGCCCGGTGCAGTTGGGGCCTGTGCCCCATTTTTCAATGAGTGTAGCACTTATGACAACAACCTTGACTTTTCTATTTTTTGCCTGAACAATGCAAAATATCAATATGTGCTATTTAGCACCGATTGATTAATGGTGGAGCAATCTAAGAGGGGGCAGCATTCTGCGGGCTTCTTGCTTTTAGGGCTCGTGTGATTGGTCAAAATTGGAAAGACGTTTTTTATTATGGCAAACGGTACCGTCAAGTGGTTTAACGACGCAAAAGGCTTCGGTTTCATCACTCCGGAAGATGGTGGCGAAGACCTGTTCGCTCACTTCTCCGCAATTACGATGAGCGGCTTCAAAACCCTGAAAGAAGGCCAGAAAGTCACCTTCGATGTGACTCAGGGTCCGAAAGGCAAGCAAGCCTCGAACATCCAGGCAGCATCGTAACAGTATCGCCTGATCACCCTCAGGCTCCTGAACCCCCGAGTAAATCCGGGGGTTTTTTATTGCCCGCCATTTTGCACAAGCGCCGTTTAGTGCACTGTTTGTTGCACCGTTCGTTGCACCGGTTGTTGCTCCGCTTATTGATCTCCGATTATCTGAACAGTTTATCGACCGCCACTTTGCCGGGAAGTTTCACCTGCCCTCGGTTTTCTTGCAGGAAAATCTGTTACCGCTTCGATCGATTGCTGTTTTTCATTTTCCGATCATAAAAAAACAAAGGCCGGAATAATCCGGCCTTTGTTTTTACTGCGGACAGGCAAGCGGGCACAGACAGCACCCGCACGCCGGGTATTACATGTGCTCGATCATCACATCGCCAAAACCGGAGCACGACACCTGGGTCGCGCCCGGCATCAGGCGGGCGAAGTCATAGGTCACGCGCTTGGACGTGATCGACTTTTCCATCGAGCTGATGATCAGGTCGGCCGCTTCGGACCAGCCCATGTGACGCAGCATCATTTCCGCGGACAGGATGACCGAACCCGGGTTCACGTAGTCCTTGCCAGCGTACTTCGGCGCGGTACCGTGGGTCGCTTCGAACATCGCCACCGAATCCGACAGGTTGGCGCCCGGCGCGATGCCGATGCCGCCGACTTGTGCAGCCAGCGCGTCGGAGATGTAGTCGCCGTTCAGGTTCAGCGTGGCGATCACGCTGTACTCGTTCGGACGCAGCAGGATCTGCTGCAGGAAGGCGTCGGCGATCGCATCCTTGACGATGATGTCCTTGCCGGTCTTCGGGTTCTTGAACGAGCACCACGGGCCGCCGTCGATCAGCTGGGCGCCGAACTCCTTCTGCGCCAGTGCATAGCCCCAGTCACGGAAGCCACCTTCGGTGTACTTCATGATGTTGCCCTTGTGGACGATGGTCACCGACGGCTTGTCATTGTCGATCGCGTACTGGATCGCCTTGCGCACCAGGCGCTCGGTGCCTTCGCGCGACACCGGCTTGACGCCGATACCCGAGGTCTGCGGGAAGCGGATCTTCTTGACGCCCATTTCCTTGATCAGGAAATCGATGATCTTCTTCGCGCCATCGGTGCCCTCTTGCCATTCGATGCCGGCGTAGATGTCTTCCGAGTTCTCGCGGAAGATGACCATGTCGGTCTTCTCCGGCTCGCGCAGCGGCGACGGCACGCCCTTGAAGTAACGCACCGGGCGCAGGCAGACGTACAGGTCGAGTTCCTGGCGCAGCGCCACGTTCAGCGAGCGGATGCCACCGCCGACCGGGGTGGTCAGCGGGCCCTTGATCGACACCACGTAGTCCTTCAGGACTTTCAGCGTCTCTTCCGGCAGCCACACGTCCGGGCCATAGACCTGGGTCGACTTCTCGCCGGCGTAGATTTCCATCCAGCTGATCTTGCGCTTGCCGCCATAGGCCTTCGCGACTGCTGCGTCGATGACCTTGATCATCACCGGGCTGATGTCCACGCCCGTACCGTCACCCTCGATGAAAGGAATGATGGGGTTGTCCGGCACGTTGAGGGAAAAATCGGCGTTGACCGTGATTTTCTGACCCTCGGCGGGCACCTTGATATGTTGGTACATCGTTTAATCTCCGAAGAATGGCGGA
>JACCDU011140103.1_pt1 | contig 10204 bp, 6 predicted proteins | sample 7446081 | NCBI WGS metagenome assembly JACCDU01 (sample SAMN15323447, study PRJNA562643) | freshwater metagenome | isolation source: river surface water | place: USA:Blue River Watershed | collected 2017-08-17
ATTATTTTCAATACTCCAAGATCGAAGCAGAGTTTCGATTGAAGCGAAATATTGACGAACTGAACGGAATTGCGTTTCGATTTAACTCCGGCTTAGCTATTCCTTACGGAAATAGCAATTTGGTTCCCTACGATAAGCGTTATTTCATCGGGGGAAGTAATAGCTTGCGAGCTTGGCAACCGCGTACATTAGGACCTGGGAATACGCCAAAAGGAGTTGCATCAAGAATTGACCGGTCTGGAGAATTACTTTTGGAAGCCAATTTAGAGTACCGCTTTACCATCATCAAACAATTCATTGAGAGTGCTATATTCTTCGATGCAGGCAATATCTGGAATTTACAAAAAAGCGGGGTTGCCAATCCACTTTATGGTGTTATAAATCGACAGAACTTCATGAAAGAAGTTGCCCTAAATACGGGAATTGGATTGCGTTTCGACTTAAGTATATTCATGTTTCGTGTTGATTGGGGAATTCCATTGCGAGATCCAAGTTTACCAGAAACTCAGCGCTGGATATTTACGGAAACCGTTCGAAATTCGGGATTCAGAACTTTTGTTTTACAAGAAACAGCAATTGCTATCGGCATTGGATATCCATTTTGATGATTTTGACTTGAGATCTAACGGTTTAAGTGTATAGATTTAAACGGATTCTAAATCAAATTAAACGGTTTAAACCCACTAAATGAGCGAAATTTCGTAATTTTGCACTTGGATAATCTAATTCCAATACCATGCGTTTCTACAAATCAAACAACTCAACATTGCTACGCTTCACACAAATTCGATTAACTGCCATCGCATTGACATTAGTTGCGCTAATGAACAGTTGCGGTAATTGGTCTAAAAACATCAATATCTTCCCGGTAGAGAAAGATGTAGAACTCGGCTTTCAAGTAGCTTCTAGTTTCGAAGATCAAAATAAAAACATTATTTTAGATAGCGCTCAAAACGCATTTGCATACCAATATTTGTATGCAGTTCGCGATAGTATCCTGAAAAATAATCAGCTGGAATATGAAACTGCTTTCTCATGGAGAATTCGAATCATTAAAGACGACACCACTCTTAATGCATTTTGTGCTCCTGGTGGATTTATCTATTTCTACACCGGAATTTTGAAATATTTAGAATCTGAAGACCAGCTTGCCGGCGTGATGGCTCACGAAATGGCACATGCAGATAAACGTCACTCCACCGATGCCATGACACGTGAATTTGGTGCACAACTGTTGTTGGATTTAGTTTTTGGACAAGGTAAAGGACAATTAGCCCGCATTGCTACAGGAGTTGCTGGTTTGAAATACGGTAGAGAGGCTGAAAAAGAATCCGATGAGTTCAGTGTTCGTTGGTTATACAACACTTCGTACAACCCAGTAGGTGGTGCAGGTTTCTTTGAAAAAATGCAAAAACAAGGTCAGGGTGCTAAAATTCCTGAATTTTTAAGCACTCACCCTAGCTCAGATTCCCGGATTGCGGATATGAAAAAAGTTTGGACAACATTGGGTGGCAAAACGGGCAATACGTACCAAGATCGATATCAAGCTTTCACCAAAAAACTCAAATAACTTGGATTCCATTTCAAATTAATTTGAAGATTAACGAACATTCAGCCTATAGCCATTGAGAATTCGAATTTTATATCGCTTTTTTGTTAGTGTTATTTTCCTTTTCGGGGGATGTCATATCGGATTTGCTCAGAATTCCAGCAGCGATAGCAATCGTTTAAATTACACGATTGATGCTTCCTTAGCTCCCAATCGTATAGCTGTTATTAATCAAATTATGGATGAAGCGATTGCTATGCTCGATCGTCCTTACAGAGCTGGAGGCAAAACTCCAGCTGGTTTTGATTGCAGTGGATTTGTTTCTTATTGTTATTTACAGGGAAATGACCAAAAACTTCCCGTAAGTTCTAGGGAATATATAAACAAAGGAACTCCCGTTGATATAGCAGATGCTCTACCCGGCGATGTTATAATGTTCTCAGGTCGTAGAGCGAGTCAAACTTTAGTGGGACATGTGGGAATCATTTCAGAAGTTTCTGATGATATTTACTTCATACATTCTGCAACAAGTAGCGGAATTCGATTCGACCGCATGTCCTCACCGTATTACCAAAAACGATTTATCGGAATCCGAAGATTTTAACTTAAGATTCCGACTTCGATTAAGCTTCTTTAGGTTTCTTCAATTTGGCGGTTTTCTTGGCTGCCGCAGAGATATTTAGCTCTTCGGCTCCTTCTGTATGATCCACCACCAATTCGTCGCCTTCTTTTAAGGTACCTTGGAGCACACGTTCAGCCAAAGGTTCCTCTAAATATTTTTGCAGAGCACGTTGCAATGGACGAGCGCCAAAATCGGCATCAAATCCTTTATCGGCCAAAAAGCTTTTTGCTGAGTCTGTAATACTAATGTTGTATCCTAAGTCCTCAATTCGTTTCAACATTCTCGCCATACGAACATCTAAAATCTTGATAATCTCTTCTTTCTTAAGCGAATCGAAAACAATGATGTCATCAATACGATTTAAAAACTCAGGTGAAAAGAACTTTTTCAATTGCGTTTCAACGACCATTTTAGATTCTTTCTCTTGGTTTACTTGTTTGGTTTGAGTACCAAAACCTACCCCAGTTCCAAAATCTTTCAATTGTCTTGAGCCAATATTGGATGTCATGATGATAACGGTGTTTCTGAAATCGATCTTACGTCCCCCAGAATCCGTCATATACCCTTCATCCAAAGCTTGTAGCATTAAATTGAATACATCGGGATGTGCTTTTTCTACCTCATCGAAAAGAATCACAGAATAGGGTTTTCTGCGTACTTTTTCAGTCAACAAACCACCTTCTTCATATCCAACATAACCTGGAGGCGCTCCCACCAAACGGCTTACAGCAAATTTCTCCATGTACTCACTCATGTCAACACGAATTAAGGCATCATCTGTATCGAACAAAAATTCTGAAAGTGTTTTCGCCAATTCTGTCTTACCCACACCAGTTGGACCCAAGAAAATAAAAGATCCTATGGGTCGGTTAGGTTCTTTGAAACCTGCACGAGTTCGTTGTATGGTTTTAGTTAATTTATCAATTGCTTTATCTTGACCAATCACACGTTTTTTGAGGGTATCAGCCATTTGCAATAGACGCATACTTTCATCTTCACCCATACGTTTTACAGGAATACCAGTAATCATGCTGATTACGGTAGCAATATCGTCTTCAGTAACTTGGTAACGCTCTTCTTTAGCTTGGTTTTCCCAAGCAGTTTTAGCATTTTCAAGGTTTTCTAATAGCCTTTTTTCGGTATCGCGAAGTTTAGCAGCTTCTTCAAAATTCTGACTCTTAACCACTCGATTCTTCTCTAGCTTTATCTCTTCAATTTGAGCCTCAAGGTCAACAATTTCTGTTGGTACATGAATGTTTGAAATATGCACTCGTGCTCCTGCCTCATCCAAAATGTCGATAGCCTTGTCGGGTAGGTGACGATCGCTCATATACCTTACACTTAAATCCACACAGGCCTTAATTGCTTCATCGGCATATTGTACGCTATGGTGATCTTCGTATTTACCTTTGATATTGTGAAGAATTTCAACGGTTTCTTCGGGGGATGCAGGTTGAATGAGAACCATTTGGAAACGACGTTCCAACGCACCGTCTTTTTCAATATACTGACGGTATTCGTCTAAGGTAGTTGCACCAATGCATTGAATTTCACCTCTGGCTAAGGCCGGCTTAAACATATTGCTTGCGTCGAGTGATCCCGATGCTCCACCTGCACCAACAATGGTATGAATCTCATCAATGAACAGAATAACATCTTCCGCTTTTTCCAGTTCCATCATAAGCGCTTTCATTCGCTCTTCAAACTGTCCGCGGTACTTGGTACCTGCCACCATACTAGCTAAATCCAGACTAACAACGCGCTTATTAAACAAAACACGGGATACTTTGCGTTGTACAATTCTCAATGCCAAACCTTCAGCTATGGCTGTTTTACCTACGCCGGGTTCGCCAATCAAAACCGGATTGTTTTTCTTTCTACGCGACAAAATCTGGCTTACGCGTTCAATTTCTTTTTCACGTCCAACGATGGGGTCTAATTTTCCATCTTCCGCAGCTTTGGTCAAATCGCGACCAAAATTATCGAGCACGGGAGTTTTTGACTTTACTTTTGACTTTGCCGCCAACTTTTCTTTCTGCTCATCGCGGTAGAAATCTTCAGGTGTATCGCCTTCATCGCGACTGGGTGTTTCATCTCTGAACGGCTCCACTCCTTCTTCCAAAGCAGATTTAAATACATCGTAACTCACTCCGTATTGTGCAAGTACTTTAGAAGCTACATTATCTTCATCGCGAAGAATAGAAAGCAGTAGATGTTCGGTTCCGATTAAATCGGTTTTAAATATTTTAGCTTCGAGATAGGTTATTTTTAGGGCTTTCTCAGCTTGTTTTGTTAGGGGGATATTACCCAAATTGGAGGTTTTATTGGCAGTACCGCGAATAGCATCTTCCACACTTTTTTTCAATCGAAGGTTATCGATATCCAGCAATACCAAAGTTTGAAATGCTTTACCTTCACCTTCGCGGATGATACCCAATAAAAGGTGTTCACAACCGATATAATCATGCCCCAAGCGAATGGCTTCTTCACGACTGTATTGTATGACTTCCTTAACTCGAGGAGAAAATTTTGCTTCCATAATAGTTTGTTTTTCAAAGATAACAGATACGAATCGAAATCGGGGGTGGAAATCGACAGAAAATTTTGTCGTTTAGATAATATGTGCAGAAAATCAGACGGAATGGTATGGGTTGCTCAAAGAAACCTCATTTGCAAGAACATTTGCAGAAACCAAGTTGTACAAATTCGTACCATTAAAAAATTCACATCGACAATATAGGTTTCGAGTAAGTTTACTATGAATAAAAATTAATTCCAAGAAATTTTCAGCATTATTAAATCATATTTAAAAATAAATACTTAGTTAAATTTATTTTATTGTTTTAATGTTTTTGTTTTAACATTTTATTAATATTCAAATTTTATATATTTCATTATCAATTATTTATAAAAAAAATTAAACTCTAAATAAACTAGTTCTTTTAACTCCACTAGATTTCATTTTTTCTTCATATTCCAATAACTGTTGCGAAATGATGCACCTCTAGTTTTGTGACATCATGAAAAAATTATTTTTCTCGTTAGTTTCATTTGCATTTGCTGGTATTGCATCAGCACAAAATGCAGACACCTTTGCATTAGCACGCATTGGTCAAGAAGTGAATTTGAGTAGCATCAAAAACACTTATGTTAGTTGTGATTGTTACGTTTTAGACACTACTTTCCACGTAGGTCGTGACGCAAACTCTCAAAACACCGTTCGTCATGGAGGTCACTTGAATGGTTACAGAACTACTCAGTATGCTGGTCGTCACACTCGTGGTAAATTGACTACATCTGGTCCTTGGACAGTTTCAGGTACTACAGTTACCTTAACCAAACCATGTTACTATTTGCCCGGTGTTGTTCACATTGACTCAGGGGTTACCATGAACATTCCTGCCGGCACCATTATTTACGGTTCTCACACTACATTCTCAGCTTTTGTGCAATTGCCAAAATCTCGTGTTTATGCTGCAGGAACTTCTAATTCACCTATCATTTTTACTTCCTCTGAATCTACACGTAGTCGTGGAGATTGGGGTGGTGTTGTTATTGCTGGTAGAGCTCCTATCGCAGGTGACGTTACCAATGCGGGTACTGCAGGTAGAATGGGCAACATGTCTTACATCGAGGGTCTTGATGTTAAAAGACCTTATTTAGTAGGAGGTAATCAAGAAGCGGATAATTCTGGTGCTTATACTTATGTACAAGTTAACTACGCTGGTTTAAACGTAGGTGCAACTGGTTCTGGTAATGAATTAAATTCATTCTCTTTGTACGGTGTTGGTTACAACACAGTAATGAAAAACTTACAAGTTGCTTATGCAAATGACGATGCAATTGAAATCTTTGGTGGTGCCGTGAACGTAAAAAACATGTTCATCTTAAACACATTAGATGACGATTTGGATTTTGATGGAGGTTACCAAGGTACTATCCAAAACGTGTTAGTTTATCGCTTGGATACAGCATCTCGTGACGTATCTCGTTCTCGTTTAGCAGAAATTTCTAACAAGAACAACAACCATCCTCGCAAAACAATGCCAGTAATTACTAACGTAACCGCATTTGGTGCACGTGCAATTGTAGGTAAGAGTTATGTTTTCGGTGGTTCTAGTTCAAACGCTCGTTCTATGACTGGTTTCTCTATCGACAAAAACGCTTCGGCTCGTATTTTCAACTCTATCGTACACGGATACGATCAAGCATTCCACGTTGATGACCAAAACACTGCGAACAATTTAGATTCTGCTTGGGGTCCTCAATTTGCATTCAATGCATGGAACTATTGCGTAAACGACATGACTGTAGGTAGCAGCGTAACTTATTTCAACTCAGCTAATACTTTCCCTAAAGACAATAAAGACAACTGGATTCGTTACTATCAAACATCTAACTTCAAAGGTGCTTCTGACAACATCAAGAACATCGGTTACAACGTTACCGTAGGTCAAGGTGTATATCCAACAATCAGCACCGTTAAGAAATATGCAACTTTTGCTTCTGACTATGGTTTCTATGCAAATGCATTGATTAGCCAAGGTTCAGGTTTTGGATCTAACGACACATTAGATGCTCGTGTTTCTGGTTTAATTAAAGATGTTCCTTTCCGTGGTATACTTTCAGCCGAAATTAATGGTATGGAATTAGATCCTTCACAAGATTATTGTTCAGTAGCTACTCCTTTCGGTGGTTCTTCTAACAACAATTCAAACAACAATGTTGATTTTGCAACTGCTGGTATCGAATTAAATGCAATTAATCCTTCAGAAGGAATGATTAATGTTAACATTGAAGGTGTTACTAAAAACCAAATCAGCGATGTTCAAGTATACGATTTGAGTGGTAAATTGGTTAAGACTATGACTGTTTCTGGTGATTCAGTTAAAGTTGATGGAATGCCAGTAGGTCTTTACACTGTAGTAGTATCTAGCAACGACAAAAGAGATTCTATTAAAGTTTTTGTTAAATAATTAATACTGCAATCAGTAATAATTTAATAACTTACTTTAATAATTAAATAACAAAGGTCACTCCATTGGAGTGACCTTTGTTATTTAAGTTTGTACCATGAAATACACCCGTACTATTAGCACTATAATTGTATCTTTAAGTTTTTTCTCCACCTCCTCAGTTCAATCCCAAACCATTTTTGACAAATACTTTTGTGAACGAGATACACAATTTAGTAATAAAGAAACTTTGTCTTATTCGTTAAGAAAAAATACAATAATAAATTCCAAAACTAATACTTTTAATATCCCAAATGCCAATCAAAAATTAATGGGATTGGCGTTCAATAGAAGTGGGAATTTCAAGAACTACTCTGGCAATACTAACTTACGCACCTTTGCGAATTCTCAGATTATTCTTTCCCATAGAATAGATAGCTCTGGCAAGCTAATGAGCAAACTCAGTAAATCAGACGTAGTTTTCAATATTAACGAAAACGCCACTACAACGACTCAAAGTTTTATTGATTTCCATCCCACATTAATTCCAAGACCCATTGAGTTGGGCAATATTTATTTGGGTTTTACCAACTTTCAAACATCGAATAATCGAGGTAATTTCTTTGCTATAGAAAAATATTTTAAGAATAATATAGCATTAGACCAGATTAAAAACGACACTTTCTCCAACAGAGAGTTACTAAATACAGCTTCCTACTCTTATCCTTCCGACAACACAAACTACAAAGACCTAGTCAATAATTTAAATAGTGCTGAATACACAGGATGGATTTTAGAAATGGATCGTTTAGACAACAAATTTCAATCACGACGTTTTGATATGGGTCGATCACCTAGGAACTGTGCTTTGTTTTATTCAATTCGCAATTCAACTTCTGGTACAAACTCCTATCTAAATCAATCATACCAAATTTTAGGTGAAGAAAACAGTTTGAATATATTGGTAAAAACTCAAATAGCCAATGCCGTTCAAGAATTTTACTTATACTCGGAAGAAGAAAATTCACTAGGAAGCCATTGGACATTACTTAATAAGACAAACTCTGGTAAAATTCAACCTTTATCTAGAAATGTGTTGGTTAATTTATTTGATTCTATTGTAACCAACCCAAATTTGGAATTTAGCTACTTCTTTAACGTTACTGATATCAAAGTCAACGATGTAAATAATAGTATCGTGATGGTTTCGCCCGGTGGTAAATTAGACCTTAATTCGTTCAATAGCAAATACAACACTACGGTTGAAAAAATATTTATGACTTATTTGTCTTCAGCAATTAGTGGAAGCATATTAGAAGATAAAACTGGTCATATTCTAGAGATTGACATTCAAGACCAAGCTACGTTTACAAAGTGTGGAATAGCAAGTTCTAAAGGTCGTTTTTTTTCAAATCCATATAGTATAAATTTTGTTAATTTAAACTATATAGATACTTTTTCGCAGCCAGTTAATACTAGCTATGCAATAATTTCCGAAAAAACTTATGACAATTCTCAGGGACAAAATCCTAGTCACAAAACTTCTGTTGACCAGTTTCAAAATGAAACATATTTGTTTGATCTAAAGTCTTTATTACAAGAAGATGCTCGTGTGAACTTTGCGACTAAACCGTTTAGCTTGTTCTTAACTACTCAACCAAATGTTACAAATAAATTGGCTTTTTACCCTGAAACATATTCTCCATTATTCTATATTTCACAAAATAACACTACTCAAGTAGACAGTTTATCTGTTATTCGGGGTTTTGCTGACTATTATATTAATCCTGAAGTTTGTGATTCTACGGTATCAATTTCCAAAATAGAAAAAAACAAATTAACTGCTTTCATTTTCCCTAATCCAGTAAATATCAGTGATAACATTGTTAAAATTAACTTAATCGACGACATTCAGATTTACTCAATAAACGGAGTTTTAGTTAAGTCGTTATATGCTGTTAATGAATTTAAGATTACAGACATGAAATCTGGAATTTACTTTATCAAGGGAGCTAAGGGTTGGTCTCAAAAACTTATCATCCAATGAAAAGACTAAATTTTTCAAATTTAATTTTCATTGCAATTTTATCGATCTTTATAGGATCAAGTTGCAAAGAAGAACCGATTTATAATATACCTCCACCCTTAACATTTACATCTTGGGCTACTTATGTTGATACGAATTTCAACACAGTTTTTCAAGTAAATAACAAACCCGTAAGAGCCAAAATCGTTTCAAATTTCATAGCACTATCTCCATTGGATACACAAACGTCTATCCGAATAAATTTTGAAAAAAATGATGCTCGCATTCAATCTTTTGTTTTAAAATTTCGGAACAAATCTAATTCACTAGATTATAACAAAAATGACATTGTGAACATTTATGCTGAAACAGAAATCGCTATCTACAACGCTAACGACATAGTTCTTGATTCAAGTAAATTTCAATATATCAATAACCCTAAAAATTACTCGGCCAATTTTAATAATTCCTATTTTAAATTTCATACAACTTCTCCTTCTCAGCCCAATTTAACCATTGTTATTTCCAATAACCAAAGTAGTGTATTAAACTCTTTCTTTAAAATATACACTAAGAATAAATGGACCCAGTTAGATCGTGAACTATGGAATGTTGATCTTAAAGGCGGTAGCGAATATAATCCTACACCTCTAGTAGATTTTATTCCTGATGTGAGATTTTTCAAGGATTACGTTTTTTCATCCGTACCCACCAAATGTTTGAATAATACAACCGTTTGGGATATCGAAAGAAATTGTCAATTCAATAAATCTGGCAAATTTCATGTAGCTAGTTCAGCAAAAATAAAAGTAAGTGAATACTATTTTAAAGATAAGATAACCGCAAATGGTGAGGCATGGCAATTTACAGACTCTTCGACCATGACTTCTTTGATCAAAGTGGATAGTTTACAGTTTAGATATCATGCTATCACCCCCTAATTTTAGGACAAAAAGCGCAAAACAGTTTGACTGATTAACGATCAAAAATAACATTTTTTAGGTTATTTCCATCATCTTTTGATCGGCGAAGTTAGCCACGCCGATTTGATA
>JACCDU010679288.1_pt1 | contig 10198 bp, 10 predicted proteins | sample 7446081 | NCBI WGS metagenome assembly JACCDU01 (sample SAMN15323447, study PRJNA562643) | freshwater metagenome | isolation source: river surface water | place: USA:Blue River Watershed | collected 2017-08-17
TTCAGGAAATCAAGTATCTGTCACGTCGTTTTATTCTTAAGCGTTACTTGGGTCTAACTGACGACGAAATTCAAATGAATGAAGTTCTGCTTAAGGAAGAAACTGGAATCAAAGATACTGACAAAATCACTCCGCTGCAACAAATTTACGATCCGGCAGTCTATGAAAATAGAAAGCCAATTGTCAAAAAGTTGCCGAAGAATATTGATAGTGAAGGTGCTGACGGAGGCGACGACCTGGGAATGGGCGACATGGGAATGGATTCATCTATGGGTTCCCAACCGGAAGAACCAACGGATACTCCGAGTGATACCGATACAGAACAACCAACGAAGTGATAAAAGCTCCCAAACGGGAGCTTTTTTGTTTACACATTATGAAATGTGTAAATAAAGTAAAACGGGATAAAAAATGGAATTTTTATCAGAGCATTTAACACCGAACATGTCAAAGATGTCGGAAATTCGTAAAGGTAAGGATTTATACTTATCCGGATTGTTTATGGTTGGAGAACAACAAAATGGCAATCGACGAGTTTACCCTAAGCATGAAATTGAACGTGCGGTTAATCAGGCCAATACCCAACTGGGTCAGGGCTATTCCATTATGGGTGAGTTGCAACATCCGAATACAATGGTTGTAAACCTGGATCGAGTTTCGCATATTATCACCGAACTTCGTTTAGAAGGCAGTAATGCTTATGGCAAAATGAAGATTGTTGATACCCCCTGCGGGATGATTGCCAAGGCGTTGCTAGACGGTGGTGCAAAATTAGGTGTGTCATCACGTGGTACTGGCAATCTTAGTGAATCTGGTATTGTTTCAAACTTTGTTTTTTCCACAATTGATATTGTTTCAGTTCCTAGTGGTCCAGGTTGCTATCCCGACATGGTTTACGAATCACAGCAAATGGCTAAAGTTCAAACATTAGCTGAAGCTGCGGTACAAGACGCTCGCGCCCAAGAATTCCTGTTAAAAGAAATCAAAAAGTTTATTGATTCGGTCGTAAAAAAGTAAAAGTTTAATTCCACCTCTGTAAATACTCCAAATGTAAACATAGAGGTGTGGAATGGACGACCCAAAAGATTTTATTAGAAATAGTGTTTTCGCTCTAATTCGTGGTGATGAAGAAACCGCAAAGCAGGAAATGACCCGTGCTTTAGAAATCAAGACCGAAAAAATTATCGACCAAGTTACTATCAACAATGACTGGGAAGAAAATTCCCAAGAAAAATCAAATTGATTTTTTAATATTGTAAATAGTATTGATTAAATTCACAAAAGGAGAATGATATGGATGAAATCCTAAAAGTGGTTCTGTCATCAGAAATCCTGAGTGAAGAAACTAAGACTCAACTCACAGAACACGTTAGAACTTTAGAAAAGTCCCTGCGTGAATCTATCGAAACGGAAGTTCGTGCTGAACTTGCCGAACAGTGGGTTCAAGAGCGCGATGCCCTCGCCTCAAAGATGGAAGTTTTTGTTTCTACCACTCTGCAGGAAGAATTAGCTGAACTTCGCGAAAGTATCGCTGAATTCCGTGATCTGGAAACTGAATACGAACAAAAGCTGAATGAGCAACGTGTTGTTATGGCTGAAGAAGTTGTTGCTGAAAAGCAGCGCCTGCAGACCACCCTCGAAGAAGAGCTTGAGTCTCTGATCGATAAGATTGATGAATTCCTGGAAATTCGCCTGACCGAAGAAGTTTCAGAACTGGCCGAAGACATTCAAGTTGTGAAGAACAACAAGCTGGGCCAAGAAATGTTCGAAGCGTTCTCTGGCATTTTCATGCAGTCACATCTGTCACAAGTTGGCGTCCTGAAGAAGCTGGCTGAAGCAGAAGAAAAGATTGCCGCTCTTGGTTCACAACTCAATGAAGCTTCAGCAGCAAATGCCGATCTTCTGCGTGAATCAACAATGACCTCACTGCTGTCAAACCTGCAAGGTTCCAAGCGTGAACAAATGGCTCTGATTTTGAAGGGCGTCCCCACTGATAAGCTGGGCGATACCTACAAACAGTTTGTTAGCCGCATTATGAAGGATGAGACCACTCAGATTTCAGAATCAACTCAACAAACAACCGTGAAAACTGGTGATGCAGTAGTTATCACCGAATCAAAGAAAGTTTCTGATGCCGGCGACGACTTCAGAAAAGAATTACAGCGTCTAGCTGGTATTACAAAGTAAATTGTCATAAAAGGAGAATTTAATATGAAACTGTTTGAACAATGGCAAGAAAATAAGGAAAGCCTGCTGGACGGACTTCAAGGTTCTAAGCGCGCTGTTCTTGATCAACTGCTGGAAAACCAAAAGCACATGATCGAATCAATGGACACTGGCACCACCGCTGGCGCTATTTCCAACTTCCAAAAGATCGTGTTCCCAATGCTGCGCCGTATCGTTCCTGGCACTATCGCTATGGATCTGGTTGGTACTCAGCCAATGTCAGGCCCTGTTGGTCTGGTTTACACCCAACGCTGGGTTTTCGGCAAGCCCGTTGACGGTAATGGCGATGCTTCTAACGACATCTCAGCCGGCGACGAAATCTTTGCCAACAACAGCAAGATGAAGCGTTTCTACTCAACTTCAAATGTTGGTACCACTGGCTATCCTCCTGCTCTGACTGCTACTACCTCACTGGGTACTGCTGCTTCAACCGCTGATTACGAAGGTTTCGGTGGCCGTGATATCCGTATGGAAATCCTGAAGAAGACCATTACTGCTGGCACCCGTAAGCTGCAAGCTCGTTGGACTCCAGAAGCTGCTCAGGATCTGGCTGCCCAGCATAACCTGAACATGGAGAACCAAATCACTGCCGCTCTGGCTGCTCAGATCGCTCACGACATGGATAACGAAATCCTGACCGATCTGCTGACCCTGGCTGGTTCAACCGCTACCTATGACTTTGCAAACCCAATGCCCGGCTTCGCTCCCAACTATGTTGGCGATCGTTTCGCTGAACTGGGTGTTCTGATTGACAAGATGTCACAGGAAATCGGTGCTAAGACCCGTATGGCTCCTGCTAACTGGCTGGTTGGTTCATACTTCATCAACTCAATCCTGCGTTCAGCTTCACGTAGCGTTTTCGCTCCTGCTGTCCAAGGCACCTTCGGCGATGCAAACGGCAACAAGCTGGTTGGCACCCTGAATGGCCAAATGAAGTGCTATAGCTACAACTGGGGTCTGAATGATGCTTGGTCATTTGGCTCTGCCAACACCAACGTCGCTACCGGCGCTGATGGTGAAGACATCCTGATTGGTTTCAAGGGTAGTTCCGAAATCGAAACCGGTTATGTTTTCGCTCCGTATCAGCCTGTTACCTCAACTAGCGTTATTACTGATGCTCAGACTTTCACCCCTGCGGTCAGTCTGTCAACTCGTTATGCCAAGGCAATGTTCACCAGCACTGCTGACTCACTTGGTAACTCAGCCGATTTCTACGCACGTATCCGCGTCAAGAACATCCGCTTCAGCTAATCAGAACTTTACTCTGATAAAAAATAAAAGCCGGCATATGCCGGCTTTTTTATTTGTTGAATCGAGTTTGATTGTTTGCTACATCATACCCAATCTCTATTCCAAGTTGTTTGGCGGCGTCTGATGCTAATCGCCAACATGATGCCGCTCCAAGTTCCCATCCATCAAATTTCACCATTTTTATAGCATCTTCAGCACTCACAAATTTCCTAACTCCGTCTTTGTTGATAGAGAATTTACCAGTGGCAGCGCCGTTTTTATTTTTCGGCTTTGGTGGGTTGATGTAACCATCATCTAATTTTGTTGATGGCACTCGCATGCCCAATCTTTTCGCAAGCCTGATGACCTGATCCGGTGCCGACTTTAATTGTTTGCGTTTTAGCTCCCAGCCATCATTTACAATTTTAGTGTAAGCGTCCTCTTCGTCGAAGCACTTTGTTTGTCCATCTTTTATCAACTCAATTTTGCCATGTTTGGTTTTAACATTTCTGGAAACAAAAAACCAACCCTGGTCAAGAAATTTTTGAACTTCATTGCTTTTCACAATTTTAGTTTGGGTTCCATCCGACATGTGTTTTGCATTCTTGAATTGATCAGTTTTTCCACGCTTGAACCCTTGTGATAGGTACGCATCCTTTTCATTCTTGTTGATAAGAATGTAATTACTGCGATCTGGGTGGTGGACGACTATCATTCCGGACGAATTGAAATTTATGCTTTGTTTGCCACCACGGACGAGGTTCAAACATCTGGGATCAGAAATACACGCATCATTGACCAATTCCGCTTCTGCTTCAAAAGCTTCCGTTCTGGTATCATAAAACTTCAGTATTTCCTTATGATGCTGTTCAACGCCATATTTTTGAATACTTCTGCAAATAATAAGGCCGGACCCCAGATACCCATCGTCAACATTATTAGTGGAGTGAACACCATAGTAATATGAATCATCAATGTTTGGTCTTGTTATCTTGTAGGTATAATGAAATTTATGGCTACTACTTTGCGGATTCATCCCCCAACGTTTATTTCCTATGTCTTGCACTTTGATAAAGCCGCGACGGGTCATTATTTGTGCTTCCGAACTATTGGAAGATTCTTGTTCAGTCAAATCTTGGAAGATTGAAAATAGTCTGGGCTTCTGTGTTTGGTATCTGCTATAAATGGTTTCCCCATTCTTCCAGAAATAACCTTTTGGTGTTTCTTCGATGAATTTGAACCCGCACTTATCATAAACCTGTCCATCACCAAGCATGTTTTCTGAGTAGGTATAAAAACTATTGGTGTTTAATGAGGTTTGTGCAAATTTTAGTAGCTTGGAGGCACCACCGACTACTACTGTATTCAATGCCGATGCAAGTCTTATGATCTCCATGTCATAATCAACATGGAACCGCGAGGGCGAAACACTCAACACCATGACTACTTCGGCATTCAGTTGTAGAGCAAAATACCATGATGCTGGGGTGAAACCTTTCACATGACAGGCGTCAAGGAATGTTTTGGCTTTATTTTTGTCAATCTGGATTACATTGCATTTTCTGGCATAAATTGTTTTCGCCAATCCATTTTTCACGTTCATCATGGATTGCATGAGTTCCGGCTTTTTCTCAGCGACGAAATCCCATACATTTATTTCCCCATGCCGAAACACGGGGTTCACTGAAGAGACGATGTTCAATTCCGAACTCCTATTTTGGGACATATCGTTTAGTCTACCACGTACCCAAGTTTCTTGCCAAGCTGTTTTGCTGCGTCTGATGCTAATCGCCAACATGATGCTGCTGCTAACTCCCAGCCTTCCTCTCTGACCATTCGTTCTGCGTCTTCAGGGCTAACCAATTTTTTAACACCATCTTTTCTTACACCAATTCTGCCATTCGTTGCCGGGGCTCTTTGGTATTTCTTTTCTGGTTTATTTCTGTTTGAGACTTTCCACCCTTCCAAGAGGTATTTTTCTAGTTGTTCGACTTGTATGTATTTCCATTCAGAACCTTTTCTAATTTTAGTCATCCCGGAATTTCCTGGAACCTTGGTATTAAACTCCCATCCCTCATCCAAAAATTCGCATGTCAATGAAGTTGGTATCATTTTCACCAACCCATTTTTCACCATCTCCCTACATTGAATTTTTCTAACATTTATTGGTTGATGCCGGTTCGCGTCAATCTCGTTGACCTGACAGATTTGGCCGTCAATTTCAACAAAAAATATTCCCTCTTTGACACTGACTTCATCTTCCAGTTCTTCTGGGTCTAATGGGTTCATGCCCCATCTTTTATTACCCATGTCGAACACTTGAGTATAACCTTTTGACTTCATGAACTTGGAAATTGAAGTATCTCGGATTATTTCTACTTCAGTCGGATAAATCGACATTAGTCTGGATTTGGTGGCAGTTTCTCTATTCAGTATTTCCCCATTTTTGAACCAAAAGAAGCCCTTGCCAGTATCCCCTAGGAATGTGAAACCCATTTGTTTGTATAAGTTTCCATGACCTATCATGTTTTCCGAGTAGGAAAAAATACTATTGGACTGTAATTCCCGTATTGCGCCTGCGAGTAGCTTACTAGCGCCACCAACCACAGTATGACCTTGTAAACATGCATACCGGATAATTTCCCATTTGAAATTTTTGTTATATCGACTTCTGCCGAAGGTCATGACCGCGACCACGTGACCATTTATTAGCAGCGCAAAAGCATGTTGGTGTGCGACAGACCCTTTTAAATGGTTGTCAGTTAAAAATGCTTTTGCAACAGACCTGTCAATTTTTTGAAATGAACACTTTCGTGCTGGTATCTTTATTGACTTTTGCTCATTGTGAGATGACATAGAGGCCAAAAGTTTCGGATTTTTATCAGCAACAAACTTCCATACATTTATTTTTTCTGGGTCAAACTGCGGATTGACCGGATCGACGACGTGGACTCTACTCATGGGTTGACGCACTCCTGATGATTGGTTAGACTGGACCCATTCTAACCTAGAGGATGATAGAATGGAACTTTTTGAAAAATACTTCCAGTTCGTTCTGAAAAAGATCGATGAAAAATTTGGTAATACGATGCGCGACACTACTGAAAATTCACAATGGCATCGGGAAGAAAACGTATTTGTTCATACTCAAATGGTTATGAGCGAATTTATGAAGTTGGCCAATGAGAAAAAATTCTCATTTGATAAATTTCGTCTTGGACTGATTGCGTGTGCATTTCATGATGTTGGGAAGCCGATGGCCAAGCAACCTCACCCGGATGGTGGGTTTTCATTTTACAATCATGAAGTTATGTCAGCAAATATCTTCAGAAATCTGTATCATACGGATTCAGAAGTTTCTGCAATGGTTCCAGACCCAGCGGAATACCTATTTGTTCGCTTCATGATCCAAGTCCACTTGCCATTCAAGACGCAACAGTTTCTGAAGATTTTGAAGCAGTCAGTTATTTATTATGGTGAACAAGCAGGGCTGTCTAGAGAAGATACAATCGAAGTTTTCACGACGGTTCTTCGGGCTGATGCGATGGGTAGAATTTCTGATGATCACCAAGAAAAACTGAAGAATTTGAACGCCTGGATTGCTGACTTTACCGGAATTTCGTGTCAATCAACGCCAACCAAAAAATCACAGTTTGAGGTGATTTGTTTTAGTGGCGCTATGGGTGCTGGGAAGTCAACTCAAATCAAGCAAGCCATGGAAATCTGCGACCAATCGGGTGAATTGTATTTGCATTTTTCGTTTGATGACGAACGTGCGAAAATTATTGAAAAATTTGAAGGTATCAAACCCGGAGAAATTGTTCCTCGGGAAGTTTTGCACAAGTACGCGGGTCATCTGAATGGTGAGTTCACACGATTTGCGAAGGAATGTAGGACAAAGTTTGGAAAAATTGTAAAAGAACGTAGTGATCAGCCGGTTTCTGATTCCAGTTTAGTAGTATTTGTGGATGCAACTTTCACCACAAGAAAGACGAGACTACTGGTTAAAAATAGCTTCCAGAACGCAATGGTCTCATTTGTGGAAATCGACCTTCCATTCAAAACACACTTGGATCAAAATTCCAAGCGGATAGATTCAAAGTATGTTCCGGTGCCAATTGTGACCACGAGTTACTACAATACCACTCTACCAATGATTGATGAAATGGATTTCTAATGTCCAAACAGAAAATTTACAAAATTGCAACTAAAGTTCGACGTTGGGTGGAAGACCTTGAAGCCGAACACACTCAAATTTCCGAATTTGATGGATTCGGTCGTCCATCACTCATGGGCCGTTGTGTTATAGCATCCGCCAAGCTGATGCAAGAATTGCGCAAGAATGACATCGATTGTTATGTCGCTTTGACGGATTGTCATGGGTATGTTGTGGCTGGAAAATCAATTGTGGATGTCACTGCAACTCAGTTTGGTATGGAAGATGAAGTATTCATCATGCCGCTGTCCGAGGCGAAAAAACTCCGACGTGGTGAAATTCTAGATGATGCGTATCGTCAACGGGATGGTGCGTTCTACAAATTTCATACTCTGGACGAAATTATTTCACATCAGAAACTTACCGGATGGCCGGAAGATCAATCGGTTAGCACTTTTAGGAGAAAATATGACTAAGAAGATTTTGATTGTTGGTGCTGGTGTAGTTGGGTTGAATACCGCTTATGCCATACTTAAAAAGCATGCCGACGCGGAAATTGCTATCGTTGACCAACATGATGGGGTTGCAACCCAAACATCATTTGCAAATGGTGGGCAAGTTTCGGTGTGTAATACCGCAGCATGGAACACATGGGGTAATGTTTGGAAAGGGATGAAGTGGGCGTTCAATCCTGAAGCACCTTTGAGTCTGGGGACGGACTGGTCATCTCAAAAAATTTCATGGCTGGCAGAATTCGTGAAAGAAATCAGAAATTCTGATGAAAATACCAATGAACTGGTATCCATCGCGCAAGAGTCACGAGGTATGTATCAAGAACTATTCGCATCTGGAGTAGTGAAGTTGGATAGCTTGCGCAATAATGGTATCGTCAAACTCTACAGATCGGAAAAAACTTTCAATTCTGGTATTTTTGAAGCGAGCTATTTTGATTCATATGATGAATTTCCAGTAATCAATAACAGCACCAGTTGCCATCCAAAGTGGGTTGAGGAACTTACTGCTAACATTCGTATTGGCGAGTTATTCAATAAAGTTCATGGTAGTGTTTTCTACCCAAAGGATTTTTCATTCGATCTTCGAGAATATTGCGTGAAGATGCAAGAATTCCTACAGTCCCGTGGTGTGATTTTCGAGTTTAACTGCTATGTAATCAATGATATCGACCAGTGGTTTGATCAGATCATTTATTGTGCTGGCGTAGGAATGAATGACTGTGGACTACTGAACGATCTAAAATTCAAAATTTACCCAGTGAAGGGTTATTCTAATACATACATTCTGAATAAACCGCTCAACATGAACACGTCGATTCTTGATGAGGATTTAAAGATTGTTGCGACACCTTTGGGTGATAATGTCTTGCGAGTTGCTGGTACCGCTGAATTATCTGGATATGATTATGATTATGGAACTGATCATGTCAGAAATAAACTTTTGCATAACTGGGCGGTAGAAAATGGCTTCGTTGACAAGGATGCCCAGTTCATGCCATACTCATGCTTGAGGCCGATGACGCCGAACATGCTACCTTTTGTTAGGCAACATGATGGTAAAATTTATCATGGCGGACACGGACATTTAGGACAAACTCTGAGTATGCAGACTGCTGCTTGGGTTGCTAACATTGTTTAAAGGATTAAAAATGGCTACAAAGAAGACTAAGGACGTTCAAGTTCAAGAAACCCCATCAGAAGTTATCCAAGACCAACAAGCCGATGTTTCGGTGTTTTCGGTAACTGAAAACACCGAAACTGTTCAAATTTATCCTGTTAGTTGGCAGGATAATGTAGTAGAATCCAACGTGGAACAACACCAAGGTTCTAGTGTTACGTTCCAACCTGAAGTGGAAATTGAAATGCTGGAAGGCAACAATTTCTATCTGGAGCATGCTACGGATGGTTCAGCGGGTTTTGATGTTCGTGCTGCTATTTCTGAGCCAATCAAGCTCATTCGCGGTGGTCGTGCTCAACTTATTCCGCTGGGGTTCAAGATGCATCTTGCCGACCCGAATTTTGTTGCTGTTCTCGTCCCGCGTTCGGGTAATGGGCACAAGCGTGGTCTTGTTATGGGTAATGGTACTGGGGTTATCGATTCGGATTACCTTGGCCAAGTTTATGTTTCTGCTTGGGCTCGACCAAATCGCACCCAATGGACTGCGACCCATGAACACGATTTCATTGATGGTGATACCCCTGAGTATATTCTGATCAACCCTGGCGATCGTATTGGACAACTCATGTTCATTCCCGTCGCGCACCCAAAGTTTAAGGTTGTAGAAAAGCTGAGTGGTTCAACTGCTCGTGGTGAAGGTGGCTTCTCGTCAACCGGCACCAAGTAATCTTAGACTAAAAGCTTAAATACCGCCCCCTAAATACTTTTTTAGTGTTTAGGGGGCTTTTTCATGCGCCAAATTCCAATTTTTGAATTGGTTCCAAATCCAGTTGTGGCTGATGAACCGCAACACATTATCGTTTCTGGGGATTACTCCAATGATTTCCATGGTTCATACTGGTTGGAACCATCTGGCACCAAGTTGCCTTTTTACACCTACAACCTGACTACCAA
>JACCDU010543695.1_pt1 | contig 10195 bp, 17 predicted proteins | sample 7446081 | NCBI WGS metagenome assembly JACCDU01 (sample SAMN15323447, study PRJNA562643) | freshwater metagenome | isolation source: river surface water | place: USA:Blue River Watershed | collected 2017-08-17
GCTGTGCATGTCCTACGCCTTCGACGATGAGGACGTGGTGACCTGGCAGCCGGGTCAGCCTTTCCCTGACCGCGTGGCGCAGCACCGGGGCCAGATACGCGCCCACAACGCCGCCTTCGAGCGGCTGGTCTTCTGGTATGTGTTGGCGCCCGAATACGGCTTCCCTGAGCCGGCGCTGGAGCAGTTCTATTGCACCGCAACACAGGCGCGGGCTAACTGCGCGCCGGGCAGTCTGGAGGACGTGGGGCGCTTCGCCGGCGCAGGCATGAAGAAAGACCACCGCGGCGCCCAATTAATCCGCGCCCTGTCGATCCCCAAGCCCGACGGCACCTTCCGCGAAGACGCGGCGCTGCTGGCAGAGATGGTGGCTTACTGTGAACAGGATGTGCGCGCCATGCGCGCCGTCAGCAAGGCCATGCGCGAGTTATCCGACGATGAGTTGGCCGACTACCATGTGAACGAGCGGATCAACGACCGTGGGGTGCTGGTGGACACTGCGCTGTGCGCGGCTGCGGTGCGCTACGCCGCCGACGAATTGGTCGAAATCCAGCAGACCGTGCGTGAGGTGACCGAGGGCGTCATCACCAGCGTCAGAAGCCCCAAGATGCGGGCGTGGGTCGAACACCGGGTGGGCGCGCAGGCGCGCAAACTGATGACCGTCTGGAAGGACGGGGTGCCCAAGGTATCAATCGACAAGACCGTGCGCGCCAACCTGCTGGCGTTAGCCGATGAGAACGCCGACGAGGTGCCCCCCGACGTGGCCGAGGTGATCCAGTGCGCCGACGATCTGTGGGCCAGCAGCGTGGCCAAGTTCAGCCGTGCGGCGGCGCTGGCCGACGCCGAGGATCAGCGGGTGCGCGGGGCGTTTGTCTTCGCCGGTGGCGCTGCCACGGGCCGGGCCAGCAGCTACGGCTTGCAGGTCCACAACTTCCCGCGCAAGTGCGCCGAGGCGCCCGACGACGTGCGGCAGGCCATGGTGCGGGGGCACCAGATCGTGCCGCGCTACGGCAAGCGCGTCACGGACGTGCTGAAGGGGATGCTGCGCCCTGCCCTGCTGCCGTCGCCCGGCAAGGTGCTGGTGGCGGCCGATTGGTCGGCCATCGAGGCGCGCGTGAACCCGTGGCTGTCCGGTGCCGGCGACGACAAGCTGGAACTGTTCCGCACCGGGAAGGACGTTTACAAGGTCAATGCGGCTGCGACCTTCCGCGTGGGCATGGACGACGTCACCAAGGACCAGCGCCAGGTCGGCAAGGTGCAGGAACTCGCCTGCGGCTTCGCGGGCGGCGTGGGCGCCTTCGCTGCCATGGGCCGCATCTACGGCGTCCACATGCCCGAGAGCGAGGCGCAGCGCATGGTGGACGCGTGGCGCCGGGCGAACCCGTGGGCTGTGCCGTTCTGGCAGGGGTTGGAGGGCGCCTATACCCGCGCCATGCGGAACAAGGGCCATGAGTTCAGCGCCGGGCGGGTGACGTATTTGTTTGACGGGGTGCATCTTTGGTATGCGCTCCCCTCTGGTCGTGTGCTATGTTACCCCTTTGCGAAACTTGAAGCGGATGGGGTCACCTATGCCAAAGCCTCATGGAAGCCCGGCGCGGACGCTACCGAGTGGCCGCGCGCCCGCCTGTGGCGCGGGCTGGCCTGCGAGAACGTCACGCAGGCAGCGGCCCACGACCTGCTGCGGCACAGCCTGCGGCGGCTTGACGAAATGGGCTTAGAAGTGATACTAACAATACACGACGAAATTGTGTTGGAAATAGACAAGGCTAAGGCTGAATGGGCAGCGGAACAACTTATTAAAGTAATGTGTGAGGCGCCCGTTTGGTGCCCCGCGTTGCCGTTGAATGCCGAAGTCGCGGTCATGCAGAGGTACGGAAAATGATTTGGCGTCAAGTACCTGAATGGGATAGGTATGAAGTCAGCGACGCAGGCATTGTACGGTCGCGTGATATGGTGGTTGGCGCAAAAGGCTTTTCAAACGCCGTTCGTAAAGGCCGCGTGCTGGCACAAGCTAAAACATCGCGCGGGTATTTGGTTGTGACTCTTACCCGCGGGTGTACTCGCCAACAATTTTCCGTGCACAGGTTGGTAGCGTTAACTTTTCATGGGCCGCCGCCGCATGACAAAGCACATGTGCTGCATAGCGATGGTGATCCTGCCAACAACCTAGCGTCTAATTTACGGTGGGGTTCGCCCGCAGATAACCACGCGGACACTAAGCGCCATGGACGGCGCCGAAAGGGTGAGACCCACCCACAAGCAAAACTGTCTGAGACAGCCGCGCGAGATATTAGGCAGTCTCAAACAAAATCCGGCGTTCTTGCCGCGCAATATGGTGTGACAAGAGAGCATGTGTGGGCGGTGCGGCGCGGGCGGGCGTGGGCGCACATTTTAAACGGGAAATGAGGAGGGAAAGATGGAGTTCATAGAGTTTCTGGAGAGCCTGGCGCCGCAGCGGGAGACACTGCTGGTGGTCAGACAGAAGCCTGTCATGCGCGAGGGCGCGCAGGTGCTACACGCGGACGGGTCGCCGAAATACACCTGGCCGGCGTTCCTGCCGTCCAAGCGGAAAGGGGAGGGGGCCTGGTACGCCAACACCGGCTCCTTCATCTTGGAACGGTTCAGGGACGGCCAGCCATCGGCCTCGGCGGCCAATTGCGAATACGTGCTGGTGATGATGCTGGACGACGTGGGGACCAAGGCCAAGACCCCTCCCCTGCCGCCGACATGGATCATGGAAACCAGCGAGGGGTCGTTCCAATGGGGCTACGCCTTCAGTGACCAGCCCACCAAGGGCGAGTTCACCGCAGCCATGGACGCCATCGCGGCGGCTGGCTACACCGACCCGGGCGCGACCAACGCGGTGCGGAACTTCCGCCTGCCGGGCAGCGTGAACCTGAAGCCCGGTCGTGGTGAGTTCAAGGCGCGGCTGGTCGAGTTCCACCCCAGCCGCGAGTTCACCCTGCCGCAGATATGCGAGGCGCTGGGCGTGGCGCCCGCTGCGGCTGACACGGCAGCGCAGCGCGCGTTCAAGCTGCGCGACACGGGCAAGGACAGCGTTCTGGCTTGGCTGAACGAACACGGGTTCGTCCTGTCTGGCGTCAACGCCGAGGGCTGGCTGGGCGTCGTCTGTCCCAACCACGCCGAGCATACCGACGGCCAGATCGGCGCCCGCTACAAGCCGCTGGATCGGTCGTTTTGCTGCTACCATGGCCACTGCGAGCATCTGGACACGCGGGCCTTCTTGGGCTGGGTGGCAGACAACGGCGGCCCGCGCGTCACGCCCGGCCTGCGCGATGAGTTGCTGGCTGAACACATGGCCCGCGCCATGGACAAGCTGGCGCCGACGGCGGAATACCCTGACCGGGCGGCGGAGATTATTGCCGAGGTCGATCGGAAGGAGGCCAGCCGGGTCCAGAAGTCGCAGTGGTATGAACGTTTCGCCTACGTTGTGTCGGACGATAGTTTCTTCGACCTTCAGGAACGCCGCGAGATCACCCGGTATTCTTTCAACGCCTTGTTCCGGCACGTTCCCTGCAAGTCGATCCACAACGGCCGCAAGATCGAAGCCGCCACCTGCTTCGACGAAAACCGTCAGGCCATGGGCGCGCGGGTGCTGGAGGGTGTCACCTACGCCGCCGGCGAGAGCGTGCTGGTCACCCGCAATGGCGTCGTCTATGGCAACCGCTGGCGCGATGGCCGCCCCGACGTGTCGAAGGTAGCGCATGATGATGTCAGCATCTGGCAACAGCACTGCCGGCGGCTGGTGCCTGACGAGGCCGAGTTAAACCACCTGTGGGATATAATGGCGTTCAAGACGCAGAACCCGCGCGTCAAGATCAACCACGCCGTATTGCACGGCGGCCATGGCGGCTCCGGTAAGGATACCATGTGGGCGCCGTTTTTGTGGGCTGTGTGCGGGCCGGGGCTGGTCAACCGCGGATTGGTCGATGGTGATTCGATCAACAGCCAATGGGGCTACGCGCTGGAAAGCGAGATCATCATCCTGAACGAGTTGAAGGAGCCGGAAGCGTCCACCAGGCGCGCGCTGGCCAACAGGCTGAAGCCGATCATTGCCGCGCCGCCTGAGATGCTGACGGTCAACCGCAAGGGCCTGCATCCGTATGATACTGTGAACCGCGCCTTCGTGCTGGCCTTCAGTAACGACCCGGTGCCGATCACGATCAGCAGCGACGACCGCCGCTGGTTCGTCCTGTGGTCGCAGGCGCCCATCATGGACGAGGCCGAGGCCAAGCTGATCTGGCGCTGGTATAAGGAAGGCCAGGGGTTCGAGAAGGTCGCCAAGTGGCTGCACAGCCGCGACGTGTCAGCGTTCAACCCCGGCGCCGCCCCTGTGCTGAACGATGCCAAGGCCAACCTGATCGAGCATTCGATGAGCATGGCGGAAAGCTTCATCGTCGAACTGATCCGCAACCGCCAAGGGGATTTCGCCAAGGGTGTGATTGCGTCGCCCTTCCATGCCGTGTGCGACCGCCTGAGCGGCTTGGCCCCGCCAGGCGTCAAGATACCGCAGCCGGCGCTGCTTCACGCGCTGAAGGAAGCCAAGTGGGTGGATGTGGGGCGCGTCGGCACGGTCGAGTTGCAGAACAAGAAACACATCTTTGCAACGCCCGAGATGGCCAAGAAATTCAGCAAAAGCGACCTCCGGCGCATTGTAGAAGAAGAGGCGGCGCCGAAGGTGGTCAATTTGAAGGCGGTGAGTTAGCCGCCTTCCCTTTTCAACGCGCAAATGGCTGCAACAGCTTGGCTGCGTTGTGATGATTTTGCCACTGCTTGCTCCGCTTTTTCCAGCGCATCGCGCCGGGCGGTTTGCAGCGCCGCCCGCAGCTTTTCGATTTCGTCGGCGGCTTCCCTTGCAACCGCACCTTTCACCCATGTTACTGGACTTCCCAGCCCATTTGGTGCTGAAGCAAACTCAGTAGAGCGCAGCCGTTCCACAATGTCGCTCATTCCTTTTCTCCCAGCGCGCGGATGGCGGCGGCAGCATAATTGAGAGCGTCTTTAGCAGATGGATTGCTCAAAACGCCGGCTGTTTGATTTACTAGCCGCGCCGCTTCTTCCAGCGCATCGCGCCGAGCCTGCTTCAACTCCGCCCGCAGCTTTTCGATTTCCGCGGCCGCAGCGCGGCACCTGTCGGCCCATGCCTGCGGGCTTTGCATCTCTTCCATGTCGCACGCGATTGCCCGCAGAACAAACGGGCTGATAACTTCCATTGGTCCGTTGCTCATGTTAGCACCGCCAGCGCCAGCGCCGCGTAACCCATGAGAAGCACCAAGAGCGATTTGAACAGCCGATCTACCGCCCGCTCCAGCCGCAGGATGGCCGTGCGCTGGGCCGACCCGTCAGCCTCCAGCCATTCCACCCGCGCTTCGAGCCGTGGCTCTGGCCTGTCGCCTTCTATAAGGGCGCGCATCATCTCCGCGCGCTCTAGTTCCCTATCGGTCATTGTCCCTCCTCCTTCTGTGGCACAAACAGCTTGCGCGCCCGCAGAACGTGCGGGCAGGCCTCTTGCGTTTCTGTCAGGGTGGCGATGGTGCTACGCAGCCGCGCCGCGCCCCATAGGTCACCCTCGCGCTCGGCGATGGCCAGATTATCGCGCAGGCGTTCAATGAACGTCTTCATGCTGCCTCCGTGCCGTAGAACGGCTTCAAGCCCTTCAGGGCCTCGTATAGCTTGCGCTCTGGCGTCGGCATGACGTCAGGATCCAGCCCGTCCAGATTGAACGGACCAGGCTGGCCATCCAGCCCGTCCTGCCATGCCCAGGCCAGCGACCAGTAGGCCGCCTCCGCCACCTTTAGAAACGCCTTCAGGCGCGCGTCGGCGTCGTCGGCGCGCAGGTCTGCCGCCTGCGCCCTCTGATAGTGGTGCCAGGCTATCTCGCATTGCGCCTTGTGCGCCTGCTCCAGTTCGGCCACGCGCTTGCGTAGCCCGTCATGTGTTAAATCTTCCATTTTCCCTCTCAATCTGCCGTGCGGCAGCGCACACACATTCTATTACCCGGCCCGAAACTGTCAAACATTATCTGGCAGCGGAGGCACTTGCGCGGTGTGTAGCCCTTATCCTCGCGCTCGCGTGTGGGGCTCTTGTGGTAGGGGCTGTATGCCCCGCGCTTGGCCCACCAGGTGGACAGTGTCTTAGCCGACACGCCCACGGTCCTGCTGATGGCCTCCCATGTCGTCCCCTTGCGCCGCTCGTGGGCGATGAAATCGACATGGGCGGCAGCGATGCCTTGCGGCAGGCGGTTGTCAGGCTTTGGCATGGTGCGCCTTCCACAGTTTTTCGGCCTCGTCCAGTTGCTGGCCCAGCAGGGCTAGGGCGCGCTGGATGCGCCAATACTCCTCGGACCCCTCCCATGCCTGCTTCAGTAGTTCTTCATGGGTTTGGATGCTCGCCATGATAACGCGCAGCGATTTGAACGCCAGCGGGTTAGTCTTGATCATCGTCTAGTTCCCTCGTTGCGGTTTCAATCCAATAGGCCAGCAGGGCCACTATGCCCCCGCCCAGCAGCAAGCCCGCGATGGCCACGCGAAGCCAATCTAAAATTGTCATTGCATCCCCCTCGGGTGCGGTGTAACGTGTTTTCGTGCGCGGCGGCTTTCCCTCCCGACAAGCCGCGCACCGCCGGCCGGGTCGAGCATCTGCCTCACGTCTCCCCGGTCGGCGGCCCTTTTATGGGCGAGGGGTCATAGTCCCACCCCGGCAGATAAACCGTCACGGCGTAGCGCTCCCCGGTGAACGTCACCGCCTTGATCCGCGCCAGGCGGATCCCGCTTCGCATCATTGGCTCGGCCCATTCAATCGCGGTTTCTGCATGTTCCGGCAGGGGCATGGCGTCGCGCTCTGCCAGCCAACGCGCGTATTGAATGGCTTTCTTTTCGTCGGGTGTCATCTTGTCTTCCTCATTGCGATTAGCAGGCAAAGCGCCCGCAGGATTAGGGTAAGCATGGCGCGGCCTTGTCTTGCTGCGCCAGCACCGCGCGCAGTATCTCGTCGGCATCGGCCTTGGTCGGCCATGGGAAGCCATGAAAGGCATTCCTTGGCGCGTTTACCAGATACCAGAATAGGCCTATCTGCTTCACCATTCGCTGCGCTCCCCACGCGATAGGCTAGGCCACTGATGCACGGCCGGGCGGCCTGTGCGGTCTGGCATCTCAAACACGGCGCCGGGCTTCTTGTCCGTGGTCAGGTCCCAATCATTGCGCCATAGGCGCACGGCCTCAGTAGGGTTGTGCGCTTCCACTACAAGACTCATGTCGTCGCCGTTCTCGTCATCGGAATAGACTAGATATATGCGCGTCATGGTTCACGCCTCCCGCGGCATGACGAAACAATAGCCGGCATTGCCCGGCAGTGCCCCGCCGGCAAGCGCAGGATAACCATTGGCTTCCGTCCAGCCATACCGCGCCGCAAGCGCTTGCGCTGCTGCCTTGTGGTTTTCGTCAGGGTTCAGTGCGTAATCATAATGCACAATGATCCGCCCGGCATCCGCGCGCGCCGATATGCGCGAGCCTTTGTAATTGGTTGGGCCGTGATACTTGGTTACAATGGCTTGAAGCATAACGTGTTTCCCTCTCAGTCTGGCGCATGATCGCGCCGTCGCAGGGCGCCCCATGGGCGCCTTGCGAGGGCGGGGCGCCTTGCGGCGCCCGGCGCGTGCTAGGCCGCGTCAGCTTGCGCGGGCGCTGGCGCGGGAGCCTGCCAGCCTGCCCATGCCGGCGGAGACATGGTGAACGCGTCGGCGAGCAAGCGTTTGGGCATGATAACCCCAAAGCCCGGCACTTCTTCGCTGTCAAACCGCGCCCAAGCCGGGTTGCCACCATCCGTAATGATAGCCGCATCGCACCCCTTAACGTATACTTCCCCGGCTTTTTGCATGTCCGCCAGATAAGCCGGGTTAAAATGCGCCCGCTCGCCCGGCGTTGAATGCTTAGGCAGAACCCGGCGCCAAGCCGGAAAGCTTCCGTCGATCGGCTGGAAAGCCCAAATCTGGCCGTCATGCTCAATCTGCCATTGGCCGTTGCCCATGTCGCGCAAGATACCGTCGGAATACCGGCGGTTTATCTTTATGCGCTTCACCGTTTCGGCGGGAATGATAATCTCCCGATCTCCCGTGATAGCCTGCGACGTTGGCGCGGCTTGCATGGCAATAAGGCGATGGCCGTCCGTTGCGATGGCGAGAACCCCATTCGCTGCGCTTATTTCAACGCAAACCCCCTTCAAGTAATAACGCGTTTCTTCGCTGGACATGGCAAAACTTGCGGCTTTAATGGCGCGCAGGTCGATTTCATATTGCATTGTCGGCTTTCCCTTTTGTGCCCAAGCCATGATTGGCTTGGAAGATGGCAGGCGTGCCTGCCATCGCCCAAAACAATCCTACTGTAAAAGAATGTGTGACGTCCACTCTGTAAAGCCCTCGCCATAGATTATTTTATCGCGCTCCCAATCCACGCTTGCCGCGCGCCAGCCAACAGGCAAGCCAAGCGCAGCAGCGGAGCGTGCGCTTTGCACAATCGCAGCATAGCCCATGCGGTTTAATTCATCGCGCTTGGCTTGCGCTTCCGCCAGCGGAAACGTGCCAAGCACGCGGCGCCATTTGCACATCAATTCCCCGCCGATACGATAGTCGACGACGTAATTCGTGGCCATGGTTTAGACCCCCCGTGCTTCGATGATTGCGCTAACAGCGCTGTGCGGCATGGTGATCACATAGCTATGCAGCCCCACCTTGCGCACCGAATAGCGCTCTGGCGCCGCGCGATAGCATTTCAGCATATGCGCCAGCCTGCCGCGCTTATCATGCGCGGCGTATTGCGGTTCATCAGCAAAGTAGAAAACGAAGGCTGGTTTGCGCGGTTCAAGCGCATCCTGCCGCGCATTGCGGATGATGGTTTTAATCATGGTTTTTCCCTCCCTACTGATTAAGGCGTCACGACAAGCGCGAGCCAAAACGCAAACAAGATAAGCGCGCCAAGCGCTATTTGTGCAAGCAATTCTATTGCAAACCTCATGTTTTTCCCTCCGAAAATAGGCAATGCATTTTGCCGATGCAGATTCTTTTACATGCCGATTATGGCAAAAATAAGGCAAATCAGAATCTATTACATGACATTTTAGTAATGTGGGGAAAAAGAGGGCCAAAATATCGGCTTTCTAGGTAGGGTTTTGGGTTGCCTAGGTTCTCGCCAGGCGGCGCGGGGCTATGTTGTTGGTGGAAAAGGCTTTTTTCGTTTTCTATCGGTTTTCTAGGTAATAGTATAATAACCAAGTGCCAGTTAGATATTAGTTAATATATGTAAAGTAGTATAGCCTATAGACCGTCGAGCTGGCGCGATGTTTTTCGCATGACCTAGATTGCCGATATGACCTATCCGTGACCTAGCCCCGCGCAAACGGCCGGCGCATCCCGCCCCATGCTTCACATTAAATTCTGTTACGTTATCCGATAGTGGCAAGCTTGCGCCGTCACTCTGGCGCGATGTTTTGGCCATGACCTATTTTGCCGATATGACCTAGGCGCGCCGCCTGGCGAACGTTATGATATAACGTAACAGATTATGCTGCAATGCAATGTGACCAAACGCTAATATTAGCCCGCGCTAATATAAACACCTGAACATATGAATAGCTGTTCATATGTCGACGCCTGGCCTCGCCCACCCGGCCGCGCGCCAAGAGCCGGGGGGCGGGGGCCCGGCGCCGCCCCGTCCCGGTCACGGAGGACCTGCAAACAATTTTTTATTTTTTGCAAACCCAGCCAGCCATGCTATACAAAATCTATGGCAGTCTTTTCGCTCCCCTATGAGCCGCGCAAATTGGAAGCAACCGAGGCGCGGCTCGAAGCCATCTATCACGCCGCGCGTAACGGATTGCGTGGTGAGGCGCTGGCGCTCGCCTCCGGCATGACGCCGGCCGAATACCGCGCGCTGTGCGAGTTCGACCCACTGGCGGCGCTGGCCGCGGAGAAGGGCCGGGCCGACGGCGAGATGGAGATGTCCAAGGTGCTGCATGACGCCGCCCGCGCCGGCGACGCCAAAGCCGCGCTGGATGTGCTGAAGCACGTCCACGGTTGGGTCGCCAAGCAAGCCGTGCAGGTCGAAGTCAACCAGACCATCTCCATCACCTCCGCACTGCAAGAGGCCCAGCGCCGCGTGATCGAGGGTGTGGCAGAGACGGCGCA
>JACCDU010699628.1_pt1 | contig 10194 bp, 7 predicted proteins | sample 7446081 | NCBI WGS metagenome assembly JACCDU01 (sample SAMN15323447, study PRJNA562643) | freshwater metagenome | isolation source: river surface water | place: USA:Blue River Watershed | collected 2017-08-17
AAAATATTGAACGCTTAAGAAAAGATATAGAAGGCACTGTACCCTTCGTCAAACGAGCAGTTGCTATCACATCGGCTAAAGAAGCAAAAATATACCCGTTTGGAGGCTTGGTCTTCGATCCTTACATCCATGGTCAGCGCAAATTCTTGACTGCTGATGCCAAACGCATTTCAGCAACGCCAGAACTTCAAAATACACTTGTAGCCAAAGACACGCAATCAGTCTGTATTTTCATCCGCCACCAAGACTACATCAAACGCCAGCAAAGCGACCTCATGTTGGCTAAAATTCATCAGTTAGTAGATGCCTATTGTTTTGATGGTGTTCACCTTTCAGGCAGAACGCACGGTCAAAAAGTCTATGTAGATAGAATGATGGAAGAAATGGTTTTCTTCTTGTTTTTAAGCGCCGCGTTGGTGCTGGTTTTTCTATTTCTGACTTTCAGATCGGTTTGGGGCATGCTAGTACCGATGTCTGTCATGATTATGGCTTGCATTTGGCTACTTGGCGGCATGGCTTGGCTCGAAGAGCCCATCAATATTTTATTGGTAACGCTTCCTACTATTTTATTTGTGGTGGCCATGGCTGACGTCATTTATATTGTGAGCCGTTACTTACAAGGGCTGCGCGAAGGACTCAACAAGGTGGAGGCTACGAAAATCACTTACAAAGAGATTGCTTTTCCGGCTTTTTTAACTTCTATAACTACCGCCATTGGCTTTGGTAGTTTGTATTTTGTTAAGGTAATCCCGATCCAAGTATTTGGCGTGGTTGCCGGGCTAGGCACACTGATCGCCTATTTCTTTACCATGTTTTTATTGCCCATTCTTTTTTTACTCCTCCCTACTCCAAAATACATCCATCAACAAGCCGAAGCTCCGTATTGGCGCAAGTTTTTACGCTTTCTTTTTCAATTTTTAATCCGTAGAAGAACGGCGGTTTTAGTTGGGAGTGCGCTTTTAATCGTGGGTTCGTTTTTTGGTATTGTCTTGATCCGCAACAACCATTACCTCATGGATGATTTGCACCCAAAAGAACAACTCAAACAAGATTTCAAATTTATCGATACGCATTATGGTGGCATTCGACCTTTTGATGTGGCTGTTGAACTATCGGATCCGGCGCTGAGTTTTTGGGACCCAGCAGTTTTGAAAGAGTTACAACAGGTCGAAAACTATCTTGAAAACACCTATGGTGCTGAAATCAAAAATTCTTTGACTCAAAGTCTTTGCATCATGAACAGGGCCTCGCACGGTGGGTCTGCCGCTTTTTTTAAAATTCCAACCCAAAAAAGCGTACTCAAAAACTTTCGTAGAAATTTACGCAGACTCGAGGGTGGCACCTACTTGCGAACCATCTTAGATTCAACAGAGCGCTTCAGCAGGATGCACGGCAACTTGGCAGACCTCGGCAGCGCCATAATTGCCAAAAGAAACGCAGGATTTGAGCGCTACTGCCAGCAGCTTCCGTTACACGGAAAAGTGAACTATCGCATTACCGGCGCTGCCCACCTACTCGATCGCAACATCGACTTCATTTCGGCCAGTTTGGTCGAAGGCCTGATTTTTTCTGTTTTGCTCATTGCCTTGATCATGGGCTTGGTTTATAAATCGGTGCGCATGATGCTCATTAGCATGATCCCAAACCTCATTCCCCTCCTCGTGATCGCAGCACTCATGGGCTTTGGAGGCATCGAGTTAAAAACAAGTACAGCCGTCATTTTTACGATTGCCTTTGGCATTGCTTATGACGACACCATCCATTTGTTGGCCAAGTTTAAAATTGAATTGGCCAAAGGCCGCAGTACCGCTTACGCGCTCAAACGCGCCTACATGGAACGCGGAAAAGCCATGATTTTATCGAGCTTGATTTTATGCTGCGGCTTCTCAATGCTGGTGTTCTCAACGTTTATGGGTTCTTTTTACATGGGGATTTTAATTAGCATCACCCTTTTTGTAGCACTCATTTCAGACCTGACTTTACTACCCGTCTTGGTGCTGCTTTTTTACCGAGCTCAAAAACCACTCCTTGGTACTAATGAGGCCCATTAAAGCCACCAAAACCAAGCCCCAAACAACATGAAATAAAGGCAAGGTTTCTAGACCTTTGTAGTGGAAAAAATAGCCCCAGTAAAACAAAAAACCAACCTGACTAATGATGCTGATCCACATCACAAAGTGCAAAATCGTCTCATAAAATGTACAGCGTTCTTGGTGATAACGCACTTCGTCAATGACCTCGTGCACCGTACGCGTGAAGAAAAGGGCAATAAAAAAAGGCAAAACTTCTACATCAAACCAGTAAAATAACAACAAGGAAAATTGCAGGAGACCTGAACTCAGGATCAGAATCCGGTGCGTTTTCAGTTCTGGATCAGAAATATCGTGATGAGCAATTCCAGCATGCGTATAGGCATCTAGCGCCCACACTACCACAAATATTGTACTGACAATCAGAATGAGTAAAGAAAGTGTTTCAGGAGCTACTTGCATCTTAATAAAAGAAGCAAGTTAGGAGAAAAATCAATAAACAAGTTAAAATATTGAGGTATTGCGTCCAGATTTGTTGGTTGTGATTTTGCCGTACGCGAATTAAAATGAAAGCCTTGTAAATGATGACGGCGATCGATAACAAAAACATCCAAGATGCTGGGTTCAATCCATCAAATGGGATTATTAAAAATATAGAAGCTACATTGATCAAGTGTAAAATGGATATGGTTCTATCCACTCCCACATAAATTGGTAAAGTGATCAAACCTTTCAACTTGTCATGCGCTACATCATTGATATCGCGAATAATGCTCCCGAAACCAACTTGAACCGCAACAAACCAGAACATAAATTGAGTGGTGGGTTGATACAAATCATTGGCACCTAGCGGAATCAAGGAAGCCCACGAAATACCGATGAGAGCATTTTTAAATACAAGTAACTTCTTGATTTGAAAACCCTGGCCAAACAGAGGGATTTCAGCTTGGTAGAGCAAACCGAGTAGAAAAATAAACCCTAAAACCAAAAATTGAACACCAGAAAGGTAGCAGACAGAAAATCCAAAAGCGACCAGCAGTTGCGCAATAAACAAGCGTTGCCAACCAGCTTTGAATGGCTTTCGAAAATCAAAACCGTATAAAAACCAAGTTCCAAGATTTGCTAAGTAAATCGTAAAGAGCAGCTTTTCATCGAATTGTACATTTGCCAACCATGCGCCAGTTGCTACCAATGCTGAGGCAGCCACCAAAAAAAGCAATTTTATCGAATATCTTTTGAGCCAAATTAACACCCTCCAAAAGTGCAATTATTTGCTGTACTTTTCAAAATTGAAAATTGCCGACTTATTTGAATGAGTTGTGAAAAACGCAAGTTATAAACAATTCATCAAGTTGATATTATGAATTAAATGAAGATTTTACAAGGCAATTTTAAGTATTGATAATAGTAATGCTATTCATCAAGCAAAGTATGTTTATAAAATCTTAATATTGATTTTACGCTTTCAAGCAAATTACTTGTAAACTTTGCAAGAACAAAAACTACTTAAAGATGAAAAGAAAATTACTTGTTGGATCTTTGCTTTCATTGATAGCTGGTCCGGGCTTTGCACAAGTTGGTGGTGATATCGACACCACTCGCGAGCAAAGCGTCAAAGAAGTTCGTGTCATTGCCAGTTATGGTAAAGAGCGTAAAACTCCGGTAGCTATGTCTACAGTTAACGCAAAACAAATTTCTGAGGTGTATGGCGGTTCAACTGAACTTCCTGAAGTGTTAAAAGTAACACCTGGTGTTTACGCAACTAAAACAGGAGGTGGTGTTGGTGATTCTCGCATCAATATTCGCGGATTTGACCAAAGAAACGTGGCTGTAACAATCAACGGTATTCCTGTAAATGATATGGAAAACGGTTGGGTTTATTGGTCAAACTGGGCAGGTTTAGGCGACGCAGTTTCAACCATTCAGGTTCAGCGCGGTTTGGGAGCTTCAAAATTAGCCATCAACTCTGTAGGAGGGACCATGAACATCATTACGAAAACTACAGATGCCAAAGCAGGCGCATCTGTTCTGACGTCTTTAACCGATTACGGTCAATATAAAATCATGGCTTATGCTTCAACTGGTTTGATGGATAACGGCTTTGCTTTAACTACTGTTTTATCTAAAACTGCAGGTTCTTCTTATGTGGATGGTACCTGGATCAATGGCTATAGTTATTTCTTCACCTTGGCTAAGCAACTAAACGAAAAACACCGTTTGGTATTAACAGGTATTGGCGCACCACAATCGCATGGTCAAAGATCAACAGGATTAACTCAAGGTCAAATTGATACATTAGGCATTCGTTACAACCCAGACTACGGATATTTTAGCGATAGCACATTATTTAACGACCGTGTGAACTACTATCACAAACCACAATTTTCTTTGAACCATTATTGGACTGCTTCTGAAAAAACGTCGTTAAGCACGTCTCTTTATTATTCAATAGGTCACGGTGGAGGCTCAGGTCGTTTAGGATCTGCATACGCAAGAACTTCTTCAGGTTTACTAGATATACAAGCTGCCTATGACTACAACTTAGCAAACCCAACAGCTACAAGCGGGGGTGTTAAGTACGCACAGCGTAACTCTGTTAATAATCACTATTGGACAGGAATCATCTCGACCTTGAATCATAAAGTCAATAAATATGTAGACCTCACACTTGGTTTGGATGCAAGATCTTACCGTGGAGAGCACTTCCGCGAAGTAAGAGACTTACTTGGAGGAGAAGCAAGATTTGATGCCGTTAACGGACTCGTTGGTGTACATGAATATGCTTCAAACTATGGAAATGTATTCCACGTAACGCCACAAGATCAGCGTGTAGCTTATGACAACGACGGTTTGGTGAAATACGCAGGTTTATTTGGCCAAGCTGAATATAGCAACGAAAAATTGTCAGCATTTGCTACTGGAGCTGTTAACGTAACTTCTAATCAGCGTGTTGACCGCATGCTCTACATCAATGACACAACTGGTCGTGGTGAATTATCAGAAAAAGTAAATATTATGGGGTATTCGTTCAAAGGTGGTGCAAACTACAATATCAACGAAAACCACAACGTTTATTTCAATGCCGGAAAATTCTCAAGAGCACCGTTCTGGACTTTTGTTTTTGTAAATAACTCAAATGATGTTGTACAAAACTTGGTCAATGAGAAAGCTGAATCTTTTGAATTTGGATATGGTTTCCGCACACAAAAAGTAGCGATTAAATTCAATGCTTACTTGACTAACTGGAAAGATAAATCTTTACTTTCAGGAAATATTACTGGCCCGAACGGAACGATCACACGTGCGCTCATGACTGGTGCAAATGCAGTTCACAAAGGAATTGAATTAGAATTCAATACGAAGCCAGTAAAAGGTCTTGAATTAGGCGGAATCGTTTCTTTAGGTGACTGGAGATGGAACGGCGACATCAATGCAACAGTTTATTCTGAAATTGATCCAACGCAATCAGTAACGGTTACTTCTTATGTGGATGGTGTTCACGTTGGTGATGCCCCGCAAAATCAATATGGTTTGCAAGCGCGTTACCAAATTACAAAAGGATTATATATTGGCGCGACTTGGGTTTACAATGACAAGTTCTATGCAAACTTCGATCCTTCTAAGAAAACTGACCCAGAAGACCGCATCGATGCTTACCAAATCCCGTCTTATTATAACTTAGATGCGCGCATCGGTTATGAATTACAATTAGGTGATCGCACGCTTAATCTTGCTGTCCAAGGATTCAATATCACAAATGTTCAGTTCTTGTCTGACGCTACCGATTTAGACGGTACAACTTTTGCTTATGGCTTCCCTGGTTTTGGACGCAACTTCAATTTCACAGCTAAATTTACTTTCTAGTTCTTTAGAAGTTTAACTTAATTTTAATACAAAAAGCCTTGTCAATCAAATTGGCAAGGCTTTCTTTGTAATATGAATCTGATCAATCGAGAACTAAGCTGGTTGTCTTTTAACGAACGCGTTTTACAAGAAGCACTAGACACCAAAGTACCCCTCACTGAACGCATGCGCTTTTTAGGCATCTATTCGAATAACCTTGATGAATTTTTTAGGGTAAGGGTTGCCAACCTCAAACGGGTCATGGAATTTAAGAATGAAAAGATTCAAGGTTTCAAAGGATCTGCCGAAGAGCTTTATGTAGAGATCAGAAAAGTGGTCATGAAACAACAAGAACTTTTTGAAGCAGCATACCAGCAAATCAAACATGAATTCGAGGCGCATCAGGTTCAGATCATCGATGAAACAGCACTTGACCTTCATGAACTGGCCCAACTCGATTTCTTTTTTCATGACAAGCTCAAGCACGCCATCTTTCCCATATTACTCGATAAAAAAAGAGCCTTACCCAAACTACGCGACTACGCCATTTATTTAGGCGTAAAAATCACAAGTAAAACACGCGTACGCTACGCCCTCATTCAAATCCCTACAGAATACACCCGTTTCTTCACACTGAAACAAAACGAAGGACAAAAGGTCATCTTGATGGACGACATCATTCGTTTGTATTTATTGGAAATATTCAGCGTATTTAAACCAACCGACGTTGAGGCTTACACCTTTAAATTTACGCGCGATGCTGAACTTGACCTCGATGACGACTTATCGTTGTCTTTTTTCGAGAAAATTGAAAAAAGTCTAAAGCAGCGCAAAAAAGGAGAACCGGTGCGCTTTGTTTATGACGCCAAGATGCCCGATGACCTATTGCAATATTTGTTACAACAATTGGATTTAAAAAAGGGTGTAAACACCATTCCTGGCGGGCGCTATCACAATTTCAAAGACTTCATGCGTTTCCCGGATTTTGGGAACCCTGAATTTCGCTTTGAAGCACAACAACCCGTGGCTCACCCATTGTTACAGCGTAGTAAAAGCATCATTCAAACGATTTTAAAACGAGACATCTTACTGCACTTCCCATACCAACAATTTGATCACGTTATTGACCTTTTGCGCGAAGCTAGCCTCGATCCAAAAGTCAAAGAGGTCAAGATCAATATTTACAGAGTAGCCAAAAACTCTGAGGTCATGAATGCACTTTTGGCTTGTATTTTCAACGGCAAACAAGTGACTGTTGTATTTGAATTACAAGCGCGTTTTGATGAAGAAAACAATTTATGGTGGAGTAATCGCTTGAAAGATTTCGGCGCCAATGTAATCTATGGTTTGCAAAACCTGAAGGTGCATTCCAAGCTCTTACAAATTAAAAGAATCAATGAGGGTAAAGTACAATATATCACCTATGTTGGAACAGGAAACTTTAATGAAGGAACGGCTACTATCTATACCGACCTTGCCCTACTCACTGCAAATAAAGATATTTCAGCCGAGGTGAGTCGCGTGTTTGGCTTACTTGAAAACAACCTTGAACGACATACTTTCCGATATTTAATGGTTTCTCCTTTTAATACACGCCGCAAACTCATGGCGCTTATTGACCGTGAAATCAAGTTTGCCAAGGCAAAAAAACCTGCCTGGATACGCATCAAAATCAATAACCTGACAGATGTCAAACTGATTGAAAAACTCTACGCTGCGAGCAAGGCAGGTGTTCAAATTGAAATGATCATTCGCGGTATTTGCTGTCTCAAACCTGGCGTCAAAGGCCTCAGTGAAAACATAACCGCCATTAGTATTGTCGACCGTTACCTAGAACATGCACGTTTTGTGATTTTTGGCAATGGTGGCACCCCAGAAACCTATATTTCCTCTGCTGATTGGATGGAACGAAATCTTGATCAGCGCATTGAGGTGGGTGCCAAAATTTTGGATTCTCAAATTCAGAAGGAAATCGCTTTAATTTTTGATTACCAATGGCGTGGGTCCGTGAAGGCCAGAAGTATTTCTGCTAACTACAAAAATCTGTATTCAAAAAGAGATCTACCTCCTTTTCATGCACAGCAGCAATTATTTGCCCACTACAAACAATTATCAGAGCAAATATCGCAAAATACTGAGCTTCTCTAAAATGGTTTCAAAGCTTTTGTCTTCGATGAAAGCTTGTTTGCCTTTGCCTTGAAAATCCTCTAAAATTTGTACTAAAATGGCCTCCGTTTGATCTTGGTAGGCTAGACGTACCTGAGGTGCTTGGTTGAGCCAATAATTGATTTGACGGTGATGAATCAGGTCAAGTTCTGAAATAGTGGTGGCACCTACTTTTGCCGCACCCAAAGCATTGCAGCGCTGTTCGTAATGACCCTTCATTGGAATGACCATGACTTTCTTTCCTAAAAATAAAGCTTCAGCAGGCAATTCGAAACCTGCGCCTGCAAGCACGCCTGTGGAACTCAGTAGACTTTCCTGAAAACGCTGCTGACTGATAGGCTCGATAAAAACGTTATCTACCCGATAAGCATAGTTGGCATGTTTGGAAAACACTTCCCATTTGACAGGGAATTGTCTTAAAAAATGCATCAGGACATCATCGTGATATCCCGGTAAATAAACTGTATAGTGTCCTAAATCTGTGGCTTCAGCTGTTCTGATTTCTTTTCGGATGACTGGTGTAAATACACGATCCTCATAAGCCTCAAAATGGAAACCATACTTTATTTTCGAAGGAACATAATGGTGTAAAACATAGCGGCCAAAGGCTGCTTTTTGCTCAGGTTTTGGGGCAAACGGATGAATCACACCAGCCTGATGACTCAGTTCAATACAAGGAACGCCGTTTATAAGCGCTGACCAAGCAGAAACAGGCTCAAAATCACTGAGCACCAAATCGTATTGCTTCACTGGAAATGCCCTAATTTCCCGAATAAAATCTATCGGATGAGTATTTTTCAAGGATTTGACAATACTGATATCGCCATTCTTACCACTTAAAAATGTGAGACCAGTTCGCTGGTAATTCAGTTCAAACTCCGCCTTGATTTGCGATTGATTTCCAGAAATCAGGGTATCGACCTGAGCATACTTACTCAAAATAGGCACCAATTCATGTGCCCGACTCAGATGGCCGTTTCCGGTACCTTGAATGGCGTATAGGATTCTCATTAGCTTTCTTGTAAATCCGCGATTACTTCCTTGAGTAAAAACTCATAATTCAACGCCTCTTTGTACTGTGCCTTGATTTCATCGGCATCTTGTTTCTGAGTTTGATCATGACGATATAGGGTCCATTCATTTTCATGGTACTCAAGGGCTGTAGAATTTTCAACCCAGTCACCTGAGTTTAAATAGAGCACCTCTGCCCCATCCTTGCCTTTCATGACTTTGATTTGCGGCTGATGGATATGTCCACAAACTACAAATTGATAATCCGAACACATGGCAATTTCTGCGGCAGTTTCTTCGAAATTATTCACATACTTCACTACCCCTTTTACACTGTCCTTTACCTTCTGAGATAGAGAAATACGCCCCCTACCTAACTTTTCAGAAATCCAATTCATAAAGGTATTTAGAACGATGAGTAGATCATATCCTTTGCCACCCAATTTTGCCACCCACTTCGAATGCTTCATCGTGGTATCAAAAACATCACCATGAAAAATCCAGGCTTTTCCTGTTGGCAGATTCAAGATGAGTTTATTTTGTATTTCGAAATCACCCATCTTAAAACCTTTAAACTTGCGCAAAGTCTCGTCGTGGTTTCCTGTTATATAAACAACTTTAGTCCCATGTGTCAGCATCGAAGCAATTGTTTTGAGCACTTCCATATGAGCCACTGGAAAGTAACGTTTGCTGAACTGCCAAATATCTACAATGTCACCATTGAGCACTAAGGTTTTCGGTTCAATACTTTTGAGGTAGTTTACCAATTCGGCCGCTCTTGACCCATATGTTCCGAGGTGCACATCTGAGATAATGACTAAGTCAACTTTACGTTTCATAGGTTTTTATTGCAAAGTTGCCTCTCCGATGTTGCTAAGATTTTAATCCAATGTTATGCTTTTAAATTGCTTTCAATAGAGAAATGTTGAAAACACAAAAAAAGGAACCCTTTCGAGTTCCTTTTATAGGCAAAACGAATGCTTATTTTTTACTGCGCCAATCCTATCAAAACCTCCACCAAACTGGGGTCGAGCAAAGTGCTGGTGTCGCCTAAATTGGAGGTATCGCCTTCGGCAATTTTGCGCAAGATGCGGCGCATGATTTTTCCGCTGCGGGTTTTTGGTAAGCCCGGAACAAATAAGAT
>JACCDU010344121.1_pt1 | contig 10191 bp, 8 predicted proteins | sample 7446081 | NCBI WGS metagenome assembly JACCDU01 (sample SAMN15323447, study PRJNA562643) | freshwater metagenome | isolation source: river surface water | place: USA:Blue River Watershed | collected 2017-08-17
ATCGCACCACCACGCCCGGGCGCACCGCCAATGGTCACGCCCGGCAAGCGCTTGAGGACTTCACCCAGCGTGGCATCGCCTTGTTTTTCGATCTCTTCGCGGCCAATGACGATCTTCGCCGCGGTGGATTCGCGGCGGACTTCGGTGTCGTTGTTGCGGTTGCTGCGGATCTCAATGCGCCCCAGGTCGGTGGCAGGCGCGGTCTGGGCCATCGACAAGATGGGTACGCAAACGCACCCCGCCGCCAGCAAATGTCCCATCAAAGGCTTGACGGGGAAGATGAACGCAGCGCGGTCGGACTTGGGAAAAGGGGAGGTTTTGAAATCACGCATGGGGGCGATTTTGACAGCGCCCGGCCCCTGCGATTTGAAGCCCGGGTAAAGACCGGGCTTCGGTGGCGATCATTCGCCAGTTTTGAACAGCGCCGCCACTTTGCGCTTGGGCTTGATGTTGGCTGAAATCGACGAACGGGGCGTCTTGGGTGCGGCCGACTCCCAGCTGGGCGCGGTGTCGGCAGAAGATGCCTCGTAGGGCTTTTCAAAGAAGGGGTCACGGTTGACAGGCGCAGGACGGAAGCCGCCGCGGCGCTCGCGTGGCTCGATGGCATCACGCGGATCGAACTCTTCGCGGCGGCGACCTTCGTAGGCACGACCACGGGGGCGCTCGTCCGAGCGTTCGCGGTCCGAGCGCTCACCACCAAAGCGTGAACGGTCATCAAGCTGCAGGGTTTCCACCTCCAGCTTTTTCTTGATCAGCTTTTCAATGTCACCCACCAAGCGGGTGTCAGACGGGCTGACCAGCGTCACGGCGAGACCTGAAGCCCCGGCACGGCCAGTGCGGCCAATGCGGTGCACATAGTCTTCGGCGTTGAAAGGCACGTCGAAGTTGAACACGGCCGGCACGTCCTTGATGTCCAGACCGCGCGCGGCCACATCGGTACACACCAGCAAGTCCACTTCGCCCTGCTTGAAGGCCTCCAGCGCCTTCAGACGCTCGTCCTGGCTCTTGTCACCGTGCAAGGCGGCGGTGCGCAGACCGTCACGCTCCAAAGAGCGTGCCAGACGGCCGCAGCCGAGTTTGCTGTTCACAAAGATGAACGCTTGCTTGATGCCCCGGTCGGTCAACACCTTGCGGATCACGCGGCGCTTGTCATCGTCTTGCGCCGCGTAAAAACGCTGCTCCACGGTGGAAGCGGTTTCGTTGGGCCGCGCCACCTCGATGGTGACGGGGTTTTGCAGATAGCTGCCTGCCAGGCGCTTGATCTCGGGCGAGAAGGTGGCCGAAAACAGCAGCGTGGTGCGCTGTTTGGGCAAGAAGCTCAAAATGCGCTGCAAATCGGGCAAGAAGCCGATGTCCAGCATGCGGTCGGCTTCGTCCAGCACCACGTACTCAACCTGGTTGAGCACCGCATTTTTGGCTTCGATGTGGTCCAGCAAACGGCCCGGTGTGGCCACCAGCACTTCAACACCTTTTTTGAGCTCCAGGGTCTGGGGCTTCATGTCCATGCCGCCAAACACCACCGCGCTGCGCAGCTGGGTGTACTTGGCGTACATCTTGATTTGTTGGGCCACCTGATCGGCCAGCTCGCGTGTAGGCAAAAGCACCAAGGCGCGCACCGGATGGCGTGCTGGCGAGGTGGAGGGGTTTTCGTGCTTGAGCAGGCGTTGCAGCAAGGGCAGCGAGAAAGCCGCCGTTTTGCCCGTGCCCGTCTGGGCAGCGCCCATGACGTCTTTGCCGGTCAGTACCACCGGAATGGCCTGCGCCTGAATGGGCGTCATGTTTTCGTAGCCCATTTCGGCCACGGCTTTGGCCAGCGAAGGGGCCAGCGACAATTGAGAGTAAGGAATGGTCATTGCCCTCTATTGTCGCATTTTGGACTTCAGGACCATTTTGGCCGCTTTGAAGCCGGAATCAGCGGGTGTGTTGCTCCAACAGCCACCCGCCCCGTTCAGGTCTTGGGCAGCGTGACACCCACCTGGCCCTGGTACTTGCCGCCCCGGTCTTTGTAGCTGGTTTCGCAGACTTCATCGCTCTCGAAGAACAGCACCTGGGCGCAGCCTTCGCCTGCATAAATCTTGGCGGGCAGCGGTGTGGTGTTGCTGAATTCCAGCGTCACATAACCTTCCCACTCGGGCTCGAAGGGGGTCACGTTCACGATGATGCCGCAGCGGGCGTAAGTGCTTTTGCCCAGGCAAACCGTCAACACATTGCGCGGAATGCGGAAATACTCGACCGTGCGGGCCAGCGCAAAGCTGTTGGGCGGGATGATGCAGACATCACTGTGGATGTCCACAAAACTTTTTTCATCAAAGTTCTTGGGGTCCACCACCGTGCTGTAGATGTTGGTGAACACCTTGAACTCAGGCGCGCAGCGGATGTCATAGCCATAGCTGCTGGTGCCATAGCTCACGATTTTTTGTCCTTCGGCGTTTTGGCGGATCTGGCCCGGCTCAAACGGCTCGATCATGCCGTGCTGCTCAGCCATGCGGCGGATCCATTTGTCGCTCTTGATGCTCATGCTGCGTCCTTTGGTGATGGACTCGATTTTAGTAGGGGTCAGGGCGTACCCTGCGGCCCCCACATTTCAAAGCCAAGGAGATCAACGCGAAATCTTGCCCACCGCGCCCTGCACCAGGTAGTTCATGTTCAGAATCTGGGCATCGCTCAGGTTTTGGCCCGCAGGCAAAACCTCGCGGCCTTCGTTGTCGGTGATCGGCCCGGCAAAGGGCAGCAATTTGCCCGCCCCCACCAGCTTTTGCTTGGCCAGAATTTCGTCTTGCACCTTCTTGGGCACCTTGGGACCAAAGTCGCCCACACGGATCATGCCATCCTTGACGCCACCCCACACGCTGCCCGAAGTCCAGCTGCCGTTCATGACCGCCTTGACGCGGGCCGTGTAGTAGTCACCCCACTGGTGCGTGACCGCGATGATCTGGGCATCCGGGCCGGTTTTGCGCATGTCCGAATGGTAGGCCACCGCCATCTTGCCGCGCTCTTGTGCAGCCGCCATCACGGCGGTCGAGCCGGTGTGAAAAGCGATCACATCGACATCCTGGTTGAACAAGGCCATGGCCGCTTCACGCTCTTTGGGTGGGTCAAACCAGGCGTTGAGCCAAACCACTTTGACGATGGCCTTGGGGTTGACCGAACGCATGCCCAACGTGAAGGCGTTGATGCCCTGCAACACCTCGGGAATCGGAAAACCCGCCACATAACCTGCCACATTGGACTTCGTCATGCGCCCTGCGGCAATGCCCGCCAAATAGCGGCCTTCGTAATAGCGGGCGTTCGACGCCGACACGTTGGCTGCCGTCTTGAAACCGGTGACCGATTCGAACTTCACATTCGGGAAATCCTTGGCCACCTTGAGCGTGGGCTCCATGTAGCCAAAGCTGGGGGTGAAGATGATCTGGTTGCCCTGTTGGGCCAAGTCGCGGATCACGCGCTCGGCGTCTGCGCCCTCAGGGACATCGGCCACAAAGGTGGTCTTGACCTGATCGCCCAAAGCCCGCTCAACGGCCTTGCGGCCCTCATCGTGCTGCTTGGTCCAACCCGCCTCGGTGATGGGCGACACATAGACGAAAGCAGCCTTGACAGGCTCGGTGACTTTGGTGGAAGTTTGCGCTGGGGCTTGGGCCTTGGCGCCGGTGAGAAAAAAGCAGGCGGCCACGAGCGTGGCAGCGAGGTTTTTATACATGGTAGTCCTCTACATGGCCCCGGGATTGAACAAAACAAAGCCCGCCGGGGCAGCGGGCTTTGGCCTGATTTTAAGGCAACTTCAATTACGCAACGTTTTGATCGCAACAGCCCCCAAGCCAAACTGGTAGAGTAGCTGGGTCCAGTCTTTGGCACCCTGGATAAATTGGATATACGGCGTTCGACGATCCACAAGCTCAGGTACAAAAACAGTATCACCAGGATAAACAGGCGTATTCATGAAGTTGGAATGGCCTAACCCCACCCAGCTTCTTTGAGCACGGTTGGCCACAACAGTGCCGTCCGCCTTGATCAACAACGCACCATCAAGATCCGCCTCACGAGTCGGCCCAGCCTTCTCCAGATAGTGACTGACTGTCGAACCACGCTGGTAAAGCAGGCTCGTTTCCAGCATGACCGCGCCAAACACCGCCACAAAATCCGAGCGGTAAGGCACCACGATGCTGTCCCCGTCCTCCAGAGTCAATGAGGGGTATTCGTTTGAATCGGGTGTCAATTCGAGTGCAATCCTTCCGCTGGCCTTCATGTGCTTCAGTCTTTCCAGCATGGACTTTTGCATGGCCATCTGCGCCTGAACATTCAATTTTTCCGCATCAGAGGCATTTTGAACCTGAGCACTGAATTGCCCTGAAAGACTGATTTCCATTCTTCGAATGGCACGCTCCAAATTGTCCTGCTGTTGTCGCCTTGCGCTTTCACGCAACAGCTCAGTGCCATAGGCGTAGGCGTTGCCTGTCAGCCCACCCGCCCGTCGAATCAGTGCAGCCAGTGTTTCCTTTGGCTGGAGCTGATAAACCCCGGGGACTCTGACCTCACCAGCCAAACGAACAAACTGTGTCCGCTCTTCCAGAGGAACAGGCAAATCCTTGACACCAAACACGGTCACCACATCTCCGGGCTCCAGCAAAAGGTTGTGGACCGGGTCTTTTTCATGAACGGCTTTTCGAAGATTGAACGGGATCAGCTGCGGCTTCAATGCTTTGGCGTCAAGTCGCTCAACCACTGCATAGTCCCAATTGATTTCATCAATCGAATTTTTAACTTCGTACAGACGCTTTTCGGGATCGCTGGTTTTACCCTTTTCGTAATGCACCAATGCATTTTTTCGGTCGAAATAATCGACCTTAATCAATTGATGGTTTTGCGAAACAAGATCCGCCACACGCATCCCTGGAATATGGCTGTAGCGTGAGGGATAAGCCACATTGCCACGCAAGGTGATGGCATTCGAAAACTGTGGATGTATGGACTCAAACGTGACCAGGTCACCATCTTGGACTTTGGTCTTGAGCCCCTCATCGCCCAAAGCTATCTCGATCACGCTGCGAGGGGCTTGCGTCTGACTGGGCGAGATGCGTTCAATCATCGCCTTGTGCTGATTCACCAACACCTTGAGCCCACCCGCGTATTGCAACAAATCGCGCAAAGACTCGCCTTCTGATTTAAGCTCATAAATAGCCGGCAGTTCCACTGCACCGACCAGTGCACTGCGAGGGCCTGTGGCAGGAATGACCAGCACATCGCCATTCAGCAATGCGACATCACCTTCTGCATGCCCGTTCTGGATGAAAGGGTACATATCGAGGTTGGAAATGGTCTTGCCCTGACGAACCAGTTGAATTCTGCGCAGCGAACCAGTTTCCGAGGGACCACCCGATTCAAACAAGGCATTGACCAGTGTTGACAGGCCGGAAACCGTGTGCATCCCGGGCCTTCTCGCATGGCCCACCACATAAATCTGAATGGCCTTCAATCGACCCAGACTGGCACTGAGTTCGAAATTATTGAGAACTTTCCCTACTCTTGATTTCAGCAAGGCCTCCAGCTGATCGGTGCGTGTTCCCGCCACCATGACTGGGCCGATCTTGGGGATAATGATGTGACCATCCCGATCTACACTCAAACGGACGGTCAGATCAGACGTCCCCCAAATCTTGAGATCGATGTCATCTCCCGGTCCCACCACATATTGACCAGGCACCGGAAGGTTGGACAAGGGCTCGTAGCGACGATCCTCAAACAAGTTGTACCCATACAAGGGCAAGTTCTTGCCCGTATTTTTCTGTACAAAGCGCTGAAACAGATCAGAACCATCTTCTTTTCCAGCCACTGCATTCGTCCGTGAACTGGCAGCACCATCAGTTGGTCCTGTCCCAGCACCTACCAATGAGTGACTTTTCACGTTTTGCGTCGGCGCCAGATGATTTTCACGAAACGCGTCCGTTACAGGCGAGGATCGGTTCAACTGGGACGATCTCGGCAAATTATCTGCAGTCAAGGGTATTCCAGGCGGCGTCACAGGCGATGTACCGATCTGGGCGTGCACCGGCAAGACCATGCAGAGCGACAACAGGCTTAGGCAGCTAAAGATTTTCGAGTTCACACTGTCCGTTCTTACAACCGTGACTTGGGCAACGCGGCACCCAACGCCCGGATTTCAGTTAATCGATCTGAGATCTGTCTTTGCAAAAGCTCTAATTCCTCTGAGCTCAAAGCATGGACCTGCAAGTTCATACGTTCATTGACCAACGGTCTGCCCAGATACGCTTCAAGCACAGCGACCACGTTCGCCCTGGGAATCGAGAGCCCGACCATCCATCTGCGTACTGCTTCCGCCGAAAGAATCAGAGTTCCCTGAGTAAAAAGGTCCAACTCCCTGGACAAAAATGCCGCAGTCACACGCTTTCCGAACTTCTTTCGCAGCGCATCACGAAGCGCTCTTGAGAATGTGATCGGCGTAACGTTCATGAAATCGATGCTTAGGCTGTAACCAGAAAAATTCTGATCGTATTTAGAACATTTATTCCAAGAATTGTTGGGAAGTGGGCTTGCCAAGCCAATTTGCCGTCAAAAGTCTATGCTTTTTACTTCAATTTATTCGATTTTGGGATATTCCAATACGGGATTCAGGATTCAGCTGATGATGCTGAACAAAGACAGGAAGCGCCTGCTCCGTGAAACTCTAAAAAAGGCCCGAATTGACAAGGGCTTGCGGCAGGTAGATCTCGCCGAGGCACTAGGACGGACTCAGTCTTATGTAGCCAAACTGGAGTCCGGTGAAAAAACGCTGGATTTCATTGAGGTTCTGGAAGTTTGCAAAGCTTTGCGGCTGAATCCAGTCACTCTGATCAAAGCCTTAAGCTGACTGACTGCTTTTCAAAAAATCTTTCTTTTTAATCCCATTCACTGAACCCCTGAAAACAAGCTTTCAATTGATGCATCCAGTGGTGCTTTTGTTCTTCAGTAGCGAAGCTCGCTTCAATGCTGTTGGCGGCCAGCTTGTAAGCCTGCTGGGCATTCAGGTGCAGCGCTGCAAAGGTCTGCAGGTAGTTGTCATTCAGGTAGCCGCCAAAGTAGGCCGGATCGTCCGAATTGACGGTGACGCACAGCCCGGCATCGAGCATCTGCCCGATGTTGTGATCGGCCAGACTCTTGAACACACAAAGCTTGAGGTTGGACAGCGGGCACACGGTGAGCGGCATCTGGCTGTCGGCCAACCGCTTCATCAAGGCCGGATCGTGGATGGCCTGCACACCATGGTCGATGCGTTCGACCTTCAACACGTCCAGTGCACCCCAGATGTAGGCGGGTGGTCCCTCCTCGCCCGCGTGGGCCACCACATGCAGGCCCTGTTCACGCGCTCGGGCAAACACGCGGGCAAACTTTTCGGGCGGGTGCCCCACTTCGCTCGAATCAAGCCCCACGCCGATGAACTGGTCGCGCCAGGGCATGGCCTCTTCCAGCGTGGCCAGCGCATCGTCTTCGGACAGGTGACGCAAAAAGCACAAGATCAGGTCTGCGCTGATACCCCACTTGGCCTCGGCATCGCGGCAAGCGCGGTACAGGCCTTCGATGACCGCGCCCATGGCCACACCGCGCGAGGTATGGGTTTGCGGGTCAAAAAACAGCTCGGCCCGCACCACGTGGTCAGCAGCAGCCTTTTCAAAATAGGCCCAGGCCATGTCGTAGAAATCCTGCTCGTGCAGCAGCACGCTGGCCCCGGCGTAATACAGGTCCAGAAAACTTTGCAGGTTGGTGAAGGCATAGGCGCTGCGCAAGGCTGCCACATCGGCATAAGGCAGCTGCACACCGTTGCGCCGGGCCAGGGCAAAGATCAGCTCGGGTTCGAGCGAACCTTCAATATGGATGTGCAGCTCCGCCTTGGGCATGACGCGCAACAATTCGGGCATGCGTTGCGGGGACACAGCGTGGACTTTGAACATGCAAATCTCCTGAAGACAACACAGGGGCCATGTTACGCCCACCCATGAAAAAAGCCGCCTGACTTGCATCAAGCGGCTTGAGATTCCGGATCTTGTCCGGAATGGTCTTCGGGCTTACTTGCCGCCAGGGATCTTGCCTTCCACGCCCTTGACGTAGAAGTTGATGCCGCCCAGGAACTTGTCGTCCGCCACAGCGTCTTTGGCCAACACTTCCTTGCCGTCCTGACCCAGGATCGGGCCTTTCCAGATTTCGAAAGTGCCGTCTTTCAGACCGGCTTTGACTTCTTCCACTTTCTTCTTGGCATCTTCGGGCACGTCAGCGGCCATCGACACGAAGTCGATCGCGCCTTCTTTCACGCCCCACCAGCTTTGGCCGGTGGCCCACTTGCCTTCCAGCGCGTCACGTGTGGCCTTGATGTAGTAAGGACCCCAGTTGATCACGGCCGAGCCCAAGTGGGCCTTGGGGCCGTAGGCGGTCATGTCGGAATCCCAACCGAAGGCGCGCTTGCCCATCTTCTCGGCGGTCTGCAACACGGCAGGCGAGTCGGTGTTTTGCATCAGGACGTCAGCGCCGCCGTTGATCAGGGCGGTGGCCGCTTCGGTTTCTTTTGGTGGATTGAACCAGTCATTCACCCAGACCACTTTGGTCTTGATCTTGGGGTTCACGGATTGCGCACCCAGCGTGAAGCTGTTGATGTTGCGGATCACTTCAGGAATTGGGATGGAGCCCACCACACCAATGGTGTTGGATTTGGTCATCTTGCCTGCGATCACGCCAGCCATGTACGCGCCCTGGTAGGTGCGGCTGTCATAGGTGCGCATGTTCTCGGCGGTTTTGTAGCCGGTGGCGTGCTCGAATTTGACGTCTTTCAGGTCCGCTGCGGCTTTGAGCATGGGCTCCATGTAGCCGAAGGTGGTGCCAAAAATCAGCTTGTTGCCCTGGCCAGCCATGTCGCGGATCACGCGCTCGGCGTCAGCGCTTTCGGGCACTTTCTCAACGAAGCTGGTGACGATCTTGTCGCCGAATTCTTTTTCCAGGGCTTTGCGGCCGTTGTCATGCGCAAAAGTCCAGCCGCCGTCACCCACAGGGCCGACATAAGCAAACGCGATCTTCAGGGGCTCGGCCTTGGCCGCAGCGGGCGCTTCTGCCTTGGGGGCTTCTTCTTTCTTGCCACAGCCGACCAGTGCGGCAGCGGCCACAGCGGTCAGGACCACCATCTTGACGACGGTGCGCTTGGAGATGTCTGTCATGTCAGTTCCTTTTTTGAACAAAGTTGCGGTGAGAGAAAACAATTATGAACCCGGATGAAACGCTTTCCCGAGGGAGGCGGGCATGTTGATCCGAATCCAGGCCGGGTTGCGCGAGATCAGCGCCAGCACCACGATGGTCGCCACATAAGGCAATGCTGTGAGCAACTGGCTGGGCATGTCCACACCGGCGCCTTGCAGGTGAAACTGCAGCATGGTCACGCCGCCGAACAGGTAAGCCCCCAGCAAAACCCGTGCCGGGCGCCAGGTGGCAAAGGTGGTCAGCGCCAGCGCGATCCAGCCCTTGCCGGCCACCATGCCCTCGACCCACAGCGGGGTGTACACCACCGAGATGTAGGCCCCAGACAAGCCGCACAGTGCCCCGCCCACCACCACCGCCAACAGGCGGATGCGGCGCACCGGATAACCCAGTGCATGCGCCGACTCGGGCGATTCGCCCACCGAGCGCAGCACCAGACCAGGGCGACTTTTGTACAAAAACCAGATCAGGCCCAACACCAATGCGATCGTGATGTAGACCAGCGGGTGCTGACGGAAGAACGCCGGACCCACCAGCGGGATGTCGGCCAACAACGGAATGGCGTGCGAGGCCCGCTCGGGCAGCTTCTCTTGCACATAGCCAATACCGGCAAAGGCCGAAAACCCCACGCCAAACAAACTCAGCGCCAGACCCGTGGCGTATTGGTTGGTGCCCAGCCAAATGACAAGCCCACCGAAGATGGCGGCCAGCAAAGCGCCCGCGCTCATGCCGGCGGCAAAACCGATCCAGTCGTTGCCGGTGTGGATCACGGCGGCAAACCCAGCGATGGCCGCGCACAGCATCATGCCCTCGGCCCCGAGATTGAGCACCCCGGATTTTTCATTGATCAGCAAACCCAAAGCGGCCAGCGCCAGCACGGTGCCCGCGTTCAGCGTGGCGGCCACCAACAGTGCGTACGATTCCATCAGACTTTCCCCCCTTGGACCGCAGACTGCGCAGCCA
>JACCDU010855263.1_pt1 | contig 10189 bp, 9 predicted proteins | sample 7446081 | NCBI WGS metagenome assembly JACCDU01 (sample SAMN15323447, study PRJNA562643) | freshwater metagenome | isolation source: river surface water | place: USA:Blue River Watershed | collected 2017-08-17
CGCTGCGCGGCGCGCTCTTGCGCGGTGCCCGGCCGCGCGGCGCCTGCTCGGCGCGCGCCTGCTGCACCAGGTCCTCGCGCGCGGCGTCGTCGGCCAGGCTGAACTCCTGCCACCAGTCGGCCAGGGTGTCGTCGATTTCGCGGGCGTCGGCGCGCAGGCGCAGGAAGTCAAACCCCGCCCGAAAGCGCGGCTGCTCGACCAGGTTGAAGGGCGCCTGGCCGCTGCGGCGCTCAAAGCGCGGCTGCATGGCCCAGATCTCGCGCATGTCGGCGGCCAGTTTGCCGCGGCCCGACACATCACCCACCCGCTGACCAAACACATCGTCCATGGCCGTTTGCAGCGCTGGCATCACATGCTCGCCCTGCGCCATGCGGTCTTGCCACAGCTTGCGCACATCCTCCCACAGCACACAGGCCAGCAAAAAGCTGGGCGCCACCGGCTTGCCTTCGCCCACACGGCGATCGGTATCGGCCAGCGCGGCTTGCACCAGCGGCGTCTCGGCACGCTCGACCACCAGGTCCAGCAGCGGGTCGATGCCGCGCGCCAGCCCCAGGGCCTTGAGTTGCGCCACCGAGGCCAGGGCGTGGCCGGTCTGCAGCAGCTTGAGCATCTCGTCAAACAAACGGCTTTGCGGGATGTCGGCCAGCAGATCGCGCATGGGCGCCAGTGGCCGCGCGGTGCGCGGCTCGAGCTTGAAGCCGCGCGCCGAGAGCTTGGCCGCAAAGCGCACCGCGCGCAGAATCCGCACCGGGTCCTCGCGGTAGCGTGTGGCGGGGTCGCCGATCATGCGCAGCACATGGCGCTTGGCGTCCTGGATGCCGCCGTGGTAGTCGACCACCGTGCCGGTCTGCGGGTCGTAATACATGGCGTTGACCGTGAAGTCGCGCCGCGCCGCATCCTCTTCCTGCGGGCCCCAAACGTTGTCGCGCAAGACGCGACCGCTGGCGTCCACCGCATGCTTCATGCCGGCGAGCTCGCGCTTGCTGGTGCGCTCGTTGCCGGGCACCGCCTCGGCCGCGCTGTGGTCCAGCACCGCACGGAAGGTCGAGACCTCGATCACCTCGTGCTCGCGGCCACGGCCGTGCACCACGTGCACGATGCGAAAGCGCCGGCCGATGATGAAGGCGCGCCGAAACAGCGCCTTGACCTGTTCGGGCGTGGCGTTGGTGGCCACATCAAAGTCCTTGGGCTTGAGGCCCAGCAGCAGGTCGCGCACCGCGCCGCCCACGATATAGGCCTCGTAGCCGGCTTGCTGCAGGGTGCGCACCACCTGGGTGGCGCGCTCGTCGACCAGGCTGGCGTCGATGCCGTGCTCACTGGCAGGCACCTCTTTGCGCTTGCCAAAGCCCTTGCGGCTGGCGCCGCCAAGCCATCGGTTCAACAGGGTTTTGATCATGTGGGGGTCTCAAACAGATCCAGCACCGGCCAGCCGCGCGTTTGCGCCAGCGCTCTCAGGCGTGGATCGGGGTTGGTGGCAACCGGACGGTCGGCCTGCTCCAGCAGCGGCAGGTCGTTCATCGAGTCGGAATAAAAAGTGATCTGCACCTGATCGCGCACAAGGCCATGGTGTTGCAGCCAGGCCTGCACCCGGGCCACCTTGCCGTCGCGAAACGAGGGGGTGCCGGCAATCTCGCCGGTGATCCAGCCGCTGGCGTCGCGCGCCAGTTCCACGGCAATCAGCTCCTGCACGCCAAAGGCCTGTGCAATCGGCCGGGTCACAAACTCGTTGGTGGCGGTCACGATCAGCACCGTGTCGCCTGCGGCCTGGTGCTGGCGCACCAGGTCAAGCGCGCGCGCCTGCATGGCCGGTCGGATCACCTCGTCCATGAAGCGCGCATGCGCGGCTTCGGCGGCGGCCCGCCCCTGCACGCGCGCGGCCTCGGTCGCAAAACGCACATAGTCGTGAATATCAAGGGTGCCGGCCTGGTAGTGGGCATAAAAGTCGTCGTTGCGGCGCGCAAAAGCGTCCGCATCGGTCCAGCCCAGGCGGGTGGTGAACTGTCCCCAGCTGTAATCCGAATCGAGCGGCAGCAAGGTGTGGTCCAGGTCAAACAGGGTCAGCTTCATTCGTTTTCCAGCATCGAGCGCAGCAAGGCCACGGTGGGCGCACGTTGCGTCTGCAAGGCGTATTGATCCAGGTGATCGAGCAACTCCATCAGGCTGGAGAGATCGCGCGAGAAGCGACTGAGCATGTAGCGAATCACCTCATCGCCCAGCACCACACCACGCTCGCGGGCGGCCTCGCGCAGCACCGACTGGCGCGCCGCGTCGTCCAGCAATTGCAGGTGGTAGACATGGCCCCAGCCCAGGCGGCTGCGCAAATCGTCGCGCAAGGCCAGGTCGGCGGGCGGCTGACGCCCCGCGGCCAGCACCCAGCAGGGGGCGCCTTGCGCGGGCGTGAGCGCGTTCACAAACCAATTGAAGGCCACCTGCTGCTGCAGCGCCGAGTAGTGCTGCACATCGTCCATCAGCACCGCCACCCAGGCGGGGTCAAACGATGGGGGCACCGGGCTGTGCGGATCGAGCCAACCCACCGCCTGCCCTTGGGCCTGAAATGCCAGGCGCACGGCTTGCAGCAAGTGGGTCTTGCCGCAGCCCTCTTCGCCCCACAGATAGGTGGGCACGGGCGCGCGCGGGCCCTGGCCGGTCCAGAGCCGCAGGTGTTGCAGGGCCGACTCGTTGGGACCGGCAAAATAGTTCTCAAGAGAGGGCGGACGTGACAGACCGATGTCCAGCGCCATCTGCTTCATGCGCTGGCCCCCGGGTCGGCATCGCCACCGTCGCGGTACAGATCGCTGCTCAGGTAGCGCTCGCGCAAGCGACGCAGGGCCACCAGCAGCACGGCCGAGGCCGGCAGGGCCACCAGCACCCCCACAAAACCAAACAACTGGCCAAAGGCCAACAGCGCCAGAATCACGGCCAGCGGGTGCAGGCCGATGCGCTCGCCGATCAACCAGGGGGTGAGCACCACGCTTTCGAGCACCTGTCCCACGCCATAGACCACCGCCACCATGGTCAGCGCCGTGAGCGGATCAAACTGCAACAGGCCCGCCAGCAAGGCCAGCACCAGGCCCAGGCCAAAGCCCACATACGGCACCATCACCGCCAGCCCGGTGAACACCCCAATCGGCAGCGCCAGATCCAGGCCAAACCACCACAGGCCCAGCGCGTAGAACACGGCCAGCACCAGCATCACCAGCACCTGGCCACGCAGGTACTCGCCCAACACCCGGTCGGCCTCTTGCGCAAAACTGCTGGCGCTGCTGCGCCAGCGCGGCGGCACCAGGCGCCAGGCGCTGTCGACCACCCGCTCCCAGTCGTAGAGCATGTAGAACAGCACCACCGGCACCAGCACCAGGTGGCCAATCAGGGCCAGCGCGGCGCTGCCACCCATCTGCACCGAGCGCCACAGCGGCGCGAGCCAATCCTCGCGGTGCGCCTGCAAATAGTCCATCAGGTGGCGCTTGAGGTCGGCCACATCGAGCGACACCTTCAGGCCCAAGCTGGCCAGCAACGGCTGCAGCCAGGCGTCCAGGCGATCGAGCAGGCGGGGCAGCTGATGCATCAGCAGCGGCCACTCCTTGACCAGCACCGGCACCAGCAAGAGCACCAGCAGCACCGCCAGCAAAATGGCCAGCAGCTCGACCAGCAGCACCGCCAGCGCGCGCGGCAGGCGCCAGGCCTGCAGGCGCAGCACCAGCGGATGCAGCACATAGGCGAGCACCACCGCCACCACAAAAGGCGCCAGGATGGGAGAGAACAGACCCAGCAAATACACGCACAGCCCCAGCAGGGCCAGCCAGAGGGCCACGCGCGGCAGGGGAATGTCGAAGGGTCGGGACAAGGGTTCGGGCTCGGTGGGTGAAGGCCGAAAAGCCGACGAGGCCGGCGCAGCCTTTAAAATTGGGCCTGATTCTAGTCTGCTGCGGCGCATTTGCGCCCATTCCTCCATTTCCGAACGCGCCCCCTGCGCCCTGCCATGAACCCCAGTCCCCTGTCCTACAAAGACGCCGGCGTTGATATTGACGCTGGCGATGCCCTGGTCGAACGCATCAAGCCCCTGGCCCGCAAAACCCTGCGCGAGGGCGTGTTGGCCGGTATTGGCGGCTTTGGCGCCCTCTTTGAGGTGCCCAAGCGCTACCAGGAGCCGGTGCTGGTGAGCGGCACCGACGGGGTGGGCACCAAGCTCAAGCTGGCTTTCGAGTGGAACATGCACGACACCGTGGGCATCGACCTGGTGGCCATGAGCGTCAACGACGTGCTGGTGCAAGGCGCCGAACCGCTGTTCTTTCTGGATTACTTTGCCTGCGGCAAGCTCGACGTCGACACCGCTGCGGCGGTGGTGGGTGGCATTGCCCGCGGCTGCGAGCTCTCGGGCTGCGCCCTGATCGGGGGCGAGACCGCCGAAATGCCCGGCATGTACCCGGCGGGCGAGTACGACCTGGCCGGCTTTGCCGTGGGTGTGGTCGAAAAGTCGCGCATTCTGACGGGCCGCGACGTGCGGCCGGGCGATGTGGTGCTGGGCCTGGCCTCAAGCGGCGTGCACTCCAACGGCTTCTCGCTGGTGCGCAAATGCATCGAGCGCGCGCAAGCGGGCGCCGGTCTGCCCACCACCCTGGACGGTCAGCCCTTTCGCGAGGCCGTCATGGCACCGACCCGGCTGTACGTGAAATCGGTGCTGGCCGCACTGGCCGCCCATCCGATCAAGGCCCTGGCCCACATCACCGGCGGTGGCCTGCTCGAGAACATCCCCCGGGTGCTGCCCGAGGGCACGGCCGCCGAGCTGCGCGCGGGCAGCTGGCCGCAAACCGAGCTCTTTGCCTGGCTGCAGGCCACGGCCGGCATCGACGCACACGAAATGAACCGCACCTTCAACCACGGCATTGGCATGGTGGTGGTGATCGACGCCGCGCAGGCCGAGGCCTGTGCGCAAACCCTGCGCGCGCAGGGCGAAACGGTGTACACCATCGGCCAGATCACCGAGCGCGGCGAGGGGGCGCCGGTCCGCGTGATTTAAGTTGGCACGTCGCCGCCAAGCGCCAGCAGGCGCTCGCGCACGGCCTGCGCGTCCAGCGCCTCGGGCTCGGAGAGCACATAGGCCTCCAGGTCCACGCGCGCTTGCGCCACGTCGCCCAGCTGTGCCAGCAGCAGACCCCGATCGCGCCGCTGGGTGGGGTCATGGGGCCACACCCGCACCAGGCGCTGCTGCACCGCCAAAGCCCGCTCCAGGTCGCGCTGGCCCAGAAAAATCTCTTTCAGATTGCGCAGCATGCGGCCCAGCCACTCGCGCTCGGTGCAGCCTTGCAGGTACAGGCCCAACGGCGTGTCGCCCGCATCCAGCCCCTCGCGCAAATCCAGCGGATCCTCTGGGCGAAAAGGCGCCAGGCGCTGCGCCAGGGACGTCACCGTGAGGGGCTGGCCGTCCACCGGGTCGAGCACCATCAAGCCCTGCGACAGATGGACCTTGACCAGAAAATGGCCCGGGAACGAAATCCCCTGTGCATCCAAACCCAGGCCACGCGCCAGCTCGGTCCAGATCAGCGCCAGCGACACCGGAATGCCGCGCCGCGTGCGGATCACCTCATGCAGGTAAGAGTTCTCGGGGGCGTGGTAATCGTTGATGTTCAGACCAAAGCCCCAGCTGCTGTAGAACATGTGGTTGAGCACCGCCAGCCGCGTCTCTTCGTCGGCCTCGCGGGTGCGCCAGAGCAGGCGCCGCTGCAGGCGATCCACATCGGCCAGCACCTGCTGCACGTCCAGGCCCGGGTCCTCGTCTTGCGCCAGGCTGGCGGCCGCTTCGAGCAAGGCAAAGTCGTCGTCCGAGGCCACCAGGGACTCGAAGTACTGCAAGGGGGTGACGGGGGACCAGACGGGGGGCATGGTCATCACCGCCGCAACAAGGCCCGCAGCGGCAGCCGCAGCAGCCACAGCGCGCCAAAGTACACCAGGGCCGACAGCAGCAGCGCCCCGCCCATCCACAGCAACCTCAGCCATGGCGCAGTCTTCAGGCCCACCCAGTCCAGTTGCTGCGTCAAGGCCAGCAGCAGCGCAGCCAGGGCTGCACAGGCCAGCAGCACCCGCCACACAAACCCCCACCAGCCCGGCAGCGGCTGGTACCGGCCTTGCCGGCGCAAGCCGATGAGCAGCCACAGGGCATTGACCAAGGCCCCCAGCCCGATCGAGAGGGCCAGGCCGGCATGTGCCAACCAGGGCACCAGCACCAGGTTCATCAGCTGGGTGAGCACCAGCACGACCACCGCCACCTTCACCGGGGTGCGGATGTCCTGGCTGGCAAAGAAGCCAGGGGTCAGCACCTTCAGGGCCACCAGACCCAGCAAGCCCACACCGTAGGCCATCAAGGCCATGGCGGTCTGCTGCACATCGCGGTCCTTGAATGCGCCGTAGTGGTAGAGCGTGCTCACCAGCGGGGTGGCAAAGCACAGCAAGGCCACCGCACACGGCAGGGCCAGCAAGACCACCAGGCGCAAGCCCCAGTCAAGCATGGCCGAGTAGCTGGCCTGGTCCCCCGTGGCGCGCGCGGCCGCCAGCTGCGGCATCAGCACCACGCCCAGGGCCACCCCCAGCATGGCCGTTGGAAACTCCATCAAGCGGTCGGCATAGCTGAGCCAACTGACGCTGCCTGGGCCAATGTGCGAGGCGATCTGGGTGTTGATCAGCAAGGACACCTGCGCCACCCCCACGCCCAGCAGGGCGGGCGCCATCAAGACCAGGATGCGGCGGGTCCCGGGGTGCTGCCAGGTGCGCCACCAGGCGCTGGGCCGCCACTGCCAGCGGGGCATCACGCCCAGACGGTGCAGCGCCGGCCATTGCAGGCCCAGCTGCAACACGCCGCCGATCATCACCCCGGCGGGCAAGGCATAAATGGACTCGAACCCCTGCTTGGCAAAGTAGGGCGCCAGCAGCCAGGCCGCGCCGATCACGCTCAGGTTCAGCAGCACGGGGGTGGCCGCCGGAACCGCAAAATGCTTCCAGGTGTTGAGGATGCCCGCCGACAGGGCCACCATGGACATGAAGGCGATGTACGGGAACATCCAGCGCGTCATGTGCACCGCCGCGTCCATGCCCTGTGCGCCAGCGGGCAGGCCACTGGCCATGGCCCAGACCAGCCAGGGGGCCAGCAGCACCCCCAGCACCGAGACCAGCAGCAGCACCCCGGCCAGTGCCGAGGCCACGCTGTCGATCAATGCACGGGTAGGGGCGTCACCGTGCTCGGCGCGCGTGGCGGCCAGCACCGGCACAAAGGCCTGGCTGAAGGCACCCTCGGCAAACAGGCGGCGAAAAAGATTGGGGATGCGAAACGCCACATTGAAGGCGTCGGTGAGGGCGTTTGCGCCAAACAGGGCCGCGATCATCAATTCGCGCACCAGCCCCGTGACCCGGGAGGCCAAGGTCAAGGCCGACACAACAGAGGCGGATCGCAGCAGGCTCACCCCGCAAGTGTAGCGGCAGGGGCCGTCCCTGGCCGACGCGGGCGCAGCCTGCTACAATCTTGGGTTGGCTGTCAACATCCTCAAACCATAGGACTCATTCATCATGGCATCTAAGCCGAAGAAAAAGAACCCGCGCCTGGCGTCGGGCCGCAAACGCGCCCGCCAGGACGTCAAGATCAACGCCGCGAACTCCTCGCTGCGCTCGAAGTACCGCACCGCCGTCAAGAACGTCGAAAAAGCCGTGGTCGCTGGCGACAAAGCCAAGGCCACCGAACTCTTTGCCCGCATGCAGGCCGTGGTGGACACCATTGCCGACAAGGGCATCTTCCACAAGAACAAGGCCTCGCGCGACAAGAGCCGTCTGTCCGCCAAGGTCAAGGCCCTGGCCGCCGCCTGATCCACGTCACGGATCAACCGCCCGGTCGCTTCGCCGACCGCCGTTTGAACCGGGTGCGCTGACAGCCAATCAAAAAACCGCCTTCGGGCGGTTTTTTTTCGTCCATGCCAGGCCGGGTGCCGGGCCGTCCATGGCGGCCTGGGCCCAGGCTCAGCCCTGCCCTGGCGTCCCCTCGTCGGGCAAGAGACAGGCCTCGCTCACGGTCAGGCGGTTGTCGCGGGCAAAGTTCATCACAAAGTCCCAGGCCATGGGCTCGTGGTCGCGCAGGTCGCGGTGGACCACCACGCATTTGACGTGGCCCAGCGTGGTCGGGATGCACCAGGGGGAGTAGCTCAGGTGGCTGCCCGGGCCGGCGCCGCCCGGGCGAAAACGGCTCATGACCCCAGCCAGCCGTTCGGCCCAGTCGCTGGGGCGAAAGGTTCTGCCATCGAGCGTGACGCCCTGGATAAAGACTTCTTTGGCAGCGGGGGAAACCATTGTGTGGGGGGATGAATCACAGACATGCAACGGCTCCGGGATCGCCGGGCACCGACCGCAGGTATTGTATCTTATATAAGACTTGAAAGCGCCCATCACACGTCCACACCAGGCCGGTCCGACAGGTCGCTAGAATGTCTGCTCAACGGCCCTCCTGCGTTGGGCCGTTTTCATTGCAAAAGGAGTCCGCGCATGTCCGCCTTCATTGAAGCCGCCTCACCGCACACCATGAACACCTATGGCCGCCTGCCGATCGCGCTGAGCCACGGCCAGGGTTGCCGCGTGTGGGACGTCAATGGCCGCGAATACCTCGATGCGCTCGCCGGCATTGCCGTCAACACCCTGGGCCACAACCACCCCCAGCTGGTGCCCGCCCTGCAAGACCAGATCAGCAAGCTGATCCACACCTGCAACTACTACCACGTGCCCAATGCCGAGCGCCTGGCCGCCAAGCTGGTTGAACTCTCGGGCATGCAGAACGTGTTTTTCTGCAGCACGGGGCTGGAGGCCAACGAGGCCGCCATCAAGCTCGCGCGCAAGTTCGGTCACGACCGCGGCATCGAGCGGCCCAAGATCGTCGTCTATGAAAAAGCCTTCCATGGCCGTAGCATCGCCACCCTGAGCGCCACCGGCAACACCCGCATCCAGCAGGGATTTGGTCCCCTGGTCGAGGGCTTTGTGCGGGTGCCGCTCAACGACATCGAGGCCCTCAAGGCCGTGGCCCAGGACCCCGATGTGGTGGCCGTGTTCTTCGAGACCATCCAGGGTGAAGGCGGTATCAACCCCATGCGCTGGGACTACCTGCGTCAGGTGCGCGCCCTGTGCGACGAGCAGAATTGGTTGCTGATGATCGACGAGGTCCAGTGCGGCATGGGCCGCACCGGCAAGTGGTTTGCCCACCAGTGGGCCGGCATCGTGCCCGACGTGATGCCGCTGGCCAAGGGCCTGGGCTCGGGCGTGCCGATTGGCGCGGTGGTCGCGGGCCCCAAGGCGGCCAACATCTTCCAGCCAGGCAGCCACGGCACCACCTTTGGCGGCAACCCACTGGCCATGCGCGCCGGGGTCGAGACCATCCGCATCATGGAAGAGGACGGCCTGCTGGAGAACGCCGCCCGCGTGGGCGCCCACCTCAAGGCCCGCCTTGAAGAGGCCCTGGCCGGCCGCGCCGGTGTGCGCGAGGTGCGCGGTCACGGCCTGATGCTGGGCATCGAGCTCGAGCGCCCCTGCGGCGTGCTGACCCAGCGCTGCGCCGACGCGGGCCTGCTGATCAGCGTGACCGCCGACAGCGTGATCCGCCTGGTGCCGCCGCTGATCCTGACCTTGGCCGAGGCCGACGAAATCGTCGCCCGCCTGGTGCCCCTGGTGCATGCCTTCTTGACGGAGTCCGCATGAGCACCCCGCTGCGCCACTACCTTCAGTTCACCGACCTGAGCGCTGACGAAACCGCGCACCTGTTCCGGCGCGCGGCCCAGATCAAGCACAAGTTCAAGACCTACGAGAAATACCACCCGCTGGCCGATCGCACACTGGCCATGATCTTCGAGAAGGCCTCGACCCGCACCCGTGTGAGCTTCGAGGCGGGCATGTACCAGCTCGGGGGCAGCGTGGTGCACCTGACCACCGGCGACAGCCAGCTGGGGCGCGCCGAGCCGATCGAGGACTCCGCCCGCGTGATCAGCCGCATGGTCGATCTGGTGATGATCCGCACCTTCGGCCAGGACAAGATCGAGCGCTTTGCCGCGCACTCGCGCGTGCCGGTGATCAACGGTCTGACCAACGAATTTCACCCCTGCCAGATCCTGGCCGACCTGTTCACCTACATCGAGCACCGGGGCGATCCGGCCGATCCGCTGGCCTGCCTCAA
>JACCDU010902337.1_pt1 | contig 10188 bp, 9 predicted proteins | sample 7446081 | NCBI WGS metagenome assembly JACCDU01 (sample SAMN15323447, study PRJNA562643) | freshwater metagenome | isolation source: river surface water | place: USA:Blue River Watershed | collected 2017-08-17
AGGGTCTGGATCCAGATGAGGTTAAGCAGTATATAAGATATATAGCCGATATTAGATTGGTTCAATTTGGATTAAAGCCTTTATACAATATTGCCAGAAACCCTTTAGAATGGATACCATTGATTGTAAATAGTCAGGAACATACCAACTTTTTTGAAAACAGGGCTACCGAGTATTCTAGGGCGGCGACGACTGGTACTTGGGATGATGCTTGGGCAATTCACGACAATCCAAGCTCTAGTTTGCTGTAAAAGGTTGATCCATTTGTTTTTTGTGGATTATTATTTTGGTTCACTTGGGGCAGTCTGATTTGGTGGGCTTGTCTTTAGTAAAAAGCTTGATTTTTACCCTTGATTGTTTTTTGACTGGATATGACGTCGATGGATTGTCTTAATTGGTCAGGTTATTTGTAATAAAGCAGCCAGCTGGCTTATTATCGGCGTCACCAATTAGTATGATAAAATATGAGTGAATATGAGGCATTGGCCCGCAAGTATAGGCCTAGGATTTTTAGGGATTTGGTTGGTCAGGAGTCTTTAGTGACAACAATTTCCAACGCCATTTCTTCTAATAGGATTCACCATGCTTTTGTATTGACTGGTACCAGAGGGGTTGGAAAAACCACTTCTGCCAGAATTATTGCCACCAATTTAAATTGTCTCAATTCCGAATCCCCAACAATCGAACCCTGTTTAAAATGTACGAATTGTGTTCAGATTATCGCTGGCAGTCATCCCGATGTTATTGAGTTTGATGCCGCTAGTAAAACTGGAGTTGATGTGATGCGGGAGATGATAGAGAGTTGTTCCTATCCACCAATGGCAGCTCGCTATAAGATATATATTATTGATGAGGTTCACATGTTGTCAAAAGCGGCATTTAACGCTCTATTAAAAACTCTAGAAGAACCACTATCAAATATTAAGTTTATTTTTGCTACAACCGAGATTAATAAGGTGCCAATTACGATTCTATCTCGGTGTCAAAAATTCAATTTGAGGTCTCTAGATGCCGTAGAAATTGGCGCTCATTTGCGCAATATCTGTATAAAAGAGTTGATTTCATATGATGAAAAATCAATAGATTTATTGGCCAAAATGGCAGCTGGGTCAGTGAGAGACGCCCTTTCTTTGTTGGATCAGGCTATTGCTCAGTCTGGCAACAGAAAGTCCATCAATTATGAAGAGACAAAGAAAGTTTTTGCCCTAACCGATATTGATGAGATTGTTAAAATGTTGATTAGCGTCATCAAAGGAGATGTGGTTGAGGCTGATGCTGTTTTATCTGTTATTATGCAAAACAATGGTGACGTGATGTACGTTTTGGAAGCCATGTGTTCAATCTGTTTAGATGCCGTGAAAGCCATTTCTTTGGGTCAGAATTTAGAAGCAAAGATGGGTGAATTGCTTCAAGCCTCTTCTACGCCAGTGCTTTTGAGGATGTACCAAATGATAATCAAGTCTTTTGAGGAAATTAAAATTGTAAGAGACAAAAATTTGGTTCTTCAAATGTTGTTAATGCGTCTTATATATTGCGCCTCTTTGCCGACCCCAGCTGAATCCATAAAGCAGATTCAAGATCAAGCCGTGAAGCGTGGCTCTGTCCACGATGGATTGTCTTGATATTATTGTGGATTGATTTTTTGCTTCCGCGTTTTTTATATCTGGTATGAATTATTTTGACCCCCGTGGTTTAAGTAATTTAATATTTTTTCTATGAACAGTTGCGATGCAAAACATTCAGTTGGTAGCTTGGTAAACCAATTGAGACAAGAGCATGAGAATGCTCAAAAGGCATGTAATGCCAATGAACCTTTGTTTCAAATCAAGATGAACAAAATCAATCAGGAGATAGACCGTGTTGTTGACACCCATAATGAATCCAAGATACCATTGGTTTCTTATAGCGAAAAAGGTCACGCAGAATCTTCTGCCGTTAGATATGACCAGTATCTTAGAAAGGGATTTGTGCACGAGGGGATGACGGTCAATGAAAATGGATCCGTTTCGATCCCTTTATCAAAAAGGAGCGGATTGGCCAATTATTATGGAGCCTATTCTATTGCAGATCATGTGCATGATTCCTTGGCGCGTTCCTCTGTGATACGTCAGTTATCATCTAAGGTTGTGATCTCAAAAGAATCATTTGATATGGTGGCAACCAATGGTGACGTTGGTACTCAGTGGAGCGACGGTTCCGCTGTTGCGCCCGTTAGTAGCACTTTTGAGCGCAAGATCATCAAAACCCACGATCTAAACGCTCAGCCAAGGGTGACCCAAAAAATGATAGATGATGCCGATATTGACTTGGAGCAATGGGTTGCAAACAAGCTTTCTGTAAGCTTTTTAATCAAAGAAAACGAAGCTTTTTTGAAGGGAGATGGGGTTAATCAACCTAAGGGTATTTTAACCTATGCGTCTGGTACTGGAAATGGTCAGATTGAAAGAGTAAAAAGTGGTAATGCAACAAACTTTACAGTTGATAGCCTGATGTCTTTGTACTACTCTTTGTCAGATATTTACGCCCCTAGCGCCTCCTTTGTAATGCATAAAAGCGTCGCTCAAAACATTAGAACCTTTAAGGACAACCTTGGTCAGTATCTATGGCATCCAGGTATACTTTCTGGCAAGCCAGATACTTTAATTGGTGTTCCGCTGTACACCACAAATAGCATGCCTACCGTTGCCTCTAATAACGATGTAATAGTTTATGGTGACTTTGCTCAAGCCTATCAGATTGTTGACAGAGGGGATCTTTTGATTCAACGCGATCCATTTAGTTCTAAGCCTTTTGTTGTCTTTTTTGCGACTAAAAGAGTGGGTGGAGACGTGGTGAACACAAATGCCCTTTCCATTTTGCGTATTGCCGCTTAAATTAAAGCCATTTGATCCCATTCTTGGTTGTGCTGGGAATGGGATTTGTGTCTATACTGTTTTAAATGATTGTTTATGAAAGACTTTGTTGTCAATTTTTTGCGCTCTAAAGACAGGGTGCCCTCTGCTCCATTTAAGCAGAAATACATGATTAATAATAGATTCAATGGCCCATTTGCTAGGGGGTATCGTGATTTTGCCTGTCAGGCTTTTATGGGAAACATTGTGGCCAGCAGGGGCGTTGGAATGATAGCTAAAAGCGCCGCATCTGTTGCTTTGTTGGTACATGATGTATTAGAACGCAAGGTGGAGTTGGTGGATCATGAGATTGTGCGTTTACTTAAAAATCCTTCTAATGGGTACACTTGCACTAGATTTATTGAAGAGGTGGTGAGTCATTATTTGCTCGCTGGCAATGCCTATTTTTATGTTACAAAAGAAAATAACAAAGTAACCGGAATGCATATTTTAAGGCCAGATCGTGTTACTGTTGAGGTCGATCAGGATGGTAGATTGGCCTATATTTACAACATAGACGGCAGGTGTTTTGTTTTTTCCGATCACGAAGGCAATCTTGATGATATTTGTCATTTTAAGTCTTTTCATCCATTAAGCGACGTTGCTGGGATGTCCTCTTTGCAACCAGCCATTGATTCAATTGAACAGCACAACCAATGCATTAAATGGGGAAATAATTTGTTGCAAAATGGGGCAAGGCCAAGTGGCGCCATTGTGGTTAAAAACAATGGTCAAAATCATAATTTGACCAACGATCAATTTGAAAGACTTAAGGATCAGATTCAAGATCAAGTTAGTGGTAGTGGTAATGTTGGTAAGGTTTTGATTTTAGAGGGTGGTTTGGAGTGGCAAGAAATGGGCGTTAATCCAAAAGATATGGACTTTATGGAGATGAAAAACAGCGCTGCTCGTGATATAGCTTTGTCCTTGGGCGTCCCTCCACAAATGCTTGGAATTAAGGGAGACAGCACTTACAATAACATGGCAGAGGCTAGGGTAGCCTTTTGGGAAGAAACTGTTTTGCCACTTTTGTCTCATTTATGTAGCGGAATGTCCGTTTTTCTTTCTCGACATTTTAAAGGCAATTTTGATATTACTTATGATTCCGATAAGATATCTGCCTTGAGCAATAGAAGGCAGGTGCTGTGGGACAACGTTAAGGATAATGATTTTCTCAAAGAAGAAGAAAAGAGGGACATGTTGGGTTTTTCTGGTGCGTGACAATTTACTTTATCTTGAAAGTAACGAATTTGAACATACTGACTTACTTGTTCAAGGTATAAGTAAGTATTTTAGGTGCAGAGTTTGCGAATTACAAAATTATTATTGCAAAATTTTCGCATTCATTCGTTATTCCATAGAGATATTTGTGGTAAAAACGTAGTGTTGTTGGGGGATAATGGGGTTGGCAAGACCAGTGTATTGGAGGCCATATCAATGTTTTCCCCTGGTAGGGGAATGTTGGGGTCTTCAATTGCAGAACAGACTAAGGATAATATTGACGGTTCTTTATCCGTGCAATGTGAGCTCAATGGTTCCATAGATCTTCAATTGAGCACCTGCATGATCGGTGGTCGTTTTGATAAGCGAGTCTTGATTAATGACAAGCCCCTATTAAAGCAAGCGGATCTGTTGAATTGGTGTCATGTAATTTGGTTTAGCGCTCAGATACAGTACGAGTTATTTACATCCGCTTCCTTTAGAAGAAAATTTATAGATCGTTTTGTGTTTTATATTGAGCCCAATCATGGCATTGCTATCAATAAGTATGAAAAATTATTACAAAATCGTTCTGCATTGTTGCAAGAGAAGAGGCGTGGTCAGCGCATTGATGACAGATTTGTATCTGTTTTGGAGCAAGAAATTGCCCAAGTTTCCTCTATCATAGTTTTGAATCGCCTTAAATTTGTTAATGCAGTTAATGACGCTGCTGGGTCTTTTGGTGCCAATAACTATGTAAGGTGCACATTTGTTGGATTTGATTTGATGAAGCAAGGCAACCTTACTCGAGATATTATTGTTGATACCATAATAACTAATTTGGCCGAATATAGAAATAAAGACACCCTGAGTGGCCGCAGCCATTATGGGGTGCATAGAACCGATTACGACATGTTCAATAGCAATGACGAAAGTGTATATCGATGCTCTAGTGGGCAGCAAAAGGTTTTATATCTCAATTTTTTGTATCACACTATTAATGTTGTTGCCAAGCATTCTATGAGGCATCCGATATTGTTATTAGATGAGATTGTGTCTTTTTTGGATCCAACAAACATTCATGTCACTTTGTCTAAGTTCGGAGAAAATGCTTCACAGATATGGATTACCACCAACACCCACTTGCCCCATGTTGACAATCATGATTTTGAAGTTATTACCTTGCCATTAGATTAACAAAAAGCTATTTGGTATGATTGCTCTTTTGACTAGGCCGCTGATTTTTATTGTGGTATACGTCTTATCTGTAATAAAGGTGATTTTGGGACTAATTCCATATCTGTTGATTTTTTATTTTGTGTGCAGTGCGATGAGGGTTCCACCTATGGTAATTTTTCATTATGTGGACGCATTGGTTTTGGCGGCTATTTTTTTTGTTAGTCTTTTGCTGAGTTTGTATTTGATGTATGATTTGTTTTTTGGTTGGAGTGTAGCTGGTTTTCGTAAATTAGCCAGAGAATATAGTTTTTATGCGCACTATAGTTGGATTGATCCAATTTTTGAGCATGCCAAAGAAATGTTTGATATACAAAGAGTTGATTTGTTGATACAGGAAACGGATGTTGTAAATGCTTTTGCTGTAGGTAGTATTGGTAAAAAGCGCATAGTCTTGACAACTGGATTAATCAATCGCATTCAACAAAAATCTAAAAATGATCGGGAGCGTAATTTGGCGATTGCTGGGGTTATTGGTCACGAAATGTCCCATTTGGTGAATGGTGATTTTTTGCCAGGTTTAATTTATTTTATTAGCGATAGGGCAATTGTTAGATTGGACAAAACTCTGAGGATGATAGTGGGGATATTGGTTGGTTTTTTTGGATTGATTCCTATTTTGGGTTTTTTAATTAAAAAATTGACCTCCATCTACCTCTATCTAGCCAGTTTTGTGGTTGATTTGGCCTATTGGTTTCTTGATCTAATTCATCACTATCTGAGGGTTTTTATATCTCGTTTCGTTGAGTATCGTAGCGATATGGATGCCGCACATGTTTTTGGGGGAGAGGGGGTTAGTTTTGCTATGGAATTTGTTGGGACTGGTGGTGATAGGTTTTTTTCTACCCACCCATCCACTGCTAACCGTATCGCAAGGGTAAATGGGGTAACCTCGGAGCATGAAATCATTGGCTCCAGTTTTGTCAACAAAGTGGCGGGTTGGATTGCCATTATCATCAATTTTGCAATTGTGGCGCTGATTGGTTATTGGACCGATCCATATCATTTTATTCTCAATATGTCCGATATGACTGGGGTACTTTTTTATCATTTGTATACTCTTGGGGAGAAGCTATATCGCTTTTTTATGCAAGTATTTCATCTATTGAGATGGTTTTTTTAAGTATTTATTTATGCCTTCTTTACATTTATAAATTATTCATTACCTTTACTTGGCATGCTAAATAATCGCTAGTAATGATATGCTGTTGCCCCTGAAGAGGTTATTCATAAAAGATGCCCCAAGTCCATTTTTAGTTAGGCGTTTTGGCGGTAACTCACAAGCTGATTTGGGTACGACTAATTTTGTTGATGGGATTGGTCCAAGTTTAAGCATTTTACTGCTGCTATCTCGCATTCGTCTTACTACGGTGGCCATGTTTTTAGGCTTTTCTGCATTATTTTATAATGAATTTAAAAAAGAGGGCAGCTTTGTCAACGTTAGGGGTAAGGAGATTCTGTCTGTCGTAAATATTGGCAGTATTATGCAGGTGAATAACAGATTAAAACAGGCTTCTACTTGTGTGCAACACGCTAAGCCAGATTCTTCTTTTTTGGAAATTATGAATTGTATCGTTGCGGACAATCGCCCTTCGGGTGATTTGTCTGGTGACAAAAAAACTAAGTAAATTGAATTGATTCGTCATGACATCTTCTGTCTTGTCTGGTTTTGGTCTGGTGGTCATTAAAACTGGTTCATCTTTAATTTTTAACGCTAAACGTGGCCCAGATGTTGTTTGGCTTAAGAATTATCTTGAAGATATAAAAACTCTAATAAATAGGGGCCATAAGGTTGTTTTGGTGATGTCTGGTGCGGTTGCGTTAGGCAGATGGCACATTGGCTCTGGTCAAAAATCTGGCGCCAATCGTCAGTCGTTGGCATCTGTTGGACAATTTGAAATGGTAGCACTTTTGCACGAGGTGGCAAGAGATGTGGGCCTGAAGTTGGGTCAGGTGCTTTTAACCGTGGAAGACTCTGACAATAGGCAAAAATACCTTAATTCTGTGGCAACCCTTAAGCAATTGTTGAATGTTGGGGTTGTTCCAGTCATTAATGAAAACGACGTAACCTCTACTGCTTTGGCTAAAATTGGTGACAACGACAGACTTGCAGCTAGAGTTGCCGGTATGATCAATGCGGACGCTTTGGTGATTTTATCCGACATTAATGGGCTGTACAACAAGGATCCCAGAACAAATCTGGATGCTAAATTGATTAATAGGGTTGATTGTATCGATGAAACCGTCATGACGATGGCTGGTGGGTCTGGTTCCGCCGTGGGTACTGGTGGCATGTTGACTAAGATTATGGCCGCTAAAATGGCGACCTCTCATGGCTGCAATGTTTTAATTGCCAATGGTTCATTTGTTGATCGCAAGCTTTCAGATATGAAGTTTGAAGATTGCACCTTGCTTGTGAGGCAAATGGATGTGATTTCGGAACGAAAGAGGTGGTTTGGTCAGAAATTTATCACTCATGGTAAAATATATTTGGACGAAAATGCTCAACGAGCAATGCTTTCTAGAAAAAGTCTTTTGGCTGTTGGAATTGTGAAGGTTGAAGGCGATTTTCCGATAGATAGCAAGGTGGCCATTTGTGATATAGATGGCAACCAATTAGCCATTGGTTTGGTAAATTATGATTCTTTTGCTATTCATAATATTAAGGGTATGAGAAGTGACGAAATTAGGGCTAAATTTAATTTTTTTGATAAGGATGAAATCGTACATGCTGAAAACATAGTTCTGATTTAATTCGAATCATGGTTCAGGTAATACATTGGCCTCCCTTTTGTCATGATGTTGGGCCGGACTTACCCAATGCTCGAGTTGCTAGGATCTTAAATTATTTAGGTAATCCCCATTTGCAACTTAAGAACGTATTTCACATCACTGGTACCAATGGCAAGGGCTCAACTGCCAATTACATAGCAAATATTTTGTTATCTGAGGGTCACAAGGTAAATCTTTATACTTCGCCGCACATTTACCATTACAACGAAAGAATCAAGATGAACGGCATTATGATTTCGGATGAAAGATTGTTGTTTTTTTTGGATAGAGTAAGATGGGCTTGTGAGGATCTGGATATTATGCCAACTATGTTTGAAGCCACAACGGTTGTTGCCTTTTGCGCTTTTGCCGAATCTAATGCTGATTTTAACGTATTGGAGGTTGGAATGGGTGGGCGCATTGATGCAACAAATGTTTTTGATGACTTTAATGGCAATTTAAGGGTAATTTTTACTCCCATAGATGTTGATCATGCTAAATTTTTGGGCCACACTGCGGAGGAAAATGCTTATGAAAAATCTTTTTTAATTAAAGAGGGCCATCCTGTGATAATTGCCCCTCAGCTATATCGATCTGTGGAAAATTTACTCATTAACGTTGCCAAGCGTCATGGTTGCATTTCTTATTCGCATAACAGGGAATACGAATTTGGGATGGATGACGATGAAAACGATGTTTTGTTGAGTATCGATGGTGAAAATATGATGTTTGCTGCCCCAAAATTATTGGGAGATCATCAGATTGTTAATGCCGTTACCGCTGTGGTTTCCATTGTTGCCTTGCGTAATCCGTTTGGAATTCCAGATAGATCCCTAAGTGCAGGAATATCTTCTACTTTTTGGCCAGTGAGGCTGGAGAGGGTGCTTGATGATAGGGTTATCTCTTTGTTTTCAAATATGACAAACTGCAACATATATATTGACGGTGCGCACAACGTTAGTGGTGCTATGGCAGTGGCTAATTTTGTCCAAAAGCTACATGATGTAAAAAAATATTTTATAGTTGGCAGAAGTAGAGATGTGGACAATTCTGCATTTCTTGCCCAGTTTGTCAATCTTGCGGATTTGGTTGTGGCGATCAAGGTTCAAATGGAGCCACTATCGGAGCCAGCTTCTAGAATTTATACCTCTGGTATAGAGTTGGGCCTTAATATGTCTAAGGCCGAAAATTTGCTTGATGCTCTGATGGAGGTCCATCAATTTCACTGCAACAATTATGGATTTGATATAGGTTGTATTGTGATTATTTGCGGATCCTTGTATTTGGCCAGAGATCTACATTGCCTATCCCCCTAATCTTATTTTTTATTGTGTTTGTTTATGGTTTCCAGTACCCAGTGCACTCTTTCTGGGTCCGTTTCTTTCATGATTCCGTGCCCTAGGTTAAAAATAAATGGATATTCGTCCATTTGTTCCAATATATATTTTGTGTGCTTGATTACGGTTTGTTTGTCCGCATAACACAAGACGTGATTGTCTAGATTTCCCTGTATTACAATTGAATATTTTTTTTGTAAATTTTCTTTAGCCCATTTGAGAGGTACATTTTCATCTATCGCTAATACGTCGCATTTAATGCTTTGGGCTACGGATTCGTATCTTGCCCCAGCGTGTCTAGGGAAGAATATAATTGGTACATCTGGGTACTCTTGTTTTATGGATTCTATAATTTGATTATTGTATTTAATAACAAATTTATCAAATAATTCATCCTGAAACGCAGCCTGAACAGCATGGGACTCAAATAATTTTATTATATTCGCTCCAGCATTGATTTGTAACTTTAGGTATTCAATCGTTTGTTCCACTAAAATTTCACATAGATCGGTAAAGATTTTGTTGTTACAAATCTCTCCCTTTAGATCCTGTCTATTGTTTATTTTGCCTCCAGAGAGGGCATAAAGAGCCACGGTAAAAGGTGAACCAGCAAAACCTATAAGAGATTTTTCTGGTGATAATTTTTGTCGTGTCAGTTTTATACTTTCAGCGATGTTTTGAAGCCTGTCTGGTTTGAATTTATAAAGGTTATCAAGCTGCTGTTTTGTACTAAGTGGTTCCAGAGATGGGCC
>JACCDU010615065.1_pt1 | contig 10182 bp, 9 predicted proteins | sample 7446081 | NCBI WGS metagenome assembly JACCDU01 (sample SAMN15323447, study PRJNA562643) | freshwater metagenome | isolation source: river surface water | place: USA:Blue River Watershed | collected 2017-08-17
ACTGATCGAGGCCGGCAAAGAACCGGGTAGCTTGCTCGATGTGCTGTCCATCGTGGAGCACCCGGCGTTTCAGTCTTTCTATGACGAACTGATCAACGAAGGCCTTGCGGGCACCACAGGCGATGACGACGGTGACGGCAGCTCGGCCACGGGTGACGTGATCGCAGCAGAACTGCGCGAAGGCTTTGAAGCCTTTGACTTCGGTATCCCGTTCATCCTGCAAGAAGCCGACGAGCTGCGTGACCACAACCAGATCGACGTGACCGCCCTGCCTGCTTTCACGGCCATGACGGCGGACCAGCTCAAGGGTATGCTGGGCAAGGGTGACACCTTTGTCTCGCAAGACCTTCAAAGCGCTACGCTGTTTGGCGACTACCGGGTGGATGGCGCGGTGATGAACGTGAGCGGCTACAACGATTACCTGTCACGCCTGACGCGGCGCATCAGCCAGGCGCTGAGTGAGCCACTGCCCAAGGGCAACAAAATCGCCACGCACCTGGCCAAGCCTTATCTGCAAGTGAACACCGCCGAGCTGACGGGCTGGATCGACGACTACGTCTGGACGCAACTGTTTGCAGACACCTTCAATCCGCTGGAAGATGAAAACTGGCGCTTGCTGCTTTTGCAGCCCGTGGTGGAACACATCACCAAAGTGTTTGCTGTCGGCTTGCTCGAATCGGAAGAAAAACACACCACAGGCCAGACCGAAGTGCATCTGCGGCATTTGAGCGAAGTGCCTAAGCTCATGGTGCGTGAAAGTTCATCGGTTGAAGTGTCCAAGTGCATTTACGACCGGTTGGGCTGGCCTTCGCGCAATGGTGGCTTAGAGCGTGCATTTATTTATTGGGCACAAGCCGATAGCAAAGTCCACGCCTTCTGCAAAATCAGCGAAAACCGCCACACCTTCGCACGACTGCGCTATGTAAAAGACGATGGACTACCTGCGTTTTATTCGCCAGACTTTTTGGTACGTACAGAGAACGCGGTTTACCTTGTCGAGACCAAAGCCCAAGAGCAAACGATTCACCCTAATGTCCAGCGCAAACTTAAAGCCGCATTGGCTTGGTGTGAACGTATCAACAACCTATCCGAAGAGCAACGAGGAGGACCTCCTTGGCAATATGTCTTGCTAGCTGAAAATGTTTTGTACGAATGGCAAGATAAAGGCGCACATCTGTCTGAATTGTTGGATTACGCAAGATTGCGCCCTCATGCAAGTGCGTCAATGCAAGCAAGCTTGATATGATTTTTCAAACGTAACTTCAGAAGGTATCTTTATGGCAACTCAAAGTAAATCTGAAATCGCTGAATTAGCCCGAGCTTTGGCCCAAAAAGAATTGGATTCAGCCCGCTTCTTTTTTCGATACTGCGGCAAGTGGATTGGATGCAATAAGTTCCCGTGTATGTGCAAAGCGAAACATCTGCTTCATGTCTGCCAGCAGCATGTTGCACGTCCTTCGTTTGCCCTCGGATTTCACTTTATCTAATATGGCAACCAAGTCAGATTTTCTAACGGCATTTATGTCAACCTCGCCAAGGGTTGGAAATAGTCGCCGTTCGAATTGTTCATACGTGTATTTGCCTCCATCCTTCCTACCGATACGACGGCCATCTGCACGTAACTGAGGTTTTAGCTCGACGCTTGCCCTGCGTTCATAAAGCTTTCTGACGGTGATTCGTCTTAGCTTGTCTAAGGCCTCTGCTTCTATGGCGTGCTGTTCGGAGAGGATGCGTTGTGCTTCATCCTTCTTTGCCTTTTCGAGCTCAAGCACAAAGTGATTGTGTAAATCCTTGGTGCCGTTGCGATACAACTCAGAGAGCTTGCAAGCTTTTGCATATGCATCAGCCAAGGTAAGGCCTTTGATTCCCTTGGGGTGATACGGACCTATTGGAAATGATTTGCGTTTGCCTGAGGAGTTCGTGTACCGAAAATATAAAAGGCGCTCACCATTGGGTGTGATTCTTCCCATAAACACGCCAGCACCTCGTTTAAACGGGCTATTGAGCCATTGATCCTTGCCTGTTGGTTTGGCCTGCATGCCCTTGTCCGTGATTGATGTCATCGCTTTTTCTCCATTGAAGTTAAGCACGTGGTTGCCGTTTCGTGCTGGATTAAAGTCTATGTAGAAACATCTTGTTGGATCAAGTTCGCAAATAAAGCATTGATTTCATTGGTAAAATTGCAAAGTGTTCTTTTTTAAAAAACTTCGTTGGACAATGAAAAATGCAAAGTGTGTTGGCTACGAACCAAGGGGTCGTGGGTTCGATTCCTGCCAGCCGCACCAGAATTTCGAAAAAATTTTGCAATTCTAGAAAACAGCTTAGAGGCTTACGCCTCTAGGCTGTTTTTCTTTGTGCAATCTATTGGGTAAGTCATGAGCAAAGCATTCACGCGCGAAACCGATGCGGAACCAGACGATGGTGATGACCCCAGTCTGCCGCCCTTGCCGGCTGGCACCCGCAACTACATGACCCCTCAGGGATACGCCGCTCTGCGTGCCGAACTGTTCGCATTGATGGACGACGAGCGTCCCAAAATTGTGGAAATTGTGCATTGGGCCGCCAGCAATGGTGACCGGTCTGAAAATGGCGATTACTTGTATGGCAAAAAGCGTCTGCGTGAAATAGACCGCCGTATCCGATTCCTCACCAAGCGTTTGGAAATTGCTGAAGTAACCGACCCCAGCGCCCACCATGGCAAAGAACAAGTCTTTTTTGGCGCAACCGTCACCTATGTTGAAGAAAATGGTGACGAACGCACCATCACCATTCGCGGCATAGACGAAGCAGACAGCCTTAAGGGCGAGGTGAGTTGGGTCTCACCCATTGCGCGCACCTTGTTGAAGTCAAGCACGGGTGATGTTTTGAAGCTGGTCACGCCTCAAGGCTGGCGTGAGATTGAGGTACTGGCTGTGACGTACCCCAAGCCTCACTGACGGGTTATTCTGACGACGTGCTTTGGCCTCTGACGCGATGCGTGATGCGCTCGGCGTTCAAAACAGCAGGTGTACGTTTCAAATTCTTCAGCACTGTTTCAAGATGGTTCAGATCACGAACTGAAATGACAAATGTGTTTTCTGCTGCATCTTGCGCACTGGCTTGCCCCATTTCCACGTGAATGATGTCGACCTCGGAGTTGGCCAAGGTGCCTGCCACTCGGGCCAACACACCTTTGGTGTTGACCACCGTGACGCTGATGCTGGTTTCAAAACTGCGCAGTGGTTCATCTGACCACTCAACGCCAATGAAGCGTTCGCTGTCTTTTTGCTGAAGTTTCAGACCCACGCTGCAATCTGCTGTGTGCACGGCCAAGCCTTCGCCGCGACCCAAATAACCAATGATTTTGTCGCCTGGCAGTGGATGGCAGCAGCGAGAATAAACCACGGATGCGTTCTCTGTACCGTCTAGCATGATGGCGCCTTGCGACACACTTTCGTGTGCCATAAAGCGCTCGCGTGTCATGAGCAATGGATCTGGTTTTTCGCCCATTTCTGACAACAAGGCGGACATGCGCTTGGCCACAATGCTGGCAATGCGCTTGCCCAAGCCCACGTCAACCAACAAATCGCTGCGGTTTTTGTTGCCAGTAAAGCGCAACAACTTTTCCCACAGTGCTTGATAGCGGGAAGGGTCATCGGGCATTTTCTCAATGCCTTCAGCACGCAAGGCTTGTGTGAGCAATTTCAAGCCCAAGTCCATTGACTCGTTGTTGGCCATGGTCTTGAGGTGGTGCCTGATTCTGGAGCGTGCACGGCCTGTTCGAACAAAACCCAACCAAGAAGGATTGGGGGACGAGACGGGTGCAGTCATGACTTCGACAACATCGCCATTTTTTAACTCAGTGCGCAATGGCACCTGCTGGTTGTTGATTTTGGCCGCGACCAAATGATCGCCAATGTTGCTGTGAATCATGTATGCAAAATCGACCACGGTAGCACCCCGCGGCAAGGACATGATTTGGCTCTTGGGTGTGAACACGTACACGGCATCTGGGAACAGATCGACTTTGACATGGTCCCAAAACTCGGACGCATCGCGTGTTTCTTTTTGAATGTCCAACAAGGACTGCAGCCATTGCGTGCCCAGCCTTTCGGAGGACACGTCGTGCGAGCCTTTGTCTTTGTAAAGCCAGTGTGCCGCTACACCTGACTCGGCCACCACGTTCATGGCCTCGGTGCGCATTTGAAACTCGACGTTGACACCAGAAGGTCCAACCAAGGTGGTGTGCAAAGACTGATAACCGTTGACCTTGCCAATGGCAATGTGATCTTTGAATCGGCCCGGTACAGGCTTGTACATCTGGTGCAAGATGCCCAAGGCGGTGTAGCAGTCGATGACCGATGGCACGATTAGACGGAAGCCATAGATGTCGGTGACTTGGGCAAAACTTAAATGTTTGCCGTCCATTTTTTTGTAAATGGAATAGAGCGCTTTCTCACGGCCCGATATTTGAACATTCATGCCCGCTTTTGAAAATGTCGATTCCAGTTCACCTTGAACCTTTTGAATCAAATCACGTCTTCGGTTGCGGGCTTTTGCAACCGCTTTGGCCAAAACGTTGTATCGCCATGGCATGGAATAGCGAAACGACAAATCTTGTAGTTCGCGGTAGGTTTGGTTCAGGCCCAAGCGGTGCGCGATGGGGGCATAAATTTCGAGTGTTTCAGAAGAAATGCGGCCCCATTTTTCGCGCGGCATGTCGGACATGGTGCGCATGTTGTGCGTGCGGTCTGCCAGCTTGATCAAAATGACGCGAACATCGCGTGCCATGGCCAGCAGCATTTTTCGAAAAGACTCTGCTTGGTTTTCTTCGCGGGTGTTGAATTCGAGCTTGTCGAGTTTGGTCAGGCCATCGACCAAATCTGCCACGGACGAGCCAAACTTTTCGATCAGGTCTGACTTGGTCACGCCGCAGTCTTCCATGACATCGTGCATCAAGGCTGCCATCAGGGCTTGCGCATCCAACTTCCATTCGGTGCATTGGGTGGCAACCGCAATAGGGTGCGTGATGTAAGGTTCGCCATTTTTGCGCAATTGGCCTAAATGGCCTTCATCTGCAAATCGATAGGCTTTGCGCACCAATTCAATGTCGGCGGGCGACAGGTAGTCCAACTGCGCCACCAAAGCTGCAAAACTGGCCGCAGCTGCATTGGCCGCACTGGTGGAGGGCGTGCCTGCTTGGATGTTGTGTGCGTTGTCGCGCTTTCCGGGTATTGAAGTACTACCGGATTTGTGAAAAATAGAAGAAAAAGCTGCGCGCATGGCTCAAATGTAACGCCAGAGCAAGGACTTCAGAAAGCTTCTGAACAAGACCCCTGAAAATTGCGACTTTCAGACGTGAAAAAGCCCCAAGTTTGAACACTTTGGGGCTGAGGGTGCCCAGTACAAAAGTACTTGGCCGTGTGTAGAGATTAGTTTACTTTTTTGAGCATTTCCAAGCCCACTTTGCCGGCTGCAATTTCACGCAGGGCGGTGACGCCGGGCTTGTTTTTGCTTTCGACACGGGGTGTGTGGCCTTGGCTCAGCATGCGGGCACGGTAAGTGGCCGCCAATACCAATTGGAAACGGTTAGGGATCTGTTCCAAGCAATCTTCAACAGTGATGCGGGCCATGACGGTCTCCGGTAAAAAATTCAGGTGATGTGGAGGGATTCGAAAGTTTCGGCACGGTCTCGGCGCTGGGCAATGTACTTGAGGCGCTGAGCGTGCACGATGGCCTTGAGGTCAAACAGGGCGCGATCGAAAACTTCGTTGATTATAACGAAGTCAAATTCTTTGACTTGGGCCAGCTCGATGGCCGCATTTTGCAGCCGCAATTCGATGGTTTCGGTGCTGTCCTCACCCCGGCGCTCTAGGCGGCTGCGCAACTCCTCCCAGCTGGGGGGCAAAATGAAGATGAGGATGGCGTTGGCGTACATCCGTTGAATTTGGATGGCACCTTGGTAGTCAATTTCCAAAATGACGTCGGAGCCTTGCGCCATGCGCTCTTCCAGCATGCGTTTGGAGGTACCGTAGCGGTGGCTGTGCACATTGGCCCATTCCACGAAGGCATCGGCGGTGACCATGGCGTCAAACTCTTGCTGTGACACAAAAAAGTACTCACGGCCATGCTTTTCTTGGCCGCGGGGGGCCCGGGTGGTGTGGGACACCGATGGCAAAACGCGGGTGTCCAGTTCCATCAGGGCCTTGACCAAGCTGGATTTGCCCGCACCACTGGGGGCGGCTACAACGTAGAGATTTCCAGGATATTCCATGGCAAAGAGTGTAAGGGCTGTCTGGGGTGGGATGTGCGGGCCAAGTGCCGCTTATTCGATGTTTTGTACCTGCTCGCGCATTTGCTCAATCAAGACCTTCATGTCGACCGATATCTTGGTCAGCTCTAGAGCTGCAGATTTAGAGCCCAAGGTGTTGGCTTCGCGGTGCAGTTCTTGAATGAGGAAGTCAAGGCGTTTGCCGATGTCGCCGCCTTTTTTGACCAGGCGGCTGATTTCGTCTAAATGCGACGCCAAGCGGGTCAGTTCCTCGGCCACGTCAATGCGGATGGCAAAGGCGGTGGCCTCTGTCAGCGCACGGTCTTTGGCCACATCGGACGACACGTTGCCGTCTGACAAAGCCATGGCTTCATTCCAGCGGTCAATGAAGCGCTGGCGCTGTTGCTCGACCAATTGGGGCAGCAAAGGGGCTGCTTGTTCCGCCAAGGTGCGCAGTTGTCCGATTCGGTCTTGCAGCATCTCGGCCAAACGTGCACCTTCACGGGCTCGGGCATCTTTCAGGGCTTTGACAGCTTGGGTGGCCAAAGGCATTAGATCGGCATCTTGCAAGCCGGCGCCCGACTTTTCGTGGCTGGCCAATTTGATGACATCGGAAACACTCAAGTCCCGTGCTTGAGGCAGCCAGCATTGAATTTTGTTTTGAAGCCCCACCAGTTTTTGAAGGGTGCCAATGGATGGATCGGCCAAGTCGTTGTCTTGGGCGCTGTGGTAGACCGCGCGTACTTCAACCTTGCCGCGCTTGATGTGCTGCGTGATGTGCTCTCGCAGGGCGGGCTCGGTATGGCGTAGCTCGTCTGGCAAGCGGAAACTGAGGTCTAGAAAGCGGCTGTTGACGGATCGAATTTCAAGGCCAAAACGCAGTGCGGGCGTAGCCGATGTGTCGGCGTTGCCCTCGGCGGCAGGGGTGTTGGACTGCACGCTGGCGTACCCGGTCATACTGTAAACTGGCATGTATTCTTTCTAGGATGCGGCAGGCAATGGGCTGCGATTGGGTCGGGGGCTTTGCAAATGCCTGAAGCCCACCCCGAATTATCTCAAACTAATCTTGATTTAGATTTATCCCGCTCCAACGCGTTCATTCATCAAACCACTTATCAAGAACGTCACATGACCACATCTCATCAGGCCCCCCTTGACCGGGCACACGGCCGCCAGCAAAACCAGTTACGCAGTGTTCGCATTACCCGCGGGTACACCGTCCACGCTGAGGGTTCTGTCTTGATTGAATTTGGCGACACGCGTGTGTTGTGCACGGCTTCTGTGGAGGAGAAAGTGCCAGGTCATAAAAAGGGCAGTGGCGAAGGCTGGGTGACAGCCGAATACGGCATGCTGCCCCGGGCAACCCATACGCGCGGCGACCGCGAGGCAGCGCGTGGCAAGCAAAGCGGCCGCACCCAAGAAATTCAACGCCTCATTGGCCGTTCCATGCGTGCGGTGTTTGATTTGAAAAAGCTGGGCGAGCGCACCATTCACCTCGACTGCGATGTGTTGCAAGCCGATGGCGGTACACGCACAGCCAGCATCACCGGTGCTTTTGTGGCTGCACAAGATGCCGTGGATTGGCTTATGCACCAAGGTAAGCTGACGGCATCGCCCATCATCGATTCCGTGGCGGCCATTTCAGTGGGTCTTCAAAATGGAAACGCTTTACTCGACTTGGACTACACCGAAGACTCGTCGTGCGACACCGACATGAATGTGGTGATGACCGGCGCGGGCAATTTTGTGGAAGTGCAGGGCACCGCCGAAGGCGTGGCCTTTACGCGCAAAGAAATGGACAGCTTGTTGGCATTGGCTGAAAAAGGCATTGCCGAGTTGGTCCAGCTGCAAACTCAATCACGTCAAACGCACGTGCACGCTGGCGCTTGATGTCATGAAAGTGGTGTTGGCTTCCAACAATGCAGGCAAGTTGGCCGAGTTGCAAAGCATGTTCAGCGTGCTGAATGTGCATTTGATCAAGCAATCTGAACTGAACATTTCAGAAGCGCCAGAACCCTACAAAACCTTCGTAGAAAATGCATTGACCAAAGCTCGCCATGCATCTGCGCAAAGTGGTTTGCCCGCCGTGGCAGACGATGCAGGTCTGTGCATCGATGCGTTTGGTGGCTTACCCGGTGTTGACACCGCTTACTACTGCACACAATTTGGTTATGAAAAATCTGACGCCAACAATGTGCGAGCGGTGCTTGAGCAAATGGCAAAGCACGACAACCGTCGTGCGGCCATGGTCAGTACCTTGGTGGCACTTCGCAGTGCAGACGATCCCGAACCACTGATTGCCGTGGGTCGTGTGGTGGTTGAAATTGCACGTGAACCCATCGGCGACAACGGCTTTGGCTTTGACCCAATTTTGTGGTTGCCAGCGTTTGGCAAGACCTTTGCACAACTGCCTGAAGAAGTGAAAAATGCCAACAGCCATCGCGGCCGATCCTCGCAAGCCATGGTCTCTTTGATGCGCGAGCGTTGGGGCCTTTGAAGCATGGGCAATCCTTTTGATGTCGTTCATGCCATGCGTCCTGGCTTGTTGCAATTGCAATCATTGCCACCGCTGTCGCTGTATGTTCATTTGCCGTGGTGCATTCAAAAATGTCCTTACTGCGATTTCAATTCCCATGAATGGCGTGACAACTCGCAAGGCATGCCAGAGCAGCGCTACATCGATGCGCTGCTGGCCGACTTAGAAGCCAGCTTGCCCTTGATTTGGGGGCGACCAGTGCACAGTGTTTTCATTGGCGGCGGTACGCCCAGTTTGTTTGAGCCTGCCAGCATCGATCGCTTGATCAGTGGCATTCGCGCACGCTTGCCTTTGGAGGCTGAAGCAGAAATTACCATGGAGGCCAATCCTGGTACCTTTGAAAAAGATCGTTTTAAAGCTTTTCGTGCAGCGGGTGTGACGCGCTTGTCGATCGGTGTACAAAGTTTCAACGACAGGCATTTGAAAGCACTGGGCCGCGTGCACAGCAGTGAGCAAGCCATGGCGGCTGTCGAAGAAGCACAAAGTGCGTTTGACACATTCAACTTGGATGTGATGTATGCCTTGCCAAGTCAAACCTTGACCGATCTGGCACAAGACATACAAACGGCCCTGAGTTTCAAGCCGCCTCACATTTCCATCTACCACCTCACCATCGAGCCCAATACGATGTTTGCCAAGCACCCGCCGGTGTTGCCCGAGGAGGATGATGCCTACGCCATGATGGACTTGATCACAGAAATGACTGGGGCTGAAGGCTTGCAGCGCTATGAAGTGTCAGCCTATGCCAAGCCTGGTCACCGGTGCTGGCACAACCTCAACTATTGGCAGTTTGGCGACTATCTTGGCATTGGAGCGGGCGCGCACAGCAAGCTGAGTTTTGCGCACCGCATCACGCGTCAAGTGCGTTACAGAGAACCGCAGTTGTACCTTGCACAAGCACTGAAGGGCGAGCCCGTGACGCAGTACGAAGAAGTGTCGCGTGAAGACTTGCCGTTTGAATACATGTTGAATGCCTTGCGCTTGAAAGAAGGCTTTAGCTTGACAGATTACATGGCGCGAACAGGGTTGGCCATGACGTCCATTCAAAAAGGTTTGGCCAATGCGGAAGTCAAACAATTGATTGCGAGAGATCTCAACCGAGTGTGGCCCACAGAACGGGGCTTTGATTTTTTAAGCGACTTGCAGGCTTTGTTTTTAAGCGATCAGTAGACGCCCGAAGCGAAGTTGTGCGCTGTTAAGCAGCTGCGACCACAGTGTTCATTTTTTTGCCGAAGTCGCCAAACATGTCGATGGTTTTTTCGGTAGGGATGAGGTACTTGGCGCGCTTGTCTTCAGGTTGGCTGAAGGTCATGAGCAGGTCTTTGTGACGCAAGCGTGTGATGCGTTTGTGCAAAGTGGCGGGAGATCCAAGTTGGGTCAGGCCAATGGCTTCGCG
>JACCDU011371547.1_pt1 | contig 10182 bp, 12 predicted proteins | sample 7446081 | NCBI WGS metagenome assembly JACCDU01 (sample SAMN15323447, study PRJNA562643) | freshwater metagenome | isolation source: river surface water | place: USA:Blue River Watershed | collected 2017-08-17
ACCCGGTTCCTGCTGCGTGGCGGTCAGGGTGCACAGCCTTCACGCATCGAGTTGTCGGCGGAACGCGACGAGGCACAGCGCAAGCTTGAAAAAATTTCGACCCAGATTGAACGCGACCGCAACACGGTCGACAACCTGCGTGAGGAACTGGCGGCCGCAAAGCTGGGTTCACAGGCGGCCCTGTCCGAGCTGCGTTCCTTCGATGCGCGTCACGCCGAACAGGTCGAGGCGGTATCGAGGCTTCGAGCTCAAAGCGACGCTGCGAACAACGAGCTGGAACGGGTTGACGCTTCGCTCGAGAAGTCAAATGCCACCGTCGCGCAGGCCGAGGCCGAGACGGAATCGGCCGTGGCGGCACTGACCGAATTCCTTGCACGTCCCCGTCCTGTTCTCGACGCGTCGAGCCGTGACCGAGCTGTTGCAGAACTCGATGCCGCGCGCCAGTCCGAGCTGACGATCCGCATCGAGATGGAAACGCTCCGTGAGCGCCACCGCTCCGAACGTGACCGCGCCGAGGAATTGTCCCGGTCGCTGGAATCTGAGCGTGCTGCCGCCCAGGAACGAGCAGCACTGCGTGTGCAGCGCCGTGCCCAGCTGGAACGCGCCGAACGCATCGCCAGCTACTTGCCCGCGGTCTTGACCGCAGTCGACGCCTCGGTGGCCGAAGCCCACGTAAAGCTCGCCGAAGAAGAGGCAGCCCGGAACGAAAACTCCGCCGCACTGTCCGAGATGCGCCGTCAGGAATCCGAGCTTCGTGAACGCCACACCCGCATCACCGACGGTGTACACGGGCTGGAAATGCAGATTTACGAAAAGAAACTGCACCTGTCGAGCTTGCTGGAACGCGCAGCTGATGAATTGGGTCTCGTCGAAGATGTTCTCGTTGCCGAGTTTGGTCCCGACTCCCTCGTTCCTGTAATCGACGGAGATCCCATTCCGTTCGTACGCTCCGAACAGGAAGCCCGACTGAAGGTCGCTGAACGGGGGCTCGACCAGCTGGGTCGTGTGAACCCATTGGCCCTCGAGGAATTCGCGGCGTTGGAACAGCGTCACACCTTCCTCGTGGACCAGCTGGCAGACCTCGAGAAAACTCGCGCCGACCTGTTGCTCATCATCGAGGAACTGGACGAGAAAATGCAGGTCATTTTCCTGCAGGCGTTCCATGACACCAAGGCGGCGTTCGAGGAAATCCTTCCCGTACTGTTCCCCGGCGGTTCCGGCCACCTGCTGTTGACGGACCCCGATTCTCCTCTGACTACGGGTATCGAGGTCAGTGTCAAGCCCGTCGGCAAGAAAATCGAACGACTGTCCCTGCTGTCTGGTGGTGAGCGTTCGCTGGCGGCCGTCGCATTGCTGGTCGCAATTTTCAAGGCGCGCCCTTCGCCGTTCTACATCCTCGACGAGGTCGAGGCCGCACTGGATGACGCGAACCTGGGCCGCCTCCTTCAGGTTGTAGAGGGTCTGCGTGAAAGCTCGCAGCTGATCATCATCACCCACCAGAAGCGCACGATGGAAATCGCAGACGCGCTGTACGGTGTATCGATGCGCCAGGACGGCGTCTCTGCGGTTGTGGGTCAGCGCGTGAAGGGCTCGGAGTCCTAATGGCGTCGTGGTCGCTGGGTAAGGCCCTCAAGTCGATTTTTCAGGGAAACACAAAGGACGACGACCAGCCACAGGACGTCCTCGATGTCGACGTCGCGGAATCGGTTGCGGATGCTGCAGTAGTCGACGCGACAGAAGTACCGGAGTCGATTGAGTCGACTTCGGCGGCCGCCCTCGCAGAGCCCGTCGCCGAGGTAGATCCTGCTCCTTCGGCACAGCCCGCCAGCGTGCCGCCGGTGACCAAAGCCGCTAAGACCCCCAAGGCTCCCCAAGCGCCCAAACCCCGCTCACGCGCCGTTACCGACGCCGACTGGGACGAGCTCGAGGACACCCTGCTGTCGGCCGATTTTGGTCCCGACCTCACCGACTCGATCATCGCTGAAATCCGCGGTATTGCCGCACCGCTTCTGATGCTCGACACCAACGACTTCCAGCGCATCCTTGCCGAGGTGCTCGAGGCGCGCCTCGCTCGTCACGACTCGACCTTGAATCTGAAGAGCGAGTCGGGCGTCCCCGCCGTCGTTGTCGTCGTTGGTGTCAACGGTGTGGGCAAGACGACGACCATTGGCAAGTTTGCGAAATTCATCACCACTCGAGGCAAGAGCGTTGTCGTGGGTGCCGCTGACACCTTCCGTGCCGCTGCCGTGGATCAGTTGGCGACGTGGGCGGAACGCGGCGGAGCGAGCATCGTTCGTCCGCAGTCGGACGGCCAAGACCCTGCTGCGGTCGCCTATCAGACCGTCGAGGCGGCGATCCGTGACGGGCATGATGTTGCCATCGTGGACACCGCGGGGCGCCTGCACACGAAGTCGGGGCTGATGGACGAGCTGTCAAAGATTCGCCGCGTCATCGAAAAACTCGCCCCGATTTCCGAGGTGCTGTTGGTGCTCGATGCCACGACAGGCCAAAACGGGCTCTTGCAGGCGCAAGCCTTTGTCGAAACAGCCGGAGTAACCGGGCTTGTGTTGACAAAGCTCGACGGCAGCGCCCGTGCTGGTTTCGTGTTCTCGGTGCAAGAGCAGACCGGTTTGCCCGTCAAGCTGGTCGGTCAGGGCGAAGGCATCGACGACCTCACCGGTTTCACCCCTCACGTTTTCGTGCAGCAGCTGCTGTCCTAGCCCGATACCCTTGAGTTATGGCTCTTGTGCGCGCATTTTCCGGGGTTTCCCCTGTCGTTGATGACTCCGCTTGGTTGGCTCCTAACGCCACAATCGTGGGGGATGTGACCATTTCGGCCGAGGCTTCGGTCTTCTACGGTGCGGTGCTTCGCGGGGATGTGGGACGAATCGTCCTGGGCGAGGGATCCAACGTGCAGGACAATGTGGCCATTCACGTGGACCACGGCCAGCCCGCTCTGATTGGGCGCAACGTGTCCATCGGTCATGCCGCTGTCGTTCACGGTTGCACTATTGGCGATGATTGCCTGATCGGGATGAATTCGACGGTGCTGTCGGGTGCCGTCATTGGTGACATGTCCCTGGTGGCGGCAGGTGCTGTCGTGCTCGAGGGCACGATCGTCCCGCCCCGGTCGTTGGTCGCGGGTGTTCCCGCCAAGGTTCGCCGGGAATTGACCGACGACGAGGTCGACGCGATTCGCCGGAATGCCGAGGGCTACCGCGCCACCAAGTCCGAGCATGCTCGCAACGATTAGTCTGGACACATCATGGCAATGTTTGGGTCACTTTCTGAGCGTCTAACGTCGGCGCTGTCCAGCCTCCGCACCAAGGGCAAGCTGTCGCCCGCTGACGTCGATGGCACCGTCCGCGAGATTCGTCGCGCGCTGCTCGAAGCCGACGTCGCTCTGGATGTAGTCAAGGAATTTACCGGCAAGGTTCGTGACCGCGCCTTGGGTGACGACGTCAATCGCGCGCTGAACCCCGCCCAGCAGGTCGTGCAGATCGTGAACGAGGAACTGGTCGCCATCCTCGGTGGTGGAACCGCCGAGCTGGTGTTCAGCAAGAACCCGCCCACAATCATCATGCTGGCTGGCTTGCAGGGTTCGGGCAAGACCACCTTTGCGGGAAAGCTGGCGAAGCGACTCAAATCCGAGGGGCACACCCCTCTGCTCGTGGCCTGTGACCTGCAGCGCCCCAATGCTGTCACCCAGTTGACCGTCGTTGCGGAACAGGCCGGTGCCGCCATTTTTGCCCCCGAGCCGGGTAACGGCGTGGGTAACGCGGTGACAGTTGCCCGTGAATCGATTTCGTTTGCGAAGGCAAAGCAGTTCGACACGGTCATCATCGACACCGCCGGTCGACTCGGTGTGGACGAAGAGCTGATGCGCGAGGCACGTGCTGTGCGGGACACCGTTGATCCCGACAATGTGCTGTTCGTCCTCGACGCCATGATCGGTCAGGACGCTGTCGCTACGGCCCGAGCATTCCAGGACGGCGTCGATTTCACCGGCGTTGTGCTGTCGAAACTTGATGGTGACGCCCGAGGCGGTGCCGCACTGTCGGTACGTGGCCTGACGGACCGCCCCATTCTGTTTGCGTCGACGGGCGAGGGGCTCGACGACCTCGAGCAGTTCCACCCCGACCGAATGGCCAGCCGCATCCTCGACCTGGGTGACATCCTCACGCTGATCGAGCAGGCGCAGAAGGCCTTCGACGAGGAGGACGCTCGCAAGGTTGCGGACAAGATAGCCAGCGACAGCTTTACTCTCAGTGATTTCCTCGACCAGCTCCAGCAGGTCCGCAAAATGGGTTCGATGAAGTCGATGCTCAGCATGCTTCCCGGCGCGGGAAAGATGAAGCAGCAGCTGGAAAACTTCGACGAGAAGGAAATCGATCACACGGAAGCGATCATCCGGTCGATGACCCCAGCGGAACGCACGAATCCCAAGCTGTTGAACGGTTCGCGCCGCCTGCGCATCGCCAAGGGTTCGGGAATGACCGTGACCGATGTCAACCAGTTGGTCAACCGCTTTGAGCAGGCTGCAAAGATGATGAAGACGGTCGCTCGAGGGGGAATGCCCAACGTGCCGGGAATGGGGCCCATGCCCGGCGGCCGCCCCAAGCAGAAGCCGGCAGTGCAGTCGAAGAAGTCGAAATCGGGAAACCCGGCGAAGCGTGCCGCCGAAAACGCCGGCCGCTCACTGCCGCAGGCTCCCACTGGCAGCGGTTTTGGTGTGGGCGGCAAGAACGCTCAGCCCAGCGAGGCCGACCTCGAGACTATGCGTAAGCTTCTCGAACGCGGCATCTAGTCGTGACGCGTATCCCGCCGAAAGTTCTCGCTGCCATCGTGGTGGTGCTGTTCGCATGGTCGAGCGCTTTCACCTTTATTCGTGCGGTCAGCCCGTACTTTGATGCGGGAAGCCTTGCCTTTGCCCGCCAGGCCGTGGCGGTTCCGCTGCTTGCACTGTTCCTCATCGGCACGAAATGGGTGAAGCCAACGCTCCGCGAATGGCTCCTGCTGGCGACCTTCGGTTTTACCTGGTTCAGTGTGTACATTTTTGCGTTGAACACCGCTGAACAGACTCTCGATGCGGGCACCGCGTCGTTCATTGTGAACATCGGCCCGCTGCTCATCGCTATTGGCGCCGGAGTATTCCTGCGCGAGGGCTTGCCTCCCAAACTTATGCTCGGTGCGGTGATTGCTCTCGCCGGTGTGGGCATTATTGCGTGGTCGACCGGCCAGGCCGAGCATCTTGATCTGTCCGGAGTTGGCTGGGCGCTTGTCGCCATGCTGTCGTACACGGTGGGGGTGCTGACCCAGAAGCCCACCCTGCGCAGGTTGCCCGCCTCGCAGGCGACCTTCATCGGTGCCACATTTGCATTGCTGCCGTTGGCTGTGTTTGCGCCCACCGCACTGGAGCAAGCGCAGGCTGCACCCGCCGCTGCGCTCTTTGGCGTGATCTGGTTGGGTGCAATCCCCACCGCGTTGGGTTTCGGCCTGTGGGGTTATGCGCTGAAACGCATGCCGGCCGGCCGACTGGGCGTCTCGACCTACCTGGTACCTCCGCTGGTGGTCGTCGAAGCGGCCCTGTTCCTCGGGGAATACCCGGAACCCCTCGCCATCGCCGGTGGCGTGCTCGCACTGGTCGGTGTCGCGGTATCTCGTAAAGCCTGACGGTTCGCATTTCTCGCGTTTTTCTGGCAGACTGGGGGCTTAGTCTGTGTCGTCGGACCCTCTAACCCGGCGTTTCAGCATCCTGCTTCCGCACTCATGCACCCCACGTGTGAGCCGCGGTGCGTGTTCAATCGCAAACAAACTGGAGAATCGTGGCTGTAAAAATCCGCCTCAAGCGCATGGGTAAAATCCGTGCACCCCACTACCGTGTCGTCGTAGCCGACTCGCGCACCAAGCGCGATGGTCGCGCCATCGAGGAAATCGGCAAGTACCACCCCACCGAGAACCCTTCGTTCATCGAGATCAACTCCGAGCGTGCTCAGTACTGGCTTTCGGTCGGCGCACAGCCCACCGAGCAGGTTCTGGTTCTGCTGAAGCTGACCGGTGACTGGGGCAAGTTCAAGGGTGACGCAAACGCAAAGAGCACCGTCCTCACCAAGGAATCCAAGGCCGAGTTCGTGGCCGACGACAAGAAGAAGTCCGTCGTCAAGCCCAAGGTCGAGAAGCCCGTTGTCGTCGAAGCCGAGGCTCCTGCCGAGGAAGAAATCGTCGAGACCGTCGTAGCTGACGAGGCCGCAGAGGCCCCCGAAGCAGCAGTTGAAGAAGTTGCAGCAGAAGAAGCCGCAACCGAGGCAGCTGACGAAGAAAAGGCCGAATAGTCTCATGCTGGCGGCCGCCCTTAAGCACCTGGTTTCTGGAATCGTAGATCACCCCGAGAGTGTCACCGTTTCGGCGAAGAACACCCCTCGTGGCGACCTTCTGGAGGTCCGCGTGCACCCCGAAGACCTCGGTCGAGTAATCGGGAAGGGCGGCCGTACGGCAAAGGCTCTGCGAACTGTTCTTCTTGCCGTGGCCGATGGCCGCCGCGTGCGTGTTGACATCGTCGACACCGCGGAATAATGGCAGAAATTATCGCGCCCGAATCGGGGCTCCGTGTTGGGCGTCTGCTCAAAGCTCACGGGCTGAAGGGCGCAATCAAGCTTGAACTGTACACCGACGATCCTGATTCGCGTTTCGTGCCGGGAACGGTGTACACCCTGCAGGTTCCCACGGATTCGCCGTGGTTTGGCCGCACATTGACTTTGACGGAACTTCGGTGGTACAACGCCAGCCCCGTCGTGTTCTTTGACGGTGTCGTCGACCGTGATGCCGCAGAATCCCTGGCCAAGGCGATTCTCTGGGTGGACGACGTCGACGCTCGTCCGGACGAGGACGACGCGTGGTATGACCACCAGCTCGTAGGTTTGACCGCTCGCCGCGATGGCGTGGCCGTCGGAACGGTGGTCCGTATCGACCACATGCCCGCACAGGATTTGGTCATCATCGAGTCGGACGGCCGCGAGGTCATGGTGCCGTTCGTGAAAGCTATCGTGACCAGCGTTGATATCGCTGCTGGTGTGATGGACCTGAATCCTCCCACCGGTTTGTTCGAGGACATCGTCGACGATGGGCCCGACGAAACTTACACCTCGGCGCCCGCAACCGAATCTTAAACTGGTCCCATGCGTTTCGACATCGTGACGATTTTCCCCGAGTTCTTCGGCGTGCTCGACGTGTCGTTGATCGGCAAGGCGCGCGAATCGGGTCTGATTCAGACGGGCGTCCACAACCTTCGCGATTTCACGCACGACGCCCACCACACCGTTGATGACACCCCGTATGGCGGTGGTGCGGGAATGGTGATGAAGCCCGAACCGTGGGGCGAAGCCTTGGACTCGATAGTGTCCGATGACACTCTCCTGATTGTGCCGTCACCTGCGGGCGAACGGTTTACCCAGAAACTGGCGCGCGAACTGGCGCAGGAATCCCACATCGCGTTCGCGTGCGGTCGTTACGAGGGCATCGACCAGCGCGTCATCGATCACTACCGTTCGCGCATTCGTGTGCGCGAAGTGTCGCTCGGGGACTACGTTCTCAACGGCGGCGAGGTCGCCGTCATGGCGATAATCGAGGCCGTCGCGCGCCTCGTTCCCGGAATGGTGGGCAACCCCGAGTCGCTGACCGAGGAAAGTCACGAGTCTGGATTGCTCGAGTACCCGTCGTACACCAAGCCCCAGCAATGGCGTGGGCTCGAGGTGCCGCCCGTGTTGCTCAGTGGCCACCACGGCAAGGTTGCCGATTGGCGCCACGAGCAGCAGGTGCAGCGCACGCAGGAGCGTCGCCCGGACCTGTTGGGCGACTAAAGTAATCCATTAGGTAAAACTATGGCGAAAATTCTCGGTGCTGATGAGTCGCATGCGTGGCTGGCGGGCCGCATGCGGGATTGCGGAATCCTGTCGCTCTCTGAATTGGCCGATTTGACGGGGATCAACAAGGGCACACTGTCTCGGTATTTCCGCCAATTGCAGCGACCCTCCATCGATGCAATCGCGCCGCTGTGTTTGGCATTACGCGTGTCGCCAGCGACCTTGTTGTGGGCGCTGGGTGCAGCTACGGACGAGGATCAGAAGCTGCTGGCCGAATCGCGATAAATCCGTCTTTGGGGATGAAATCGCGGGCCAGGCTGTCGTCGGCCCACAGCGCGTGTCCGTCGGATTCGAGTTCGGGGTGCACAGTGGCGAGGTATTCGCCGAGTTGTTGTGCTGTCGTGGCCGGTGTGACAAACACGCGCACTGACCCATCCGGAAGTGTTTCCGAGCGCACGCCGGCATTATCGCTGTCGTGGAGTGCCAGCTCGATTCGTCGCGTCATGTCCAGTCCTCGCTTCCAACGAGCCGCAGAGCGACGGCGCGTTGTGAATAAACAACCTAAAAAATACTCTAGGACATGTTTGCGCTGAGCACCGACGTTAAATCAGTATTTCGAGAAAATTGAGGCGAAACCCGCTGCGGTGCATGTCCGCCGGCATGACGAACACGACACAATCTGGCAGTGCGCACTGTGTTGGCCCGTACGGGCCCTACCGGTGACTAGTCGCGAGCGGTGAGGATGATGGGGCCGTCCGCGGTGATCGCGACGGTGTGCTCGCTGTGCGCTCCACGCGGCCCATCCGCCGAACGCAGGGTCCAGCCATCCTTGTCCGTAAAAATGCGGTCCGTGGTCTCGAGGAACCATGGTTCGATCGCCACGACGAGTCCCTCGCGCAGGGCATAACCACGACCTGGACGGCCATCGTTGGGGACGTGCGGGTCGCCGTGCATCTCACGGCCCACGCCGTGTCCGCCGAAGTCCATGTTGACTGTGTACCCGTAATCGCGGGCAACATCACCGATGGCAGCCGAAATGTCGCCCAACTTGTTGCCCAGTACGGCGGCTTTGATTCCCGCCTCCAACGCGACCTCGGTGGCTTCAATCAGACGCAGGTCGGCGGGTCGAGCGGTGCCCACCACAAAACTCACAGCCGAGTCCGACACCCAGCCATTGACGTTCGCGGCGAAGTCGATTGACACCAGGTCGCCGTCCTTGATGACGTATTCAAAGGGAAGTCCGTGCAGCACGGCGTCGTTGACCGAGGTGCAAATCACCTTGCCGAACGGCGAACCACCAAACGAGGGGTGGTAGTCGATGTAGCAGCTTTCAGCGCCCGCGTCCTTGATCATCTGGTGTGCGATGCGGTCCAGTTCCAGCAGGTTCGTACCCACCGTGGCGGCGTCACGTACGGCCGTGAGGACGCTGGCAACAAACTTGCCGGCGGGGCGCATTTCCTCGATTTCGGCGGGGGTGCGGAGCTCAATCACGGGGACTACCTTTCGACGATTCGCTCCCAGCCTAGGCGATGTTCGCGGAACGCCCAGAACTGTGGCAGAATAAACCCTTGTGCCCCTATGGCACTGTCACGTGGTGCCGGTTCTCCGCCTCAGGGGAGCAGCCAGGCGAAACGCGTGTACGAACCCAATCCGCAGTCGACCTGAGGCGAGTGCAGAAAGCGAAAGAAAAAATGCAGAAGTTCGATGCAATTGACGCCGCTTCGTTGAAGAGCGACATCCCCGATTTCCGTATCGGTGACACCGTCAAGGTCCACGTCAACATTATTGAAGGTACCCGCAGCCGTATCCAGGTTTTCCAGGGTGTTGTGACCGGTCGCCAGGGCGACGGCGTTCGCGAAACCTTCACCGTCCGCAAGATCAGCTTCCAGGTGGGTGTCGAGCGTAAGTTCCCCGTCCACACCCCGATCATCGACCACATCGAGATCGTGACCCGCGGTGACGTTCGTCGCGCAAAGCTGTACTACTTGCGTTCGCTGCGTGGCAAGAAGGCAAAGATCAAGGAGAAGCGCGACGTCTAAGTCGTCTCTCTCGACAGTGTGGGGCTCACCGAACGGTGGGTCCCACATTTTTTATAAGCGGATGTCGGGGTTGACGCGCAACAGTTTGAGCAGCAGCAGTCGCCCGCGGAACAGCCACGGATAAATTTTGCGCGCACTGGAATACGACCGCAGTTTGGTGTTGAGCCATCCGATGATTCCGCGAGGATTGTCGACCCCGGCCAGGAAATGTACGGCGTCGACTCCGCTGAGGATGGTCATGCCGGACTGGGGTGTGTTCTCGAGCGCCACGATTACCCCATCGC
>JACCDU010033243.1_pt1 | contig 10178 bp, 9 predicted proteins | sample 7446081 | NCBI WGS metagenome assembly JACCDU01 (sample SAMN15323447, study PRJNA562643) | freshwater metagenome | isolation source: river surface water | place: USA:Blue River Watershed | collected 2017-08-17
CTCCTGTTGCAGCTGGCCTTGTAAAACCTCCAGCTAAAGATTCTGCATATAAACTGAAACGCTTTGAAGAAATTAATTTCCAGTTAGTGCCATCAGATACAATATGGGCACCTTGGTTATGTCTAAGTACTAGTGTATCTAAGTTATCAATTGTTTCTGAACCAGCAGGATCAATAGTAATATTGCCAGAACCTGTGTTCCATAGATAGCAGTAAAACCCGGCCCCTAAAGTAGCTGCCGATGTCAGTGACACTGTAAAAGTATTAGCTGTTAGATTAATTACTTTACCTAAGTCACCAGCTACTACAGTATAAGTCCAGTTTTGACTATTAATGCTAATGGCTGTAGCTCCACCAGCGCTACCGTTACTAGCTGCTGTAAGTCTGCCTTGTGCATCTACTGTAATGTTTGCATTGGTATAAGAACCAGCTGTGACAGTTGTATTTGCTAGTGAAATAGTACCAGACGTAGTGATAGGCCCACCAGACAACCCTGTACCAGTAGAAATTGAAGTTACAGTACCTGTGTTGCTTGTATAACCATTTGGGTTACTTGCTGGATATGCACCTAAGTTTGTCAAAGCGGTGGCTGCTGTGCTTGCGCCTGTTCCACCATTAGCTACAGCAACAATGCCTGTTACGTTACTAGCTGTACCAGTAGTATTCTGGTTGAGCGTTGGAATATCAGCAGCAACTAGCGCTCTAAAAGTAGGAGTACCAGCAGTTCCGTTAGGAGCAGCTAAAACAGTGTTTGCTGTTTGGCTAGCAAAGTTTGACGGTGTAACAGAAAGTGTACCACCAAGTGTTAGGTTACCAGATGTTGTTACAGTACCACTTAAGGTTAGACCACTAACTGTACCTGTACCGCTAACAGAGGTTACAGTACCACCTGAATTAGTATCTGTCCAAGGCACATTTACAACAGCTTGACCAGCAGAGTTTACTTGAATACCGTAGGTTCTAGAGGCCGTTGTTGTAACAGTATTTGCAGCAGTAGTTTGAACAGTGTCGCTAAATAACTCAATACCACCTAAAGCAGTTGATGTTGCAGCAGGCAATGTATAGTTATTAGCCCCTGTTGCAATTCCATCCAGTTTTGTCTTATCAGCCGAAGTCATGACACCTGCTAGAGATGTCGTAGCAGCGTTAATAGTGCCATCTGCACCATCGGAACTATTTACAACAACTGAATTTGCATTGTGAGAAATGCTAATGTCTGTAGTGACGTTAGGCGCAGTGTTGGCTAGAGTAATGGCACCAGCCGCATTGGTTACAGAGATACCTGTTCCAGCAGTTAAACTGGCGTTCTTCCATACACCGGAAGTCTGATCACGAATTAGAAGTTGACCGTTGGCAGGAGAAGTAACTAGCACATCGTGCAGCTCTTCAATTTCCCAACCGTTATTGATATTGATAAACAGACGACCGCTACTTGCATTTACATGCAGCACCCAACCAATGAATACTGTATGAGCAGGGGCGCTTGGGCGAGTAGCTGTAAGGCCACCAGCAGTCTGTGAAAGGTATACAGGAGTTCCAGCAGTAAATGCGCTTGTATCTAGGCCATTGACTACGCCAAAGGTAGCTACAAAGCCCTCTGCACCGTTTGCAATATTCTCTGTAGCAATACCTAGAGTAGCTGCGCTAAGAGGTTCTGAATCAGCATCAGCTAGAACTACGCTTGGACGTTGACCTTGAGCACCAGATACTGCAACTACGCTACCGTTGGTAATAGTTGCTCCACTACCGTTGTATACCCGAACAACGTTTTCTTGTCCTAGTTGAAGGTTTACATTACCACCAGCCAAACCTAGAGTAGCAGTACCTTCACCAGCATCCCAGCTGATTCGCCCAACAGCTGTAGCCGCACCAGCCCCAGTATCTAGCTGGACATAATCTGAAGTTAGGTTTGCAACATCTAGCGCACCAGCGTCCGTAAGAATAGCTGTGCTATTTTGAATTAGTTTGCCAGTGGTTCCGTCAAAGCGAACCAAGGCATTGTCAGTAGCAGAAGCTGGGCCTACAACATCACCGGAAGAGGCAGCGGTTGAGTTCTGCCACTTGCCAGTTGTTGAGTTATAAGTTAGGCTTTGACCGTTAGCAGGAGAACTAATAGCAACATCACTTAATCCTGAAAGATTACCAGCGCCTAGTACGACAATATTGTCTGAACCATCTCTAGTGTAAATCTTCTTGTCGGCAGTATTGATAGCTAATTCATACTGTTCAATATTAGCCGTAGTAGGTGGCGTATTCGCCAGCGCTGACCGTCTTGGTTTAATTTTTGTTGGCATTTAAATCTCCTGCTTATAGAAATAAGCTCAAATTGATTATGGAAGTAACCTATAGAGATAGGCTTGATGTTTAGGCGTATGTGCCACCATCGATGTCACCCCAAACTGGAACACCAGATGAGTTGACTTGTAGTACTTGACCGTCTGTACCAATTGAACGCTTTGATAGCGTATTTGTAGCAGAGGCGAAAATAATGTCGCCAGTTGAATATGTAGTAAAACCAGTACCACCGTAGCCAGAAGCAATCGCTGTACCATTCCAAGTACCTGTAGTTACTGTACCTAGGGTGGTAATTGTGTTCTGACCTGCATAGCTAGATGCAATGTCTACTGTTGGGTTACCAGAAACACCATCACCATTTGTTACGGTAACTCTGTTAGTTGTCCCTGTTAGTGTCCGACCAGTTACTGTACCAGCACCAGTGCGAGTTACTAGACCGTTTGTAGCTAGGTTATGGAAAGCTAGAGCTTGACCTGTTAGAGCTACATCGTCAGCGTTTACAGTGATACCTGTACCAGCACCTACGTTTAGTGTATTGCCAGTCTTTGTTAGACCGCTACCTGCTGTGATCTGACCAGCGCCAGAGAACTGAGCAAAGGTTAGAGGTGAAACGTCTAGGGTGATTGGAGCATCTGAAGTTAGAACCCAACCAGAGTCAGCGTTGACAGTACCCTGTTCGACGAATACGAACATACCGGGAGTTACTTCTTCGCTTGTGTTTGCGTCTGTAGCACGAGTCCATGAACCAGAAGCTACGATATAGATACCGTTTGTTGAAGCTGTACCTTGATCTTTAACTAGAACTCGGTCACCAGCGGATAGTGCAACACCGTCAACTGTTTGTGTATTGCTGAGTGTAATAGCACCAGTGGTAGCAGCCTTTACAGAAGCCTTTACATCTAGACCAGAGCGAGCAGCATCGACAGCAGTCTGAACGAATTCAGTGGTAGCAACCTGTGTAGTATTTGTACCAGCAGTTGCAGTAGGGGCAGTTGGAGTGCCAGTGAAAGCTGGGCTTGCTAGGCGAGCGATAGAGCTGTTTACAGAGACAGCACCAGAGCTTACTGTAAAATCTGTAGAGCTGAAGCTAGCTACACCCTTAGCAGATGTAGTGGCATCTGTTGCAGAGATGGTTACTGTGTCGTTTGTTACGGCTGTTACGATTGGAGCAGTACCAGTGAAAGTTAGCGTGCCACCAGTTGAGAATGAATCTGTACCAGTGTTACCAGCAATAGTAAATGAAGAAGCTGGTGCGCTAGCCCATGATAGTTGACCAGCACCGTTAGTTGTCAGGATCTGACCGTTGGTGCCATCAGCTTGAGGCCAATATAGACCATCTAGAACCAGACTACCTGTACCATTAGGTGTCAGGAAGATATTACCGTTTGTGTTTGTTGAGATGATGCTGTTGCCATCGAAATCTAGGTTATCTACCTTTAGGTTGTCGATCTTTGAAGAAGCATCTGTAATAATTGCACTGTTAGCTGTTAGAACACCTTTGGTATGGTCTAGCATGTCGGTGAAGAACTTACCACCGATAACGACTCGATCTGCTGCGTTACCAGCAGTCTCTGTACCCATACCAATATAGAGACGATCACCACCATTAGCACCGTTGTCTGCTAGTGCTGAATAAGCTAATTCACCCTGAGCTAGTACGTTTGGGCTACCTGCTGTTGAAGAGCGCTTAATTCTTACAATTGAAGCCATAATTTATCCTTGATTTAATAGTGACCTGAGTCAACGAACTGATTTTCGAGTGTCCTTGTCGCTACCCATTTTTCAACGTTTGTAGAGTACACTAAAACACTACCATTTGTTGCCGAGGATGCGTCTACATCTTCAGCTTGACTGATTCTTGTTACGCCGGTAGCACCTTGTGGCCCCGGTTCGTTTGCTGTGACAATAACTTGTGGTGTATCGTCAGTTACCAAAATAACCGAAGGTTCTGTACTCTCGTCTACGACAATTACTTGAACTTCGGTTGTGCTGCAAGTTGTTTCGATCATTTTCACTCCTTATCGAGTAACTTCAGGGATCGCAGAGAAACATCCTTGTAGAATTCTGTAGACTGGATTTCCAGTTGGGTATACAATCTCCAGATCGTACACTGCACTATTGAAAGCATAAGCAGCAGACTGAGCAGCAGGGATATCAATCCTGATTCTACCTTCTGCTGCGTTGTAAATAGTTAACTTACCATTTTCAGTTGTCAGAGTGTCAAGGATTTCTGCGTCATTGACTCTCCGACGAACCTGCATTCTAGCTGTGCAACCAGTCAGATCGACGGGTACTGCTGGTGATCCTGTCTTCCATTGAATTAGTTTAGAGTATGTTGATCCCTTATATACAGTTAAATCTAAATTTGCTGGTTGCATAGTAACCTCTTACTCTTTTTCTGCTGGAAGGTATTTAGCCTTCATAATGTCTTCAACAGACTTCTTAACTTTATCCTTCTTGAAGGACTCTTCTGCATTCTTCATAGCAGCTAGTGAAGCAATCCGAGCCTTCTCTTCAGAACCAGTGTCTTTCATGGTCTGATTGAACACTTCAATAGCTACTCTCTGAACAGCTTCAGACTTCTTTGAAGCCCACTGAGGAATATTTTTCATTGAATACATAATTAGCCTGCGTTTTCTAGGTTGTTGCTTGAAGTGTCAGCTCCGGATACGCTTGTAGCTGTACCGTTACCAGTTGTACCTACAGCCATACCATCACCGGATCTGGAAGTCATACCGGGACGTAGATCATCTTGTGGCTCCATGTCTAGAGGTAGAGAATCTACACCAACTGATTCACGAATCTTGTTCAGAACAGCTCTATCTACTTCTAGGACAGATGTACTAGCGAAGCGCTGGATAGCCTTGCTGAATGACTCTAGATCATCAGACTGAATGTTGTCGTAATCGATTTCGCCCATACGGGTAGTATCCCAACCGTTTAGCTCGTATGTCTGTCTAATCAGGTCGTTGTTGATTACTTCTTTGATCTTCTTTAGGACAGCTTCTGCTGCACTGCCAGACAGAGAGTTCTTGATCTGTCCTAGGGCAAAAGAACCACCGCCACCAGATTGACCCATAACGAGCACATCAGCAAATAGAGAAGTAAGGATCAGGTTCTTGTAGTATTCTTTGATCTTACTTGTGTCCATACCCTTCTTACCGTCTAGGCTTAGAAGCTCTAGGCTGAAGAGTGGTTGTCTTGTGTCAGGGTCATAAGCCTGTGGGAGAATAATCGCAGATTGTTGATTCATCTGCAAGTTTCTCATCATGTTCTCGTAGTAAGCCCGAATAGCTTTCTGCTCAGGAGAAGCATCTGAAGATAGATACTGAGGTGGTAGCTTTAGTACAGGAAGACCAACTAGATCTTTGGCTGCACCGTTAGCTTCAATCTCTTCGATTACAGTCAGGAATCTCCAAGCTAGGTAGGCATCCCGAAGTGGAGACTTACCAAAAGGATCTCCATTGTGACGACCAGCACGGAAAAGCATTACCTTGCTCTTTGGTAGCACAATCTCTTTGTTTAGTCGAGCAGCGTACCGATTGTACAAGTCGTTGACAGCAGTCAGATTCTGCTTTACACCTAGAATCTCGTTACCATCTTCTGAGAAGATAAACTTCTCGATAGTCTCTTGGTTTCGAATCGGTAGTTTCTTCCAGCCGATAAGACCGTCATTGAACTTAGAGCCGTTAGCCTTTAGGCGACGACGATAGACTTTTTCATGCACAGAAAAGCCATATACCATGCAGCTAAGAGCGTCACTGATGAAGTCTGACCAAGTTTGATCTTCAAGATCTTGCATCATTTCGTTAATGATCTTTGCTTGGTTCTTTTCTTCTTCTGTAGCATCCTTGGGGGCTTTGAAGCTCCAATCAGCCTTGCTTACTAGATTCTCAAAGAGAGTCAGAGCAGCATTGATTGTGCTATGGTAGCTCATCTGCTTGTAAGTCTTTACAGCATAAGGAAAGTTAAGTTCCTTCTTTAGTTCTGACTGAGAAACACCGTCCCAAATATTCAGACCAAGATAACCTGCTTCGCTTAACTTAAATCGTTCAGGTTGGTCGTTATATAGAGCCTTGTCAACAGGCTTTAAGTTAGTTCTTTTCGCCATTCAAGGCTCCTTTATCAAATTAGTATCAAATTGAAATACTAGCAAACGAAGGCATACTGATATTTGACGAAGAAATCGAATCAAAAGGATTTGATCCTGTCAAATCAGGTAACAGCATATCAGGGATACTTAGATCCTTATTTAGATGCAAGAAAGCATCAGAGCAAGTATCTACCATATCGTCTTTATTCTTTCTACTTCCATCAAAGATTTCAAGCTCTTCGAAGAAAGCCTTATTCCAATCTGCAATTACAACCTTTACGAATCCAGCTTGAGCTGCACTAGAGAAAGGAGCAAAGCGAATAATCTTTGACTTAACAGGCTTACTCAGCTTTACGCTAAATCCCATCTCAGCTAGTTTTCTCTGTAGATCCTTGGCATAAGCACCAGCAGCAGCCGCAGGGTCAAGAGGGATTGAAATAACTACATCCTGACCATCTCTGAGTGCTGTCTGAAAGACTAGCTGCTCTACTGCATGAACTCTGTCTCGGATTGACACTACATCTTCAACTGTATAGATATTGTCTTTGTCTTTCGAGATAAGAGTACCACGAGTCCAGTCAGGGTTATTATTTTGCTCAGAAGGCTTTGTAAAAGCAAAGTCCCAAGCTCTGATTCTCTTGCCAGCTCTTGCATTTGGGTAAGGAACCATTTCAACCCAGTCTCTCTTGAATAAGCCAGCAGCTTCCTGCCTAGCGTACCAAGATCCAAGTAGAAGTCGTTCCATTTCAACTCTAGGTAGAGCTTTGAGCTTCGATACGTAGGTTGGATCAGCCTTCATCAACGGAGGGTTGTCAAAAATTGTTCCGGGAATAAACTTAAAGGACAAGATACCAGCAGAGTCGCTTGTACCGTAAATCTCTTCTAGTTCTTCTTTTTTGTCTGCCCAGTGCAGTCTGCCTCCCTCGATCTGTACGAAGTATCGAGTAGGGTAAATTTCTTTTCGGATTGGAATGCCTCGTTCGTCAAGCGCAAACTCTACCCAGTGCCTAATAAAGCTGTCATAGTCTGGGTTACCAGTAGCTACAACTTGCTTCTTATAGTCAACCGTTGTAGAACGTAGACGAGATAGCATATAGATTACGTTGTCTTCGCTTAGTTGCTGAATTTCATCAAAACCAATAAAGGTTAGTTCAGCACCTTGGAAGTTGTATTTGTCTGCTGGTGTGTCTAGATACGCAAACTTCAGAGTAGCACCAGAACTAAAAATTAGCTCTAGTTCTCTGTTACGAATCTTCAACTTTGGGTCAACCTTCTTAAAGAGGTTTACCGCAGAGTCAAATAGACCACCGGGGTTTGAGATTTGCTTGGTTGTCTTGCGAAAGATAACACCTCTAGTTCTAGGGTGATGGCAAAACTTTAAAAAAGATCCAAGCAAACAATGCGACTTACCTGCTCCAGCAGCACCACCATAGAAGGTAATATCGGCTTGACTATTCAAAAATTGTTCTTGAGCCTTAGAGGCTGGAGCAAATACGATGTTTGAACTCATAATTTACTCCTTCTTTGTAAGTTACGCAGGGTCATCTCCATTAACGACCTTCAGAGAAAACACAGGGGCATTTTGTTGTTGGATTTCTGTACCCTCTTCATTTTCCTTGTCTTCGCCTTCATACACATCTAGAACCAGTCTGCGGTAGTTGTCTAGAAGGATAGTAGCTGCCTTTAGTTGGTTCTGGTGAGCAGCCTTTTCGTCTCCCATAATCAGAACAGCAGCATTGATAGCTTCAGCTACATGAGGCTTAATCTTACGCAGGAGCATAATTAGCTCTCGCTCTTTTAGCTCTCTGTTTGTAGGCTTCTCTTTACGATCTTCGTTACGAGGTCTGCCTTTACGATTGATCCGTGGATCGTCTTTCTTGAACATATAATCTCCTTAGATAGGAGAAATCTCTCCTTGTGTTCTTTGTGGTGGGTGCTCTTGGAGTCGAACCAAGTATACCCCGAAGGGTGACGGATTTACAGTCCGTTGCAGTCGCCAATGCTGCTCAACACCCAAAGCCTGATGCTTATAGCAGAGCAGTGACATCTATGGTAGCGGAGGAAGGACTTGAACCTTCTGACCCGAGCTTATGAGACTGAGTGATACCCTGAATCCCCGCTGTTAATGGAATTAGTGAAAATATTGAAATTAGTGACCATCCTTTATTTCACTATGCGATGGTCTTCATAGGACGCCTGCTGCGTGACGACAACGCCCCTAAGGTAGTAGGATCGTGATGTTAGTGCCTGTGGATATTTAACCAGTCTTCGCAGGCATGCTGGTTCCCATCCCGAGTGGGTTCTTTATTATGTATATGGAGGATAATAAAGTTCGGTTAGCTAAAATAGCTAAACTTTGTGCCTTACCTAATTAAGCAAAGCTAAATTTGGTGCTGGATGAAGGATTTGAACCATCGACCTACCGCTTACAAGGCGGTTGCTCTACCAACTGAGCTAAACCAGCTAGGGTCAAATAGAGTCTCTTACGTCCATCTCAGGGTCATCTCTATCTTCATAGAAGACAGGCTGAGTCTTTCCTGTAGGGTTCTTCAAGATCTCTAGATCAAGCTCTGTCTCTTGATCAATGTCTAGGATAACAGCACTGCAATTGTCGCATTCATTGGTGCGGTTGAAATGGTGCTGCTTAAAATACTGATTACAAATAATGCACTTCATGCTTTTTATTCTTGGTTGTTAGTGAAATCCTTTATGGATTTGGCTTGCGCCCTCGCGGGGTAGGTTACGGCTCCTACCTTGTGCGAAGCAGAACTGAAAGGAGTCGAAAGTATCCTGCGACCACAAGCGGTTAGTATCGTTACAGGGTCTAGGCTGTTTAAATGTCTAGTAGGTTCCCTGCTCTTAATACAGAGATTTGCTAGAACTTTTGGCCAAGATTTATAACGAATTCTATCTTATCTTATTATGTAGATTCAATTATAGCATACGTTTGTTGGTTTTTCAAGAGGAATTTGAAGAAAATTTTAATTTCTTTTCTAATCAAAGACGCCTACGTCTTCTTCTTTTAATCGAACACGCAGTATTTGGCTAGCACCTTAGCATACTTGAGCTGCAACTTAGTAAAGAGCCTCTTGGCTACCACTACATCTTGCACAACAAGCACTCTATCCTTCCCATCTTCTCTCCAAGTCAAAACATAAGAGAATACGTCTTGACTGTGAGGAAGCATTTTTAGTTGCCCATCTAGATTTCTCTTTGCTTCTTTAATCTTATTATAAATCTTTCTGGATATTACCCTGAGATTCTTTAATCGATTATCTGAAGTATCTAGATTTAGGTGCAATATAGTTTTATCCTTTTGGAGTTTTAATCCCCAACCAATTTCTACAGCTACTTTATCGGCTTTTAATTTGTATTTCTTTTTATTATTAAAGAAAGTCAAATATCCTTCTTCGTCTGGAAATATCTGTCTGGATATTCTCCCTGCCTTAATCAAAAAGAATTTACCCTCGGCTGGAGAATAAGAGATTAAATTAGATAGGGTATTATTATCTGAGTTCAAAATATCTCCTTTATATATGGTTATAACCGCCTGGCTAATATCGAGGTGTTGCGGTAGCAACGCCGGGGCGAGGACTTACCGTATTGCCTGCAAGATTGAGAGAATTGTGTCAAAAAACTACAAACCGATTTAAACGAGCTACAAGCGCTTGAAGACCCTTCAGGCTACCCATGCCTTACCTAACCCCTAAAGTCGTCTCCTAGAGCGTTCTAAGGGCTTTCCTGAAGGTTTTAAACAAGCGTTTGAGGTGACGTTGCCAGAATTCTTGTAC
>JACCDU010679269.1_pt1 | contig 10176 bp, 7 predicted proteins | sample 7446081 | NCBI WGS metagenome assembly JACCDU01 (sample SAMN15323447, study PRJNA562643) | freshwater metagenome | isolation source: river surface water | place: USA:Blue River Watershed | collected 2017-08-17
AGCAGATTCGTTATTTAAAAGACCAGGTACAGGCGCCCATGGTCATCAATATGGACACGGGCGGTGCGGTTCGCCTGTTACATGCGACCGAGCTCAAAGGGGCGGGTATTGATCTGGCCATTTATCCGGCTTTGGCGCGCGGCGTGTTCGGACACGCAATGACGCAAGCCTTAAACCACCTTGGCACGGCAGGGAATGTGGCTGGTTTCGCAGAGAACAACATGTTTACCTCCGCTCAATATAACGAGGCCTTAGGTCTCAACGAGGTGGAAGCCTGGGAGTCGCGGTTTGATCGCAAATATGAGTAAATTTTGTAACAAATTGTGTAACAAGCACTAATTTGTTTGACATTCATTTTTGATCTCTCTAGACTTCATTCATACCTGAAACACTTGATCGCAAGTGTTTTTCAAGGGGAGTAGCTAATCGGGCAGGCAATCTGCCCGGTGATGTATTCGTCAATACGTGACTTTTGTCTCCGGATACATCGGATGCCAGGATTTCAGATCCTTCCATCCAAGCAAGACCTTGGCGGCTGATTGCCGGCAAGGGCCATTCTGATGCGCTCGTCCTTGTTCGTTTGATCCTCGCTGCCAGGTTGTACCTTTTCTCCCTGAGCGCGCAGGAGCATTACATGGATATTTTTTCAATCGAGTTTTTGACCGCACTCGGTGCCATCATTTTGATCGACTTGGTTTTGGCTGGTGATAACGCGCTGGTGATCGCAATGGCGGCCAGAAGACTTCCCCCGGCAGATCAAAAGAAAGCGATTATCTGGGGCACGGTTGGCGCAATCGTTGTGCGTTCGGTCATGACCCTCGGTATTGTCTGGCTCCTGAAGATCCCCGGTTTGTTGCTCGTGGGCGGCTTGCTGCTCGTGTGGATTTCGCTCAAGTTACTGGCTTCCTCGGATTCGGGTCATGACGAAGACTCAAATCACGCTTCGACCACGCTGATGGGCGCGATGAAGACGATTGTGATTGCAGACGCAGTCATGGGCATTGACAACGTGCTGGGTGTCGCCGGTGCGGCGCAAGGCAGCTTCTTGCTTGTGATTCTGGGCTTGTTGATCAGTATCCCGATCGTGGTGTGGTGCAGCGGCATGGTACTCAAGCTGGTGGACCGTTATCCCCAGGTCATCTACCTCGGTTCAGCTGTGCTGGCTTGGACGGCTGCAGGTATGATTTTGAACGAGCCACTGGTCAAAGACTGGATTGAACCTTTCAAAAAGTGGTCTTGGGTCTTTACGGTTGTCGTTGTGTCGGGTGTGATGCTGACAGGCTATCTGGCAAATCAAAAGGGCAAGTCTAAAACAGCTCAAAAACTCGTCACCAATTAATTGACGCTCTTAAAGCAAAAGCCGCACAGTTCGTTTCAAACTGTGCGGCTTTTTTGTCGTTCAGATTATCTAACCCGAAGGACTGGGCGGGACTTTTTAAGCAGGCTGATGAGCAGCCGCTTTCTTGTTACCCCAAACCTTGCCAATCAGCAACACGAGCGCTGCGCCAATGGCTGGACCGGCATAGTGCAACCAATGTGCATTTGCATCGACCCAGGCACCGATCGCAGGATCGGTCACTGCCATTTCGCCCGCAACCCAGCCAAGCAGAGCGGCGCCAATGGTGATGATGACTGGGAAACGCTCCATCAGCTTAAGCAGCATGGTTGCGCCGAAAATCACCAAAGGAATACTGATTGCCAGACCAATGACCAGCAACAGCATGTTGTTGTTCGCGGCACCCGCAACAGCGATCACGTTGTCCAAGCTCATGACCAAGTCGGCGATCAAAATGGTTTTAATCGCAGTCATCAGGTTGCTACTTGATTCGATGTTCTCATCGCCGTCTTCGGGCAACAGAAGCTGTACGCCGATCCAGAACAGCAGCACGCAGCCAATCAGCTTGAGGTAGGGCAGGCCAAGCAGTTGAACGGCAAACAGCGTCAGCACGATACGCATCACGATCGCGGCACCGGAACCCCACATAATTGCTTTTTTCTGTTGCTCAGGTGGCAGCGAACGTGCGGCCAGTGCAATCACAACTGCGTTATCGCCGGACAGGACGATGTTGACGCCAATGATTTTTAAAAGTGGAAGCCAAAAATCAGTTAGAGAAAATTCCATGGTGTGTCTTGTGTTCAATGGTTGGAAAAATGCCGCACTAAAATGCGGCATATCAAGCGGTGCTCAGTTTACACCCTTGGACATAAATTGATACAACTTATTATCATTTGTAACATTTCGGGTGCACTGCTGGATCTAATCATGTTGCAGTGCAGCGTGTTAGCCGCACTGCCATGTTGGCGGGACTTTACTCTAGAAACCGGGCGAAGCCGGCAACAGGTTCACGCTCGCTGATCAGACTGTTTTCGATTTTGGAATGATCTGCAAAGCCGAGCGCCATACCGCAGATGACGAGTTCGCTTTCAGGGATGCCGGTGACTTCGCGGATGACCGGATGAAAGCGATTAAAGGCCGCCTGGGCGCAGGTGTCGAGGCCACGGCCGCGTGCCGCCACCATGAGGTTTTGCAGAAAACAGCCAAAATCCAGCCATGAGCCTGTGTTCATGGTGCGATCCATCGTAAAAATGAAGCCGACTGGCGCGTCAAAAAACTGGTAGTTTCGACCGTGCTGGGCATGCATGCCGGCTTTGTCGTCACGCCCCAGACCCAGCAGCTTATACAGATCGAGACCGACTTTGCGGCGGCGCTCAATGTAGGGCGAGCCCCACTGATCCGGATAGTAGCGATACTCCTCGGTCAGAGATTCAAAGCGTTCTTTGTCAGCATAGGTTTTCAAAATCTCGGCCGACAGGCGTTCTTTGATGGCACCCGTCAGGACGTAAACCTTCCAGGGCTGCGTGTTCGACCCTGAGGGCGCGCGCGCGGCAACTTCAAGCATCTGTTCGATATCTTCGCGCGCGACCGGAGTCGGTAAAAAAGCGCGCATCGAATGTCTTGAGGTAATGGCGTCATCGACGATTTGCTGTTCTTTTGTTTGAATCATTCTTGTCTCACTCAAAGCGTTGGCCGTTTTCGGCTTTTTGAATTAATAATGCGGGCGGTTCGAAACGCGCCCCGTATTTTGCCGCAAGTTCGCGCGCACGGGCAGTGAATTCTGGCAAACCATACTGGTTGATGTACTGAATCGTGCCGCCAGTCCAGCGTGGAAAGCCGATTCCCATAATCGAACCGACGTTGGCGTCGCGGGCGGATTCCAGCACGCCTTCTTCCATACAACGCACCGTTTCGAGCGCCTGTACAAACAGAATCCGGTCTTTCATGTCCTGAAAGGGGATGTCGGTCTTGCCGTTGCCAAAGTGTTGGCTCAGCTCTGGCCACAGATATTTTTTGCCATCGGCCGGATATTCATAAAAGCCGCCACCACCGGCACGACCGGGACGCTTGAACTCGTTGACCATTTTTTCAACTACGGCGTCAGCGGCGTGCGGCACATAAGGTTTGCCTTCCGCCGCCAGATCGATTTTTGTTTGCTGCATGATCGACAGCGAAAGCGCCATCGATACCTCATCGGCGACAGCCAGTGAACCCACTGGCATGCCCACCTGAAGGCAAGCGTTTTCGATCATGGCGGGATTCGCGCCATCGGCAAGCATGCTGATGCCTTCATTTCTGAAGGTGCGGAACACGCGCGAGGTAAAGAAGCCGCGGCTATCGTTGACGACAATCGGCGTTTTGCCGATTTGCATCACATAGTCGTAAGCGCGTGCCAGCGTTTCGGCAGAGGTCTTTTCGCCTTTGATGATTTCCACCAAGGGCATCTTGTCGACCGGCGAGAAGAAGTGCAGACCGATGAAGTTTGCAGGCTTGCCTGAAGCGGTTGCAAGACCCGTGATCGGCAGGGTGGACGTGTTCGATGCCATGATGCCGTTTGGCACGAGATAGGGCTCGGCCTCTTGCGTGACTTGCGCTTTGAGTTCGCGTTTTTCAAAGACGGCTTCGATGATCAGATCGCAGCCTTGCAGATCCTTTGCCTGGTCGGTCGGAATAATCAGGGCCAGAACGGCAGCCCGTTTCTCGGCCGACATCTGGCCTTTTTCAACACGTTTGTCGAGCAACTTTTCAGTGTAAGCACGACCTTTGTTGGCGGCCTCCATCGAAATATCTTTCAGAACGGTGGTGATGCCACGCATGGCATTGGCGTAGGCGATCCCTGCGCCCATCAGTCCCGCACCGAGAACGCCCACACGCGTGAATTTCGCGGTCGGGAAGTCTGCGGGGCGGCTCTTGCCGGATTTAATTTCATTCATGTGGAAGAAGAACGTATTAATCATGTTCTTCGAGACCGGATTGATGACCAGGCTAGTCATGTACCGTGCTTCAATGCGCAAAGCCGTATCGATATCCACCATTAGGCCTTCCACCGCGCAAGACAGAATAGCCTCGGGCGCTGGCAGGCAACCGCGTGTTTTCTTTTGCAGCGTTGCAGGCGCGGTGCGCACAAACGGCAGCAGTTCGGGTGAATTCGGTTTGCCGCCAGGAATCGTGAAACCTTCGCGATCCCAAGGCTGGCTAGGTGACTGATTGGCGTGAATCCAGGCGCGTGCCTGAGCCATCAAATCGTCATAGTCTTTCGCCAGACCATTGAGTAACCCTGATTTCAATCCTTCCGAGGGCTTGAAGATCTTTCCTTCCATCACATAGGGCAGGGCGGCTTTCAGGCCAAGCATGCGCGTCATCCGGACCACGCCCCCAGCACCCGGCAATAAGCCCAGTGTGACTTCAGGCAGACCCAGCATGATTTTGTCGTCGTTCAGCGCAAAACGGGCATGGCTCATCAGGCAGAGTTCCCAACCACCACCGAGTGCCGTTCCGTTGATCGCAGCGACGACAGGCTTACCCAGTGTTTCGAGTAGACGGTGCTCCATCTTCGTCACGATCGAGCGCTTGTAGAACTCTTCAGCCTGATCGGGTCTGACGGCGATCAAATCTTTGAGGTTGCCGCCCGCGAAAAATGTTTTCTTGGCCGAGGTCAGAATCACGCCGGTGATCTGATCCTTTTCGGCCACCAGACGGTGGATCGTATCGCTGAACGACTGCTTGAACGCAGCGTTCATCGTGTTGGCGGACTGATCCGGCGCATCGAACGTCAAAGTGACGATGCCATCAGCGGACTTTTCAAATTTAATTGGATTCATGATTGTTGTCATCTGAATGAATTGTGATCAAACGCGTTCGATAATCGTCGCGATACCCATGCCGCCTGCCACGCACAGCGTAATCAGGCCGCGCTTGAGGTTGCGGCGTTCGAGTTCGTCAAGCAAAGTGCCCAGCAGCATGGCGCCGCTCGCGCCCAGTGGGTGGCCCATGGCGATGGCACCGCCGTTGACGTTGACTTTATCGGCGGGGACATTCATTTCGCGCATGAAGCGCATGACGACCGAAGCGAAGGCTTCGTTGACTTCAAACAGATCAATATCGTTGATGGTCAGACCCGCCTTGGCCAATGCTTTGCGTGCTGCAGGTGTCGGGCCATCCAGCATGATGGTGGGTTCTGCGCCGACGACGGCGGTGGACACAATCCGTGCGCGTGGCGTTAGACCAAGCGCACGACCTTTTTCTTCAGAGCCGACCAGCACCAGCGCCGCACCATCCACGATCCCTGACGAATTGCCAGCCGTATGAATATGATGAATACGATCCACTTGCGGATAGGCAAACTGCGCCATCGTGTCGTACATCGCCTCACCCGGAACCTGGAAAGCTGGTTTGAGTTTGGCGAGTTTTTCAAGCGAGACATCGGGCTTGATGGTTTCGTCCTCGGCCAGAATCGTAATGCCGTTGATGTCTTTGACAGGGACGACGGATTTCTGGAAATAACCTTGCGCTCTCGCATGGGCTGCTTTTTGTTGCGACTGAACGGCAAAGGCATCCGCTTGTTCGCGTGTAAAGCCATCTAGCGTGGCGATCAAGTCCGCGCCAATGCCTTGAGGAACAGAATGCATTTTCAGCAAAACAGAAGGTGAGTCCTTTGAGCCAAGCATGCTGCCCATCGGAACGCGCGACATCGACTCCACGCCACCCGCAACGACTAAATCTTCCCAGCCCGAGCGAATTTTCATTGCGGCCAGATTCACGGCTTCCAGGCCCGAGCCGCAGTAACGATCGAGCTGCATGCCCGAAACGCGCCAGTCCCAACCGGCCGCGAGCGCAGCGGTTTTGCCGATGCAGCTTGCCTGATCGCCCCAAGGCTGAACACAGCCAATGACGGTGTCATCGATTTGTGCCGTATCCAGGTGATGGCGGGAAGCTAGTTCTTGCATCAAGCCTGTCAACAGACGGACCGGAGGAACCTCATAGAGGGCTCCGTCAGCGCGACCCTTGCCCCGTGGGGTGCGAATGGCATCAAAAATCATTGCTTCTGTCACTTTTATGCTCCATTTGTACTATTTTGTATGGAGTCATATTAACTCTGACTTAGCACGACTGCTTCAGGATGGCTACACTGTAGGAAATCAGAGGTTTAATCTATGACAACAGGACGATTCAACGTCCTGAGAACAAGAACGAAGAGACTGGGGAGTTTTTATGGCTGGACCATTGCAAGGCGTCAAAGTGATCGAAATGGCTGGCTTAGGGCCTGCGCCCTTTGCCGCCATGGTGTTGGCTGATCTTGGCGCCGAGGTCATTTGTATTGACCGGCCGGTCAAGGCGGGCACGGTCGAGGGCAAGCAGAGCGCTGAAGTGCTGCGGCGCGGAAAAAAATCGGTTGCTCTCGATATGAAGCAACCTGCCTCGGTTGAGGCTGTTCTCAAGTTGCTTGAAACGGCCGATGTGCTGCTTGAAGGGTTTCGCCCTGGCGTGATGGAGCGTCTGGGCTTGAGTCCGGAAGTCTGTCTGGCACGTAATCCAAAGCTGGTCTATGGCCGCATGACGGGGTGGGGGCAAACGGGTCCTTTATCGCATGCTGCAGGTCACGATTTAAATTACATCGCGCTTTCAGGTGCCTTGCACGCGATTGGAACGAAAGAACAGCCCATTGTGCCTCTAAACCTGGTTGGAGATTTCGGTGGTGGCGCCATGTTACTGGTGGCAGGCGTTTTGTCGGGCGTCATTCAAGCCCGGGTGAGCGGCAAAGGGCAAGTCGTGGATGCCGCCATGACAGATGGTTCCGCGCTTCTCATGAGCATGATGTACGGCTTTATGGCAGCAGGCGGCTGGAAGGATCAGCGCGCAAGCAATATGCTTGACGGTGGCGCGCACTTTTACGGCACCTATCGCTGCTCAGACGATCAATGGGTCGCGATCGGTTCGATCGAACCTCAGTTCTATGCCTTATTGGTTGAGAAGTCGGGGATTGGTACGGTTGATATGACCGCTCAGCGTGATCCTTCGACCTGGTCGGATATGAGAAAGCGTTTCGAGCAGATTTTTGCTCAACGCACGCGTGCGCAATGGTGCGAAATCATGGAAGGGACCGATGTCTGTTTTGCGCCTGTCATGGGCATGACCGAAGCGGCGAATCATCCGCACAATCAGGCTCGCAAGACTTTCTGCGAGGTCGATGGTGTGCTCCAGCCTTCACCCGCACCAAGATTTAGCGCAACTGCGCCAGCCATCGCGCATGGTCCGGTCGCAACGGGTGCCAATACTTTTGACGTGCTCAAGCAGCTTGGTCTGACGGATGAGCAGATCCGTACTATGTCTGGCGTCGCGCGCTAACTAAATTCAATAAACTAAATCAATCATTACTTCTTTGGGGAACATGTATGAGTAACGACGCTATCGAAGCTTTTCGCGACAGTGCCCGCGATTATCTGAGCCGCTCGCAAACGATCAGCCGCCTGCGCGCCTTGCGCGACAGTGAGACGGGCTTTGATCGCGCTGCCTGGCAAGAAATCGCCAATTCAGGCTGGCCGGCTTTGCTGGTCTCTGAAGAAGATGGCGGCATGGGCTTAGGTTTGCGTGAAATGGCCGCGATTGCCGAAGAAATTGGTCAGCACTTGCTCCCCGAACCTTATCTGGCGGTCGCGGTGCAGGCCTCGACCGCTTTGTCGCGCTCGCCCCGTGGTGCGTTGCGTTCGCTTTTGCTCGAGCAATTGGCGACAGGCGAGCTGATCGCTGGCCTGGCCTGGCAAGAACAACTCGGTCAGCTTGAGCCGGGAAATATCGCGACAACCGCCACTGCGGCAGGCGATGGCTGGGTATTGAACGGAACAAAGCGGTTTGTTTTGCCTGGCGCGGGTGCGGACGGTTGGCTGGTGCTGGCAAAACACAATGCCAAGCCTTTGTTGTGCTGGGTGCCTGCCGGCTCAGAGGGCTTGAGCGTGACCAGTCAGCGCTGCGTCGATGGTTCCATGGTCGCTGATCTGGCCTTGAATCAAGTGCGTGTGCCCGCCACCCATGTATTGGCCGAAGACTATTCGGCTTTGCTCGCTGTGACCGATGCAAATGATGTCACGCGCGTGATGCAGGCTGCAGAATTGCTTGGCGTGATGCGCCGTGCACTGGCCACCACAATCGAATATCTGAACACGCGCAAGCAGTTTGGCCGCGCGATCGGAAGCTTCCAGGCGCTGAAACACCGTACGGTGGACGCGTATGTTCAAGTCGAACTTTCTTCCGCTTGCGTTAATGAGGTACTCGGTTTGTTAGAGCAGGGGGGCACACTCTCGACTTTAGCTAGTCGCGCCAAGGCGCGCTGTACCCATGCGGCACTGATGGTGACGCGTATGGCGATTCAGTTCCACGGCGCAATGGGCTATACGGATGAATGCAATATCGGCTTGTATTTCAAACGCGCGATGCAATTGTCTTCATGGCTGGGTAATGTCGATGCGCATCGCGCCCGCTATCTGAAAGAAGCGCCACCCGAACCCAAAGCCGAAGCAGGTTCGGGCGTCAATGCGTTTCCGCAGGATGCCGACTGGGACAACATGCCCGAAGCGGACTTCCGCAAGATGCTGCGCGCCTTCTATGCAAAGAATTATCCTGAGCACATGCGCAACGTGCCACGTCGCCTGCACTGGAACGAGATCAAAGACTGGTATATGACCCTGTCCAAACAAGGCTGGGTTGCGCCGGCTTGGCCAAAGCAGTTTGGCGGCATGGGCTTGTCCCCGGCCAAAATGATTGCTTACGTTGAAGAGCAGGAAGAGTACGGTGTGGCGCGCGCGCCTGACATGGGCATCGTGATGATCGGACCCCTGTTGATTCAGCGCGGCACCCCCGAGCAGCAGCAAAAATTTCTGCCCAAAATTATTGCGGGTGAGCACATCTGGTGCCAGGGCTACTCGGAACCCGGCGCAGGCTCTGATCTGGCGGCTTTGCGGACCGAAGCCCTTCCTGATGGCAATGAGTTCGTTGTCAATGGCCAGAAGATCTGGACCACCTTGGCCCAAGATGCCACGCACATGTTTACCTTGGTGCGTACAGATAAAGAAGCCAAGAAACAGTCCGGCATCAGCTTTTTGCTGATCGACCTGAAGACGCCTGGCATCACGATTCGCAAGATCAAGGATATCGGCGGTCACGAAGAATTCTGCGAAGTGTTTCTCGACAATGTTCGCGTGCCGGCTGAAAACCTGGTGGGTCAGATCAACGAAGGCTGGACCATTGCAAAAGCTTTGCTGGGCTTTGAGCGCATCTTCTTGGGCAGCCCCAAGCAGTCGCGTTACGCCTTGAGTCAGTTGAACGCGCTGGCCGAGCACCAGGGCCTCTTGTCCGATCCGTTGTTTGCCGCGCGCTACGCTGAGCTGGCTTTGGATGTATCGGATCTGGTGTCTGCCTATACCCACTTTGCCGATATCGTCAAACGCGGTGAAGTGCTGCCACCTAGTGTTTCGCTGCTCAAGATCTGGGCGACCGACACCTATCAGCGCATTTGCACCTTGCTGGTCGAAGCTGCACAAGAACATGGTGCAACAGGTCAAACCAAAGATTTCGGTCCCGCAGGATTGAATGTGCCTGCGATTCTGTTTAATGCGATTCCTTCTACGATCTACGGTGGCAGTACCGAGATCCAAAAAGAAATTATTTCGAAAAACGTGCTGCGTTTACCCGATTAACCAGCCAGGAGACAAAGTTTTGGAAACGATTAATTTTGAAGTGATTGATGGCGTGGCAACACTCACGCTGAATCGTCCGCAGCGTAAAAACGCGATTGATTCCGTCATGCGCGAAGAACTCAAAGAAGTGATTTTTTCTTTGCCCAGACG
>JACCDU010063042.1_pt1 | contig 10175 bp, 3 predicted proteins | sample 7446081 | NCBI WGS metagenome assembly JACCDU01 (sample SAMN15323447, study PRJNA562643) | freshwater metagenome | isolation source: river surface water | place: USA:Blue River Watershed | collected 2017-08-17
AAACCATTGGTGCCCAAGTTCAACGTATCGCCCGCGATGCCGCCAGACACTGAGCCAGATACTGTCGCCCCCGTGGCCGAGGTTGTACCGTCATATGTTTTGGACAGGTTGCCGCCAATGGAGGCCGACGAAACTGTCACCGCAACAGGTGTGATGGTGGCTGGCGCAGAAGCCGTGGTTGCACTCAAAACGTAATCGGTGATCAATGAACCATTGTTACCAGTGATGCTGGTTATGGATAAAGGAGACGCACTCACTCGGTTTGCGGCCAGAACGTGTGGATCGTTGTAACCAGCTGCTGAATAAAAAATCGCAGCTGCTGTATCTCCAGGTATCAAGCCAGAAACAGAGAATGCAGGTGTGAAACCAGAGGGTGCATCGTAAGTTCCATCATAGGGTTTGGTAATGCCCGTATTGGTCATGGACACCGTCAATACCGCAGGGTTAATTGTGAAATTGGCCGGTGCATAAGTCACAGCGTAGTTACTGCTCGCGGCAAGTGTTCCGATGGCGATGGGGTAAGTGCCTGCATGCGCTCCTGCTGTTCGGCTCAAAGCGCCTGAAAGCGTGTCATTGTTTACCAAATTACCTGCCGTGATCTGATAAGTCAGGGCCGGAGCAACACCCCCATAGATCATAGACTTGGCATCCGCAGTGATGGTGATTGGCCTGGGTGTGATGGTCAGCCCATTGACAAACGTCAGTGAGTAATTGGAAGCACAACCCGCTGCTGCACAAGCAAAAGTTGGACTGAGCAAGTTCGCCGTGCTGTAAGCGTAAGTACCTTGCGCTTTGAATGCGGTTGCTGCAGAACCCCATGCGATGGACGTGATCGAATCACCCGCATTGAAGCTACCGCTTGTCAGGGTGAAAGTCGGTACTGTTGGGTAAGCATCACCGTAAACCATGGAGGTGTTGTCCAGTGTGAACGTCAATGGCAGTGTGTTCTGCCTGAACAGGGCATAAATGCCAGTCGTAACACCTGAGGCCGGCATGTTGGCTGGATCGACGTTGTAGAACGTTCTGGCAGCCGTTGCCAGCGCAGCAAGGCCCGTACTGCCTGCGCTGCTACCTGCAAAAAGCCATGCACTGCCCCCCGAACCCGTGGTCAATGTACGCGTCCCTGTAAGGATGATGTCGCCTCCTGTCGATGTCGGAGCCGAGGTCGCCGTGCCTGCAGTCAAGGTGATTGCGCCTGCACTGGTGTTGGAAGTCGCGATGTCCCCCTGCAAATTGATATTGCCATCTCTGGTCGAAATGTTGATCAAACCCGAAATTGGACCTGTTCGAGAGGTTGTTGTTCCGGCTGTAGATGTGATGCCCAAGCCGCCTGCGCCGACAGTCACTCCCGAGCCGGCGGTCAGCCCGTTATTTGTAACCGTCAGATTGACCACACTTGGAATTTCCTTCAAGGTGATGTTGCCTGAAGTGATCGCACTGGCGTCTGTGGTACTCAAGCCAACGCCATCCATGATCGAAATATTCACATTGCTGCTGTTCCGAATGGCACCATAAGAGCCGCCCATCGTGACCACCGCTGCGCCAGGAAGTCGTGTAGCACTGACTGTAGATGTGTTATCAAAGTAGTTGGCTTTGATGGTCAGCGATGAACCGGCTCCTTGAAACTCGGAATTAAAAAGCACCGAACGGCCTGCAAGCATTTGCATTTCACCCGATGGATTTAGAGCACCATATGCATTATTTCGATCCACAAACGAACTGTTCAAGGTAATGTCATCACGTGCTTTCAAAACAACGGTGTTGCCAGCAGAACCCTGGAATGAAACTGATGCGCCGGACATAGCCGTGATGCTGCCGTTGTTTGCAGTCACCATGGTCGTGCCGGGTGTGGTTGTGATGGAATTGACGTTGTCATAAACACCATACGCCTTCAACGTCCTGTTGAGCGAAATTCCGGAACCTGATGTGCCGCTGCTTGACACACTGATGCTTTTGCCCAGCACACCGTACAATGACAAAGTACCTGAAGTACTGTCAGCAAGATTGGCTCCATTTCCAATCGAAACATCAATAGGCCCATACACATAAGAGCCATTGTTGGCAGCAACGACATCACCGGTGATGGTGATAACGGCCGTCCCTGTTGATCGAGAGGCACTGACACCGGTTGAAATGTCGTAGGGGTTATTGGCACGAATCGTTATTCCGCCACCATTTGTGCTGTTGATGTGGTTACTTGCCGTGATGGATCGACCTGCCAGAAGCGTGATATTGCCGTTATTGGCACTGTTCTCAATGGCGTTGGTCGCACTCACAATGTCGTCCATGGCCAACACATTGATCGATGCACCTGCAGTGGTGCTTCCGTTCGTGGTTATCCCCTTTATGGTGACGGTTCCCTTGTTGGCTTGCAGGAGCACATTTCCTGTGGCTGTGATGTTATTCAAGCTGCTGGTGATACTTGAGGTGCCCAGCGCAGTTCCATTGTTAACAACCGTGATGTTCCCGCCGATCAGTTCTTTGAGGGTGATGGCGCCCGATGTGATCGCGCTGGCATTGGTTGTGGTCAAGCCGGAACCATCCATGACACGCATATCAATGCTACCCGAGCCTGCATCGATTTTCGAGGCGACAGGGCTAGCGCTCATTGAAATGACAGCAGCTCCCGCTAAGCGGATATCGCTGACCGTATCCGTGCTGTCAGAATAATTCGCTTTGACCGTGATGGAACTGTTGTTAGTGATCAACCAACCGTTCAAGTTGACTGAACCGCCAGCCAGCATGTTCAATGCTCCGACCAAACCACTGCCTGAGACTGTGTTTCGCTCTAATGTTCCCGTCAATGTGATGTCATCTCTTGCACGGATAAATGCTGTACTTCCCTCGCTGCCCTTTAGGAAATAGTTGCCAGTTTGGCTTGAAACACTGCCATTGTTCGCTACAACCTCTATCGAGCCTGCGGTCGTCAATGTTGGATTATTGGGGTCTGTGGTTGTATCCCACAATCCAAGCGACTGCATCGTTCCGCCCAACTTGATGCCTGTTGTTGTACCAGTACCACCGTGCACGACATTGATATTTTTCCCCTTAACGCCGCTGGCTGTACCGAAAGTAATCAAACCAGAACCACTGTTGCTCAGTCCTGTACCGGCACCCATGGAAATATTGACATTCCCATTGATAGTGCCATTTGCATCCGATGAGTTGATTTGACCATTTATGGTGATGCTTGCATCTCCTGAACCCCTGGTGGAAGCAACACCCGTCGTGTTGTCATAGGGATTGTTGGCCACGAGCGTGATGCCACCACCATTTGTCGCAGCAAGCGAAGAGGCCGTAGGACTCAACGTGATTGAGCGACCAGCCTTCAGCGCGATTGCGCCATTCGCGGCGCTGTTTGTGATGCTGCCTCCAGCACTTATGTCGTCTCTTGCCAGCAATGAAACCGCTGCTGCGGGCTGACCTGTTCCGTCAGTTGTAATTTGGCTGCTAAATATCAAGCCATTGCTTGCCTGTATCAGCACATTGCCCGTCGCTTCTGCCGTGGTTCCATAGTAATCGACAACGCCCAAAGGCCGCGAAGAATTGGCACCGGTTGTCAATTGATCATTCCGAACAGTGATGTTCCTCCCCTTTAACGACCCCAAAGTAATGCCGTTTACCAACATCGTGGCGTCGGTTGTTCCTCTGCCAGAGATAGAGGGATTCGAAGTAACATTTATTGAAGCCGCATTTGCGGCAGATATCGAAATATGGATGTCCCCAGTACCCGCATCAATCGCCGATGAAGATGAAGATGTAGAGATCATCTGGATGTGTGCCAGTCCTGCCGCACGGTAAGACGCATTTGCTCCAGGATCATTGGCGACCAACGTGACATTGCCATTGGCTGTTGTGATGTTGGCATTGAGCAAAATAGATCTACCCGCCTGTAAAGTCAAATGACCCGCACCTGAGCCGCCACTATTTGTGCTGACGATGTCATTGTTCACCGTAATGTCATTGTTGGCCTGCAATGTCAAGGCTGTACCACCACTCAAAATCGCGGCGATATCTGATGCAGCGATATTGCTTGCACCAGATGGCGTGGTTGCAAAATCGGTCAATGGATTCCCCAACGCGGCACCGCTGACAGTTGTTCCAATCGTGATGTCTTTGGGATCCAGGAGCAAGCGCCCTCCTGTGCCATTTGCAGCAGAAGCGTTCACCCGACCGGCAAAACTCAACTGGTCGTGACTCGACACTTCCACCAAGCCACCATTGCCGCTCTGTGTCCCGCCCTTAGCATTGACCGTGCTGTTGAAAATGGTCTGCTGCTCAGACCAAACGATGGCCGTCCCCGCGTTGCCGTTTTGCACAGCACTTACATCGAGTGTGCTGTCCAGCACGCGGCTGCGTTGAGCATTCACGATGTCAGCATCTTTACCCTGGTAACCCCCGCCAATTCGCATCGTGCCACCGTTGCCTGCTTGTGCGCCCTGCCCCACGGCCTGAAGTGTTGCGCCCAAGACCGAGACTTCAGGCGCTGCCAAGGTAATGTGGCCACCCGCGCTACCGTTGGCGGATACACGGCCCGACAACACAACTTCTGAACCCGCATCTACGCGCACCGTGCCGCCATTGGCCGGCAAAGTGCCGTCTGCGTTCATCACGCCATCAGCCGTTTGCTCAAAGCGCCCGTTCGCGCGAGCATTGATTGCGTTGGCTGTCAATGTGCCAGCTTGAGTCACAGATTGACCTTCTAACACAATCCGGCCGTCGCGGTTTTCCAACCGCTGTGCACGCACCAAGCCCGTGTTGTTCACCACGCCTTGCGTGATGCTCTCCACCGATTGGGCTGACAAAACAGCCATGCCGCCGTCTGTGGTCAACGTGCCCGTGTTTTCGACCAATCCGTTGGCAGCGCCCGCGTTAACGCGGTAGCTGATCAAACCGTCACCCGCAAAGTCAACCGTGATGTCTTGTGCCGATGCCAGCAATGTGCTGCCTTTTGGCGTGTCGATCAGGCCTTGGTTTTTGACAACAGGGGCCAAAAAAGCCACTGCACCACCCGATGGTGTTGAAATACGACCTTGGTTGACGACCATGCCAGCTGTGCTTGAACCATTGGCGACAAAGTGGTAATTGCCGCTCAAAAAGTTGGCATCGCTGATGGCAAGGCTGGATGCCACCAAACTGCCGACGTCTACCTGGCTGCCACGACCGAATACAAGGCCTGCTGGATTGACCAGCATGACCTGCCCGTTGGCGGTCAGACGGCCCATGATTTGCGAAGGATCTTGCGATTGAATACGGTTGAGCGCCACAGCCGATGCGGATGGCTGAACAAAGTTCACACTGGCATTGGCGCCAATGTTGAAGTTGCTCCAGTTGGTGATCATGCGGGCGGTGTTTTGGTTCACCGTCATGGCAGCGCCTTGTGCGCTGATGACGCCACTGCCTGACACGATTTGTCCACCCGTGGGCAGTTGCTGTGTGCCCACAGTTTGGGCTAATGCAGCGCCTGCAACAGCGGTCAACAAGAGCGCACCAGCTGCTCGTTTGCCTCGCGATTTCGCGTTCTCGGCCACGGCCACCCAGGTGTTGGCCAGTTCGTTCCAGATGAGGCGGTAGGTATTGTTCATGGTGATTTTCTTGGATTTGTAGTTTGGGTGGGGCGACTCAGTACCACCAAGTGCCTTGCAACCACATGCGCGATGCTCTGGCGTTGCCGTCGGCATCCATGCCCTCTTTGCTGCGACCAGGGTTCAAGCCCGATTTGTGCGCCCAGACCAAGCGCACAGCATGGCTGCCCGATTTAGTGAGGTTTGCACCGAAACCCCAGCCAGCCAAGCCGTAGCTGTTGAGCCCGGTCAACGTGGTGATGGGCAAGCTGCCTGCGTTTTTGTGCAGCTGAACATGGCCTGCGTCATAAAACGCAACAAGCTGAACCTGTCCAGCTTTTTCTGAAGAGATTTCTTGCCAGTCAAAGCGCAGCTCCGCATTGGCCACCCAGCCGCTGTCGCCCATGCCTTCGCCACCTGCGTAGGCGCGGATACCGCTCGGACCACCCAAACCAAACTTTTCTGAAGAATCGAGGTTCTTACGGGCTGACTGCCCATACAAGTTAAACATCAGATTCAAGCTGGGCGTGAGCTTTTGCAAACGATTCACGCCATAAGTCAATTTCTGAAATGACCCTTGCGTGCCGTATCCGATGGCGTCCGCTGCACGGTCGGTATCTAGGCGGCTCAGGTCAAGCTGGCCTGCAGTCAGAGCGATGTTGCCGCTCAGCAAACCACCCCCGCCCCAGCTGTCAAGTTGGTCAGCGGACAGGTTGGCATTGACCGATTGGGACAGTTTGTTTTTCAACAATCCGCTGTTGGAGTCGTCCTTCAAGGCTTTGCGCGAGAGCGTCAGGTTGCCATAGAGGTTGTCAACACGGCTGCGCTTGAAGGGATACGACAACGTGAGCGCCGAGGTTTCCGAAGTGCCTTTGAGCCCAGCTGTGACCCCGAGGCCTTGCACAATTTTGTAAGACATAGGCGACCAGGATGCCGCCAAGCGTAAGCCATTGGGAGTCACAGGCAGTGAGTAGCCCAGGCGAACCAAGTTCAAGCCATCCGTGCGAGTGGCGTTGAGGGTGTATTGGTCACCCAAACCCTGCGGATCGTTGATCTGCAAACTGGCGTTGAGTTGAGCATCGCCAGTGAAGCGGCTCCCATAGTTGTCTGCCATGACAGAACCTGACCACAAGGGCCCCTCTTCCATGTTCAGCAAAACGCTGGTCGCGCCTGGATTGACACCAGGCTCCAATTGCGAGCGTGCGGTCACACCTGGCACTTCACCGAGCAGCAACAGCGCCCTCTCCAGGTCGGCCTCATTGGCAACCGCTCCAGGCTTGAGGTGATTGGATGCAACCGCCTCAATCATCGATGACGAAAGGCGCAAGGGTTTTTGTGAATCTTTGATGACCGAGAAGGCCTGTCCTTTGCCATCCGCCCCATCCAGATAACCTGGACGCACGGCAATTTCAATGTGACCTGCCGTCACGTCTTGCTGTGGCAAATAGGCTTGAGCCAAAAACCACTGCTTGCTGCGCAGCAGTTCGGTGGTTTGGCGTGTGATGCGATCAAGCCCTGCAAAGTCGACTTCTTGACCGACCCAACGTGCAGTGAACGACTCAAGTTCTGTCTTAGATACCAAGCCGTCGTGACCTGTGAATTTGAGAGATTTCACCACCACCCGGGGACCGGAGAGCGGCTCTTTTGATGTGGGAGCTTTCTCTTTGGGCAGCTCAGGGAGGCGATCGATTTGGCGGTTTTCTTGTCTGTTTTGCTGCTGCAGGATGGAGCCCGCATCGGTTTGCGCTTGGGCCGCAGCACAGATCAACCCTATCTGAAGGGTCAATGCTTTCAGACAGCGTTTCTTGAACTTCTTCATGTTTCACCTTCAAATTGAAGGTTTAAGGATATGAATGAAACCACTCCACAAAACTTCCCAAACGGCATTCTTAAAATGCTAATAAACCAATTTCACAGCTTAAAAATGCCAAAAACACTTGTTGTGAGAATTTGAAATGGAATAAAAATGCCATAAAGTCAGGTTCAAAAGCCATAATCAACGCATGAAAGATCTGGACCTGACCACCCTGAGGCTGTTTGTGGAGGTGTGTGATGCGCAAAGCATCAAGCGTGTGGCCGAGCGTGAGCAGGTGGATGCCTCGTCCATCACCAAGCGTTTGTCCAAGCTGGAAGAACAACTCAAAACCCCGCTGCTCAAACGGGTGCGGCAAGGTGTTCAGGCGACGCCTGAAGGGGCGTTACTCAGCGAACAAGCTCGACGTTTGGTCAAAGACGCGCAGAAAATTTCTGATGCGCTGATGCAGCGCACCACCAGCCTCACGGGCAGTGTGTCGATCGCTTCGCACATGGCCAGCATGTCATCGGTGTTGACCGATGATTTGGCGTCGTTCATGCAACTGCAAGTGCATCGGTCCGTGCATCTGAATGTGAAAGAAACGCTCAGCAAAGATGTGGTGCAAATGGTGCGTGATGGGCGTGCATCGCTGGGGGTGGTGTGGGACAACACCGAAACCAGCGATCTGCAACATGTTGACTATTACAGCGACACATTGGCCGCCGTGATGTCTGCCAAGCACCCACTGGCCAAGCTGGAGGGCATTCGCTACGAAGAGCTGATGGCGCATGACTTCATAGCCGACAAGCACACGCGCCACACCCAGGCGTTGTTGCAAAGATCAGGCGGCATTACCTGTGGCGATGCTCGTTTTTCGGTTGAGGTGGAGACCAGCCAAAGCGCCATTCGCATGGCCGCTCACGGTTTGGGGGTCTACGTATGCCAAGTCAAAATTGCACAGATTCAGGCCAAGAATTTCGATATTGCCATCGTGCCCTTGATCGACAAATGGGCGCGTGTTCGGGTCAAGGTGGTTTATGAGTCAAATTTGCTTAGCCCATTGGCCAAGCATTTGATTGACCACTTGGCGCATCAGCACAAGAACCTCAGTCCTGAGTGATATTGAGCTTTGAAATCAAGGCCGACGACTGGAGCCAGTTATCTCGCAAAAAAGTATCAAACTGCAGAGCGGTCATCGGGTTGTGCGTGGTGCCCAGTTGCTCAAGCCGGGTTCTCATAGGAGTTTCGTTACTGAGCTTGTTGAACGCCCTGTTCATTTGACCAATCATTGACGCGGGTGTGCCCGCAGGCGCCAGCAAACCTGCCCAAGCAGTCCATTGAAATTGAGTTAAGCCTGATTCGGCCAGCGTGGGCAAATGTGCAAACTGTGCAGAACGGTGTGCACTGGCGATGCCAAGCAATTGGATGCGCGGATCTGCCTTGTAGCTTTGGATGCTCAAGGACGAGACGATGGCCGCCTGAACTCGGCCAGACAAGACTTCGTTGATGACTTCATTGGTGCCTTTCATGGGCAGATGCAACATGCTCAAGCCCGCGCGCTGAAGGAACGAAGTCATGCCCACATGCGTGGTGCTGCCACTGCCCGCTGATGCAAAGTTATAGGCGTTGGGGTGCTTTTTGACCAGCGTCACAAAGGCCGCCAAGTCGGGCGTTTTAAGCTCAGAGGTGGCAATCAGCACAAAGTCTGAGTAGCCAAAGAAAGCAGCACCCTGAAAACTTCTCAGAGGGTGGTATGACAAGGGAGCGTGCAAGGCACCAGCCAAGTGATGGCCCGATGCGGCCACCAAATAAGTCAGGCCATCGGGCTTGGCTTGCGCCACATACGCGGCCCCCAGCGTGCCACCCGCACCGGGTTTATTCACCACCATGACGCGCGTTTTAAGTTCCTTCGACAAGGGCTCACTGATGAGGCGGGCAAAGATGTCTTGGGCTGAACCGGCTGAGTACGGAACGACCAAGGTCACGACACGGGTTTCTTGTGCAAAGGCTGCACTCAAGAGAAAGAACAGCCCCAACAGTGCAGAGATGCGTTTGATCATCAGCTTTTCCTGCGAGGCGGCAAGCCCGTGTGCTGGGTCAGCAATTGACCTTTTTTAGGCTGCCCAGTTCGTTTGGGCTTGGTCGACAAGGCCACCGATGACTTCTCACCTGCCCCAGTGCTGTTTTTGCGTCGGGCGCTCTTGTAGCCATCTTCGGCCAGCGGCTGCCAGCTCGGAATCAGGTGGTGCTTGCCGTTGCCGATCAAATCCGCCCGACCCATGGCCTTGAGCGCTTCTCGCAGCAGGGGCCAGTTGTTCGAGTCGTGGTAGCGCAAGAACGCTTTGTGCAGGCGGCGGCGTTTGTCGCCCTTGACGATGTCCACTTTTTCGCTGTCGCGGGTGATCTTGCGCAGCGGGTTGCGGGTGGAGTGGTACATGGCCGTGGCCGTGGCCATGGGGCTGGGATAGAAGGTTTGCACCTGGTCGGCCCGGAAGCCGTTCTTTTTGAGCCAGATGGCCAGGTTCATCATGTCTTCGTCGCTGGTGCCCGGGTGAGCGGCGATGAAGTACGGAATGAGGAACTGCTTTTTACCGGCCTCTTCGCTGTATTTGTCGAACATCGACTTGAAGCGGTCGTAGGTGCCGATGCCCGGCTTCATCATCTTGGACAGCGGCCCCCCCTCGGTGTGCTCGGGCGCAATTTTCAGGTAGCCGCCCACATGGTGCTGCACCAGCTCTTTCACGTATTCGGGCGACTGCACGGCCAGGTCGTAGCGCAGGCCAGAGCCGATCAAAATCTTCTTGATGCCCTTCAAG
>JACCDU010917893.1_pt1 | contig 10174 bp, 10 predicted proteins | sample 7446081 | NCBI WGS metagenome assembly JACCDU01 (sample SAMN15323447, study PRJNA562643) | freshwater metagenome | isolation source: river surface water | place: USA:Blue River Watershed | collected 2017-08-17
AGCATAGATACAGCTATAGAATGTTGTAGTTCTGTTTCGGCTTTGATTATGGCATCAATTCCCTCCGCCTCCACAAGGTCAATTTTGCCATTTAAAAAGGATCTTTTGGAAAACTCGCCAGGCTGAGCATATCGAAAATTGCAATCTTGTTCCAAAAGGGTTAATATTTTTTGCACCACCAATCTGCCCCCATGGCAAGATATTTCCAGCACGTCTTCGCCAGTAAAGCTTTTTGGGCCCTTAAAAAAATGCATCAGGACTTGGTCCACAAACATACCATTCTCGTCGTTTATAGTGCATAGGGTGGTAAAGGGTTGTGACCAACTCAAAGAGTGTTGTCTGTTTGTGATTTTTTGTACCAATCTAACCCCCGATCCAGATACCCTGATGACCGCAGTCGACCCACCAATGGCAGTAATTGGAGCAAATATTGTATCAGACTTTAATTCCTTCATGATTTAAAATTGCCTTAATTGTTGCATCCCAATTGTTTTCCCACAAAATAGACTCTTTGGATTTTCCAAAAAAAACACTCTGATCAAATGGTATTGACTGCAGCGTTGTTATATCTTGGATGTCGTTTGGAGAATGATATGCGGGGTTATGCATATTTGTGACAGTGCCTAATATCGGGACATTCATTTTATTTAGAAAATCTATTATTTTAACCGCCCCGTTATGACCTAATTCATTTTGAGTTGTTACAACCAAAGAAAGTGATATATTGGTTTGGGTGAAAATTGTCAAATGCGCATCTCCAGTTGCGGGCGGCGTATCAAGGATTAAAAAATCCAATTCGCCCCAATCGCATCCAAATAAAATATTATGGATAGACTTAGATATCATGGGACCACGCCACACGATAGGCAGATTAGTGTCCACCATAAATCCCATGGACATCATGCTTATTTGGTATCCGCTGCGTTCAAAGCAAATGGGTCGAATTTTTTCATCAAAATCCGGCACGCTATTGATTTGATCGCTTAAAATTGGCAAAGAGGAGCCATAAATATCCAAGTCCGCCAAGCCAATTCTAAAGCCATTTTTTGCCATGGCGTAAGCCAAGGAAAGGGAGAGGCTTGACTTTCCCACTCCTCCTTTATTGGAGCATACGGCGATGATGTTTTTTACTTTATCAATATGTTTTTTGTTCCCAGAGGCCCCAACGCTAGAAGTAATTTGATTCTTGACCTTGTCTTCATTGGACAAATTTCTATTTATGTCTCCAAGGTGGTTTTGTTTAGCTGGGGCGGTGGTTTCAGAATGGTCAACTATTAAAGTTTTAATTTTAATCCACCTTGTCATTCCTTCCATCTTATGGCACAGTATTTGCAAATTTTTCCTATCGGCGGTAGATAACTTGGTCCCAAGTAAATCAAACATTATTAATATTGCACCAAGGCTTTTGGACACATGGACAGAATTTGGTGGCAAATGAATTTTTGCGCAAAAAACCACCCTAATCAACCAAGATATAAACCGCATTTTATAGATATATTAGCGCTAACGAAGTTGCTGACAAAATAAAGAAAAGAGTCAGAGTAAGGTAACAACCCAATACAATAGATGACGATCCTCGTGATATGAGATTAGGGTAAAAATCTAAAAGTAGAAATCTAATGCCATTTGCCAAATGATAATTAACGGCAATAACGCACTTAATCAAAACCAGGTTGGCCAAAAATTCCCAAACTCCAGTCATTGGATAATAAAAAATTCCATAATATTTCGCCATGAACAAACAAGAAAAGAAAATCATAGCCATAAACAGGCCAACCCCAGTAATTCTATGAAGTATGGAACATATCATCTGTATTTCCCATTTGTATATTGTTAAATGGGGAGATGTGACGATTTTTTTATCCATATTTCAATTTAATTATTAATTCAAGCGGATACAATATTTATCATAGTGAAATCTTAAAAAGCAATCCAATTTGTCACCAAATATTGCAACCAAAACAATGTATTATGGGCTATATTTTTAAATGCGTAGAGTGGGTATAAAATGATAAAACCCCAAATAGTTGACAATTTGATTAAAGAATTCCAAACTAACTACACATGAATGAATTATTTAATTAAAAAAAGATGTTTTTTTGTTTACATCTGGTCGCAACTTTGGCTGCAAGTGAGGCGATTTAAAAATATTTATTAGCATGGGGGCGGAAAAATTCACAACCTTAATTCAACAGAATCCTTGTTATCCAGTTTTTGGTTCCGAAAACATAGATAATAGAGATTTTATCGAGTTTGTCAGGCTAGTGGCTTCAAGCGGAGTCAAGGTACTGCAGTTGAGGGAAAAAAATAAAGAAACCCGAGAATTTTATCAAATTGCAAAAAAAACAAAAGCGATATGCCAACAATATCAATGTAAGTTAATTATCAATGATAGAGTTGATATTGCTCTGTCGATTGATGCAGACGGGGTTCATGTTGGACAATCTGACATGCCATATGGCGTTGTGCGCAAATTGCTTGGTAAACACAAAATTATTGGACTTAGTTTGGATTCAATGGAGGATTTGTGCCCAATCGGTTCTTTGGATTTAGATTATATTGCTGTTAGTGGCGTATTTCGATCGAGTACCAAAAATATAGATTCCCACATTTGGGGGGTCGATGGCCTTAGACAAGTTAGTCGCAGTATCAAATGTGGCCACCCAATAATTGCAATTGGCGGAATAAATGAGTACAATATTTCGCAAATTTCTGGTTTATGCGATGGTTTTGCGGTAGTTGGATCCATCTGCCAAGCGCTAGATCCAGTTAGTCAAATCAACAAGCTAAATCAATTATTTTTGACCAACAAATGATTTGATATTGTATATCCCGAAACATTGCATTGCGCACAAGCTAAAATAAATAATACAGTCTATGAACAACTTAAAAAAGTCAGCCATCATGATAATAGCTGGATCGGATTCCATTGGAGGAGCTGGGGTTCAAAGAGATATTCGAACTTGTCACCAAATTGGGGTTACCGCAACTAATATTATTACCTGCGTTACGGCACAAAATGGCTTTGGTGTGCAGAGAATTGAAGATGTGTCACTTGAGACGATATTGCAACAAATTGAATCAATTCAAGCGGAATATGATATCACTTACGTTAAAACTGGAATGTTGCATAAAAAAGAAATTATATCTACAATACATGATTTTATAAAACATAATCATCGGATTAAATTAATATTAGACCCAGTAATAATCGCCACAAGTGGAGGAAAGTTGCTGCAGGATGACGCAATTTACCAAATGAAAAGCATGCTTGCAAGTGCTTTTGTGGTGACGCCAAACCTACCAGAAGCAGAAATTTTAAGCGATATAAAAATCACAACTCAAGTTGACCTAATTCAGGCTTGTAATATAATTTACCAACTTGGGGCCAAAAATGTTGTTATTAAAGGGGGACACTTTGATCTAGGTTCCAACATCGTGACCAATATATTATTTGATGGCCATAGTCATTACGAATTCAGTAGCCCAAGGATCGTGGGTCAAGAGTTTCATGGCAGCGGATGTATGTTTGCTTCAGCCGTGACTTCTTATTTATTTTTAAAACATGATACCGTTACATCAATTAAGTTGGCTTCGGATTTTGTATATCAATCGCTATGTAATTATTTTTGATCATGAATCTGTTTGGCAAAATAAAGTGCATCTAATTGGATTTTCGGCGGGATTCAAAATGTCCATCATTCAATAATTTAACATCCAATTCAAACAAGTTTAATGACACACTGTGCTTGTGTTTTGTTTATCGCTTTATATCCTGATGATACTTCTTACATAGAGATTTAGGAATAAATATGAACACAAACAAAACTGCAATCGTTTTATTTTCTGATGATTTCAGGATTGAAGATAATCCAGCTTTATATTGGGCTACCGAATATTATGACAAGGTTGTACTCTTGTACATTTACAACGAGAGCTATCTTGGCAGGCCTATTGGTTCGGCCTCTAAGGCGTTTTTACATTGTGTGTTAAATAGCTTTAAATCTTTGCTTGCCACAAAATATCAAGCCAATTTGGTTATTGAAAGTGGGGAATACCTTGAGGTTATTAAAAAAATAACAGACCAATTCAAAATTGACGCCATTTATTACAACACCTCCTATACTTTGAAGCAAATGCAATGTGAGAAAGCAATCAGATCAAAGTTTGGCGAATTGGACATTAAAGCATTTAAGGCAAAATTATTATTTAATCCATGTGAAATCAAGCCATCATCTGGTGGTGATTTTACAGAGTCTTCACCCCATTTGCAAAAGCATGCCTACAAAATGTGCATTTAATTGGGGAGCAATGCCCAAGGCCGGCAAAAATATCATCACTAAATGGAGTTAGCGGCATGGCACTAGAGAATCTCAATCTACTTCCCACAAAGGAAAACGAATGGCATGAGAGCTTACTTGCAAATTGGACCTTTTCTCATCAAGAAGTTGAAGCGAATTTTATAGAATTTGTGGACCATAAGCTTCAAGATTACAAAGAAGACAGAAACATTCCCAGTAAAAATGGAAACTCATCCATTTCTCCCTATTTAAGATTTGGAGTATTGAGCCCAAGAACTTGTTTTTATATTGCCTCCTTTGCGACCAAAGAAAACAATCATCAATTTGTTCTTGAATTACTGTGGAGAGAATTTGCCTATCATGTAATGTTTTATAATCAAAATATCGAAACAGAGGAACTGCGCCCAGAGTATAAAGATTTCAAATGGCAAAATGATGTGGCATTGTTGAAAAAATGGCAAAAAGGTGAGACTGGGTTTGATTTGGTGGATAGTGGCATGAAGGAGCTATGGCGCACTGGCGTTATGCACAACAGGGTCAGAATGGTGGTGGCTTCTTTTTTAATCAAAGATTTATTAATTGACTGGAGGCTTGGGGAGCAATGGTTTTGGGACACTTTGGTGGACGCAGATCCTGCGATCAATCCTTTTTCTTGGCAGTGGGTTTTTGGAAGCGGTTTCGACGCAGCTCCTTATTTTAGAATTTTTAATCCAGATTCACAAAGAGAAAAGTTTGACCCAGATGGTCACTATTGCAACAAATGGTTACCAAAGGGGGGAAGAGGGCAAAAAATTGTCGACCACAAAAAGCAGAGAGCAATAGCGCTTGAGAGATATAAAAATTTAGGCCACATGGGAACATAATGCCACAAGATTTAATATAATAATATAAAAGACACAATTCAAATGTTGCCTTCCAAAGTGCCCAGGTACGGGATCGGAGCCATGTATCTGGATTTTGTATCAAAGTCTCACGAGCTTTGCCGCTCAAATGCGTCCATGCAATGACAAGATCTCACGCTGGATCTCCAACCGCAGCGCCGCCAAAGTCAATGACTGCTGATAGTTTTCCACTATCCATAAGGATGTTACAAATCGCAAAATCTCCATGAATCCTTTATATCATACCCAAACATATCTGACTCGGTCCGATATCCCAGTAAGTAAGCGCCAAGTTATATCACTTGTATGATTTGTAACTTCTTCAATTGGAAGGTTGTCGCCCCATAACGTTACTTTGTCACCAACTTTCGCTGATGGATTATTTCTAAGATCGATAGCCATCATATCCATTGAAACTCTACCTACAACACTGCACTTAATATCATTCACTAAAACAGGAGTACCATCTTTTGCTGATACAGAATAACCATCTCCATAACCACATGCTGCAATGCCAATAGGCATATTTTCATCGCATTGATATCTGGCATTGTACCCAATATATGAGCCTTTAGGCATTATCTGCACAGACATTAGCTCTGTTTGCAATGTCATTACGGGTTTTAATCCTAAATCCTTTGCGGACACTCCATCTATTGGGGAGCCTCCATAAATGGAAATTCCAGGTCTTACGTAATCATGATGTAATTCTGGAAAATTTATAATAGCCGCGGAGTTGCAAATGCTTAATTCTACTTTTTTATCTTTTATAAATTCTTGGAAAAGTTTAATTTGGTTTTTATTTAGTGGATTTTCCTTATTGTTAGCGCAAGCAAAGTGAGTCATTATTTTTATAGAAGAGATTTGTTGGTGGTTTTTTAATTTTTCGTACATACTATTTGCTATGTCCATATTAAAGCCCAATCTGCACATACCGGTATTAATCTTTATCCAAGCATGAATTGGCGCAGGTAAACGATTCTTAAGTAACCACTCTACCTGAGTTGTATTATGAAATGTAATATGAAAATTTTGATTTGCGGCAATAGATAACTCACTTTCTTCAAAAATTCCCTGAGCAAGTAATATAGGTGATTTAACACCTGCTTCGCGCAATTCAAGGGCTTCATCAATAGAGGCAACTCCAAATAAATCTATTTCATTATCCAGTATTAAAGCGGTCGATTTTATACCATGGCCATATCCATTGGCTTTAACCATCGCTACAATTTTAGCGCTACCTACCTTTTGCCTAATGATTGTAATGTTATGAATTAAATTTTGAGTAGATAAAATTGCCAAAGTTGGTCTGCTCATGTTTATCTTAACCGATATAAATTATATTCGCATAGAATATATGTTTTAGTCTAAGGAGTCAATAAGCTTATTCAGTTTGTTTTATGATTTTTAGCTTATCTATTAAGCCTTAAATCAATCCACGATTAAATTTGGGGATTTTTGGATCAAATAAGGTCCAATCTGGTGCGTCTTCAGTCCATACATATCAGGTGATAAAAGAGTTTTGTCATCCAGGCTACTTGCTCCAACTATTCGAATATGTGGACAAATCTCTGGCTTGCCAAAGAGTGTAGAATCGCATGTCCCGCAAAAACTTATATGAACTAGCTTGCCACTTGCACCTGGGCGCATAAATTCTTTTGTCTTACCTCGTACCGTCAATGATTCATAAGGTACCACAATGAAAAACCATGTCGTACCCGTTGCCTCATATAAATGACCTTTGTAATGACGTTATTTTCCTATTTTTATAGTTGTCGTAATGCTTTTCTCATTTTGAGGTGCGGGATGGTATCTTCATCAAAATAATCGCCTTCAGCAATTGTTCTTGAGATAAAAATTCACTGCCGAATCTCGTGCATGATGGTAAATGGAACGAATGTTTTGATTTCTTGCCTATTCTTCACAAAATTCCATCATTTTTGATCCAATGCCTGAATCTTGCATCCCTTGATTTACAGCAACCCTTTGCATTTTACAATCTTTATCTTCTAGCACAAGCACGGCTGTGCTAATCACTTTATCACCTTGAAAACCTGCAATTTGAATGGGCTCCCTCTGTGCTTCAAGTTCTTCTGGTAAAAAGGTAAGCCCTAAAGGTTTACGCAAGATACCTTCACATAATTTTACGGCTGCTTTATACTCAGGAGAGCTGTGGTTAATAATTTTAAAGCTCAAGACGATCTTTTTAACGCTCATCACACGCAGTTTTTTACTTGCGCGCAACACATGTAAACATACCATATTTATTTTTAGAAGGATAATGGAAACTGCTTTCCATCCCTTGATTTAACTCATTTTATCCGTTTCGAATATCCATCGCGACTCCGGTTTTTGTTCTCTAAAAAATGCAGCCTCGAAAACAGCAATCCTCTAAAACCCAGGTCAATCCAGGGCTTGAAGAGATGCGTGTCTTCGACTCGAGTGTTCACATGTATCGGAGATGGAGGGGTTAAAAACAGAGATTGTTGGTGGCAAAATGGCAAAATTGGAGAAAGTGAAGTGCGGGTCTGGCAACAGGATAAAGTTCTGAAAAGCGCACAAAAACTGGGTTTATGGGGTCGCTAAGGGTATCTAAAAAAGACCGTAGAAAAGTTCTCTATAAAAAATCTGGCGGAGAGAGGGGGATTCGAACCCCCGATACAAGTTTTAGCTCGTATAACTTCTTAGCAGGAAGTCGCTTTAGGCCACTCAGCCATCTCTCCGCAGTGGATAGATTATAGTGTATAAAAGTGTTTTTAAAAGCAATAAAAAAGATCAATTTCAATTAGATCTACAAAAATACCAAACTTTAGACACTAAAACCGATTTTAGTGCAGCTTTTGAGATTATTTATCTTTTTTTACCGGTAACAGTGTTTGCAAATTCGGCAAAAACACCATTAATGCTTTTTGTTTTAATGCCAGCTATTATATATGGAAAAATAAATGCCAGTAAAATTACTGCAACTATTAATTTAATAATAAGAGAAAAAAAAGACATAATAAAATAACAACAATTATAGGGAAAATGATAAAAATTTCAGATCATTTTGTCAATTAAAAATACACAAAATGCAGCACAACTGATTTTTATCATCGCATATATGGCCGCGATCTGACTTTTCGTGAGAATTGGTGTTTACCCCCAATCATATGACCAGTAATGATGTGGATAAAAAATCCATAAATGTGATTTTAGGATAGGCGAGTCATCTATGATAAACTTTAAATTGACTATTAATAAGCCTAAATGCTAAAATTCAAAAGATTTCAATTTTAGCATTTAAAAATGAAAAATTGGCCGCTATTGTGTTTTCTGTTAATGCTAATTGCTCGACCTGCTTGTTCTCAGTACAAAATAGAAAAATTTAAAAAAAATACATTTTATACAACTTTAGGTGTTGGAGCTGGAGGATATTTTGGCCACGATGCCTATGGGATTGGGTCTACAACCCTGTTATCTACAGGCGTCAATGGAAACATACTTCACTATGTGGGATGGGAGAGGAAATGGGGGCAAAAAAACAGCTATTTATTGCTGGCTATAGGCGGTCAGCACACCTTAGACGCAAGAAATGTTGGTCAAGGGTTTTTAAATTCATTGAATATGGGTTTTGTTAGGTTTGGTATTGGGATAAATCTGGAACAACACAAAACCAAGCATTATGCTTTTTTGCAATTAGGCGTGGGTGGTTTTTTAAGCACCTATTCAACAAAGAATCCAATCGCTGGTCTTATATCAAATGAAATAACTTATTTTAATGCCGGAGGAGTTGTGGTTGGGGGCATGGTTGGAGTAGGGGCCTCCTATAGGTTATCCAATTCAATAGAAATAGGCGTAGAGATAATGAGCGGCATTCTTGGTGTGGCCAAAGGGGTGAACTTTAGATATCCAGATGCTCAAATAATGCGAGAACCACTTTCCAACCCAGTATTGTCCTTGGAGGCGATGGTTGAATTTAGTGAGATTTTGAATGTGTACAATTGGGCCGCACACGATTCGTTGCTTGATTCCGGCGTGAGTTTGCTCGATATAATGATACAAGGGATGGAAGGTATGCCTTTTGATCAAATTAGTATTCACAATTTGAACAATATAGCTGTCAACTTTGCATACATTTTGGACCTTGCAGTGGAAAACTCCATTGCTAGTCTATCGAGCGGCAATGGATCTTCGCCACCATACGATTTAGAGCATCTGTTGCAAATTCAGGATCTAAACATAGGATCAGACGAGTCCCATTATACCCTATGGCAACTATATACTTACGGTTTGCTAAGTACTTTGAATAAATATATATTGGAACAAAATCAATCTTGGGAGAGTTTAAGTGCGGAAGGAATCATGGCCGACTTTTATCCAGAACATTACCAAGCTATCGTTTCTTTAATGACTCAGTCTATAAACGAGGCAACAATTTCTTTAAGTCACATTCTGAATAATTCAAACATCATTCCAAATGATACTTATTTTTCCACCATTGAATTGCTGAATGCGCAGGGAGCCACCATTTCGCCTGGATCAATTTCTGGGATTGCCATTGGACAATTTTACATCAAGTTATGTTTTTGACTTATCGACGATTACCATCAAAACATTAAGTTGCTGTGTGTTGGCGTGAGTCAGCAAAAAAGGAATTCTGTTTTTGTTATATTGAATTTTGCCAACCGGAATACTCGGAAGCCTATCTATGATATCGGAATGAACCACTACCCCCTCTTCATCCTGAAGGGTGATTTCAAGGCCGTCTATAGAATCTATTTGCATTGTTTGCGAAGGGCTTCGCTTTCCCCGTGCCATGAATTGAGTTTTACTATCAATGCCCATTAAGGGCAAATGTAGCCTTGGATTGTTTATTAAATCAACTACTGCAAAATCTTGTTCATTTTGGTGGCGAATTTCTCTTATCTTGCCAATCACCCCACGCTCACTAATCACAATTTTATTTATTAAAGACTGGTGATTTCGCAGATTCGAAACGGGGTCTAAAGC
>JACCDU010209036.1_pt1 | contig 10173 bp, 9 predicted proteins | sample 7446081 | NCBI WGS metagenome assembly JACCDU01 (sample SAMN15323447, study PRJNA562643) | freshwater metagenome | isolation source: river surface water | place: USA:Blue River Watershed | collected 2017-08-17
CAACGTTTGCGGTTGCAAGCGCTACTGATCACTTGCTTTTTTTGCGGTGGATTGGTGGGCGCTTTAGGCTTTAAAGACTGGGGCTACATCACCACGCTACCGCTGGCGTTGTTACTTTGGACTTTGGCATTACGCCCCATCATTGACGACGTCAAGATTGTTTGGCAACGATGAGCTTATTTTTCTCTTCTTTATTTCGACCTCGTTTGGTCGACGCCTTGAAAGGCTACACCCGCCAGCGCTTTTACCAAGACGTGGGCGCGGGCATCACGGTAGGCGTGGTGGCGTTGCCGCTGGCCATGGCGTTTGCCATTGCATCGGGGCTCAAGCCTGAAGCGGGTTTGTTCACCGCCATCATTGCGGGCTTTTTGATTTCAGCACTCGGCGGCAGCCGCGTGCAGATTGGTGGGCCAGCGGGCGCGTTCATCGTCATCGTCTATGGCATTTTGGAACGCTATGGCTTGGCCAATTTGATGATTGCCACCGCCATGTCGGGGGTGATGCTGCTGGTCATGGGCCTGCTGCGATTGGGTACGCTGATTCGTTTCATTCCTGTGGCGGTGGTGATTGGTTTTACCAACGGCATTGCGGTGCTCATCATGGTGTCGCAGCTGAAAGACTTTTTTGGCTTGCAAGTCAAAGCCATGCCAGCTGACTTCTTTGGCATCTTGCGCACGCTCAGCGACAGCTTTGGCACGCTCAACGGCGAAGCTTTGGGCTTGGCTGTGGCGTGTTTGGCCGTGTTGGCCTTTTGGCAGTTGGCGCTGCCGCGCTTAGCCAATTCCATGCCCAGCACCAAGAGTTTTTCCACCATCCCCGGCTCTATCGTGGTGTTGGTCGGGGCCACGCTGGCCAGCCAAATGATGGGCCTAGAGGTCGAAACCATCGCCTCACGCTTTGGCAGCATTCCTAGCAACTTGCCTGCTTTTGCATGGCCCAAGTTCAGCTGGGACACTGCCAAGTTCTTGCTGATTCCCGCCACCACACTGGCCTTGTTGGGCTCGATTGAATCGTTGTTGTGCGCCCGCATTGCCGACCAAATGATGGCCGATGGCCCCTACGGCGACCGCCATGATGCCAACCAAGAGCTGATGGCTCAAGGCATTGCCAACCTCGTTACGCCCTTCTTCGGCGGCATGCCCGCCACGGGCACGATTGCCCGCACCGTGACCAACGTGAAAAACGGGGGCAACAGCCCCGTGGCCGGCATGGTACATGCGCTCACACTGCTGGTGGTCATGCTGGTGGCTGCGCCCTTGGCAGGCGATGTGCCGCTGGCTGCGCTCTCGGCCATTTTGATGTTTGTGGCTTGGAACATGGGTGAATGGCGCGAGTTTGTGCACCTGCGTCAGTTCCGCATGACGTACCGCGTGACCTTGCTGCTGGTGTTCGCCCTCACCGTCATCGTTGATTTGACGGTAGCTGTGGAAGTGGGCCTCATTGCTGCTTGCCTGACCTTCATCTACCGCATCTCTAGCCTGAGCCGCTCTGAGCAAGTGCAGCCCGACACGCACCCCGAGCTGGCTGGCCATGAAACCACGGTGCAAGCCCACCGCCTGTATGGCGCGCTGTTTTTTGGCGCGGTCAAGCTGGTGGAAGAAATTGAAGAACATTTGCCCGAACAAGCCTTGGTGTTGGACCTGAAAAACCTCATCTACATCGACACCTCAGGTGCTGACTCGCTCATGGCCTTGGCCCGCACTTGCCGCAAAAAGCAGGTGCGACTCATCCTGTGTGGCGTGGACCACCAGCCACTCGACATGATGCGCCGCTGCGGCCTGTTGGCCCAGTTGCCAGAGCAAGACCTGCGCCCCGATTTGGGCCAAGGTTTGGCGGCGGCCCTCGGTCGTTAAAATCTACGCAATCTCACGAAATCCAATTTAGGAAACCCACCATGTCGATTTTTCAGCGTGACCACTACACCTCAGAAGCCACTCAGTTCATCGAGTCGCTCAAGGCCAAAAACCCCCAGCTTGAAAAAGCCCAACGCGATGGCCGCGCTTTGCTGTGGGACAAACAGGTGAACACCGAAATCCAACAAGACGTGCAAGCTGGCCGCGTGGCGCAAAAGCCGTACGTGTACCAAACGAACGCATAAAGCACCCCGTGCATCCTGCCGACCCCACCCTGCCTAACGACGAGGCACACATCGCCTCTGTCATGCCAGAGGTGATCGACAACGTGGCCGTGGCTCGCCTGTATGGCGAGCCGTTGTTTGCCATGCCGCAGGATTTATACATCCCGCCAGACGCGCTAGAAGTTTTCCTTGAGGCCTTCCAAGGCCCGCTGGATTTGCTGCTGTACCTCATCCGCAAGCAAAACTTCAACATCCTCGACATCCCCATGGCCGCGCTCACGCGCCAGTACCTGAGCTATGTGGACGAGATTCGCAGCCGCAACCTCGAGCTTGCCGCCGAATACCTGCTGATGGCCGCCATGCTGATTGAAATCAAATCACGCATGCTGCTGCCTCCCAAGAAAGTGGCAGAAGGCCAAGAGCCTGAAGACCCCCGCGCCGAGCTGGTGCGCCGCTTGCTCGAATACGAGCAAATGAAGCTAGCCGCCGCCAAGCTCAACGAAGTGCCGCAGTTTGGCCGTGACTTCTTGCGCGCACAGGTCTACATCGAGCAATCGCTGCAACCGCGCTTTCCGGATGTGCATGTGGTCGAGCTTCAACAAGCGTGGGCCGACATCTTGAAGCGTGCCAAGCTGGTGCAGCACCACAAAATCAGCCGTGAAGAACTGTCGGTGCGCGAGCACATGAGCATCGTGCTCAAGCATTTGCAAGGCAAACGCTTTGTCGAATTTGAAAATCTGTTCAACCCCGAGCAAGGCGTGCCCGTGCTGGTGGTGACCTTCATTGCCCTGCTTGAGCTGGCCAAAGAAACGCTGATTGAAATCACACAGGCTGAGGCTTTTGCCCCTATTTACGTGCGTTTGGCCTATACGCCCACGTAAACTCCACATCCCCTCGGCAACACAGGACTGGCTTTGCGCCACACACGTTCTATGAGCAACACCAACGCTTCGCCCTACGGCACTTTGCCCCCCGCCTCCCCCGTCGCTGCCCGCAAGCCCATCAGCTTGCCCCGCTTGAACGAGATGCGCGCACGTGGTGAAAAAATCACCATGCTCACCGCCTATGACGCCACCTTTGCAGCCGTGGCCGATGCTGCGGGCGTGGAATGCATTTTGGTGGGCGACTCGCTGGGCATGGTCTGCCAAGGCCTCACCAGCACCGTGGGCGTGACGCTCGACACCATGCGCTACCACGTCGAAAGCGTGGCCCGTGGCATCCGCCGCGTGCAAGGCACGGCATGGATCATTGGCGACTTGCCCTTTGGCAGCTACCAAGAATCCAAAGAGCAAGCCCTACGCAGCGCAACGGTTCTGATGCAAGCGGGTGCTCACATGGTCAAGCTCGAAGGCGGCGGTTGGACCACAGACATCGTGCACTTCCTCGTAGAGCGCGGCATTCCCGTCTGCGCCCATTTGGGCCTGACCCCACAAACCGTGCACGCCCTAGGCGGCTACCGTGTGCAAGGCCGTGGCGATTCGGCCACCAAGCTGCGCCAAGAAGCCATAGCTCTGCAAGACGCAGGTGCCACCATGGTGGTGCTAGAAATGGTGCCCGAGCCACTGTCGACCGCCCTCACGCAAGAACTGCCCACCTGCCACACCATTGGCATTGGCGCGGGCAACGGCACGGCCGGCCAAGTGCTGGTGATGCACGACATGCTGGGCGTCAACTTGGGCAAAAACCCCAAGTTCGTGCACAACTTCATGGAAGGCCAAGCCAGCGTGCAAGCCGCCATGAGCGCCTACGTGGCAGCCGTGAAAAACGGCACTTTCCCTGACAACGCCAAACACGCTTGGGCCTAATCGTTCAAGCTTTCTCGCTTCATGCAAATCGTTCACACCCTCGCGGAGTTGCGCCGCGCTTTAAAGCCGGCCGCTCTGCGCGCCTTTGTGCCCACCATGGGCAACCTGCACCAAGGCCACTTAGAGCTGATGCAAATGGCCCGCCAAGAGGTCGATCAACGTGCAGGCACAGGCGGCATGACCGTGGCCAGCATCTTTGTGAACCGCTTGCAATTTGGCCCCAACGAAGACTTCGACACCTACCCCCGCACCCTAGAAAACGACTGTGCATTGCTAGAAGCCAACGGCTGCGACGTGGTGTTTGCGCCCAGCGAAAAAGACCTCTACCCCGAACCCCAAGTGTTCAAGGTGCACCCACCTGCTGAGTTAGCCGACATCTTGGAAGGTGCGTTTCGCCCTGGCTTCTTTGTGGGCGTGAGCACCGTGGTGCACAAGCTCTTCAACATCGTGCAACCCGACTTGGCCGTGTTTGGCAAGAAGGACTACCAACAACTCATGGTCATCCGCCGCATGGTGCAGCAAATGGCCTTGCCCATCGAGATCATCGGCGGCGAAACCCGCCGCGCCGAAGACGGCTTGGCTTTGAGTTCACGGAATGGCTATTTAAGCGCCGAAGAACGCGCCGAAGCCGTGCAACTGTCGATGGCCTTGAAAGGCTTGGCTACGGCTGCCCGTGCAGGCAACGCGGCAGGCCAGCTAAATGTGGCCGCTGCCGAAGCCGCTGCCATGGACGCCCTGCGCCAACGCGGCTGGGCCCCTGACTACCTCACCCTGCGCCGCCAGCATGACTTGTCACCCGTGACCGGTCCATGCGCTGAACCGCTGGTGGTGTTGGGTGCGGCTAAGTTGGGCAAGACTAGGTTGATTGATAACCTCGAAGTTTGAGGTCTTCCTTCGGCTGAGTGATCGGTGTTCGCGGGGATTTTCTCCGACTGAGGTCGTGTACGTGAGGCACGGCGGCCGCCTCATGCTGGAATACCAGAAATCGTTGGCCGCCGCGCCACACGTACACGACGTTGTTGGTTAGAAGAACTTTCAGCGAATAAACATTGCTCTGATCGGAACCTCTGGCGGAAACGGAGCCAGTCGAATGAAGGCCAAAGTTGCGCACAGTGTGCCACTGAGTGACCGAGCCTTAGAAGTCCTCAAAGCGGTCAAACCCTTCTCGCAGGGCGAATATGTTTTTGCAGGGAGAAGGCACGACAAACCGCAGTCGAATATGGCAATGGCCGAATTGCTCAAACAAATGGAAGTGACAGGCATCACCGTTCATGGTTTCAGATCGAGCTTTCGCGTGTGGGCGGGTGAGCAAACTAACCACCCATTCCATGTGGCAGAGCAGGCGCTTGCGCATAGCCTGCCGGATGCTGTGCAAGCCGCATATTTGCACCCGGACTTCTTTGAACACCGTGTCGAACTGATGCGCGACTGGGCAGCTTTTGTAGACATGCAACCATCAAGCGACCACAAATAGGGTCAAACACCCTTCACGCCCTGATTGCCACCCTAGAGCTATGGGGCAGATACCTTAGTAAGCTCTGATACTAGGTTAAATATATAACCATCAGAAATAAAACAAAAATATCAACTTAAACGCAAATTAAACATTTTGTTAATTATTTTTAATTCTTTAAGAAGCAAATAAGTGGTAGAGTGTTCAATGGTAAAGCACTTCAAATTTGAATCTGACATCCGTCATCGCAAAAAATGCAGGAGAACACATGAGCACTGTAGATCAAACAAGTTTCACCGATGAAACAGCTAGAGAATCAAAGAACAAAAAGCTGCCCGAACACAACCGCTTTTGTGTCCATCCGGGTGTGGGTGTAGCGCGTGTTGGCGATAGTGAGCAAGGGTTTTTCATCGGTCCTGAAGCCTCGGGCTGGAATCCCCTGCCAGCCGATGGTTCTTACAAAGATGCGCAAGGCAAGATCAAACGACAGGCCGCACGGTTTCGCGTTTATGAATATGACCCAGCTGGAAAGCCGGTGCGTGAAATCGGCGCAAAAGATGGCACCATCACCTGGACGGTGCATATTGCCAACAAAAAAGGAGCTTGGTACGAATTTGCGGGAAAAGCCGCCTGGAAGAGTGGCTTAAACCGGGTCTTGCGCAACAAAGACATCGAAGGAGATCAGGAGCCGGACCTGCGCAAATCCTTGATCATTGATCCGGGTCCACGTTCTGTGACTGGATTTAATGCGACGCCAGCCACATTTGATGGTGGCTCCTTTTTGGGGAAGCCGGTGAATTTGGGTGAAATACGAACTGATTCGAATGGTCGTTTATTGGTTCTCGGTGGAGATGGCTCGGCATCCACCGTGAACGACAACAACCCCTTGGCTCATTTTGCAAACAACGATGGCTGGCAGGACAACATCGCCGACGGCTGGGTTGAGGCAACAATTTGCTTGCCCGATGGCAGCACGCATATTGCGGAACGCGCATGGGTCATCGTGGCCCCACCGGCTTTTGTACCCCAGATGCAAAGCCTTGTGACTTTGAATGATCTTATGCAAGAGGTGGCAAAAGAGCAGGGGTGGCAAAACTCTTCATCAAATGAAGTTCTTTTTTATCGCGATGTGTTTCCGTTGTTGCAAAGGACCGACAATTTCGGTTGGGTAAGTGGCATGGCATTTCGTGGACATGGCTCTGGCAAATACGGGAGTTTTACCGACGAGGCGCATTTGAAAGTTTATAGCGACGCCTCTGCCAGTTCACAAGCGCGTCGCCAAAAAACATTCTCGGTTTTGCGAGATCCGCAAGCCTCTGATGCGCTCGCTTCATCTGAAGATGGCGGCAACATGCCCCTGCTGTACGGAACAGGCGGCGTTGATGAAAACAAGAAGCCGCTTGACTGGTTCACGGTTTTGCCCAGCCAATACGCCAAAATGAAAGCTTGGGCGGAGGGAAACTTCACGCTTGACAACATGCCTGCACCTCGCCCACTGGAGGAGTACGAACTGGATCAACAGCCGGCAGCCCTGGATCGAGCCGCACTCGAATACTGTGCCGGTGGTCCATTCTTTCCGGGAATTGAGATGACATTCATTGCTGCGGAGGCAAGCACATGGCGGGCACCCTATCGCATCGCTTCCAGCTGGGGCCCTGGAGATGTCACGAAGTGGATGGCTTTGCCATGGCACTCTGATTTTTACGAGTGCACATTGCATTGGTGGCCCATTCAACGCCCTGATGCAGTGCTGACGGAATCTGATTTTGAAGCGAAGCTGATCAACCAGCGCCAAAGCTGGACGCGCGGAATATCAGAGGACTCATTGCAGGGCAATAATGAGATGGTGAACTACTGGTCAAGCTTGGGGTTTGTTTTGCCATCTTTGAGCGACAACGAAAAAACCATCTACGTTGAGAAAGAGCGTGGTTTCGTTGATTGACCAAAAAGATTTTGATGTTGTCGTCGTTGGTGCCGGTGTTGCTGGATCTGCAGCAGCTCTGGCACTTGCAAAAAATGGCTTGAATGTTGCGCTTATTGGTGCAGATTCTTCAAAATTTCCGGAAACTGCTGAAACTTTACCCGGGGTTGCCAACCCTTGGCTAAGTCATTTGGGAATTTGGTCTGACTTTCAATTGCTTGGGCCCCTCCCCTTGACCTCCTCAAAGCACCGATGGAGGGGGCAGGAGTTCATCAAATCCTCTGTATTTTCTCCGTATGGTCCGGATTGGATCATTCCGAAAAATGCCTTTGTACAGCTGCTGCGCAAGCATGCTCAGAGCTGCGGAGCCACCCTCTTGTCTGGCCAGTGCCAGGCAGTCCAGTTTCGCCATGCCAGCTTGGAATCTTCTGAATTTGCTGTGAATTTCAAAAATCAGGAGGGTCGCATCACTGCCCGTGCACTGATCGATGCCAGTGGACGTGGTGCAAGCACAGCTCGGCAATTGGGAGGAGTTCTGACACAAACCAGTCGTCAAATCGCAGCTGTTTGGCACATGAACGTGCCTGCTGGAAAGAAAACAGAAGCATGGATGCATGTTGCCGATAACGATGAAGGCTGGACGTATGCGGCAACATCGGTGTTGGGTGGTTACACCGTGAGTTTTTATGCAACGCCTTCAACATCGGAAAAAAACAGGGCCAATTTTATTTCTTGGGCAGGTGATCAAGAAAGAATCCGTGATGCACTGAAATCAATGGAAGCACATTTTGGAATCGATGATTTGATGCGCTTCGCAAGCCCCAAAGGCCCTGTTTACTGTTCTGCCTCTTCCAGCAGCGTATGGCCAGTTGCAAGCCATCACTGGGTCGCTGTTGGCGATGCTGCTTGTTCTCTCGATCCTCTTGCCAGCACTGGAACACTTCAAGCCTTGCGAAGTGCCTGTAAAGGTGCCTATGCGCTTAGTTTAGCTTTACAGGGAAATCCCGAAGGGTTGAGGACTTACGCAACCATGACAAAGCGTTTCACAGAAAACTACCAAAGAGAGAAAGAACGGATATATGAACAGGCTGAATGATTGTCCAGTCCAAGCTGGGCTGTTACCGGTTTCGATGACATCTTGTTAAGGTGGTAGATGAAACTGGGGGTGAAGTGCGACAACTCGACCATGGAGGACTACTTCAGCTCACTTAAGACAGAGCGCACGGCCAAGAAGGTATAGGTCACGCGAGCAGGCTCGAGCGGATGTATTCGATTACACGGAGTTACCTGAGTCCACCCAACCTAGAGCAATCCAAACGAACCATCCCAAGGCTCGTTTACAGTAATTTAAAACAATCTTTTTACTTCCAATTTTTTAATAAAAGAATAATAATTACATAAGGATATAACAAGGAATGTCCTCTGGGCCAGCAGTCCTGGTAATTGAAATTGAGGCTTTGTTTTTAAAGCCGTCAAATTTCACAACAAAAGAGAAATAATCATGAAAAATGAAGTTGAAATCACTGAGATCAAATCCCAAGGGCGTAGAAATATGCTCGAGGGCTTAGCTACTACGGCAGTGGCTGCGGTCACGGCTGGAGCTGGCGGGGCTGCAATAGCAGGGACTGCTGATAGCGCTAACTCCAAAAAAACAAGTTCAAACAAATTCCATTCTGTATGGAAAAAAGATGAAGTTGCCCTGATCCTCATTGATTATCAGCCGCAAATGTTTGCAGGTGTGCACTCAACACCAAATGCTGCACTAATTGAGTTGAATGCGCGTTATTTGATCCGATCTGCAAAGATTTTTAATATTCCCGTGGTTTACAGCACCGTTGCAGTCAAAGTGGGTACCAATGGGCCGATGGTGCAATCAATGCGCGATGAAATGCCGAACCTCCCAATTATTGATCGTACAACGATGGATGCTTGGGAAGATCCAGTATTTGCCGCTGCTGTTAAAGCGACTGGACGTAAACGCATGATTACTTGCGCTTTATGGACAGAAATTTGCCTAACCTACTCTGTAGTTTCAATGATGGGCGCTGGATATGAGGTCATGTTCCCAGTCGATGCGGTAGGTGGAACTTCCCAGCTTGCGCATGAGACAGCTATTCAGCGCCTCATTCAAGCAGGAGCAGTGCCTAACACCGCAACCGCCACAATTGCAGAGTGGTTTAGGGATTGGAATGACCCCAAGGCCAGAGAGCCTTTCCATGTTGTGACGGCCTGGTACAAGGGAGAGCTGGCAAAAATTAATGGTGGTAACAAATAATAAGGATGAGCCGCCCCCGCAAAAATTTAATCAACGCAAAACACTGGCTTGAGTTTTGCTGGGGCGCATGTACTCTAAGCCGCATCCTTCTCGCCCATTCCATAGGCCCATAGGCGAGAAGCGAGCTAAGCAAAAAAGCTTATTCGCCCTTAGCCCCACGGCCCATCAGCAAGGCCACGGCTTGCGCTGGGGTGATACCACCATCAAGCAACGCCACCACCGCCTGCGCAATCGGCATTTCCACGCCGAGGTGCTGCGCACGTTGCACAACCGTGCGAGCGCAATACACACCTTCGGCCACATGGCCGAGTGAATCGACCGCTTGTTGCAGCGTCATGCCGCTGGCCAAGGCCAAGCCCACTTTGCGGTTGCGGCTCAGGTCACCCGTAGAGGTCAGCACCAAGTCGCCCAAGCCCGACAAGCCCATGAAGGTTTCTGGCTTAGCGCCCAACGCCACGCCCAAGCGGGTAATTTCAGCCAAGCCGCGTGTAATCAGTGCAGCACGGGCGTTGAGGCCCAGTTGCAAACCATCGCACAAACCGGTGGCAATAGCTAATACGTTTTTCACTGCGCCGCCCACTTCCACGCCCACGATGTCATCGTTGGCGTACACGCGCAGGCTGTTGTTATGAAAGGCTTGCA
>JACCDU010244486.1_pt1 | contig 10173 bp, 12 predicted proteins | sample 7446081 | NCBI WGS metagenome assembly JACCDU01 (sample SAMN15323447, study PRJNA562643) | freshwater metagenome | isolation source: river surface water | place: USA:Blue River Watershed | collected 2017-08-17
CGACGGTGCCGCCCTGCACGGCGGACACGGTCTGCGCGTCGCCGCCCAGCACGCCGCCGGGGAACAGGTTGACCTTGATCTTGCCGCCCGACTTGGCCGCCACGATCTCGGCGAACTTCTCGGCGCCGGTCACCAGGGGATGGCCCTTGGGGTTCTGCTGGCCCAGCTTGATGGTGCGCTCCTTGATGTCCTGCGCGAAGGCGCCACCGGCAACGGCCAGGGCAGCAGCGGCGACGAGGGTCTTGATGAACGTGCGCTTCATGGTTTGTCTCACTTTCTCTCGGTTTTCACAGGGTGGGGAAATCAGTTGGCGAGCCAACGGGCGGGAACGGTGACGATCTGCGGGAATGCGACCATCAGGAACATGATGATGAACTGGGCGACCATGAACGGCATCACGCCGCGCGTCACTTCGTCCATCTTGATCTTGCCGACGCCGGCGACCGTGTTCAGCACGGTACCCACGGGCGGGGTGATCAGGCCGATGGCGTTGTTCATGATGAACAGCACGCCGAAGTACACCGGGTCGATGCCGGCGGCCTTGACCACGGGCATCAGCACCGGGGTCAGCAGCAGGATGGTGGGCGTCATGTCCAGCGCGGTGCCCACGACCATGGTCAGCACCATGATGGCCAGCATCAGCAGCTTGGGGTGGTCCAGCAGGGGCTGCAGCAGCGCCACGATCTGCGCGGGCAACTGCGCCACGGTGATCAGCCAGGCCGACACCATCGCGGCGGCCACCAGGAACATGATGACGGCGGTGGTCTTGGCGGCGGCCAGGAACACGCCATACAGCTGCGACAGCTTGAGCTCGCGGTAGATGACGGTGGACACGAACAGCGCGTACACGGCGGCGACCACGGCGGCCTCGGTGGGGGTGAACACGCCGAACTTCAGGCCGACGATCACGATCACCGGCAGCACCAGCGCCCAGGTCGATTCACGCAGCGCCTTGAGGATCTCGCCGCGGCTCCTGCGCGGGGGCGGCGAAACCACTTCCTTGCGCACCAGCCACCACCACGTGATCCATAGCGCGGCGCCCAGTAGCAGGCCCGGCACGATGCCCGCCAGGAACAGCTTGGAGATGGACACGCCCCCGGCGACGCCGAAGATCACGAAGCCGATGGACGGCGGGATCACCGGCGCGATGATGCTGGCCGAGGCGATCAGGCCGGCCGAGCGGGCCTTGTCATGGCCGGCGGCGGACATCATCGGCAGCAGCAGGGCCGCCAGTGCCGCAGCGTCGGCGACGGCGGAGCCCGAGAGTGCCGCCATGATGCACGCGGCCACGATGGTCACGTAGCCCAGGCCGCCCTTGATGTGGCCGACGAAGGCCATGGCCAGGTTCACGATGCGGCGCGACAGGCCGCCTTCGTTCATCAGCTCGCCAGCGAGCATGAAGAAGGGGACGGCCAGCAGCGGGAAGCTGTCGGCGCCGTTGACCACGTTCTGCGCCAGGATCTGCGCGTCGAACATGTCCAGGTGCCACATCAGCGCGGCGCCGCAGATCAGCAGGGAGAAGGCGATGGGAATGCCCAGCGCCATGGCGCCCAGCAAGGAGCCCAGGAAGATGGCGATGGTCATTTACGGGGCGTCCTTCTTGACTTGATGGGGGTGGGCGCCTTCCAGGCCGGTTTCCTCCGACTCCTGGATGGCCACCAGTTCGTCCTCGGCCAGCCGGCCGGTCAGCAGGCGCCAGAAGTCATGCAGCAGGAGGGCGGCGGCGGAAACGGAGAACACCACGCCGCTGGCGTAGAAGATCGCCACCGACACCTCCATCACGGCGCTGGTCGTCTCGGCGTTGATGCGCACCTGTTCCAGCGAGCCGCGAAACAGCAGCCAGCACACGCCCAGCATCAGCAGGTAGCCGGCGCCCAGGCAGGCCTTTTTGCCAGCCACGCCCAGCTTGCCGACCAGGAAGTCGGTGCCCAGGTGGCCGCGGTCGCGCAAGGCGACGATGGCCCCCATGAAGGTCATCCACACGAACAGCCAGCGGGACAGTTCGTCGGACAGGGAAATGCCGGAGTTGAAGGCGTAGCGCATGACCACGTTGCCGAACACCAGCGCGACCATGACAGCCAGGCAGGCCACCATCGCGACGCACAGCACGCGGCAGTAGCTGTCGATCAGTTTGTTGAGCATCGGGATGCTTTCTCCATGCGCACGGACGGCGCGGGTCGGGGTGCCGGTGACATCCGGCAGCAATCCCGTAATGTACGAACTGGTTAGTTTTCTGTGGCTAAGTGGAAACCCTTATTCGCAGCCTCGTCCGACGAACGGCGTCCGGTCCCGGGCACTGGCCGGGCTTACTTGCGCACGAAGCGCACGACCATCTCGACGATGCTGTCGCGGCGCGAGGTGACGGCGGCGTGGGAGTCCAGGTCCCGCTTGAAGATCAGGGAGAAGGTGTGGCGGTTGGCCACGTTGAACACGCTCAGGGCACTGATGGAGGCGTGCAGGTCCACCGGGTCGATGCCGCCGCGGAACACGCCGGCGCACTGCCCGCGCTCGAGCACCTGCCGCAGGCCCTGGATGGCGGGGACGTTGAGCTTCTGGATCACCTTGCTTTGCTGCAGGTACTCGCCGCGGTGCATGTTCTCGTTCATCACCAGGCGGATGAACTCGGGGTGGGCGAGCTGGTAGTCGACGGTGTGACCCACCAGCTTGCGCAGGGCGTCCTCGGGCGGCAGGTCTTCCAGGTGCAGTTCCGCCTCGATGCCGCGCATGCGGCTGTAGGCGTTTTCCAGGACGGCGAGGTACAGGCCTTCCTTGTTGCCGAAGTAGTAGTAGATCATGCGCTTGCTGGTGCGCATGGCTTCGGCGATCAGGTCGATGCGGGCCCCGGCCAGGCCCTTGTCGGCGAATTCCCGGGTGGCGACCTCGATGATGTCGGCCCGCGTGCGCTCCGGGTCGTTGGTGCGCGTGGTGGATTTCGAGGAATGTACCGGCCGGTTCATTCCCCGGAGTTTAGAAGAAGATCCGTGTTTCCCTCACATCCGCGCCAGGGCCGCGACCGCCAGGGCGTAGCCCGGCACGCCGAAGCCGGCCATGACGGCCTTGGCGGCGGGGGAGATGTAGCTGTGGTGGCGGAAGGCCTCGCGGGCGTGCACGTTGCTGATATGCAGCTCGATCACCAGGGTGCCCGCGCCCTTGATGGCGTCGTGCAGCGCGATGCTGGTGTGGGTGTAGGCGCCGGCGTTGAGGATGACACCCGCGGCCTTGCCCTGGGCCTGCTCGCGGCCGGCCTCGTGGATCCAGGTGACGAGCTCGCCCTCGTGGTTGGTCTGGCGGAAGTCCAGCGCGAAGCCGAATTCCTTGCAGGCCTGCTGGCACAGGGCCTCGACATCGGCGAGGGTTTGCGAGCCGTAGACCGCCGGCTCGCGCGTGCCGAGCAGGTTCAGGTTGGGGCCGTTGAAGACGTAGACGGTTTTCATGGGGCGCAAGGGTAGCAGAGCCGCCCCCGGGGGGCCACCCGCCCCCCGGGGGCCGCCGCCTCAGCCCGCGTCCCGCGCGCAGCGAAAGCCGATGTAGACCACGGCGGTGTCCCGCGGCTTGGACTGCAGGTGCTGGCGGTGCATCTGCGCCGGCCCGTACCACCAGGAGCCGCCGCGGGTGGGGCGCTCGGCGCCGGGGGCGCCGTCGTCGGTCCACTCCCACACGTTGGCGGCCATCTCGTGCAGGCCGTTGACGCCGGCCCGCGTGCTGCCCGCCAGCGCATGCCCGCGCCCGATCGAGGTGACGGCGCGCGGCTGCGCCAGCACCGTGGGCGGGTCGCCGCAGCCCTGGGCGCAGTTGGCCCCCTGGGGCGCGTCGCCGGTGGGGTAGGGGTAGGTTCGCCCGGCGGCGAACCCGGTGGGTGGCTGCGCCCGGCGCTCGGTGTAGGCGGCCTCCATCCACTCGGCGTCGGTCGGCAGGCGCTTGCCTGCCCAGCGGCAGAAGGCCTGGGCCTCGTCGAAAGTCAGGTGGACGGCCGGCTCCCCGTCGGCGCCGGGCCGCCCGTAGGGCGCCTGCCAGGTCCAGCCGCGCCGCTGCACCCAGCCGCCCTCGAAGGTGGACCCGCCGCCGGCGCGCTCGGCCTGGCTGGTGAAGCCGGTGGCCTGCGCGAAGCGGCGGAACTGGCCGATGGTGACCTCGGTGCGGTCGATCTCGAAGCGGCCGACGCGCTGCAACGGGGGCTCCTGGGCGTGGGCCGGCGGCAACGCGCCGGCCAGGAGGGCGGCAAGGATGGCAAGGACGGGTCGCATGGGCCGCAATCTAGCGGCGCGCGCAAGACCTCACGGCTCCTGCGCCATCAGGTAGGCCAGCTCGTCGTCGCTGAAACCCGCGCGCCGGCGCGCCGCCTCGTTGAAGGGCGGGTACAGGCGGGGCGCGGCGTACCGGTCCACCAGCACCCCATAGTGCGCCACCGGGTCCAGCCCGTCGCGCCGGCACAGCCACCGGTACCAGTGGTTGCCGATGGCCACGTGGCCGATCTCGTCGCGCAGGATGATGTCCAGCACCTCCACCGCCCGCAGCGCCAGGGGCGTGCCCACGGCGCGCAGCTTGTCCTGGATCTGGGGCGTGGCGTCCAGGCCGCGCGCCTCCAGCGTGCGCGGTACCAGGGCCATGCGGGCCACGATGTCGTCCTGCGTGCGGGTGCACATGGCCCACAGGTTGTCGTGCGCCGGGAAGTCGCCGTAGGCATGGCCCAGGTCCGTGAGCAGCTCGCGCAGCAGGCCGAAGTGGTAGGCCTCCTCTGCAGCCACGCGCAGCCAGTCCTCGTGGAAGGCCCGGGGCATGCCGGCGAAGCGCCAGGCCGCGTCCAGCGCCAGGTTGATGGCATTGAACTCGATGTGGGCGATGGCGTGCAGCAGCGCCGCCAGACCCTCGGGCTTGAAGGGGGAGCGGCGCGGCACGCGCGCGGGGTGCACCAGCTCGGGCCGGGCGGGCCGCCCCGGCAGGGGGGCGTGGGGCACCGGCACCGCGTCCGCGACGGGCAGGCCGGCCTGGCGCGCGAACAGGTCGCGCGCCAGGGCCGCCTTGGCGGCCGGGTCGGGTTCGAGCAGGGCGGCCAGGGCCAGCGCACGCAGCTCCAGGTGATCGCGCAGCTCCGGGGAATCGGTCATCCCCCCGATCATGCCTCGGGATCGGCGCAGGTCACGCCGCCATGAGCTCCTCGGCCCACACCAGCGCGTCCAGGTGGGCCATGTTGATCTGGTGGCTGGACAGCCCCAGTACCCCGGCGGCGCGGGCGAAGGCCTCGTCGTCGGCGCACTCGCAGGCCTCGGTCAGGTCCAGGAAGGGCGCCAGTGCGCCGGCGCGCTCCAGCAGCACCTCCAGCACCGGCTCGGGCAGGGGCAGGCCGTCCAGCGCACGCGGCAGGGCCACGCCGGTCATGGTGTCCAGCAGCGAGAACACGCCCGCCACGAAGGCATGGTCGCATGCATCGCGCGAGAGCAGGTTCTCCGCCAGCAGCTCCATCAGCCGCCCGCGCACCACGGCGGTCCGCGCCACGGCGGGCGAGGCGCCGTCCCGCGCGGTGGCCACCAGCAGGCAGGCCCAGCGTAGGAGCCGGTCGGTGCCCAGGATCATCGCCGCGTGCGCGAAGGAGGTGATCTCGCACGACAGTCCGAAGCCCGGGCTGTTGATGAACTTGAGCAGGTTGAACGACAGCGCCGGGTCGCGCTTGAGGACGGCCTCGATGAAGGGCAGGTCGGCCCCCTTGCGCACCAGCCCGATCAGCTCCAGCACCACGGCCTGGCTGGGCCGCACCACCTGGCTGCGCACCCAGACGGGCTGGGTGAACCAGGGGCCCTGGAACCATTGCAGGCCGGCGTCGGCGGCGCTGGCCTGCTGCTGTGCGGACTCGATCCCGCAGGCGATCAGCCGCAGGTCGCCCTGGCGCTGTGCCGCCTTCACGAGGGCGGGCAGGGCGGCGGCCGGCAGGCGCGACAGGTCGATCATCAGGTAGTCGGCCTGCGCCAGCCAGGTTTGCCAGGCCGAGGCCAGCGCCTCGTGCCGCAGCGCCACCCGGAAGCCCTGCTGGCGCAGGCCGGCCAGGAGGATGGCGCCCGCCGTGATGCGCGAGGCGTCGGCCTGCGCGGGCAGGTCGACCTCGATCACCAGGCGTTGCGGGTCCACCAGGTCCAGGTGGCCTCCCTCCAGCGTCTCCAGCCGGCAGCGCACGATCAGCAGCCGCTGGTCGCCGCAGGCCTGGGGCGGCAGCGCCATGGCATTGAACAGGAGGTCGGCATCCCGCGACGGGGCGATGTCCTCGTCGCCGTGGGCCGCCACGCCGTTGTCCACCAGCTCGTAGCCCACGATGGCGCGGCGGGCGTCCAGGATGGGGAGGCGGGCGAAGGCAGCCTGGCTGCGGAGGGTCTCGGGGCGATCCATGGGGAAATGGCGGTTGTGGCGGTGCTCGGGGGACAATGAGGGGTATCCAAGTGTGTCGGGACGGTTCCCCGGGCGATGGCTCGAATACCCTCCCTAAAATCCCTCTTTTTCCTGGACGAAAGCAGTCAAGATGGCCATTTACGAACTCGACGGCAAGTCGCCCCGCCTGGGCGCCGGCGCCTGGGTCGCCGACAGCGCGCACGTGATCGGCGCGGTGGAACTGGGCGAGAACGCGAGCGTCTGGTTCGGCGCGGTGATCCGCGGCGACAACGAGACCATCCGCATCGGCGCGGGCACCAACGTGCAGGACCTGTCGGTGCTGCACTCGGACTCGGGCAAGCCGCTGACCATCGGCGACAACGTCACCCTGGGCCACCAGGTCACCGTGCACGGCTGCACCATCGGCGACAACACCCTCATCGGCATCGGCGCCGTGGTGCTCAATGGCGCGAAGATCGGCCGCAACTGCATCGTCGGCGCCGGCAGCGTGGTCACCGAGAACAAGGAGTTCCCCGACAACTCCCTGATCATCGGCAGCCCCGCCAAGGTGCTGCGCACGCTGGACAGCGAGGCCGAGCGGGTGATCGCGAAAAGCGCCGCGAACTACGTGGGCAACGGCCAGCGCTACGCGCGCGGCCTGAAGAAGATCGGTTGAGGGCAGTCCTTTGAGCGAACTCCACAAATTCCTGTTCGACGGCCTGCCGGTGCGCGGCATCATCGTGCGCCTGACGGACGCCTGGCAGGAGATCCTGCAACGCCGCGAGGGCAACCACGCCACCGGACCCTGGCCGCGCCCCGTCGCCGAGCTGATGGGGCAGATGGCCGCCGCCGGCGCGCTGATGCAGTCCAACATCAAGTTCAACGGCTCGCTGGTGTTGCAGGTGTTCGGCGACGGCCCCGTGAAGGTGGCCGTGGCCGAAGTCCAGCCCGACCTGTCCCTGCGCGCCACCGCCAAGGTGGTGGGCGACGTGCCCATGGACGCCCGCCTGTCCGACCTGGTCAACGTGGGCAACCAGGGCCGTTGCGCCATCACCCTGGACCCCAAGGACAAGTTCCCCGGCCAGCAGCCCTACCAGGGCGTGGTGCCGCTGCACGGCGACAAGCGCGAGAAGATCGAGCGCCTGTCCGAGGTGCTGGAGCACTACATGCTGCAGTCCGAGCAGCTGGACACCAAGCTGGTGCTGGCCGCCGACGAGAAGGTCGCCGCCGGCCTGCTGATCCAGCGCCTGCCCATCGAGGGCGAGGGCAACCTGGCGGGCTCCCTGGTGTCCCGGGCGAACGAGGACGCCATCGGCCAGCACGAGGACTTCAACCGCATCGCCACCCTGGCCGGCAGCCTCACCGCGCAGGAGCTGCTGGAACTGGACGTGGACACCATCCTGCGCCGGCTGTTCTGGGAGGAGCAGGTGCTGCGCTTCCCGGCGCAGCGCCCGCAGTTCGGCTGCACCTGCAGCCGCGAGCGCGTGGCCGGCATGATCCGCGGCCTCGGCCGCGAGGAGGTGGAGTCCATCCTCGCCGAGCAGGGGCAGGTGGAGGTGGGCTGCGACTTCTGCGGCGCGCAGTACCGCTTCGACCCGGTGGACGCGGCGCAGCTGTTCACCTCGCCGGGCGACCAGCCGCCGGTTACCTCGGCCGTCCAGTAAGGCCCGCCAGGCCCGTGAACAGGCGGTGTTCGCAGGGGGCATCGCCGCATTTCTCGCAGTCGGCCTTCAGCCGGGACCAGCGGCCGATCTCCTCGTCGCTGGCCTGCAGGGCCCAGGCCCAGGGCGCCACGGCAGCCACGGCTTCCAGCGCGTTCAGCGTGCGCTGCTCGCCCTGTCCGTACACCACGCGCCAGCCCACGCCGGCCTTGTCCAGTCCCTCGCGCACCAGGGCGTCGACCGGCTCGCGCACGTGCGGGCCGTCGCGCTGCAGGCCGTCGGCCACCCAGGGCAGGTCCAGGCCCGTCAGCAGGTTCAGCCCGTAGGTGCGCTGGCGCACCAGCGCGAACCGATACAGCTCGCCGTCGTCGAACAGCATGGCGCTGTAGATGGCCGTCATCAGCGCGGTGGTGTCGGCGATGACGATGTCGGCACGCGCGGCGGCCTGGTCGACCCGCTGCTCCTGCGCCTGCGCGATCGGCAGCTGCTCCTCGGGCCGGGGCGTGCGGCCCTCGCGCGCGCACCATTCGCGCAGGACCTCGCCCACCACCTCGACCCGGTGGCCGCGCGCGCGCAGGCGCTGCGCCATCGCGTGGGACAGGGTGGTCTTGCCCGTGCTTTCCGCGCCGAGCAGGGCGATGCGCAGGGGCGGGGCGTCTCCCGCAGGGATTGCAGGGTCGGGGTTCGGGGCCATGGCCTCAGTCGGCGGGCCGCGCCTGCAGCTGCCGCCGCCAGGCGCGCCAGCCGGCCACGCTCAGCGCGATGAAGACGGCGTACAGGCCCACGGTGAGCCACAGGCCCTTGTAGGCGAACAGGCCCACGGCCACGACGTTGACCGCGATCCAGGCCAGCCAGTTCTCCACGTGCTTGCGGGCCAGCAGGAACTGGCCGACCACGCTCACGGCGGTGGGGAAGGCGTCCCACCAGGGCACGTCGGTATCGGTGAAGGTGCGCAGGAACAGGCCGGTGGCGGGCCACAACACGGCGCAGGCCAGCAGGGCGCGTCGCAGGCCCTGCCGCGACAGCCGCGCCACCCGCAGGGGACGGCCCGATTCGCCGGTGCCACGCAACCACTGCCGCCAGCCCCAGCCGGCCACCACGATGAACATGACCTGCAGCGCCGCGTCCCCATACAGGCGGCTGCGCCAGAACAGCGCCAGGTACAGCAAGGAAGAGAACATGGCCAGCGGCCAGCCCCAGTGGATCTCGCGGATGTTGCAGCCGACCATCGCCAGGGCGGCGATGACGGCCACGATCTCCAGCCAGGTGGTGGGAGACCCCCACAGCGTGAAGGCCGGCGCGAACAGCAGCGCCAGGAGCTCGCTGGTGCCGGGCATCACCGCCCCGGGACCGCCGGGGAGGGGGCTGCCTGGGCCGTTGCCTGGGCCGAGGCCGCCGGCGCGGCGACCTGCACGTAGATCTCGTTGGGCTTGACCATGCCCAGCTCGATGCGGGCCTTCTCCTCGACCATCTCCAGGCCTTCCTTCAGGTCCCGGATCTCGGAGGCCATGCGCTCGTTGGCCTGCTGGCCGGCGAGGTTGGCTTCCTTCTGCGCTTCGAGCTTGCGCTGCATGTCCGACACGTTGCCCACGCTGCCCCGACCGAACCACAGCTGCCCGTGCACCACGAGGAGCAGGGCGATGAGGAGGGCGGGGACCAGGCGGGTGGACATGCGGTGGCGGGCCGGTTCAGGCGGTCAGGCGAGCCGGGACTCAGGCCTTGCGCAGGTTGTAGAAGGCCGCCATGCCGGGGTAGGTGGCGATGTCGCCCAGGTCTTCCTCGATGCGCAGCAGCTGGTTGTACTTGGCCATGCGGTCCGAGCGCGAGAGCGAGCCCGTCTTGATCTGGCCGGCGTTCAGGCCCACGGCGATGTCGGAGATGGTGCTGTCCTCGGTCTCGCCCGAGCGGTGCGAGATCACGGCGGTGTAGCCGGCGCGCTTGGCCATCTCGATGGCGGCGAAGGTCTCGGTCAGGGTGCCGATCTGGTTGATCTTGATCAGGATCGAGTTGCCGATGCCCTTGTCGATGCCCTCCTTGAGGATCTTGGTGTTGGTGACGAACAGGTCGTCGCCCACCAGCTGGACCTTCTGGCCCAGGCGCTCGGTCAGGTGCTTCCAGCCGTCCCAGTCGCCTTCGGCCATGCCGTCCTCGATGGAGA
>JACCDU010268186.1_pt1 | contig 10172 bp, 10 predicted proteins | sample 7446081 | NCBI WGS metagenome assembly JACCDU01 (sample SAMN15323447, study PRJNA562643) | freshwater metagenome | isolation source: river surface water | place: USA:Blue River Watershed | collected 2017-08-17
GTCGCGAACAGGTTTTTTCGGTGGATCTGTCAGCGATAAGGTAGTACCCATCAGCAACAGGGCACCACACAAAAAGAGACATTTCCAGATCAAACGCATTTCGACAAAAATAACAACGACACAAACCATGTGCCACCCGTCTATTTACAAGTTACTCACCCCAAATACGAGTGTCCTTTTGAGTAAAATCAAGGTACTTGAATGATTTTATGCGTTTGAATACAAATCCGCCAGCGGGGATTTTCCTTCACAAAATCAATCATTTTAGGCATCATTTTATCGCGCTTATCCCATTCCGCTTGCAACAACAATGCACAATCATCATTCACTGTTTTCGCCCACTGTTCAGCCCACTGAAAATCAGATTCATTAAAAACAATGACTTTCAATTCATGCGCCCGCTGCATTTCTGCCTCTACCGGTTGCTTGAATTTTTTGGGAGAGATACAAATCCAGTCATATTCTCCGCGCAAGGGATACGCTGCCGAAGTTTCTACATGTACCCGATAGCCCTGACTTTTGAGCAAATCCACCAAGGGATTGCAATCATACATCGCCGGCTCTCCCCCGGTAATAACAACCAATTGCGCCGGTGTTTGAGCAATCCAGCCACAAATCTCTTCAACGGAGCATTCAGGATATCCTTCGGTTGGCCAGCTCTCTTTTACATCACACCAAACACAACCCACATCACATCCAGCCAAACGAACAAAATAAGCGGGCTTACCTGCATGAACACCTTCTCCCTGGATGGTGTAAAAATGTTCCATCACAGGATATTTCATCATGCAAATTTTGCTTTGTATACTTCCAATGTATTCATCATCAAGCCGGTAATGGTCATCGGACCAACCCCTTTGGGCACAGGCGTAATGGCACTCACTTTTGGCAAAACTGCTTCATAATCCACATCCCCACACAATCTCCATCCACTCTTTCTACTCTCATCGTCAACGCGCGTAGTTCCCACGTCAATCACAACAGCGCCGTCTTTCACCATGTCTGCAGTGACAAACCCTGGCTTGCCCAAGGCAACCACCAATATATCAGCTTCACGGGTAAATGCAGCCAAATTTTGGGTGCGACTGTGGCACAACGTAACGGTTGCATTGCCATAAGGCGCCGCGGCCGACAACAACATACTCATGGGCCTTCCAACAATATTACTTCTACCAACAACCACAACATGCTTGCCGTTGGCTTCGATGCCGTAATGCTTCATAAGCAATGTGATACCATAAGGCGTTGCTGGCTTCACACCCGCTTCATCCCCCTTGGCCAACTTACCCATGTTGATATCGTGAAATCCATCTACATCCTTACCCGGCAAAATCGCCTGGGTTACTTTTTCTTCTGAAATATGCTTGGGCAAAGGCAATTGTACAATCAACCCGTCAATAGACTCATCTTGGTTGATCTTTTCGATTTCTTCCAACAAGGCCTCTTCGGTAATGCTCGCCGGAAACCTGCGCACATCCCCCGCATAACCCACCTCATCGCAAGCGGTTTTCTTTGCGCCAACGTAGGTCTGACTTGCGCCATCTTCCCCTACCAAAATCGCCACCAAACCCGGTGCACGATGTCCTTTGGCCACATAAGCCTTTACTTCTTCCGCAATTTGCAATCGAATGGATGCGGCAGCCAAGCTACCATCTAATACTAATGCCATAGATTACAAAAATACTAGGTATCTCCGTAACTAACCCAACCTGTGGCAGAATTTGCCAACATCAAAAAAGGTTTTACAAAAATTGCACAATCAAAGCACCGTCTCCGCCTTCTGCTTCTGTTTCATGGTGATAGCTTCGCACAAAATTCACCGACTTCAACAAAGTCTTTAACCCTTTGCGCAAAATTCCATCGCCCCTGCCATGCACAATTTTAACCTGCGCATGTCCCAAAGAATACCCTTCCTCCAACCAAACCAATACCTTTTGCGTGGCTTCCTCCATGCGCTGTCCACGCACATCCAAACTCGTTTTGTAATTCGACTGTCGCTCAACCCACTGATACCCGCCGGTTGCGCCCGTCTTCTGGGATTTTCCACCCACCTTATTTTTGCTCAAGAGCAGTTCAGAAATGGGCACCCACATTTTCACCACGCCAAACGCCACCCATGCTTTGTCTTTTTTCACATCCAACACCTCGCCTTGGGCTTCGGTAGCCAAACTCTTCACCAACACCCCCGGAACCAACTGCTTCACCGAAGTAATGGGCATTGTATCCGCCAAATAAGACTTTTCAGGCACGGCACTGGCCTCAATATTTTCCGACTTTCCGGCCGAATTCAATTTCCCGTGCTTTATTTTCTTCCCATCAAAGTCTATCGCACCCCGCAACCCTTCAGTTTTTCCTCCACCTACAATCGCGCCGGTTTCAACGGCCGTTTTATAAGCCCCTAGCTTTTGTCGCGCCTTCTGCGTTGCTTCCTTTTCTGCGCCGTGTTCTCGAATGGCGCGAATCGTATTCTCAATTTGCTGATTGGTATCTGCCAACAATTTCTTGGCCTCCTCGCGCGCAGCGCTGAGGTATTCTTGTCGCTTCGATTGCAGCTTATCTTTTAACTGCTGATACGAGGCCGTTAATTCTTCTAAGTGACGCAACTTTTCTTCGTAGGTAGTCACCTGCTGCAACAATTGCTGGTTTTGTCGCTCCAAGGTCAACATCAAATCTTCCGTCTTCCCCATCTGCTTTCCCGCCAACGTCTTGATTCGCTCAATCCACTGGGTATCGAACCCCGTCTTTCGCATCAATTCCAAGGCGAACGACGACCCTGGCTTGCCCACCACCAAATGATACAATGGCTTCAACGCGTGCGCATCATAGGCCATCGACGCTTGTACCACCTCTGCATAACCCATTCCCCATTCCCGCAATTGAGAAAAGTGCGTAGTCGCAATCACAAAAGAACCTTTGGCAAGCAACTGCTCCAAAACCGCTTGCGCAATTGGGGCACCAAATCGCGGATCCGTGCCAGCACCAATTTCATCCATCCCAATCAAGGATCGATCCGAAGCGTGCTCCAACAGATTTTTCAAATGCTGCAAATGGGCGCTAAACGTACTCAGTCCTTGATGAATATCCTGTCCATCGCCACAATCTATCCCCAAATAATCAAAAATACCGAACCTACTCTCGGGATCCGCAGTTACAAAAAGGCCACATTGAACCATATATTGTAACAGCAATACCGTTTTTAATACCACCGATTTTCCACCCGCGTTCGGACCGCTCACCACCATAACCCGTTGCTCATTCAGCTCCAACGACAATGGGATGGCTTCCTTTTTCTGGGCGATTAATTCGCGACGTAGCACCGGGTGAAACGCCCTTCGCAACGAGACTTGGGGCAACTCACTAACTTTCGGACGTTGAGCGCCTTCCCGAACACCCCAGTCCCATTTCGCCATGGCAAAATCCATCCGCACTAGTCGCTCCATCCAATGGGCCAAATCCGCTTGAAACGGCGCCAATTCGGCGGTCACCGATCGCAAAATTCGCTCCCGCTCTCTCCGTCGCTCCGCAAACAACTCCTTGAGTCGGTTATTCATCTCCAACATTTGGGTGGGCTCTACATAGAGTACCTTTCCCGTGGCGGAAATATCCTTGACAAAACCTTGTACCCTGCGCTTGAACTCGGCCAACACCGGGATGACCAATCGCTCTTCACGCACCGTAACATCTGTTTCCGCTGTAAATCCTTGGCTTTTCCAATCGCGAAATATCCCGCGCATCACGTTTCGGGCCTCGCCTTCTAAGCGATTAATTTCCTGCGAAATCTTCGCGTATTGGGGAGTTGCACGAACCGATATCTGATTGAACTCATCGAGCACTTTGCCGATGATTGATACCACCTTCTTCGTTTGTTCGTCGTTGGGTAATTCAGCAGCCAACAACGACCACATATCGGCCCGCTGCTGCACTGCCACCGCCAACTTCTGATAAGTTTGGGTAGATGCCAAAATCGCCGCTAGCGCCTCCTCCTCCAGATAAAAATTTTCTATTCCCAGGTGCGACAAATACCCTGAGATATCCTCCCCTTGAAATTGCAACACACTGGGCAACAACTCGTTCAGTTGATGAATCTGATCCAACAAATCCAACTGCAACATCACCATCGCATGGTTGGTCTGCATTTCCCAATCCATCACCAACTGCTGGGTAGAAGCGTATTTACAACGCTGTGCGATGGACGCGCGAATCCCATCAAAACCTACTACGCGTTCAAAATCGGATGGGTATTTCACTTGCGTTCCTTCCTTGCATTCAACTCTGCCATCTGCATTTGGGTAATGACTTTCTCCATCAACGCAGCAAATGCCTCAGGATCTGCTTTCAATCGCAGCAGTTCCAACTTCAAATCCGCATAGGCAACTTTGTGTTTTTTACATACAAAATCGTAATGCTGCTGCCAAAGCGTATCGGGTAAATTGGCGTAATTATATTTGACTTGATTGCCCGATTCCAAAATCATGACATCGCACATCAAATCAATCATGACCGATTCCTTTACATGGGGTTTTGGTCCGCACGAAACCCAAGCAGCAACGAGCAGCATCCCCAAGATAAAAAAGCGGTATGGCGATTGATTTTTCACAGAATCACAAAATTACAACAATCGCAGCGGTAATTTTGCAGGCATAAGCCGAGAATCGCCATGTCGTCACAAACCCCTATCGCCCAGAACATCCAACAAATAAAAAGTCAGCTCCCCGCTACGTGCAAACTCATCGTGGTGAGCAAATACCGAGAGGTTGCTGAAATTCAAACGGCGTATGCGAGCGGACAGCGAATGTTCGCTGAAAATCGCGTACAGGCCTTGTTGGAGCGGAAGGAGGCGTTGCCTACCGACATCGAATGGCACCTGATTGGACATTTACAGACCAACAAAGTCAAATACATCGCACCATTCATTGCCATGATTCATTCGGTTGACAGTTTCAAGCTGTTACAAGAAATCAACAAAGAAGCCGCAAAAAACAACAGAATCATTCCTTGTCTATTGCAATTGCACATCGCCCAAGAAGAGACCAAATTTGGCTTGGGGGTGGATGTGCTGGATGCTTTTTTCACCGAATTTGGATCAGTGGACCTCCCCAATATTGCCCTTCACGGACTGATGACGATGGCCAGCAACACAGAGGATAAAGAAGTCATTCACACAGAATTCGCCCTGGCGCAATCGCTATTTCAAGATATCAAGGCAAAACACTTCGCAGATGACGCGCGGTTCTGTGAATTATCGATAGGCATGAGTTCTGACTACGACATTGCCATCGCTCATGGATCTACCCTAATACGGGTGGGAAGTGCGGTATTCGCTTAGTAATTGTTGAGCATCATGGGCATGATGAGCATGGTAATATCCTCATCGCGCTCATTTTCATTGGGAATCACCAAACCTGCACGGTTGGGGGCTGACAAACGCAATTGCACTTGATCGCCATCGAGGGTACTCAACATTTCCTTCAAGAATTTGGCATTGAATCCAATTTCCATGTCGTTTCCTTCAAATTCGCAAGGGATACGCTCCTGTGCTTCGTTGGCCATTTCGATATCTTCCGCGCTGATTGTCAACTCGTTACCCGTCACTTTGAAACGCACTTGGTAAGTAGTTTTGCTGGCAAAGATGCTGATACGATTGATTGAACTCAACAACGCCATACGAGAAATGGTAATCACATTGGGATTTTCCTGTGGAATAACCGCAGCGTAATCGGGATATTTTTCATCGAGCAAACGACAAATCAAACGGGTTTCGCCAAAAGTGAAATACACATTAGAGCGATTGTAATCTACAATCACGGGTGTTTCATCATTGGGCAACGCCGTCTTCAACAAATTCAACGGTTTCTTGGGGATCAAAATGCTATCCTCAACGCCGGTATTGACGTCTTTGCGGGTCAATCGCACCAATTTATTTGCATCTGTAGCCACGAAATTCACCGAATTGCCCTTCATCTCAACGTACAATCCCGTAAGGTTCAAGCGCAACTCATCAGATCCAGCAGCAAACAAGGTTTTAGAAATCGAACGCAACAACACATTGGCAGCAATGGTAAAGCTTCCATCGGCATTGGATTCTGGCATCGCAGGGAAATCCACACCATCTTGGCCGGCCATTTTGTAACGACCGTTGCTATTCACCACTTCAATTCCGAACGACTGGGGATCTACGTTAAAGGTCACCGGCTGATCGGGCAATGAACGAAGAATATCGATCACCATTTTACTTGGCACCGCTACCTTCATACTTTCCTTGCACTCCACCTGCATACTGGTGGTCATGCTGGTTTCTAGGTCGGTGCTGTAAATCCGCAGCTGGTTGTTGCTGATGTCGAACAGAAAATTCTCCAAAATGGGAATAATGGGCTTCGACATAATGGCACCGTTAACGGTTAACAAGTGCTGCAGGAGGTCGCTGGATGGCGCTATGAAATTCATAATTTAATCGGCGTTTTTAGGGTTTTCCTTGTTTACAAACTTATTGCATCTTCTGTTACAGAAATTCACATTGTTCATTCTTTTATGAACACTATTCTTCTTTGTCCTCTGGTTTCTCTTCCTCCACAATCACAAACACGTCTTCATTGTCTTTTTTCATCAGGTATTTCTCCCGAGCGAAGCGCTGAAGATTGCGATCATTCCCAAACAAATACTGTTTTTGTTGCTCTAACTGGGCGATGGCTTTTTTATGCTCTTCGATATTATCTTCCAAGGCCTCAATTTCCCGGGCGATTTTATAGCGATAGAACAAATTATTCATATCGAAAAATGCCATCCAGATGGCAAACAAGCCAAACAGGATGTAGTATCGAAATCGGAACAGCGGATGCAACATAACACAACAAATTTGACCAATTTTTCCATTTCTACAATACCCAATTTCTACCCTGCCCGATTATTTGTACTATTTTCGAAGTCTGCATGAAAAAACCCAATGTATTTACAGCGTTTGCCGCCTTCTTGCTTGGGGCGATTTGCCTTGGGGGATGCGGCCAATCAAGCAATCCCCGCAACGATGCCTCCATCGTGTGGATAAAGAACCACTACGCCACACTCTTTCGGGTAGGCCATTCGCCAACAGATAGTTTCTTGGAGGTGTATTCCGATGCCAAATCGCACAAAACCATCGGTCGGTTCTTCTGGGGAAAATCTAAAGCCATTGAGGGCTATGAAAAACTCACATCCAGAGAGAGAATTGTGAGCTTATCGGCCATACATACTGGCATGTTGGCAGAGCTAGATGCCCACGGCGCCTTGGTTGGCGTAGAATCCACAAAATATATCGCCCACCCGGCCCTGCTGAACAATCCCTTCCTAAAAACCCTATATGAAGTAGCGCCCGACGGTCCAATCGTCCCTGAAAAACTCGCCCTATCCCAACCCAAACTTGTCTTTGGCAGCATCAGCAGCATCGAAGACAAGCAAGCGATTGAGCGATTAGGCAAGCAGAAATTTTCGGTGATTTGGTGCAACAACCACCTCGAGAACCACCCTTTGGGCAGAACTGAATGGATCATCGCTTTTGGCTGGGTCATGGGGAAGGCGAGCACAGCCCAAACCCTATTTGATTCGGTACAGATCAACTACGAACAAATCGCAGCACAGGCGAAAAAGGCAGCCATTTCGCCACCGAAAGTTATTGCCAACTGCGCTTACAATGGCGTGTGGTTTATCCCTCAAAACGCCTCCTATGTAGCACAACTCATCCGCGATGCGGGCGGCGAACCCATCACGGTAGAAATGGGCGCTGGCAGCAACGTTATCAACCTAGAAAAAGCCATTACGTTGTTTCGCGATGCTGATATTTGGATCAACACCGACCTCTGTAACACCTTGCGGTGTTTGGAGCAGAGCGATCCGAGGATTGTGAACATCAAAGCGTTTAAGAACCGACGCGCATACCATTTCAACAAACAATTACAACCCAACGGGAGCAATCCCTATTGGGACATGGGCTGTATTTACCCGAACAAGGTGCTGAGCGACTTATTTCACATTGTGGGCAATACACATCGGGTTGAAAGCGCGCATTACTACGATATTTGCAAATAAGGTTTCTGCTATGAAGGATCGCACCCAAACTTCTCCCTCAGCTTCCGCGGTGAATCGCCGCGGCCTGCGGCCGCGGCTAACCCTACTGCTCGGAATACTCCTGCTGATTGCCATCTGGCTCGACCTGGAACCCCTCGCACAACGATGGCAACAAACCGGCGGTGAAACCATCTTTTGGGACCTGCACTTCCCCCGTGTTATGGCCGCCACCCTCGGTGGCATCGCCCTTTCGTGGAGCGGCCTGATGATGCAAACCCTCTTCCGAAACCCCCTCGCCGGCCCCTTCCTCATCGGCATCACACCCGGCGCCACCTTCGGTGTCGCCTTAATCACGTACCTAGGAGCAACTATCGGACTTGAAGACACCGGCACACAATTCGCCCTGCAGCCCCTCGCTGCGCTCGGGGGCGCCCTGCTCGTGCTCTCCATCCAACTTGCCCTGCACAAAAAACTCACCCAACTGCATGCACTGCTGCTGGTAGGACTTGTCCTGGGTTATTTCTTCGGTGCCGCAGTGGATATCATCACCCAAACAGCACAAGCACAACAAGTCAAACAATTCGTCATGTGGGGCATGGGCGGATTCGATCGCGTAATCCCCTCCCAACTCTACATCATCAGCATTTCAACCCTCATCGGTGGAGCCATCCTCAGCTATCACCGACATGCCTTTAACACCTACCTACTGGGTGATATCCACGTAGAAAGCGCCGGAAAATCCATCAAAAACCTACGCCTGTGGCTCATCATCGGTAGCGCCAGCATGGCCGCCATCATCACCGCCTACTGCGGACCCGTATCGTTTGTCGGACTGATCGCCCCGCACATTTCTAGAAAAATCCAAGGGACGGAATCCCACGGACCCAATATCCTCACAACAGCATTCGCCGGTGCCCTGCTCACACTCACGGCCGACGCCCTTGCCAATCAATTGCTGTCGAACAACATCCTGCCCATCAACGCCATCCTCTCCCTCATCGGCGCACCCGTGGTCATCTTGATGCTTACCGGCAAAAACGCCCGCTAAAGCATCACTCCAAGCGCTCTTGCTTGATGATGTGATCTATTTGATAATCCAACACGGGATCGTATTCCTGCTTCAAATTGTGTCCGTAAAAACTACCAAACGCCTGCCAAAATAAGGCCTCGGTGGTCCCCCGATAGTTCTTCATAATCTCCCAACTCGTCTTGCCCGTTTCTCGGTGCAACAACTTCATCAACACCTGTCCCTCGCCGATGGTCATGTTCTTCAACTGCTCCATATACATCTGCTTGATGCTCGCCTCACACTGCTTGATATACTTTTTCCGCTCTCTGCGGTTCTCAATCGTATTCAATTTATCCTCCATCGCCCGCATCTTCATCGCAGCCATTTTCGCATACGGCATCGTTTTGATGACCCTGCGCTTCAAAATCTGATACTCCTTCTTCCGCTCCTCATCCATACTGCCCGAAATCAACACCGGATCCATCCGCCTAAAATCGCTCGTTTCAATGGTATCCACCCGCTGTGGCGGCTCAGATGAACCCCAAATTTGCGCCCGAAGCCCCATCGCCCCGCACATCGAAAATAAAACCACCCAACCTTTTAAACTTTTCATGGCGATATACGTCTAATCAACTTTTTCTTGTGACACCATCTTCATGGGCGATTTGCCTGCCCATAGCCATCCCAACACCCCAAACAACATCAATCCCAGTGAAATCACCTGCGCCTGGCTAAACTGCATCCCACCCAAGGAATACAAACTCACGCCGTGTTCTCGGATCGACTCAATCATCATGCGTTCCAAACCCGCCATCATCATATAGACAGAAAACATTTGGAACGGCGCCAAATTTCGCTTGCGCAACACAAACCACATGATCGCAAATAAACCCAACGCCATCAGTGCCTCGTACAAAGGCGTTGGATAAACCGGCACAGCCAACTGATAACAATATTCACCCGAGCAACCCGGAATCAACTCCATACCTGTAGATGCATAATCTTTTCCCAATACATTGTGGGGATATTTATAGGCCCATGCCCAATCTGGAAGTCCTGGATTTGGCTTCAAATTCGCAATACCCCAGTCGCCATCGCCGGAGAAGTGACATCCAAATCTGCCCAA
>JACCDU010424851.1_pt1 | contig 10171 bp, 8 predicted proteins | sample 7446081 | NCBI WGS metagenome assembly JACCDU01 (sample SAMN15323447, study PRJNA562643) | freshwater metagenome | isolation source: river surface water | place: USA:Blue River Watershed | collected 2017-08-17
CATGATTATGCCCTCTTTTTTAGCTTGGATGTTTTTCGGTCGAGAAAGTTGGGTACTTATTTTTATGAGCATTAATGCGATAATAAATATTATTATCTTTTTAGTAAATAATAGGCATAATAGTAAAAATCTATTAAATTCTATCATTCTTCTTTTTTTTATTATATTCCTTTGGTTGTTTATGACAAAAAGGACAGAAAAATTAAAAAATGAGTTTTTAAAAGTACAAAAATCACGTTATTGATTAAAAGCATAATGGATAAGTAATGGTATGTCGGTTTTACTATTACTTATCCTTATTATGTATTACTGATAGGAGCTTCGCTTTTTCGAAAGAAATTGAAAATGGTTAAATTCGCATCGTGCTAACAAAAAACTAAAATTCAGATGAATAAAATAATAGGTATTATTTTATTCTGTTTGGAGCTGTTTCTCTCCTCAATCGCTGGAAGAAGAAACAGTGTCTGTCAGATTTTTCATTGTTGTTTGAGAAAGCATTTTAGCATCAAAAATGATAAATTAGGGATGATAAACATAAATACATCCCTAATTTATTTACAATCCTGTGCTTTTTTCCATGGCTTCCGTATAACGTGTTCCGATGATTTGGATTTGTTGAGATGCCTCCTCAATTTCGGACAGCTCTTTAGAGCTGAATGTAATATTGGCGGCTGCGTTGTTTTCGCTCAATCTTGTACTTTTGGTTGTTCCGGGAATGGGTACTATCCAAGGTTTTTGTGCCAATACCCAAGCCAATGCTATTTGGGCTTTGCTTGCACTTTTTTCAATCGCAAATCGCTCAAGTAACGCAAGCAGGCTTGTATTAGCGATTCGGGCTTCTTCTGTAAATCTTGGCAAGATTGCTCGGATGTCGCCGGTTGCAAAAGTGCGTTTTTCGTCAATACTTCCTGTCAAATAGCCTTTCCCTAATGGACTAAATGCCACTAATCCAATGCCTAATTGTTCGATGGTTGGAATGATTTCTTGCTCGTGTTGGCGTGTCCAAAGGGAGTATTCGCTCTGCAATGCCGAAACGGGGCATTCGGCGTGGGCTTTTCTAATCGTGGCAGCTCCCGCTTCCGACAGCCCAAAAAATTTTGCTTTCCCCTCTTGGATAAGGTCTTTTACGGTGCCAGCGACTTCTTCAATCGGAACATTCGGATCGACTCTGTGTTGGTAAAGTAAATCAATGACATCGGTCTTCAATCTTTTTAAAGAGCCTTCTACGGCTTTGCGGATTTGTTCTGGACGGCTATTGATACCAACCATTTTTCCATCCTGAATGTCAAATCCAAACTTTGTTGCAATAAATGCCGATTCTCGACGGTTTGCAAGTGCTTCGCCTACTATTTCTTCATTATCATAGGGGCCATATACTTCTGCAGTATCGAAAAAATTGACACCCTCTGCCAGTGCTTGGTGAATCAGGGCTATGGCGTCTTTTTTTTCAGGAAATGGGTAATAAGAAAAACTCATTCCCATACATCCCAAACCAATTGCCGAAACTTCTAAACCTTGGCTACCTAATTTTCGTATTTGCATGTTAGTTCTGTTTAAGATATGTTTAAATTATATTTCTATGCTTTTTGTTGGTGACTCCATTATAAGTTGCATTTTCGTGGGTTGATGCTCGATTTATTTCAGAAAACTGAAATTTATTCTTAATAGGAATGTTTTAGTTAATTTTTGATAATTTTTGGTTGAAGTAGCTGAATAAGAAGGACTCCTATCCCAGCACAAGTCATCATCACGCCCGTCATGGCATGGCTTCCATTTCCTAAAAGGCTTACCAATGCCGAGGATAATGCTCCAAAACCCATCTGTAATGCTCCCAGCAAGGCAGAGGCACTACCCGCTTCTTTGCTAAAGGGACTTAGAGCTAGGGCGGAGGTATTGGGTTGGCTGAATCCCTGACAACTGATAAATAGAAAAGATAGAAGCAAAATACTAAACAAAGTGTGCCACTGCATCAAACTTCCGACGAAAAGGCATATTCCGAAAAAGGTCTGAATAAATAATGCTGTTCGGATGATTCTCTTTGTCAAAAATACTTTTAAAACAAGGGTGTTGAACTGGCTGCTTGCAATCAATCCGGCTGCAATAAACCCAAAGGCGTAGGCATATTCTTTCTCACTTAGGTGAAAGTTTTTCATAAATACAAGTGGTGAGCCTGCCAAATAGGCATATACTCCTGAAGAAACAATCGCTCCAGTAAGTGCGTATGTATAAAATTGTGGTACTTTGGAGATTTCTATAAATTTGTTGATAATGTCCTTTGAACGTAAAGATACATTTGGGTTGCTTTTTTGTGTTTCTGGAAGAAAGAAAATAACTAATAATAGAATAAAAAGCCCCATTCCCCCTTGCAAAATAAACACTGCTCGCCAACCGAAAGCTGTAATGACATAGCTACCCACTGTTGGTGCAATAATTGGCGAAATCCCCAAAATAAGTATTAATAACGAAAATATTTTAGCCATTTCGTGGATAGGAAAACTATCTCTTACCATTGCTCGAGGGGCAACACTTCCTACGCAAGCTCCCAAAGCTTGTAAAAATCGTAAACCAATCAGTAGCTCAATCGAAGGTGTCAGTGCGGCACCAAAGGATGTGATGGTATAGATGGTCATTCCTACTATTAAGGGCTTTTTTCTTCCAAATCTATCCAATAAAGGCCCTATAAATAGTTGTCCGACACAAATCCCTATGAAAAAACTGGAAAGTGAATAGGAAACCTGGGCAATAGAGACATGCAAATCTTGGGCTATTGCCGGAAATCCTGAAATGTAGGTGTCGATGGAAAAGGCTCCGATACCAGATAAAATTCCTAAAATGAGTATAAAAAAAGCTTTATTGGTCTGAATAATCATGGGGTGGTTTTGATGATTGTGTATTTGTTTTCTAAAAATTGAACGAATTTCTGAAATTTTCACAACAACTGCTTGATTCAAATAATGAAGTAGTACGAGTTTTATAAAAAAACGATTAATCGCTTAATTCTGACGCAAAACTACTAAGTTTTTGCAGAATATTGCCAACGATTTTCAAATGAAAAATTACGAAAATCAAATAATTTTATAGCAACTATGTTTGAGGTATTTGAATAAATTTCAATTCTCGTAAAATTGCCAACTAAAATTGTTTGATACTTAGAGATTGTTTTGGAATTATCTTTAATTGGGAAAAGAGAGAGAATTGGTATATGGGAGGATATTGAGTCTAAGCACTGGTAGCCTGATTGTAATTGCAAAATTAAATATAATTCAGTATATTGCTAAATAATTTGCTCCATTTAGGGTTAAAATTTTGTTTTGTCGAAACATAGATTGCTCTTTTATGGGGCTTTTGTTTTTATCACGTATCAAGAATAATTATCATTTAAAATCAAGTAAAAAATCAATGAAAGTGGGTTTCGATGCCAAAAGAGCATTTAATAATTATACCGGATTGGGCAATTACAGCAGATTCATCATTGAGTCCTTGCTACAATTCATTCCAGAAAATGAATATCTATTTTATACACCCAAATATCCCAAAAAAAATCTTTTACCCATCGAAGCATCGTCTATTCGTAAAACTCATTTTTGGTGGAAAGGTCTGTGGCGAACTTGGTTGATTAATCAAGATTTACAAAAAGATAAAGTAGGGATTTTTCATGGTTTGAGCAATGAAATTCCTATTGGATTAAAAAAAACAAATATTAAGTCAATTGTGACCATACATGATTTGATATTTTTGCGATATCCTGATTTATATCCGGGTATCGACCGTTTTTTTTATGAGAAAAAATTCAAATATGCCTGCCAAAATGCCGATGCCATCATAGCCGTAAGTCAGCAAACCAAACAAGATATTGTAGATTTTTATAAAATTCCTGAAGCAAACATTCGTGTCATTTATCAGGATTCTCAGGATATTTACAAAAAAACATCAGCCCCAGAGCAAATTCTTGCAATCAAACAAAAGTATCATTTATCAAAACCCTATCTGATTTGTGTTTCTTCTTTTTCCGAAAGAAAAAACCAAGAACGACTAATCAAAGCATTCAAACTTTTAGAACGCAAAGATATTGAGTTGATTTTGATTGGTGGCAAATCGGGCTATTCTGAAAAAATATTATCGGCAAATCCCGCCAATGTTCGGGCAATATTTGGAGTTCCGGCGGAGGATTTGCCTGCATTATATCAAGGAGCAATATTTGGGGTTTATCCTTCTTTTTTTGAAGGATTTGGTATTCCCATTGTTGAGGCTTTGCATAGCGGAATCCCAGTCGTGGCAGCTACGGGGTCTTGTTTGGAAGAAGCCGGAGGGGGAGGTGCTTTATATGCCAATCCTTTGGATATAAGTGATTTAGCTGATAAAATGGCACTTTTGTTAGGAGATGATTTGTTACGAAAAAGCCTCGTTCGAGCGGGACAATCACACATAAGGCAATTCTCTGGCGAAAACATCGCCCGACAAGTCAATCAGTTATATCTCGAAGTGTAGAATAAAACATATTAATTTTTACTAATGAAAAAAACGAAAGAAATTTTAGCCCAATTTGGCTTTGATTCACTGAATCCAATGCAGGTCGAATTGGGGAAAAATATTCAAAAAAACGACCAAATTGTTTTACTTTCTCCAACAGGTTCAGGCAAAACACTTGGCTTTTTATTGCCTTTGTTAGAACTTATTGACTCACAGCTACCCCAAGTACAATGTCTGATTCTGACACCTTCCAGAGAGTTAGCATTGCAGATAGAGCAAGTATGGAAAAAAATGGCAACAGGTATCAAGGTAAATGTTTGTTATGGTGGTCATGCGATTCAGGTAGAATTACGAAACCTCAGTACTCCACCAGCAGTATTGATTGGCACACCTGGGCGAATTATGGATCATCTTCACCGCCAAAGCTTTTCGCTGGAAGACATTCAGGTACTTATTTTGGATGAATTTGATAAATCTTTGGAGATGGGATTTCACGAACAAATGCAGTTTATCATCGAAAATATCCCACATCTGCAAAAGAAAATATTGGTTTCTGCCACACAGGGGGTTGATATACCAGATTTCACGGGTATTCTTCAGCCACATATATTGGATTTTCTCCCCAATCAAGAACCCGAGACCAAGGCGTTGTGTATCAAAAAAGTAATTTCCGAAGAAAAAGACAAGGTAGAGTGTTTGTTTCGATTGATTTGTTCTCTCAACTCGGAGGCGGCTCTAATTTTTTGTAATCACAGAGAAGCGGCTGAGCGAACCAGCGATTTTTTGAAAAAAAATGGTATCATTGCTACTTTCTATCATGGGGGAATGGAGCAAGAAGAACGAGAAAGGGCATTGATTCAGTTTAGAAATGGCAGTATCAATTATCTTGTCTGTACAGATTTGGCTGCTCGAGGATTAGATATTTCAGAGATGAAACATGTCATTCATTATCATTTACCCAATCAAGAACAAGATTTTATTCATAGAAATGGTCGTACAGCTCGTATGTATGGCTCAGGAACAGCCTATCTAATGGTTCATAAAGATGAAAAAATTTCGGAATTTATCAACAAAGACATTGAAGAATATGCCATTCCCGAAATCATTTCTCTTCCAAATTTACCTCAATATCGAACCATTTATGTTGGAGGGGGAAAGAAAAATAAAATAAATAAAATTGATATCGTAGGGTTTCTTTGTCAAAAAGGGAACATCGAAAAATCCGATATTGGAATGATTGAAGTAAAGGACTTTAACGCTTTTGTTGCAGTCAAATATGACAAAGCTTCTGATTTATTGAAAATAGTAAAGCATGAGAAGATAAAGGGAAAAAAATATAAAATTGATTGGGCAAAATAAATCCCTTCAAGAAGATTGATACATTTGTAAATAATTTTTGAGACAAATTTGATTATTTAAAATTTTTAAATTAATTTCATCGGATAAACTTTCACACACTTACAACAAACTATAGATGAAGCTTTTAAATAGTAATTTAAACTCTTAATTTATTTGCCGATGAAAACAAATAGTCTAATGTGTTGTGTATCAATGCTTGTAATGGTACAAGTATTTAGTCCCAGTCCAAAATGCTATGGGCAAATTGAACGAATCAAGGATAAGGTTCTAAATAGAAAAGACCAGAAGGTCAATAATGCAGAAGAACGAGCCTTAGACAAGGTCGAAGATGCGGTAGATAATTTATTTAAGAAAAAACAGAAATCTACCGAAAATAAAGAAACAAATGAAAACGAAGAACAAGCGAAAGAATCGACAGATATTGAAAAAAAGCCAATAGAAAGTTCGATAGAGGCTTATCGCAAATTTGATTTTGTTAGGGGGGCAAAAACAATTTATTTTGACAATTTTGAAAATGAAGAAATAAGTGATTATCCCAAAAATTGGTTATCTAATATGGGAGGAGAAATTGTCACTCTCAAAGATATTCCAGGAAAGTGGCTTCATCTCAATCATGAAAGCAGGCATACACCAGAATATTTAGATTCTCTTCCCCGAAACTTTACTTTTGAATTTGATTTGATAGAAACTGAAGCTGGTCGGTATAAAACCTATAACGACCTTACGGTGGCGTTTTCTGCCTATTTTCCAGACGAAAATATTGGTATATCCGAAGGGGGGATGAATGGGTTTAAAACTTTAATTGATTTCTTTCATGATGAAGTAACTATTGATAATTGGGCAAATGGAAGTGCCAAAAATTATATTCCTGTACAGGCGGTTATTAATGGTTCGAATATGCCGGATTTGAATGCCCTCAATGGAAAAATCATACACTTGGCTTTTGTCAGACAAGATAGCAGGATGAAGTTTTATATCAATGCTTCAAAAATTTTTGATGTTAATTCGGCATTTATGAAAGGTATTAACCTTAAAAACTTTATTTTAACTGCGTATAGCAGAGATGATGAGAATAAATACGGAATGTATGTTTCTAATTTTTTACTTGCTCACTCTATCCCCGATTTACGAAATGATTTTATGATAAATGGCAAATATTCAACTAATGCCATTCTCTTTGAAACCAATAAAGCAGATATTACCCCAAGTTCGCTGAGTACTATTTCCATGATTGCGAACTACATGAAATCCAATCCGACAATTAAATTAAAAGTAGTGGGGCATACCGATAATATTGGAGATGAGGCTTCAAACAAGATTTTATCGCAAAAAAGAGCAGAATCTGTCGTAAAAGAACTCATTAACATACATAAAATTGACCCAAGCAGATTAAATGCAGATGGTAAAGGAGAATCTGAACCAAGTATCGCCAATGATACGCCAGAAAATCGAGCAAAAAATCGACGGGTAGAGTTTATAAAATTGTAAATTTATCAGGATGCCACTCTTCTTTCAAAAAATTAGCTCATTTTTCGAGTATTGGTCATTTTATACCCAACGACTAATGCAATGCCGTTGGGTATAAAAAAGAATTATTTCATGGCAGATTCAAAATTTTCGTTGACTTTTTTCCAATTGACCACATTCCAAAAGGCTGCTACATAATCGGCACGTTTATTTTGATATTTTAAATAATAAGCATGTTCCCAAACATCTAAAGCCAGAATAGGCGTTCCTTTTTCAGTCGAAATGTCCATCAAAGGATTGTCTTGATTTGCTGTTGATATGACTTTCAATTTTTTATCGGCAGTAACAATCAACCAAGCCCAACCCGAACCAAAACGAGTGGTCGCTGCTTTTGCAAATTCCTCTTTCAACTTATCAAAATTTCCAAAGGTGGCATTTATTGCGTCCGCTACTTGACCACTTGGATTACCACCAGCGTTTGGAGCCATGATTTGCCAAAAAAAGCTATGATTCCAATGTCCACCGCCATTATTTCTTACTGCAACAGGATATTTGCTTATATCTTTTAGCAATTGTTCTATGCTGAGTTTTTCTAGGTCTGTACCTGCAAGAGCTTTATTTAGATTATCGACGTATGCTTTGTGATGACGATCGTGGTGTATTTCCATTGTCAATTTGTCAATATAAGGCTCAAGAGCATCGTTGGCATAAGGAAGTGGAGCCAAGGCATGCATTCCTTCAAAATAGACGGGTTTTTGTCCAAATCCGTTGCTTATTTTAAGAAATAAGGCTCCTCCAAGAAACGACTGAATAAATTCTTTTCTGTTCATTTGTATGATTGATTTAATTGGATGAATCTACTATTTTTTTGGGAGTTTTACCAATTTTTATGAAAATTTAATCTAAATCCTCCCTCAAGCATTGCTTTGAATCTTAAAACCTCCCCCAAAATACCGTTTCTAAATTCGATGAACTGCTTCAAAGAATGTTTCAAGTTTGGCAACATCGAGATGCCCGTTTGTTCGGACACTGCTGCATAAATCTACTCCATAAGGTTGTACAGCTTCGATAGCGGCTCGTACATTTTCGGCTTTAATACCACCTGCCAAAAATACTGGAATGGGAGATTGCTCTACAATTTTTCTGCTAATTTCCCAATTATGTACTCGCCCTGTTCCTCCCAATTCTTTTACAGCCAAGCTTGGATTTCCGGAATCCAAAAGAAGGGAATCAACGTATGAGGCGGCTTCTAAGGCTTCGTCAATTGTTTTTTCGTCGATTACATGAATCACTTGAACAATTTTCACACTCGGAATCTGTGCTTTGAAATCTTTGTACGAACCCGTTTGTAGGGAGTCCACTATTTGAATGACATTGGAATTGACTAGCTTTTGGTGTTGGATAATCGCCTGAGAATCTGTTCGACTTGTCAATAAAAAGGAAGCAATTGGGGGGGGAATAGTTTGAATAATTTCTGTGATTAATTCATCTCTGATTGTTCCTGGTCCACTAGGCATTTCTGCCACCAGACCCAAGGCATCTGCTCCATATTGAATCGCTAATTTGGCTTCTTGCACCGAACTGATGCAGCAAATTTTTACTTTTGTTCGTTTCATAATCATTCGTAAGATATTCGACTTAAAATGCTTCTGCCTAGGGTTACTTCGTCGGCGTATTCTAAATCTCCGCCAATAGGAATTCCACGGGCAATGGTACTAATTTTGATTGAAAATGGCTTTAATTTTTTTTGTAAATAAAAGGCTGTTGTGTCACCTTCCATCGTTGGGCTAAGGGCTAATATTATTTCCTTAATTTCGTGGTTTTGTTCGAGGCGATTCAAGAGCGATTGGATATTCAAATCGTTTGGACCAATGCCCGACAAGGGGGAGATAATCCCACCCAAAATATGATAAAGCCCATTGTATTGAGAGGTATTTTCGATAGCCAATACATCTCTCGTATCTTCTACAAGACACAAAAGGCTGCTATCTCTTCTCGGAGAATGGCAGATAAGACAGATGTCTGTATCGGAGATATTATGGCATTGTTTGCAAAAGCCTGTCTTGGTACGCATCTGAACCAAGGCTTCCGAGAGCATCAATGTCTGCTTTTCATCTCTTTTTAGTAAATGTAAGGCAATTCGTAAGGCTGATTTTTTGCCAATACCGGGTAATTTTGATATTTCTATGACTGCCTCTTCGATTAACTTGGAAGGATAATTCATGCGATTGTTGAAAATATTTCAGAGATTGTGATTGTCGATAAAATTAATGAAATCTGAATGATTTTAAAATATTGACATAAAATTCATGGATAGATTCTGTTTTTCCAAACAACTTTATTAGGCAAAATAAAATACAGAAATTGCAAAAACCAAAAAATATTCATATAAAGGGTATAAATAGGTAAATATTTGAAAAGTTTAAATTTCTTTATTTTCTTTAGAAGAAAAAAGCCAATTGTTTGGTTGATAAGTATTTGAATAATCATAATGATTAGACTCCATTTGAGGGAGAATAGGCTCAATATCAAGAGGATAGGAAATAATAATATTTGGAGAATAGCCGGAAAAGTCAAGATTGTCTTCGACTGAAAAGCCCCTGTCATCCATCGTTTGCGTTGCTCAAAAAAATGTTCTGGTGGCATGGTTTTGGTCATTACTTGGGCATCAAAAATATGCGAAAAGCTGTACCCTTGGTCAATAGCTTCTCGATACAAAGCATAATCTTCCACAATCGAAAATCCTATTTTTTCGTATCCGCCAATGGCATGATAAACAGTTCGACGAATCGCCATGTTATTGCCCATTCCCGTACTTGGAATGTCCCATTTTGACAATTTTTGCATGAAAAACAAGACAAAAAGCCATTCTAAG
>JACCDU011295482.1_pt1 | contig 10168 bp, 23 predicted proteins | sample 7446081 | NCBI WGS metagenome assembly JACCDU01 (sample SAMN15323447, study PRJNA562643) | freshwater metagenome | isolation source: river surface water | place: USA:Blue River Watershed | collected 2017-08-17
ATAGGTTACGTGCAGCAACTCTCCGAAAACTCTCCACTCTCTAGCCCTCGCACGAAATGCACGTGCTGTCTGGCGCTGTAGAGACTTTGATCGGAGTGAAGCTATAGCCCTCCTGGCCTACGTACTTGCTGTAATACGCTTGGTCTTGGGCGTTGTTTATAACTACTACCTTCTCCTTACCTTCTGGGTTACGCAATAGGTAACGGGTGTTTATTGTAAGCATGATGGTAGTAATAATACCATATACAAAAAGTCGGCCACTAGGCCGGTGTAACTTTTTGCCCCTATCTAGCATGTCGCTAGCACTCTACCATCCGGTAGATGTTCAGGCTTTTGTTATTCCCTCCCATGCTAGTTCAGTATCAATTCCCTAGCTGGGTGACACCTGGGCTATTTAAGTCGTACTGTGTATGTGTCTGGTTAATGGTAGTAGTCGCAATGCGAGACCGCCGAACCAACAGTCGTACCGATCCAGCCGTGATGTTGATACTACAGGACTGGCGTTGTACTTCTATTTTACCACACACCTTTTCTACTGTCTTGTAGCACTGCGTACAAAGCCGTGGTGCGCCTGGTCTTTGGTACCATCTCCTTTTAAGGTCTGCCGACCCGCAATCCCCCAACGATACACCACCAACAGTACTTATTATACCTCTTCTGGCTTAGTGAGTAAGTGGGGGTGGTTACAAGTTATTTATATAGTGTTCTTTTATTTGTTCCTCTGCTTCCTCCATTGTTTGTCTATATGCAGGTGTAATATTTGTCCATTTACCTCTCCATAAAAAATGGACATTTCTGTATTGAGCTAAATACCAGAGTGACCCTGTTGCTATTCTACTGACTACGATTTGATATTCTTTCATAGTCCTTGTTTTCCTCCTGGAATTTGTGGTGTATCTTTGTAAATTTTGTACCCCATTTTTACTAATGCTCGTAGAGTGTTTTCGACTTGGTGGCGGTCACTCTCTTTTTCTGGTTCTGATAGTTGCGAGTATGGTGTCTTTATTTGTCGTTCCCATCTATCATATAGCTCAGTAGGTAATATTTTAAGATGGTGATTTAGTGACACTCGATTATCGTCTATTTCGTAAAGTTTTGAGTGCAGGTAACTTTGCCAATTAGCCCACCTTTCGTGTTCTATGTCTGCTAATAACTCTACAATTACTTTAAGGTCATCTTTATTGCTACATACTCTTTCGTAGTTTGTGTGTGGTGCTGTCGATTGCTGAACAATTTTCATCATCTCTTTTTCGGCTTCCGTTGGTTCAAAGTCATGACTCATATCATTATTATTTTAGTATTTTAAAATCATATAAAGTATCTCTGATAATCATCAACCAAATAGGTGTACCGTCATAATACTTTCTGAATAGCATTTTTATATAATAATTTATTCTTAATTCTTTTGTTTGGAAATCTCTATGTTTCCAAAGTTTTAAACTGAAAGATTCTCTCATATCCTTATTTCTTATTATTCTTAAACCTATCCCTCCAAGTAGTAAGTACTTCTATTGCCTCGTCATAGTCCTCCTGCCCATAGCCATCTTCTTCCATCAACTTAGTTGCGTAACTTTTAATTTCCTCGTCAGTTACTTCCACAGTAAACGAGGCAAAAGCGTTTAGTAGAACATCGTTGGCAAAGCCGTAGTCTTCTGCACAGTTCACTAACTCTAGGATATCGTCAAGGTCTATTTCAATTTTTCTCATATTTTTGTTTTTTAAACCTATCCCCACACTGACTGCTACAGTACCACCGCTTATGTTCTAGTAGTGGCTTGTTGCATTGACGGCAGTGGGTTAGGGAGTCTTTGAATTTCACTTTAGTACTCTAGTTTACTAAGTAACCAGAACAGCCAGCGAGGGCAGTGAATGGGGAATGAGTAGCTACCGTCAGTCTGTACTACTTCTAGGCGGATTTGTATTGTCTTTGGCTCGGGTTCAGGTGGTGTTCCTACATGAAACGTGCCACTACTAGTTGTGACATTCTTAGGGTCAATAATCATATAGTCTGGGTGACTATAGCATTTTGGAAGAACCATATTTACTTTAGCTTTATATCTCTATCTTTTAATGTCCCCCACCTAAGACGTTGTGCGACCTTGGGGGAGGTGTAGCGCTGGAAGATCTCAGGTGCTTTGCAGTCAAAGCAAGTGCAATCGTCTTTATGATTTATCATGTCTAGTATTTAACTACTTTCCACCCTCTACTAATGTCGCTGTATAGGTAGCCTGTGTAGTCGTGGGGGTAGCCACCTCCGTAAGACAACTTTCTAAACTTAATGTAGTTGCCAATTTTATCTACGACGGTGCGTTTGCGATTGCCAGCCGACACAACTATTGAACCTTTTTTTAGCTTCTCAAACTGCTTACGGCTCATGGTAATCGGTTTTAGCTTTGTCGCTACAGGAAGGGTACGGCTACAGTGTGGGCACTTCATACTAGCTTCTAAACAAGTAGCCAACCCAGTCTTCCGCAATAGTGTGAGCATCTTTAATTAAAGATGGTCTTGGCTTATCGTACCCGACGAGTTCGTTTGCCATTAAGTCTTGATTTTCAACGCCCACTTTAATTAAAGCATTGCGTGTGCACTCCTTTTGATGCTCTATAAAAGCCGCCCATTGCTTGTTAGTGAAGATTTTCATATTAGAAGTTTCCAGTGTATAACTTGAATAACGTCCAACGTGGGTTCTTCACATAAACAAGGGGATCTGTCTCTTTCTCTATATCATTTGCTGTGTCTCTGAGCCACTTAATAAGCCGCTTCTTGTCGTTCTTTGTAATTATTGGCATATCAAAGATTGTAAGCCTTGCAAGCTTTGCGTTTATTTCATTAGTCATACCCTAATTTTGATTTAACAGTTTTAATACATCGGCTCGCTTCACTACTGTCTCTCCGTCAAAGACGTTTTGATTGTCGGTAAACGGTAGTTTGATTACTTGTTCTCGTAGCTTGGCACGGTGTTGGACTACGGCGTTTAGTGAGTTTATGTCGGTCATATCCTTAAGTTAGCCTAGTAACGTTGATTCACTACCAGCTTCAAAGCCTCTGTCGTAGCCTTCCAACTCTCGGGCGTTGCCGTAGGTGGTCAATATTCTTAGCGACTCCTCCCACGTCAATTTACTTACTCTTGCACCTGTAGCAAAATACATATCCTGTAATGCTTGTGCAACGTTGTTTATTTCCTCCTGATAGTCTTTTGGCATAGTTATTCTTTAGGACTTAGGGCTTGTAACTTGGTGATGATGTCGTCTATAGCTTGGTTGTAAGCTCTTTCATCTAGGTCTAATCCAATTCCAACCATGGCGGTTATCTTCATCCCCTCCACCATCTCAATCACAGCGGCGATGGTGTCTTGGCGGTCTTGGGTCAGCGCATGTCGTAATTCAGAGCTAAACATCATGGCGTCATACCCTGCACGCTCCTCTATTTCGTGATCTTCGACTACTTCTTTCATGCGCTTCCAGCTACGATAAAAGCCAGCCAAAAAATAACTAGTCCGTTCGTGTAATGTCTGAACTCTCTCCTCCACTGTCTTTAGTTGCATACTGCTAGATTAAAACGCTAGTAAGTAAATCACCCCACCAGCTACGATCATGACGGCTACTGCTATAGCTGTGTGTTTGTTGACCTGGTAGCGTGGCTCTTTGATCTTGAAGGCTCGGCGGCTGCGTCCAGCTCGTAAGTTGGTAAACATCTCCTCTGGTATTGGCTTTTTCATAGTTAGTTTATTACTTCGATGTTTGCAATCTTATAATCCGGGTACTCTCGGTCGATGATCTCGCCTAGGTTTCCATCAAGTAGGTCTTCTGGGTCTAGGTCGATTGTTGGGCGGTGTTCTTTCTCTAGTGTGATTCTGATTTTCATAAGTTGTTATCTATTAGATTTCTAATGATCTCAGCCATGCTGATGTTTCGCTTCTTGGCTAGTCGCAGTAGCTTTAGGTACTGCTTTTCTTCTAGTCTTATTGGTACGGGTTTCATATTATTTTAGTAGTTCGGGGTTCTCGTAGATGTTGCCGATGACTTCCATTTCAGGATTGTGGTGGAGTACATAGTGAACCGATGACCAATCATTCGTATGTTCTTGAACTACAAAGCAGTCGTTCTTATACTCAACTATGTATCTCCCACTGAGTACATCCCCCTCATAAATCTCCTTGCCGTTCTTATCTTTGAGGCCGGTATATTGCATAAGGGTGTACCTCTCGTTATTTGTAGTAACTGTGCCTGTCAACGATATTAGAAGCGACGATTTCCACATTCTCTTCCCATCCCACGCTCTGAACTTTATCTCTCGCATATATTACTTGTTACGGGTAATACATAAACAATAGCATAGCTAGGCGATACCGCAAGCGCACACCTGTGTATAAGTCTAAACGGCTAGAAACAAAGGCATGTGGATAACTCACTTGCACAATCGGCGATATCTAGTAGTATGTTTGTATATCAGTAACAAGATATAAATATGGACATAGACACATTGATCTATGAAGAGCGAGCAAGCAGAGAAGAGACGTTTTACAAAGTAACACTACCAGATTATGAGTCCATTTTCTAAAGAGCATGAGTACCAGGAAGATCGCTACCGGATGCACGTAGAAGCCACACACTGCCATTCATACACTTACCCAAATGATGCGATAGACCACAGTTAGTATGCGGCACATCATCAAAGAACGTGTAGAGATGCCTACAACTAGCCTGTCTAAGATATTTACCAAGATGATGGCGCAGTCGATGGGGACTACAGAGAAGGAGGCGAAGATTATTTTTAAGCTATAGGAGGTATGATCTATAAAAAACTACTAGACTTCCAAAAGCTAGGCATCTCTATCCGCAAGGATAAGAGGAACCCACACTTCAAAAATGACTACGCCAGTCTTAATGAAGTGCTGGACAAGGTAAAAGAAGAATTGAACAAGTTGGGGGTCGTCATTGTTCAGCGACCAGGAACCGACTACTACATAAATGAGAAGAACGACTACGCAAAATCCTCTATTGTCACCGGTTTATACACGGAACTAATAGACACCGAAGATGAAAGTAAAGTCGAGTCATTTACCCCGTTTATCAACACACCAGACATGCAGAAGCTAGGCGGAGCGATTACATACGCTCGACGTTATGCCCTAGTCTCTATGCTTGCCCTGGAAGATGAAGACACAGATGGTAATGATGCGGTAGGCCACGTCAAGGACAAGACGATAACACCAGCTAATAATAATTTTGAAATATAGTATGTCAGAACAAAAAGAGACAGTGTTTATGGATGGATTTATCTTCAAGCGGCCAAAGGAAGGTGTGCCAACATTTGTTAAAGGTCACCTCAGCATTAAGACCTCAGAAGCCATTGCATTTCTACAAAAGCACGACAAGGGCGGCTGGGTAAATGCAGACCTCCTTGCTAGTAAAGACAATACCAAGCTGTATTTCAAGTTGAACGTTTGGGAACCACCAAAGACAGAAAGTCCAGTAGGTGCCCCAGAGTTTCCAAAAGAAGACATTAATCCGGACGATATTCCTTTCTAGTCCATGCCAGAGATCGAAGCTGCCTATAAGTCGCTAGTAGAGCAGTACGAGTCAAGAAGTCATACATCTACCAGTTGCGCCGATGTCTTGAAAGTCATGGCTGAGAGGCCAGAAAAGTTATGGTGGTGGAGCTGGGAGTTGTGCGGGGGCAAGCTGTCGCATAGAGGAGCTGCTAGAGCCTCAGACCTAGCAAACTTTCACCCACACTTAGTTGAGGATAGAAAGATAGGACGTTTCAGTGTCTACCGGCTGAGGACTGAGAACATGGAAGCGGTAGAGAAGTTTATAAGTTGTAATCAGTAATATGTTTGGGATATTCAAACGCCTAAAGAAGCTAGAAGAAGAGAACGAGCTAACACAAGACCTACTATCAGAGACACTTGAAGCGGTAGATGCTTGTATAGCTGAGATTAAGAAGATGAAGAAGCCAGCACCAAAGAAGAAACGGGTGGAAGATCACATGGGTAGCACTAGGAGTACTGGCCTTTGTCGGCACTCTAGGATTCTTAAGCGAAGTACTAGTCCAGGCGCCAGCTCGTGAAGCGCAAGCCGAACGACTAGCAGAACTAAGACGTGAAATAGATCGTCAAAAGGACTATGACCAGTGCCTCAGCGATGCCTATACCGTGTACAGCGCAAACTGGGACAGTGCATGTAGAGTCAACGGGGAAGAAGCCGACTGCTCTCTATATCCAGCACAGTCAAAAGCAGCAAACGACCAACACGAAGCCGACCAGAAGCGATGCGATCTAAGGTACGGCAAGTAACTAGAGTTGTCCACAGAGCCGCCTCCTACTTGGGGGCGGTTTTGTTTATGGCGTGTTATACTATAGGCACGTTGAGATTATATCTTTAACGTGTTATAAGTCTTGCGCACAAAGGGGAGTAGCTACTCGCAAGGCGGCTTCTCCCCTTTTTGTTGCCTAAACAGTCAACATGAGTAAACAGAGAATGATTAGAGACAGTTTTTGGACTGACTCTTATGTGGAACGACTAACGCCAGATGAGAAGCTGATATTTTTATACCTACTCACGAACCCACTATGTAACATTGGTGGCATTTACGAGATCAGAACCAAGCGTATTGGCTTTGAGACTGGGTACGATATTGAGGTGATTGAGAACATTCTTAACCGCTTTGTGCGAGACAAAAGGATACTTCGACACAACGACTGGATTTGTATGGTGAATCACCTTAAAAATCAGTCGATGAATCCTAGTGTTATCCAAGGTTGTCAACGTATTTTTGCTGAGCTACCACCTGAGATAGACAGGGTGGTGACAGGCTGGGTACAGGCTGGTCTACTTAACTTAACTATACTTAACTTAACTTCACTTAACTCTACGGCAAGTGCCGAACCACTAGAAGAAGAAACAAAACCAACAGCCAGCGAAAAGCCAGAACCTTCAGTATTGTTCTTGGAGAAGTTACCAGAGGTGGTAAAAACCGAACTCAGCGAGAAGTACCAAATCTCACCAAAGGGAATACAGAGCAAGGCGACCGACCTACTGCTTTACTGTAAACAAAAGGGCAAGACCTACAAAGACTACAAAGCCTTCTTGGAGAACGCACTCCGCAAAGACAAAGGAACGCTACAGGTAGCTTTCCCCTTAGTGAAACAACGGCAAGAAGAATCAGAGCCGGAACTCACACCCGAACAGATCGAAGCAAACCAGCGCCGGATTCAAGAAATAAAGTCCAACTTGCTAACCAAGTTTAAGAACTAACACCATGGAGAAGCCTAATAACAAACAACATGCACGAAACTCTATTCACGCTTTCAGTATTACTAGGTAGCCTTGCTATCCTTCTAGGAATTTGCGGCGTAGACAAGGACATAAATATTTAATGACCATGGAGAAGCCTAGAACACCACAAACAGAGAGAGCATTGCGCTTAATGTTCAAGCAAATCTCTAACGTCTGCATGGAGAGAGGCATAGACCAAAAGACGGTCTTGGATCATTTACAGAAATACCGAATTCAGACCACACCCAACTTTGTAAACGAAGTGTGGCGAGTGATTATGCAGGGGACAGTGCAGAAGAACAGCAAGACGGAACTAGAGCAAAACGAAGTAGAAGTCGTTTACGAAGAATTTAGTAAGTTCTGGAGCGAGCTAACAGGTGAGTATTTCACCTTCCCAAGTTACGAAGCTATGGCCTTTGAGACATTAGGGGAGGATGGTAATATTTAGGGAATGAAACGCTCTGGTTTTTCAAAGAAGCGTACAACCCCACTTAAGCGCACCGCATGGAAAGCCCCAAGGGGTCTGGCAGCGTCAAAAAGGCCTCTAGGAGCCTCGAAGCGCCCAAATGCCACACGTAGTGTTAAAACGGCCTCTAAGGGCTATAAACCCCCTAAATGGTTCACCTCTCTAAAACCCGGCTCACACGGCAGCACACCAGCCCAAAAGAAGTACTGGAAAGTAGTCTCAGACACTTACCGGAAACAAGACTTTGAGGACTTCGGGGGAAAGTGTGTGTCCTGTTCTACCAGGCTAGACGATTGGCGTGATGGCGATCTAGCGCACTATCGAGCTTGGTCAGTCTGCAACTCATGGTTTAAGTACGAGCGCAAGAATCTAGCTCTAAGCTGCAAGGGCTGTAATCGGCTCAGTGATGGCATTGTCGGCCACACGTTTGGTGAAGAGCTGAAGCGTAGACATGGCGCGCATATCCTAGACTGGATAGAAACAGAAAACGAAAAGTACCGTGGTCAAAAGATGGAAGTGTGGGAGATCGTCGAGCGAGTAGAAAAGCTACTGTCTTGACACCACGAGTTATCCCCACCCTAGTGATTTATAAGCTAGTACAAATGCTAAAATAGTAAGTGTCGGGGAGTAGTAAAGGCAAAGGGGAGTCACCTGTTTGCCTCTATTACTCTCTGACGGTGGTTGGTTCACTTCTACAAGCGCACAAATGGGATTGCGGTGCGGCAGGGGTTAAAAGATATCGGTGAGCTTGTACAGGCAATAGTCCACCCTCGGTTAAACCATGAGGTAACTCACTTGTAGACGCGAGCCAGTCACAAAACCATTCGACACTCCGTTAGCTCGGAGATTAGTATTCTAAGCACAACCCTTTATAAAACCTTTACATATTGCCCTACTGCTAGCCCTTGTGCTACTCAGTATTGCAAGCGTGGCGTTAGCGAACACTAAGACAGATACGATTGTGTACGTGAAGCCAGAAGTAATAGTTGAAGAAGTGAAGCCGGAGACTGAGACAGAGAAAATTGAAAGATTGATTATGGAAACGTGGCCGGAAGAGCCACAGCTAGCTCTAGCGATAGCCAAGGCAGAAAGTGGGCTAGTACCTACTGCATACAACCCAGAAACACACTACGGGCGCAACGGTCAGCCAGTGTGTAGCGGCTCTGTAGGCATCATGCAAATAGCTTGCGTGCATGTGAGCGACAAGACGACGCTATATGACGTAGAAACCAACTTGAAGAAAGCCCGTGAGATTTACGATGAAAGCGGCTGGAGACCTTGGGGAGCGTATACGTCGGGAGCGTACAAGAGATACCAATAAAAAATGCCCCACTTAAGGGGCGTTTTTAGTCGTCGCTGTAGTCATCCTCGTCGCACTCGTCTACGTCCTCATCATTGTCTGTATCTTCTTCGTAGTCAGCCTGTGTCGCTCTCTCAGTCTTGAAAATCTCATCCCAGTAGTTGTCACTCTCTGGACTTGAGCTGCTAAATGTTTTGATAGGCAGGCTAGCCATGTATCTACTATATTACCACACCTTAGATTTGATTTTATGCAAGCTACCGTCTAGCGTGGCGATGTGCAGCTCTAAATCTTGTATTTGCTCTTTGCGATGAGCGTTGTCAACAAGTAGTTTGCGGTATGTATCTTGAAGGATAATATAACGCTCTATTACATCTTGTCTTGTGGCGCTTCGTTCTATTTGCATAGCTACAGTATATGCAGTAGGTGCATATATTGCACTAGGTGGGCTGGGGATAAACATAAAAACCGCACCTCTCCAAGTGCAGTCTTTACTTCTCCCACCGACTTACCAATATTACTGCTTATTCTTCGTAAAGTACACGCCTACGAAGTTGATAACCATCATAACTAGACCACTGAGGAATACTTCGATGGTCATATCACCTGTGATGCCAAGTGGTGCGAGTAGACCTAAGATAGCGGCGACGATTGCTTTGTTGAACATATTTATATTTTAGTCATTACATCAAATGTTAATGTCTTCCACGTCTCCTTATTGAGCTTGCTTCGATCCATTGGCTTGTGCCAACCTTCCACATGCAGATGCACACCCTTAATGAAGCCTGTATCGCCTGTGTAGGCGATGACTTCACCCGTGAGGACTGTGCGGCGCTTTGGCTCGGCCTGGAGATGGCAGAACACCAAGCAGTAGTCCTTGTAGTGAACCTGGCACCAATAGCCTAGGCTCTTAGGGAGAAAGCCTGTGTCGATCACTACACCGTCTTCATGCGCCTTTATGGGCGTTCCTACAGGCGTGGCGAAGTCTGTACCGATGTGATGGCCTGTGAGTGGATACCAGGCACTATTAGCGATGCCGTAGGCTTGGCTAGGCTTTGACCAATACGAGCTTGCAAGGGGGTAGGTCTTGGATACGGCCTGGATCTTGGCAAGCACACCTTG
>JACCDU010869137.1_pt1 | contig 10165 bp, 11 predicted proteins | sample 7446081 | NCBI WGS metagenome assembly JACCDU01 (sample SAMN15323447, study PRJNA562643) | freshwater metagenome | isolation source: river surface water | place: USA:Blue River Watershed | collected 2017-08-17
CTGTCGGGCTGCTCCTTGCCCGAGATCAGCTTGAACAGCGTGGATTTACCGGCGCCGTTGGGGCCGATGATGCCGACGATGGCGCCCGCAGGCACCTTGAAGCTCAGGTTGTCGATCAGCAGGCGGTCGCCAAAGGACTTGCTGACGTTGTTGAACTCGAACACGTCGTTGCCCAGACGCTCGGCCACCGGGATGAAGATCTCGTTGGTCTCGTTGCGCTTTTGGTATTCGTGGTCGCTCAGTTCCTCGATGCGGGCCAAACGGGCCTTGCTCTTGGCCTGACGGCCCTTGGGGTTCTGACGCGCCCACTCCAATTCCTTCTTCATGGCCTTGGTGCGGGCATCTTCGGTACGCTGTTCCTGCTCCAGGCGGGCTTCTTTTTGTTCCAGCCAGGTGGAGTAGTTGCCCTTGTAGGGAATGCCGTGGCCCCGGTCGAGTTCGAGAATCCACTCGGCCGCATTGTCCAGGAAGTAACGGTCGTGGGTGATGGCCACCACGGTGCCCGAAAAGCGCGAGAGGAACTGCTCCAACCAGTCCACGCTTTCAGCGTCCAGGTGGTTGGTCGGTTCATCCAGCAGCAGCATGTCGGGTTTGGACAGCAGCAGGCGGCACAGGGCGACACGGCGCTTTTCACCGCCGGACAGGTTCTTGATGGTCGCATCCCAGGCGGGCAGGCGCAGCGCATCGGCGGCGATTTCCAGCAAGTGCTCGGAGTCGCCTTCTGCACCGGCAGCCGAAATGATGGCTTCGAGCTTGGCCTGTTCGGCGGCCAGGGCGTCAAAGTCGGCGTCTTCCTCGGCGTAGGCGGCGTAGACCTCTTCGAGGCGCTGCTTGGCGGCAGCCACTTCGCCCATGCCGCTCTCGACGGACTGACGCACGGTGTGCTCAGGGTCGAGCTGGGGCTCCTGAGGCAAATACCCGATCTTCAAGCCCGCCATGGGGACGGCTTCGCCCTCAATCTCCTTGTCGATACCCGCCATGATTTTGAGCAGGGTGGACTTGCCTGAGCCGTTCAGACCCAGCACACCGATCTTGGCACCGGGAAAAAACGATAGCGAAATGTCCTTGAGGATCTGACGCTTGGGCGGGACGGTCTTGCCGACCCGGTTCATCGAAAATACGTATTGAGCCATGATTTAACCTGAATGAAATAGCGCGGGTCCACCCCTGCAAGGGCAGACTCAAGACCGCCGACCTGAACACCAGACCGGGGCTGTGCAACCCGACATTATCCCAGCAGAAGCGCAACCGCAGGCCATCAAGACCTGCACAAAACCCATCCGGGATGAAATGGGCCTGCCCCGGCCCTCAGCGCTTGCCAAAAATCGCCGTGCCCACCCGCACCATGGTGCTGCCTTCGGCAATGGCCGGGGCCATGTCGGCGGACATGCCCATGGACAAGGTGTCCAGCGCCAGCCCTTGTGCCACCAGGGCCTCCTGCAACTGCCGCGCCTGGCGGTGTACCGCACGGGCTGCGGCCTCGGACTCAGCAGGTTCAGGGATGGTCATCAGGCCTCTCAGCTGCAGGTTCGGCAAAGCCGCCACCGACTGGGCCAACGCGGGCAAGTCTTGCGGGCTCACGCCCGATTTGGTCTCGCCGCCGTCCACATTGACCTGAATGCACACCTGCAAAGGCGACAGGCCCGCAGGCCGCTGTTCCGACAGGCGCTGCGCGATTTTGAGGCGGTCGATGCTGTGCACCCAATCAAAATGCTCGGCCACCAAACGGGTTTTGTTGCTCTGAATCGGACCGATGCAATGCCACTCCAGCGGCAAATCTTTCAGCGCGGTGATTTTGTCGACCGCTTCCTGGATGTAGTTTTCGCCAAAAGCGGTTTGCCCGGCGGCATGGGCCTGGCGCACCGCGTCAGCCCCCCAGGTCTTGGACACCGCGAGCAAACGCACACTGTCATCGGGCCGCCCAGCGGCTTGGCAAGCGGCGTGGATTTGCGCATGCACCTGCGCCAAATTGTCTGCAATCGAAGCGTTCATGGCCTCAAGCGTACCAAATGCCTTGTCGCCCAATACACAGACACGCCGCCCGGTTTTGCACAGGACTGCTAAATTAGCGCCCTGCTTTCAACCTACCGAGACCCGCCCATGAGCCAAATCGCCAGCAAAACCTATGAACCCACACCCGCCCGCCGCGTGGCCTTTTTGGGCTTGGGCGTGATGGGCTACCCCATGGCCGGGCATCTGGCCCGTGCGGGTCACCATGTCACCGTTTACAACCGCAGCGCCGCCAAAGCCGCAGCCTGGGTGGCCGAATGCCCCGGCAACGCCAGCGCACCTACCCCGCGCGAAGCTGCTGCCAATGCCGACATCGTGTTCGCCTGCGTGGGCAACGACGCCGACCTGCGCAGTGTGGTACTGGGCCCGGACGGTGCTTTTGCCGGCATGAAGCCCGGTGCCATCTTTGTGGACCACACCACGGCGTCCGCCGAAGTGGCCCGCGAGCTGTATGGTCAAGCGCAAAAGCTGGGCCTGCACTTTGTGGACGCCCCCGTCTCGGGCGGTCAGGCCGGTGCACAAAACGGCGTGCTCACCGTCATGTGCGGGGGCGATCAGGCCGCTTTTGACAACGTGCGCCCTGCCGCCCTGGCGTTTTCACGCGCCTTCACTTTGCTGGGCGAATCGGGCGCAGGCCAACTGGCCAAGATGGTCAACCAGATCTGCATCGCCGGTCTGGTACAAGGCTTGTCCGAGGCCGTGGCCTTTGGTCAGGCGGCGGGCCTGGACATGCACCAGGTGCTGGACGTGATTGGCAAAGGCGCCGCCCAAAGCTGGCAAATGGACAACCGTGGCAAAACCATGGCCGATGACAAATTTTACTTCGGCTTTGCCGTGGACTGGATGCGCAAGGACCTGGGACTGGTGCTCGATGAAGCCAAACGCAACGGCGCACGCCTGCCGGTGACCGCGCTGGTGGACCAGTTCTATGCCGACGTGCAAAAAATGGGCGGCGGCCGCTGGGACACCTCCAGTCTGATTCGCCGTCTGCGCTGAACAACCATCGGCCACAAAAAAACCGCTCCAAGGAGCGGTTTTTTTGTGCCTTGCCCCATCACTTGGACATGGGCGGCTGGCTCAGGCGCTGGAGTTCAGCTTCCGAAATTTCCTCAAACACCCGAACCACCTTGGCCACGCCGCCAATGCCACGGGCAATGTCGGTGGCGCGCTTGGCTTCACGGGCCGTCACACGGCCCATCAAATAAACGATACCGCGCTCAGTCACGACCTTGATGCTGTTGACCTGCAGGTCTTTGGCATCAAGAAAGGCCGCTTTGACTTGCCCTGTGATGACCGAGTCCTTGGAGCGTTGGGTCAAGCTGCTGGGCAAAGTGACGGCCAGATCATTGACCACCGTGCGAACGTTCTCCTGGCTCTGAGCCAGCTTCTCGGCACGCTCTTTCAGGGCCTGAGTGCGCACTTCACCGGTGAGCAAAGCCTGTTTGTTGTAACTGGTCACATTGAGGTGAACGCTGTCACCCAACTCCTGACGGATGGCGCTGCCAACCTTGATCTCGATGCCCTCGTCCTCGACTTGCGAGCCCGTGGTGCGGCGATCGGTGGCGACCACGCCCGTCATGACAGCGCCGCCCACCAACAATGGCGCGCAGGCAGACAGGCCCGACAAAGCGACCACAGCCAAAGTACCGGTCATGACCAGCGATTGAAGATTGCGTTTCATTTAAACAGGCTCCTGTTCACCCAACAATTGGGTGTCTATTCCATCACACAGACAGTGCAGCACCAAGTGCTGCACCTCACGAATTCGCGCCACCCGATCATGAGGCACGCAGACATGCACATCGGTTTCGCGCAACTGACGCCCCAAAGCGCCGCCATTTTGCGCGGTCAAAGCCATGACGGTCATCTCGCGCTCATGAGCGGCTTGCACGGCTTCGACCAAAGCGCGCTCTTCGCCATCGGCGCTGATGAGCACCAGCACATCGCCGGTTTGACCCAGCGCACGCACCTGGCGCGCCAAGGCTTGTCCGTCAGGCCAGGCTGAGGCCATCAGGCCATCGGATGCCAATGCACAAGCGGCCAAACCCGGACGATCACGTTCAAAGCCCCCCACCAGCAACAAGGCCAGGTATTGGGCCATGGCCGAAGAAGCGCCCATGCCAGCGGTCAGGACCTTGCCGCCACCGGTCACGCAAGCGAGCAGCGCCTGGACGGCTGCATCCACCGGCTTGGCCAAAGCCTCGGCCACTTGGTAGTGCAGGTCGGCACTGTCGATGAAATGCTGTTGAATGCGCAGGTCTAGCATGGCGGGGATGATAACCGCCAGCATCCTCCTTGCCGGTGCATTTCCCCTGATTTCTGGTGACTTGGCGTACTTCCTGTTTCAACTCGCATCAAAAGCGGCGTGCAACCAAACGGGCCCGTGGGCTTCGATGGTGACCACATCAAAGCGGGTGGGCGGCAAACGCCGCCAGCGCAACAGGTAATGCTGCGCGGCAAACACAATGCGCCTTTGCTTTTGAAAGCTCACGCTGGCTGCCGCCCCGCCAAAGTCGCTGCGGCTGCGTTTTCTCACCTCGACGAACACCACCGTGCCGTCTGGCGTTTGCATGATCAGGTCGATTTCGCCGCCTCCGCGTCCGGGCGTCCGATAATTGCGCTGCAGCAAGCGCAAACCGTGTTCTTGCAAATAGGCCAGCGCCTCGTCTTCGCCCGCATCTCCCCGGGCTTTGGTGGTGGCGATGCCGACACCGTCTTTTTTGAGGAATTGCATTGACTCCGTCTCCCTTGTCTGCGTCTTTCGCACCCGCTCTCGCCGCTGCGAATGACGCCGCCGGACAGCAAAACCACCCGGCCAGCACACTGTATGTCGTGGCCACCCCGATTGGCAACCTGGCCGACATCAGCTTGCGCGCACTGCATGTGATGCAAAAGGTCGATGTCATCGCCTGCGAAGACACCCGCCACACCCAGCAGATGCTGCGTGCCTACGGCATCGACCGTCCGGGCAATCAATTGCTGGCCGTGCACCAGCACAACGAAGCCGAAGCCGCGCAAACCGTGATCACACGCCTGGCCCAAGGCGAACGCGTGGCTTACGTGAGCGATGCAGGCACCCCCGCCATCAGCGACCCGGGGGCGCGTCTGGCCGCCGCGGTGCGCCAAGCCGGTTACCGCGTACTGCCACTGCCCGGTGCCAGCAGCGTGATCACCGTGCTCAGCGCCTCGGGCATGACGGGAGAAAACGGTTTTGTCTTCACGGGCTTCTTACCCAGCAAAGCCGGTGAGCGTCAGCACGCCGTGCAGGCCCTGGCGCAAGAAACCCGCGCCGTGGTCTTGCTCGAAGCACCGCACCGCATCGAAGCCCTGGCACAAGCCTTGGCCGTTTTGGGCGAGCGGCGCATCACTGTGGGGCGGGAGCTGACCAAGCAGTTTGAACAGATCGAAACCATGGCCGCGCAAGACTTGGCTGCCTGGCTGGCTGAAAAACCCGAGCGTCAGCGCGGCGAATTTGCACTGGTGGTGCACGACACGCCAGTGGCCGAGAACTCAGGCGAAGGCCTTCGTGTGCTGCAATTGCTGCTGCCCGAATTGCCCCTGAAAACCGCCGTGAAACTGGCCGCCGAGATCACTGGCGAGTCCAAAAACGTCCTGTACGACCAGGCACTGGCATTGAAGAAATAAACCGCGTGTGGACCACACGGATGGACCCCGGATCAAGTCCGGGGTGACAGCCTTCGTGTCCGTCCAGTTCAGCACACACCTCAAACTTTGTCATCCCGGGCTTGACCCGGGATCCAGGGAACCGGTTCAGCGCTTGCGCAGACCGAGCCACATGACAGTGGACACCACCACCAGGGCACCGAGCAACTGCATGAGGGCAATCGATTGACCCAAGAGCGCCCAAGCCAGCACCAGGGCGAACACCGGCTCCACATTCATGATGGCCGAATTGCCCACCACGCCCAGCTTGGGCAAAACGGTGAACATGATGGTGAAGGCCGTGCCATATAAAAAAGTCAGCATGCCCAAGCCCCACCAGCCTGGCTGCGCGGTGGGCAGGTGAAAACCACCCTGACTCATGGCCGCACTGATGGCCAAAACAGCCACTAAGCCCATGGTCGAAAAGGTACGCAAGCGACCGTCCAGCCCTCCAGCTTCGTGCTGGGTGAGGACCATGGCCAAACCAAAAGTGGCCGATGCGGCCAAGGCAAAGGCAATGCCGGCGCCAATCTGCCCCCAATGCGCCGCAGCACCCAGACCAGAGGCGGCACCCAACACATCGAGCGCCAGCGCCAGCCCGATCAACATCAAGGGCATGGCCACGATCACCGCACGTTCCGCTCTGTGACCGTAGAGGATGCGCGCCCAAAAAGCCGTGGTCAGCGGGTAAGTGTTGAACGCCAACAAGGCCAAAGCCACTGGCAAGCGAGCCACTGACGAATACAGGCAAACACTCTGCACCGCGATCAGGACACCAATGCCCAGCAAGAACTTCTTTTGTCTTGCCGATGTAGCCAAGGGCACGCGCTGTCGCCACAACAGCAAGCCCACCACCAGGGCCGTGACGCTGCTGCGAAAGCTCACCGCGGTCACCACATCCACCCCGTTGTTGAACGCAAAACGGGCCGCCACATGGTTGGCCCCCATCATCAAGGCGATCAGGAGCAAGGTGGCAAATGCGGTGCCCGTCAGGGCTTTGCGAGCAGCAGTCATGCTCTCATTGTGCGGGGTAAAGACCCAAGCCGCTGGCATGCAGGCGACTCAGGCCCAGCAACGCATCGGTGAATGGCGTGGCCACACCGGTGAGTTGCCCCAACTCGCGCACAGCACCGACCAGCGCGTCCAACTCGACCGGTTTGCCAGCCCGCACATCTTGCAGCATGGAGGTTTTGAAGGCCCCCAGCTTGCGTGTCACCGCATGGCGGTCTTCGGGCTCTTGCGCAATCGGGATGCCGATGCGCTCGCCAATGGCTTTGGCTTCCAGCATCACATGCGAGATGAAGCCCCGCACCAGTTCATCGTCCAGAATGCGGTCGGTCGTGGCTCCAGTGATGGCGCTGACCGGGTTGACGGTCATGTTGCCCCAAAGCTTGTACCAAATGTCTTTCTGAATCTGCGGCGACAGCGTGGCAGTGAACCCTGCTTGTTGCAACAGCGCGTGCAGGGCTTGCACACGGGCTGTGGCCTGGCCCGAAGGCTCCCCGACGATCAGGCCATCACCGAAATGGTGGCGGATCACACCGGGCGCATCGGTCGAGCAGCTGGCATGCACCACACCCCCGATGATGTGTGGTGCTGGCAAGGCTCGGGCAATCGCCCCTTGCGGATCGACCGAACGCAGCGACTGGCCCTGAACCGGGCCGCCAAAGCCTTGCAGGAACCACCACGGCACGCCATTCATCGCGGGCAGCTCCTCGGTATCGGGACCGATCAGAGGCCCGACCTGCTGCGCGACTGTGGCCAGTGCAGGTGCCTTGACGGAAATGACCACCAGGTCCTGCACGCCCAGGATCGCGGCATCGTTGGAGGCTTTGACCGGCACCGTGTGCAGCTCGCCGCCTTGGTGAAGTTGCAGGCCGTTTTTTTGTACGGCAGCCAGTGTGTCACCACGCGCCAGCACGCTCAGCTGCGCACCGGCACGCGCCAGGTGCACGCCCATCCAACCGCCAATGGCGCCTGCGCCAACGATGGCGATCTTGTGGAATTGCCCCCCGCTCATGCGCGCCACCCGCTGTCGATGCGATCCACCTGACGGACCAGCGCCTCGAACACGTCACTGCCGGCACCGTGGTTCGGGTTGAACTGCAGCGCGTCGCGCGTGCACTTGGCGGCAATGTCGGCGGGCACCGGGATAGGAGCGCCCATGCTTTGCGTGGCCAGCTGAATCTCGCAGGCACGCTGCAGCGTCCAGAGGATCGCGAAAGTTTGCGGCAATGTCTGCCCCCAGGACAGCAGGCCGTGGTTGCGCAGGATCACGGCAGGCTTGTTGCCGATGCTTTGCAGCACACGCGGGCCTTCTTCGGCGTGCACGGTGATGCCTTCAAACGTGTGGTACGCCACCATGTCGTGCAGCTGCGCTGAATAGAAGTTGCTTTGCGACAGGCCGCCTTCCAGGCTGGCCACCGAGACACCTGCCGTGGTGTGGGTGTGCATCACGCAATGCGCGCCGTCGATGCCGCTGTGGATCGTGCTGTGCAGCACATAACCGGCCGGGTTGACCGGGTAAGGCGAGTCGTCCAGCACATCGCCGGCCAGGTTGATCTTGACCAGGTTGCTGGCGGTGACTTCGGTGTAGTGCAGGCCGAAGGGGTTGATGAGGAACTGCTTTTCACCCCCGCTCACGCTGTCGGGCAGGCGGATGGTGATGTGGTTGTAGATCATCTCGGTCCAGCCGAGCATGGCGAACACGCGATAGCACGCGGCCAGCTGCAACCGAGCCTGCCATTCGTCGGGATGCACACGCGCCTGCAGCGAGGGCACAACGGGTTTCGGTGTGGGGAACATGGTTTGTCTCCGAGGGTCAAGGTTGTTGATGTCACCCCGTGTTAATTGGGGTCAGATCCCGATTGTTTTAATAGGTCGCGCCTTTGGCGGGCGCGATGGCGCACACTTCGGCCTTGAAGCGCGCCGCCAGCGCGGTGGTCTGGCGCATCAGGATCTGCGTGTCCAGGCCCACGGCCACGAACACCGCGCCCAGCGACAGGTAGTGCTTGGCCAGTGTTTCATCGGGTGTGAGGATGCCGGGTGCCTTGCCAGCCTTCAGGATGCGGGCGATGCCGTCTTCGATGGCGGCCTGCACATCGGGGTGGGCTGCATTGCCCACATGGCCCATGCTGGCCGACAGGTCGGCAGGCCCAATGAAGACGCCATCCACACCGGGCGTCGCAGCGATCGCGTCCAGATTTTTCAGGCCTTCGAGCGATTCGACCTGCACGATCAGGCACATCTCTTCGTTGGCGCGCTTGAAATAGTCGGCGTAATGGCCCCAGCGCGAGGCACGGGCCCCGGCCATGCCGCGCACACCGCCTTGCCCGTCGTCTTGCGGGTAGCGCATGGCCCGCACCAATTGCGCGGCCTGCTCGGGCGTGTCGACCATGGGCACCAGGATGTTCTGTGCGCCCAGGTCGAGGTATTGCTTGATCAGCGCCGTCTCGCCGACCGGCACACGGGCCACCGCATGGCTGGCCGGGTAAGCGGCCAGGGTCTTGAGCTGGGCGAGGATGGTGCCCAGATCATTGGGCGCGTGTTCGCCGTCGACCACCAGCCAGTCGAATCCGGCCAGGGCGCAGATTTCGGCGGTGTAGTCGCTGGCCAAGCCCATCCAAAGGCCGATCTGGGGATGGTTGTTTTTCAGGGCTTGTTTGAATGAATTGACGGGAGTCAGCATGGGATTGTTTCCTGTTTGAGAACACAAAGGCCTGTCGTGGCCGGGGTGGCGGTCTGGGCGATGTGGCAAAGCGAAGCGCCTCTGAGCCCGGGCCGCCACCCCGGCCACGACAGGCACCCGTTAAAGCCTACAGAAGGCAAAACCTCAAACAAAGCGGAACTCCAACTTGCCCAGCGGACCGTAGTCCGCATCGAACACATCGCCGAGCTTGGCGGGTGCGGGCTTGGTGAAGGAACCAGCGAGAACAATCTCGCCCGCCTGCAGGTGCTCACCCCAAGGCGCGAGCTTGTTGGCCAGCCACGCAATGCCCACGGCCGGGTGACCTTGCACGCCAGCGGCCAGACCGGTTTCTTCGACCACGCCGTTCTGGCGCAGCACCGCGCCGCACCAGGGCAGGTCGGTGGTGAGCGGGTCCACGCGCTTGGCGCCGAGCACGATGCCCGCGTTGGCGGCGTTGTCGCTGATGGTGTCGTAGACCTTGCGCATCACCTTGGTGTGGCGGTCAAACTGCTCGATGCGCGAGTCGATGATCTCGATCGCTGGGGTCACATAGTCGGTAGCGTCCAGCACCTGCTCCACCGTCACGTTGGGGCCGCGCAGTTCCTTTTTCAGGATGAAAGCCAGCTCCACTTCGACACGCGGGGCGATGAAGTTCTTGTGCGGAATGTCCAGCACCTGTCCGGGTGTGCAGGTGTAGAGCATGTCGTCCAGGAGGGTGCCGTAGTCGGGCTCGTCGATCTGGCTGGAGACCTGCATGGCGCGGCTGGTCAGACCGATCTTGTGGCCGATCATCTGGCGCCCCTC
>JACCDU011234341.1_pt1 | contig 10165 bp, 7 predicted proteins | sample 7446081 | NCBI WGS metagenome assembly JACCDU01 (sample SAMN15323447, study PRJNA562643) | freshwater metagenome | isolation source: river surface water | place: USA:Blue River Watershed | collected 2017-08-17
AGTCCTTCACGCTGTTGGCGATCGCGCCGATGTCGGACTGCTGCATGATCAGCGATTCATGGCCCATCAGCCCGAACGACGGCGTGTACGCATTGCGCAGGTCCGCATGCAGACCCGGCAGGTTCAGCAGCTTGCCCTTGTTGAAGCGGCCTTCGGGGTCGATCTTCTGCTTGTATTTTCTGAACGCGCCGATTTCGTCCTCGGTCAGGAACTCGAGCTTGGTGATGCCGATGCCATGCTCGCCGGAGATCACGCCATTCAGCGAGCGCGCCAGCGCCATGATGCGCTCGACCGCTGCATGCGCGGCCTGCAGCATCGCATAGTCATCGGAGTTGACCGGGATGTTGGTGTGCACATTGCCGTCGCCGGCATGCATATGTAACGCGACGAATACGCGACCATGCAGCACACGCTTGTGGATCGCGAGGCATTCGTCGACGATGGGCTTGAACGCCGCGCCGCCAAAAATCTGACGCAGCGGCGCGCGCACCTCAGTCTTCCATGAGATGCGGATCGTGCGGTCCTGCAGCACATCGAACACGGTGACGCCGGGCTGCGCTTCCAGACGCGCTTCCAGCTCCGGCAACAGCGTGGCCAGACCGAGATCGGCCAGCTGGCGACGCGCATCGACTAGCGGCAGGTTCATGTTGGCCAATAGCCAGGACCAGCGCGCCTGCACCGCCGCGATCAGGCCGGTGGCTTCGGCGACCCGATCTTCCAGCAACTCGGCCGGCGGGATGTCGACGCCTTCGGTGTCGTCGCTCTTGCCGAGTGGCAGATGGCCTTTCAAGAAGAAATGGGACAGCTCGTCGAGCAGCTTGAGCTTGTTGTTGATCGACAGCTCGATATTGATGCGCTCGATGCCGTCCGTGTACTCGCCCATGCGGTCGAGCGGGATCACGACGTCTTCGTTGATCTTGAACGCATTGGTGTGGCGCGCGATCGCGGCCGTGCGCGCGCGGTCGAGCCAGAACTTCTTGCGCGCCTCGGGGCTGACGGCGACAAAGCCTTCACCGACACGGCTGTTCGCGATACGGATCACTTCCGAGGTCGCGCGCGCGACCGCGTCTTCATCGTCGCCGACGATGTCGCCGAACAGCGCCATCTTCGGCAGCACGCCGCGTTTGGACTTGGTTGCATAGCCGACCGCGCGCAGGTAACGCTCGTCGAGATGCTCGAGGCCGGCGAGGATCGCGCCGCCTTTCTTCGTTTCGCTGTCGAGGTAATCCTTGATCTCGACAATGCTCGGGATCGCATCGCGCGCCTGGCCGAAGAATTCAAGGCAGACGGTGCGCGTGTGCTTCGGCATCCTGTGCAGGATCCAGCGCGCGGACGTGATCAGGCCATCGGTGCCTTCCTTCTGCACGCCGGGCAGGCCGGCGAGGAATTTGTCGGTGACATCCTTGCCCAGGCCTTCCTTGCGGAACACGCGACCTTCGATTTCCAGCGTTTCAGTCCGGAACGGTACCTGGCGGCCACGACCGCGCTCGCTCGGATGACGCCACTCGAGGCGGAACTTCGCGACCGGTGCATCGTGGATCTTGCCGAGGTTGTGCTCGAGTCGCGTGACATCAAGCCAGTCACCGTTCGGGTCCACCATGCGCCAGCTGGCGAGGTTGTCGAGCGCAGTACCCCACAGCACGGCCTTCTTGCCGCCCGCGTTCATCGCAATATTGCCGCCGATGCAGGATGCCTCGGCCGAGGTCGGGTCGACCGCGAACACGAAGCCGGCGCGCTCGGCCGCATCGGACACGCGCTTGGTGACGACACCGGCACCGGCATGGATGGTCGCGTATTCGCGATCGACGCCGGGCAGGGTCATTATCTCGACCTCGCCGAGTTGTTCCAGCTTTTCGGTATTGATGACAGCCGACAGCGGCGTAAGCGGGATGGCGCCACCGGTGTAACCGGTACCGCCGCCGCGCGGGATGATGGTGAGTCCCAATTCGATGCACGCCTTCACCAGGCCGGCGATCTCTTCTTCGCTGTCCGGCGTGAGCACGACGAACGGATACTCGACACGCCAGTCGGTCGCATCGGTCACATGGGACACGCGCGACAGACCGTCGAACTTGATGTTGTCCGCCGCGGTATAGCGACCCAGCACGCGCTGCGCGCGGCGGCGCAGCTCTTGCATTTGCTTGAACTCGGCGGCGAAGTCCTCAACCGCCTTCGTCGCGAGTTGAATCAGGGTCGCGACATGGGTCTTGCGGCGGCGCGTGTCGGCATCCAGTCCTTCATCGCCTTCGGCGCCGAGGCGACGCGATTCGACTTCACCCAGACGGTGGTACATCGCGTCGACCAGCGCTTCGCGACGCGACGGGTTGTCCAGCAGGTCGTCTTGCAGATACGGATTGCGGCGCACGACCCAGATATCGCCGAGCACCTCGTACAGCATGCGCGCGGAGCGGCCGGTCTGGCGCACGCTGCGCAAATTGCTGATCAGGTCCCAGGCCTGGTCGCCGAGCAGGCGAATCACGATCTCGCGATCGGAGAAGGAGGTGTAGTTGTACGGGATCTCTCGCAGGCGCGCCGAACCTTCCGGGGCGTCGGTGAGCAAAGCTTGGAGCTGCGCTGGGGCGTTCATTGAAGACGTCTTGATGCCGGATTCTAAAGCGGCATTTTACCGTATTGCGACGCACCAGAAAGCAGCGGATCGCGTCAGAAGCCCTTGATTTACTGTGGATTTGGGTTGTCCGCGGCATCACCCGCCAGCGGGCTGCTCAGAACCAGTGACGCAGGTGTGACCAGATACCGTCCGGGACCGACAGCAGCAGCCAGGTCATCGTCAGGTAGCGCGCGAACTTGCCGATCGCCATGTACGCAATGCTTTGCCAGAGCGGCATCCGCAGCCAGCCCGCAAGTACGCACAGCGGATCACCCACCACCGGTAGCCAGGACAGCAGCAAGGTGCGGGGGCCGAAGCGCTGCAGCCACCCGAACCAGCGGGTCTGCCGCTCTTTTGCGAATGCCTGCTTTGCGCCATAGCCCATCGCATAGCTGATCGCGCCGCCGACGGTGTTGCCGGCGGTCGCGACCAGGATCGCCGGCCAGAACAATTCCGGGTTGAGTTTGACGACCGCAAACACTGCCGGCTCCGAGCCCATCGGCATCAGCGTGGCCGATATCAGTGCAATGATGAACAGCGCCGGCAGGCTGACAGTGGGCAGCGACAGCGCGGCCAGCAGGGCGTCGATCACGGGGTGTGCCGGGTCGGGTGATAAAGGGGGTCAATTATAATGAGCCGCATGACCACTGATTACCTGAAGAAGATCCTGACGTCGCGTGTGTATGACGTGGCGATCGAAACACCGCTGGAACTGGCGCCGACCTTGTCTGCGCGCACCGGCACCCGCATCTGGTTCAAGCGCGAAGACATGCAGAGCGTGTTCAGCTTCAAGCTGCGTGGCGCGTACAACAAGATGGCGCACCTGACACCGGCCCAACGGAAGCATGGCGTGATCTGCGCATCGGCCGGCAATCATGCGCAGGGCGTCGCGCTGTCGGCAAAAACCCTGGGCTGCCGCGCCGTGATCGTGATGCCGACCACAACGCCGGCAGTGAAGGTGGAAGCCGTGCGCGCACGCGGCGGCGAAGTGGTGCTGGCCGGTGACTCGTACTCCGATGCGTACCAGCATGCGCTGGTACTGGAGAAAAAACACAAACTGACTTTCGTGCATCCGTTCGACGATCCCGACGTGATCGCCGGCCAGGGCACGATTGCGATGGAAATCCTGCGCCAGCATGCGGGCCCGATTCATGCGGTGTTTGTCGCGATCGGTGGCGGCGGCCTGATCGGTGGTGTCGGCGCGTACATCAAGGCGGTGCGGCCGGACATCAAGGTAATCGGCGTGCAGACCACAGACTCGGATGCGATGGCAAAGTCGCTCGCGGCCGGGCGCCGCGTGGTGCTGCATGACGTGGGCCTGTTCTCCGATGGCACGGCAGTCAAACAAGTCGGCGAAGAGACGTTCCGGCTTGCGAAACAGGTCGTTGATGAAATCATCCTGGTTGATACCGATGCAGTATGTGCAGCGATCAAGGATGTGTTCATCGACACGCGCAGCATTCTGGAGCCGGCCGGCGCGCTTGCGGTGGCCGGTGCGAAGGCGTATCTGGAACGCGCAGCGAAATCGCGCAAGCCGGTGCGCAATGAAGACCTGGTGGCAATTGCATGCGGCGCGAACATGAATTTCGATCGGTTGCGCTTCGTCGCCGAGCGCGCCGAAGTGGGCGAGGCGCATGAGGCGGTGTTCGCGGTCACGATTCCGGAAGAGCGTGGCAGCTTCAAGCGCTTCTGCCAGCTGGTGGGTTCGCGCGCGGTGACGGAATTCAATTACCGGATCAGCGATGCGAACGAAGCCCATGTGTTCGTCGGCCTGCAGGTACAGGACCGCGACGAGCCGGGCAAGATCAGCAAACAGTTCGACAAGCATGGCTTCAGGAACCTGGATCTCACGCATGACGAACTGGCCAAACTGCACATCCGCCATCTGGTCGGCGGCAAGAGTGCGCTGGCGCAGGATGAGTTGCTGTACCGCTTCGAGTTCCCCGAGCGGCCCGGCGCGCTGATGCGCTTCCTCGACAGCATGGCGCCGAACTGGAACATCAGCCTGTTCCATTACCGCAGTCAGGGCGGCGATGTGGGTCGCGTGCTGGTCGGCTTGCAAGTGCCAAAGAAGGAAATGAAAGCCTTCCGTGCATTCCTTGCGACGCTGGGCTATCGTGCTTGGGACGAGAGCGAGAACCCGGCTTACAAGCTGTTCCTGTAACGCAGCGCGCCGATGCCTAGCGTCGCCGGGCTTCGTTTTTCATCCTTGTGCTGACCCCTGCCGTTTCACGTCACGCTTTTTCTGTCATTACGCATGAACACGCCGCTGACTCCGTCGGATTCACCGCTGGGCAAAACCAGCACCTATGCCTCCAGCTACGACCCGGCGCTGCTGTGCCCGCTGCCGCGCGCCGACAAGCGCGCCGAGCTCGGGCTGGTGACGGGTTCCACCCTGCCGTTCTTCGGCATGGATATCTGGAATGCGTATGAAGTGTCGTGGCTGAACCTGCGCGGCAAGCCGCAAGTCGCGATTGCGACGCTGCAGGTGCCGGCCGATTCGCCGAACATCATCGAATCGAAGTCGATGAAGCTGTACTTCAATTCATTCAACCAGTCGAAAGTGGCCGGAGCGGATGCGCTGGTCGAGTTGCTGCGCGCCGATCTGTCGGCTGCAGTGGGCGCGGCCGTGCAAGTGAAGCTGACGCTGCCAGAAGATTTCGGCAAGCTGCAGATGGGCGAGTTCGACGGGCTGTTGCTGGACCGGCTAGACATCGAGGTCGATGACTACCAGCCCGACCCGGCCTTGCTGAAGACCCACCGTGATCAGGCGCCGGTCGAGGAAGTGCTGGTGTCACACCTGCTGAAGTCCAATTGCCTGGTGACCGGGCAGCCGGACTGGGGCAGCGTGCAAATCCACTATGCGGGCAACCCGATCGATCAGGAAGGCTTGCTGAAATATTTGATCGGATTTCGCACCCATCAGGAATTCCATGAGCAGTGCGTGGAGCGCATCTTCATGGATGTACTGCGCCAATGCCAACCGGCCAAATTGCTGGTCAGCGCACGTTATACGCGGCGCGGCGGCATCGACATCAACCCGTGGCGCAGTAATTTTTCGATATCGAAAATGCCGGCGAACGTGCGCCATGCGCGGCAGTAACGCGCTGCATTTCTGCGGGCAGGAACGTGGTTCGCGATGCGTTCTGCAACATTCCGCACGGAAGCGATTGCACTTGGGCGGGCACAGGTATAGATTTAGCGCCCGGGCAACAGTTGGCATCAGGACGACGAACAGCGGGTGGTCTGGCAATTTTGCTATGCAGCACACCATCTCCGAACAAGTCCCGCCACGACCATGACCGTGCGTCGCCGTGCCCCGAAAAAGCTCCTATAATGCACGGCGAACGTATTATTGTGCAACGCACCATGACTCACTTCAGCCAAATCCTCCCTGCCATGAATGTCGAGCTGGACCTCGAATGCTCCAGCAAGAAACGCGCATTCGAACAGGCGGGACTGATCTTCGAAAACAACTGCGGCATCGCGCGCTCGACCGTATCGGACAACTTGTTTGCGCGCGAGCGGCTCGGCTCGACCGGGCTTGGCCACGGCGTTGCGGTACCCCACGGCCGCATCAAGGGCCTGAAAGCGCCACTCGCAGCCTTCGTGCGACTGTCGGACCCGATACCGTTCGAATCGCCGGATGGCGAGCCGGTCAAGCTGCTGATCTTCCTGTTGATCCCCGACAACGTGACCCAGCAACATCTGGAGATACTGTCCGAGATCGCTGAAATGTTTTCGGACAAGGGATTCCGGCTGGCGATGAGCGAAGAAGCCGACGCCGCGCTGCTGCACACCCGCCTCGTCAACTGGCATCCGCCGGAGCGCAGCGTCGCGTAAAGGCGCGCCCGACCGACATGCCTCTCAATACCCCGCTGTCGATACAGCAGCTATACGAGGACAACCTCGAAGCACTGAAGCTGGCATGGCTGGCCGGCCAGTCCGGCGGTGAACGCCTGATCTATGGCGATGCCGCATCGGCCGCCGATCAGGTCGGTCACCTGAACCTGATCCACCCCGGTCGTATCCAGGTGTTCGGCCCGCAGGAAAACGATTACCTGCACCGCATCTCCGACAACAGCCGCCTTGCGCATGCGCGCGAACTGGTCAGCGGCGACCCGCCCGCGTTCATCATTGCGCAGTCGCTGGACCCGCATCCGATGATCGTGCCGCTCTGTAACGAGCACAAGATTCCCTTGCTGACCACCACGATGCCGGCGGCGCAGGTGATCGATTACCTGCGCGTGTATCTGTCGAAGAAGCTGGCCACGCGCGTGACCATGCACGGCGTGTTCATGGACGTGCTCGGCGTGGGCGTGCTGATTACCGGTGAATCCGGGCTGGGCAAGAGCGAACTGGGACTGGAACTGATTTCGCGTAACCACGGTCTGGTGGCTGACGACGCGGTCGAGTTTTCACGCATTGCGCCCAACATGATCGAAGGCCGTTGCCCGACACTGCTGCAAAACCTGCTCGAAGTGCGGGGCCTTGGCCTGCTGGATATCAAGACCATCTTTGGCGAGACGGCGGTGCGCCGCAAGATGCGCCTGAAACTGATCGTGCACCTGGTGCGCCGCAAGACGCTGGAAGAAAACTACGAACGGCTGCCGTTGCACCACCAGACGCAGGAAGTGCTGGGACTGCCGATCCGCAAGGTGGTGATCCCGGTCGAGGCCGGGCGCAACATCGCGGTGCTGCTGGAAGCCGCAGTGCGCAACACCATCCTGCAGATGCGCGGCATCGACACACTGGCCAACTTCATGGAACGGCAGCAGCGCGCGATGGGCGGCGAATGAGCGAAGCGCAAGCGTCTTCCGCTATGATGCCCGTATGCGCATCATTCTCCTCACAGGCATTTCGGGCTCGGGCAAATCGGTTTGCCTGAACGCGCTGGAAGACGCCGGTTACTTCTGCGTCGATAACCTGCCGCCTTCCTTGTTGCGCGCGCTGGTGGCGACCCGCATGGAAGAAGGTGCAACCAACCTCGCGGTGGCGGTCGATGCACGCAGTGCATCGTCGCTGGCGGCGCTGCCGGCCGATGTCGCATGGCTGAAGGCGCAGGGCCATCATCTGGATGTGATCTTCCTGACCGCGAAGACCGAATCCCTGATCAACCGTTTTTCCGAAACGCGCCGCAGCCATCCGCTGTCGCACCGGATCGCGCAAGAGAGCGCGCAGGCGGCACAGCAGCCCGACCCGACCCTGATCGAATGCATACGGCAGGAGCGCGAAATGCTGGCCGAGGTCGAAGGCCTCGGTTATCTGCTGGACACGTCGGGGCTGTCGGCCAACAAGCTGCGCGCATGGATCAAGGAACTGATCCATCAGGCCAAGCCGGCGCCACTGACGCTGCTGTTCGAATCCTTTGCGTTCAAGTACGGCGTGCCACTGGATGCAGACCTGGTGTTCGACGTGCGCGTGGTGCCCAATCCCTACTACGACAAGCAGCTGCGCCCGCTGACCGGGCGTGACCTGCCCGTGATCGAGTTCCTCGCCGCGCAACCGGACGCGATGAGCCTGCTGGACGATATCCGCGGCTTTGTCGACAAATGGCTGCCTGCCTTCCAGCGCGACAACCGCAGCTATCTGACCGTGGCGATCGGCTGTACCGGTGGCCAGCACCGCTCGGTGTTCATGGTCGAACGGCTGGCGGCGCACTTCCGCGAGCATGCGCGCGTGCTGGTGCGGCACCGCGAACTGGACTGAGCGCCGGCTTCAAGCGCGCCCGTCATCGGCTGCTGGCAGCGTTGCGCGTCAGAGCCGCTCCAGCAACTTCCTGACCGGCGCGGGCAAGGCCGAACCAGCGATGCCCGCAAGCGCGTGCCACGCATAGCCTGACGGCGCAGCGGTCTGGTAGCGCTTGCCGAGGCGGACCTTCAGCGGCTGCACATTGAGCCGGTAATGCGTGAACGCATGCGTGAAGGCTGGCAGTGGTTCGATCGCGTGCACGTCACCGAAGGCCGCCAGCGTCAGTGCAATCTCGCCATGCTCGGGTTCGAGACTTTCCTCACCCAGCCGCGACCATTCCGGCAGGGACAGCAAGCCACCCCAGATGCCTTGCGGCGGCCGCTGCTCCAGCAATATCTCGCCCTTGTGCAGCACCACCAGCATCACAGTAGATTTTTCCGGCACTGCTTTCTTCGGCTTGCGCGCCGGCAGTTCAGCCGTGCGGCCGGTGTCAAACGCGACACAGCGCGCTTGCATCGGGCAGGCATCGCAGCGGGGCCGGCTGCGCGTGCACAGCGTCGCACCCAGGTCCATCAGGCCTTGCGTATAGGCCTCGATATCCTTGTGCGGCAGCAGCGCCGCGGCGCGCTGCCACAGGGCTCTCTCGACGGATGACGCGCCGGGGAAACCGTCGATGCCGAACACGCGGCAAAACACACGCTTGACGTTGCCATCGAGGATGGCGGCACGCGCACCATACGCAAACGCTGCGATCGCAGCCGCCGTTGACGGGCCGATGCCGGGCAGCGCGGCCAATTGCCCGACCTCGCGCGGGAATTCACCGCCGTGCTGCGCAACCACTGCTTGCGCACAGCGATGCAGGTTGCGCGCGCGGGTGTAATAACCGAGGCCAGCCCACAATGCCATCACGTCGCCGACCGGCGCTGCCGCCAGCGCCTGAACATCGGGGAAACGCTCGAGGAAGCGCGCGTAGTACGGGATCACGGTCGCGACCTGCGTCTGCTGCAGCATGATCTCGGAGAGCCAGATACGGTAGGCGTCGCGCGTCTGCTGCCACGGCAGCTGGTGACGACCGTGCCGCTTCTGCCAGAAGATCAGCGCACGGCTGAACGACGGGTCAGCGAGTGGTGCAGGATCGTTGACCTCATGCGTGTCGAGCACACGCTTCATTTCTGGCACCGCACGCAATAGAAGGTCGAGCGCTGGCCCTGCACGATGCGGCGCACGGTGCTGCCGCACTGGCGGCAGGGCTCGCCTTCGCGGTCGTACACGAAATAGCTCTGCTGAAAATAGCCGGACGCACCATCGGCGCCGATGAAATCGCGCAGGCTGCTGCCGCCTTGCTCGATGGCGGCGGCCAGCACGCGCTGGATCGCAGCGGCCAGTTTCTGGTAGCGCGGCAGTGAAATGCGGCGCGCCGCCGTGTTCGGATGAATGCCGGCCATGAACAGGCTTTCGCAGGCATAGATGTTGCCGACACCGACCACGATATCGCCGGCCAGCAGCACCTGCTTGATGGCAGCACTGCGTGTGCGGCTTTCCTGATGCAGCCGGTGCGCCAGCGCCTCGGCACTGAGCCGTCCGAGCGGCTCGACGCCGAGGCTGCGCAACAGCATGTGTTCCTCGATGTCACCGTCTTCCTGCGCATGCCACAGCACGGCGCCAAAGCGGCGCGGGTCGGTAAAGCGCATCACCTGCGTGCCGAGTTCGAGATCGAAATGATCATGCTTTTGCGGCGGCACGCCGGGCGTGAGCATGCGCAAATGGCCGGACATGCCGAGGTGGACAATCAGCGTGCCGTGCGCAAAGCGGATCAACAGGTATTTGCCGCGCCGGCCGGTGGCTTCGATGCGGCGACCGGTCAAC
>JACCDU010450928.1_pt1 | contig 10163 bp, 14 predicted proteins | sample 7446081 | NCBI WGS metagenome assembly JACCDU01 (sample SAMN15323447, study PRJNA562643) | freshwater metagenome | isolation source: river surface water | place: USA:Blue River Watershed | collected 2017-08-17
CCGATTCAGAAGCATTAGCAATCGCATCTTTCATCTTGCCCATCTCACCTTGTGAAGCATAGTAGAGAGCTTGGAAGAAGTATGCTGTCTGTTGTAAAGCGTAACCGATAGAGAAAAGAACTTTAACTGTGAACATGATAACGTCGGCAAAGTAACCTAATCCGATAGCAACTGTTTTAAGGATTGAAAGGAATTTTGCCATAGCGTTTTCCCAACGTACAGTAGCGTTCTCTCCTTCGAACTGCTTATTGACATAATCCATAATCTGGCTACCTAACTCAGTGAACGTACCACCAATGATTGTAAGAATCTTCTTAAGTGTTTCAATCTGACTCTTCAACTCTGCTGACTTCTTGTAGGCGTTGACAAACGATTTAACCAAGAACCCTACGACGACAGACACCCCTGTGATGATAGCACCAATAGGAGAGATAGCAGAGCGTAAAATAGTAAACGCTGTACCACCACTTCGAACTGCTTTAACAAGGCTTAAGATTTTTGGTACTGCCATTCCCAGAACTTTCCAGACACCTAAACCTGCAATTACACCGAGCACTGTAGCGAAGTTGTTCCAAGCAGGTGAGCTAGCAGATGTAGCCAATGATTCTAAGAACCCTTTACCCTCTTGCATCTTCTGCATCATCGTGTCCATGTAATCAGTTACAGTTTTCATGCCCTCTTTCAACTTGTCAAAAATAGGTTTGGTAACCACTCCTGCAAAGACTGTGAAAGTATCTTTCATTTTGTCAAGACGACCTGCAAATGTTCTACCATATGCGTCGATAGCCCCTCGACCATCTAGGAATTTGTTATTCAAGAAGTCAATGATTTTAGCAGATGTTTTAGCATCTTTACCTGCTCCCTGAATCTCTTCCGATGTCAAACCTAACTCTTGTCGTAAAATCTCGTAAATCGGAATACCGTTCTCTTGCATCTGGTTAAGTTCCTCTACAGAGATTTTACCTTTACCGATTGCCTGTACATAACCACGGATAGCGTTTTGTGCTTGGTCTGTTGTAAGACCGTACTTAGCCGTGATGTTTGCAAGCCCCATCAGTTTGCTTTCAAGGTCTTCTGACTTGACGCCTGCTCCTGAGAGCTGAGTAGCGTAGTTGTTAATCTGGTCAGTGGTGAAAGATGTCTCTTTAGCGACTCGTAAAATCATATCAACCATGCCTTGACCTTTGCTAGCAGAACCAGTAAGCTCCGTCCATCGCATCTTGGCAAGCTCCATACTACTATTGAATTTAATACCTGCTCCAACCGAACCAACTAAACCTGCTTGTAATGCCATAAGTCCACCGAATACTTGTGCTTGTGCAAAGAACTTTAATGTGTCTCCAACGAAAGAACTTGTCTTTCCAAGAGAGCGCAACGATGATTCCGTTGAACGGATTGCAGGTGTTGCTCTATCCATAGCACGAATAATGATGTCGATATTTTGAGCCATTTAGTCTCACCTCCTTATACTTTTCTTTGACGTTTCATACGACGTTCCTCCTTCTCTTCTGCTTTCGATTGCTCGTGCATAATGAGGAAGAAGTCTTCGATAATATCTGCATCCTGTCTCATAACCTCATCGGGCAAGCACTTGAATCGGTCGCAAAATGCAAACAATAAAATAGAGGGGTGAGGGTCTTTTATACCCTTTCCCCCTCCGAGTTTTTTCGCTTGCCCTTTTAATCTTTTTTTTGCAGTTCATCCTGTACTTCGATAACGTCGATTTGTTTGAACAGCTCGTCAACAAAGTCAGGGTCTAGAAGGTTGTTAAGAGTGTCTTCCGTGATAGGAAGCTCTGAACCATCTTCATTTTTCAATGACCAAGACTTGATTGCTTTTAGATTCAAAAGGTTAGCGTAACGTTTGAAGTCGAAGTCCATAGAGCCTGAGAGTGGGTCAATCCGTTGTGTGAGTCGAGTAATCTCGTCACGCTCTCCATAGCTTAGGTTCTGAACCTCAAACGTTTCTCCTTGAAACTCAATTGTCCGTAATTTACGTTTAAACAAGTAACTCATTTTTATCATTTCCTTTCAGTTAGTTTTAGAATGGTGTTGGCAAACTTGAAGTGTAAGCAATAGTCATGTTCGTCGAGATGAACTCGATTTCAAGTTCTGTTAAATCTTCTGCTTCTGGCGACAACTCTGCTGTGTCATAAACACATTGTGGAAGCGTGAGAACGAATTTGTGTCCTGTCGGGTTACCTGAATCAATGAATGTCAATTCAATGTCCATCTTAGTTCCTGCTAAGAAGTCAAGGTACATCTGCTTGTCGATGAAATCGACTGTGATGCTTCCAGTAACCTCAGAAGATTTCTCTTCAATACGAACAGGGAACTTACTACCGTTCAATGTGAAACGGCTTTCAAGACCGTTTGACAATTCGACTTCGAACTCAGTTACGTTGGCGTTAGTTACAGTGTTGAACTTGATTGTTCCTTCATAGAACATGAAGTAGTTTGTTGATACGTCTGCTGTAACAGTTGCAGGTGTGCTTTCCTCTACAACCGATTGAGCCATACCTTCAATCTCAATTTCAAGTGCTTCGTTAACGCTTGCTGTAAGCGTCATTGTATCTACTTTACAACCGAGTAAGTTACGGCAGAACGGAACGTTAGGCATGTTGTTCTGCAATGTGAATGACGGCATAGTGTCTGCTTCACCAGTCATTGTCATTGTGTGAACATATGGTGCGCTTGCTCCTACAGTAGTAACCTTACCTAAAGCGTAATACATGAGAATTGGATTCTGTACACCGCCTGTAATTGAGAACTCTGTTGATACTCCACCTTGACGAATCATTGCAGGCGCTCGTTTACCGAGAGTACGTCGTGGGTCAGAGTTGTTTGATTGCTCTACTCCAAACTCAGAAATCAATCCAAGCCATTTCAACGTCGTCGCTTTCGTACCGTAAGTCGTTTCTTTACCCCCGACTAGAGTATTCGTAAAACCTTTTGCTTGTGGCATTATTTCTCACCTCCCTTTTGTTCTTTGACTTCTTCAAAGCCTACTTCCTTTAGCTCGTCAACTTGACTAGCTTTCACCGACAAGGTATCACCTTGCTTAACGATACCGTGGTTAGGGTTCATTAAATAAATCTGCTCTAACTCACCTTTATAGACAACTTCTACCATTTTAGGTTTAGTCATTTTAAGTCACCTCCTTAATTTGTTTGCAAATGAATTTCCAAGTAAATTGGAATCTTTACTCCCTGTAAAAAGTTCTCAGGGTCTTCTACAATACCGAACTCGATTCGTTCCTCTGTAACCTCTGTTACAAGGTCTTGCCATAACCCAGTACGCTTTCTATTCTCAGTCTTTTCAAGGACTCCTAGAACCGTCTCCATCATGTCAATCAACTCGTCCTCAGATTGTTCAGGGTCGTAAATCTTAGTCCAGATAAAAACATTGATGCGAAGACGAACCTTCTTAATTCCACCTAGAGCATGACGAGACTGCATAAAGTCTGCTGTCTCCAAGTTCACGGCAGGGAAGATTGGAATGTTGAGCTGTGGTGTCCGATAGACTTGAATATCTCTTAGTGGATAAACAGTGTCTAGCTCTGCTTTGATGATACTTTTAAGCTCGTTTTTAATCTCGCTAATCTTGATTTGTGCCATGTTGACACCTCCTTTATTTCAACGTTCTTTCCAAATACCGTCGGAAGTAAGTTGCAATTTTCGGTTCTTCATCTGCACGAACAACAAAGAACTTACGCTGTGGTGTTCTGCCCCCTCCATATTGATGCCAATGAGCGTACTCAGTTGGAACGAATAGTCTGACATGGTTCATTCCTAAACTCTGGTTAGAAGGGCTTGTAGCGTCTGCTCTTAATCGTCCTGTATCAATAAGGATTTTAGAAGAACCTTTTCGTTCAATAGTTTTTGGCGATAGCGGTTTCCACTGTCCTTCTGCACCACCGTATGAGAAAGCCTGATTCGTTTTCATGCGAACATAGTTAGCAGACTCCTTTAAAGGAATCTGTAAGTTGTGCATAGCAACACGAAACAGTCTCATACGAGTCAATACTTGCTCGTCGTTCTCGACATTAATATAGAGTCTAATCATTTCTTACCACTCCTTCTCAGGGTCAATCGTAAAGAAGATTTCTCCCTCGAATGTACTGTCGAAGCCTGTACCTGATTTCTTCTCAGTGATAGGATAGCCCTCTAGGACAATCGAACCCTCCGAAATCATTTTAAGCATCTCCATTACACGCTCATAACGTTTAGCGTTATACTGGTCTTGGTTTGGTTGGTAAGAAGTGTAAAGAGCTTCTGTAATCAAGTAAATCGTTAGGTTAAGAGAGATTGTCTCAATCACACTTGGAACTGGATTAAACGGAACATCGTAACTATCATAGAGATAGCCGTTGATGATTGTATCAGCCTGTTCAATGTAAGTGTCAATCTCTGCATTGCTAAAGGATTGAGGAAGGGCTTTCATTTGACTTCTAACTTGCGTTGCTGTAACGTAAGCCATAATCATTCACCTCCTTCAAGTTTTCCTTTGATGTCTTCAATTAGTTTTTCTTTGCGTTTGTTTCCTACGAAGATGTCAAGTTCCTTAGCAATCTTTTTAACTCTTGCTTCGGTCATTGCTTCGAGTGGACGGTCAAACTTTCGGTCACCGATAGTGACTTCTGGCATCTTCTCTCCACCTTTTACAACGTTCTTAACGGCTTCTGCTTGACCTTTTTTAATAAGGTATTCGGCTTGCTCCTTCGGTAAGTCTACGATTTCTCCGATGGCGTTAGCTCCGCCTGCTCCTATCATCAAAGCTTTTACTAGCATAGTAACACCTCCTTAACATAAAAATAAGGGAAGGGAAGTTTTATCCTCCCTCCCCTCTTAAGATTAAGAAAGAACGTTCTTAATCAAGTAAACAGCTTTTGGTTCAACAAGTTGAACAGCCGTAAAGCGTGTTACCCGAATAACAGTTCGGTCTTGCTCTTCTTGGCTGTAGACTTTTGTGCGAAGTCCTTCTGCATCTACGATGTCACCGATAACTCCACGTTGTACGAGAAGTACAGTGTCGTTAGCGTCTCCGAAGCGTGGGTCAGAGATGAACGTTAAGCCCATGAAATCTCCGATGTAACCACGAAGTAAAGCAACGTCAGTGTTGTTGACACGGAAAGCGTCACGGAAGACTTTTGATTTGAGCATCATTGCTTCGATGTCTGGTGACATGATAACAGTATCAAGCTCAAAGCCAAACTTCCGAGCGTTAGCTCGTGCGTCAATCAAGTCGGCAATCATGTTGTCAGCTCCAAGAGTTGCATCATTCCAGAAGTTAGCTGATTTAACCTTACCTTCGATTTGAGTCGAAGTCGGTGAACCTGCAACAGTGTAATCCTGTGTGATTTTCTTGTAAGCCATTTCATTAATCATGTTCGCTACGTTATCAGCAAGGCGACGTAAACCACGTTGCAAGTGAGAGCCTAAGCCCCATTTTTGCATTTCGTAAGTTACGACGAACTCCAAACCATACCGACGAATCATTTCCGACTTCTCGACTTCTGTTACCCCGATACGACGGAGAGCAGAAGCTTCACCAAGCTCAGGAACATCTTCATAAGTCTTACGACCGAAAGCGTCTTGGTCACCGTCTACGAAATAGCGAGTTGCTAATGTAGCCGATGTAGATTTTGTCAACAGTGTGTCTGCAATCATTTGATGACCGAGTAACTCTTGAATGTTACGGTTGATTGCTTCTTGTTTCAGTAAAGGGTGCATACCCAATGCGAAATCTGCCATTATTTATTTCACCTCCTATTATCCTAATGCGACGATGCCATAGTTTCCGGCAGTCGCTCCTTTAATAACAATACCTACTCGTGCTAAGTCTGAATCCGTACCTGCAACAAGGTTTACACCAAGTCCGTTAGCATCTGATTTAGCGATAGCACCTGCTGTCAAACCGCCTGTACCTGCTTTCAAGTAAACTTGTGGTTTAAGCATAACAACAGTAACGACATGTTTCTTGTCGCCTTCATAACCAACATTCAATCCGTCGATGCCAACAGTACCAGAGTAAACGATACCGATTACTTTAGTAGAAGTAGCACCTGCTTTTTGTACTTCCAAGTCACCAGAAATCTCAACGAGTTCTCCGATTTTGATGACTGCACCTGCTTTAACTTTAAAAGTGTGCAAAGCACCATCTTGAATATTTACCTCAACTCTGTTTTGAGCCATTACATTTCACCTCCATATACTTGTTCTTTCCATTCAGCATATTCTTTATCTTCTTTCTCTTGCTCTGACAATTCGACTTTACCTTCTTGGTTACCGACTTCTTTAAGGTCGATTTGTGAACCTGCTTCTAAGAACGCTTTGAACGCTTCTAGTTGCTCGTCAGAGAATGATTTTACCAAAGTCTTCATAGCATCCTCTTGTGCAGGAATTACCTTCTCAGAGAACTCAGCTACGATTGCATCTGCTTTTGCTTCAAGTTCACGTTCTTTGAACTCTGCTAATTGAGCTTGCATTTCTTCAAACTTAGTAGCATATTCTTTCTCAATCTCTTGTCGCATTTCAGTTAATTTTTCTTCATTCATTTCGTTGTCACCTCCATCTTCTTCGAATACTTTAGCGCCTTTAAGTTGTGGGAACGCCACGATTGAAACCTCTCGTAAACGTGTTGGTCGGTTCTCCTTTGTGTGGTAGAAACTGACTGATAGTTTTTGATTGAGTTTCTTTTCCACTCGTTCGCTCCATTTCTCGTCGATGATGTCTAACTCTCCCATAAGGTTGTTTCCATCAATCCAGACTTTACGAACGAATCCTACTGTGTCCTTAGCAGAACTAGAGTGGTCGATTTGAATTGGTGTCGGGTCTTCCGAGCTGAATGAATCTGCAAGCTTTTGCAAGTCATCCAAAGTGTAATCAACATTACGATGTCGTCCAGTAGAGAATAAAATTCCCGTCTTTGTTGACTTCGCTTCCTCACTTTCCTGACCTTCGAAATTGATATAACTTTCATACTCGAACATATCCATTGTTTCACCTCCTGCAAACCGTATGCAATTTGTTCAGCAAGTCCTTAACCTGCTTTCACCGACAAGGTAAAAGGGTGTTTAACGTTTTTGTTATATACTTTATTTATTGACAGGTTTTTATAATCTTAGTATAATGCAGTTAACCAGTTATTAAATAATATTGTATTATAAGTTACAGGTTTAGTAACTTGTAGTTAATGGGTATGTTATAACTAGTTACAAAATATTAATAAAAAAATAAATAAAAAAAGAATATAAAAAAGAATAAGTTATACTTACGAAGTAAGTTTAATAATCTATTAAATGGGTAATATAAAAGTAAAGGAGAGAAAGCCATATGAAATACAGTAAAAAGGAATTAGAACCAAAGTTTAGACAGTATTACTTGGATATAACAGAGAGAGTAGCATCTTTAAGTACATGTAAAAGAGCACAGGTTGGAACTGTTATAGTCAAGGATAACAAGATTATTAGTACAGGTTATAATGGCTCAGTAAGAGGTACGGAACATTGTACCGATGTCGGTTGCTTGATGGTTGATAACCATTGTATGAGATGCTTGCACAGTGAAGTTAATGCAATTGCTTTCGCTGAGAAAGACGATTTAAAACGGGCTACTCTATTTTGCACCCATAAGCCCTGCTTATCGTGTTTCAATTTACTGGCTCAGGTTGGAATCACTGATGTTGTTTACATTAATGATTACGGAAAGCACGAAGGAGAGGTAGCCGAATATTACTACAAGGTTAAACGAGCTAGAGGAATCAACTTCCACAAGGGAACAACAGACTACTATTAAGGAGTGATACAGATGTATGAAGACGACTTCTTTGTTCACCAAGGTGTTATAATTAAATTATATCGAGTTATGCGATTAGAAGAAATTGGTGGAGAAATCTGCGAAACAAAAATTAAGGATGACATGTCATACTGGGAAGCAAGACGTTTTAAAAAGCAACTCGTAAAGCTATCACCTCGTATGGCAAGAGAGTTGTTCATTGAAAAATATTACGTTCAAGGAGGGTAATGCAGATGCGAAAGCAAGTTGAAATGGGCTACATCAATACAAACTATTACGGAGACAAATTCGAAGAAGGTCAAATGGTTTACTGCTTCTTCCAAGACTACGACACATTCTACAAAGTCGAGACGTTAGATGGTTGGGAAACAGATTACCTCCGACCAGAAGAAGTAACACTTGAACGAGAGTTGATTGCTTTCAAGCCGATTAATAAGACGTTCGTTGATTACTGTGGTAACGAGTTCATTGTGATGGTAGATAATGGTCTTTCAGTTTGGTGTGACAGTGAGAAAGACAAAAAGATTATGCTCTTTAGTAAATTGGAAATCATGTTCTGGAAAGAGAAAAAGAGGTAAGCAATTAAGCTTCCTCTTCTTCGGTTGTTGTTGCAAGTGTCAAGCCCTCAATCAAGAGAGGTAGCAACAGGTCAATGAAACCATTATGGTTGGTATCAAAGTTACCCTCTTGTGGTTCTTCTGGCGTATCTGTTACATCTGGTTCATCCATAACTGGAATCCAGATTGAACGGCAGTTGAAGTGAGCAGGAATCAAATAAGGAACTCGTGGGTCATCCTTTTTGTAAATCCCACCATCACGGCTCTTACAGATTGTTGTAGTTCTTTCGTCTAACACCGAACTGTACTCTAGGTTTTCAATCGTATCATCTTGTCGATAATAAGTGATTGCTCCGAGAGCGTAACCCCGTGTTGACTCAGTTCTTACAATCGTTTTAGCGTGGTTTTGTGAATACACTTTATCAACATATGTGTTAAGCGATTTAGCAATGTCTTGTGGGCTTAACCCTTTCGAGATACCATCGGCTACAATCTGCTTAACAGCAAATGCGTTCGACTCGTCATAGAACTTACTCAGTTCAAATGCGTATGCACGAATAGCGTTCGTTACTTCGGTATCAACTTTCGGGTCATACTTGTCGAATAAATCTTTGTCAAAGATGTTTTTAAAGTCTTCATCAAACTGTGTCACCAGACTATCCTTAGCGACCATTGCACCGTGCAAGATAGAGCTAGTAATCATTTTTTGAATAATTTTTCCACTCTCCTTTGTCATTGGAATGATGAAGTCGCTAAAGTCAATTTCATCCTTCTCTAGCAAACTAGAGATTCGTTCCTTAATCAGTTTAACCTTTTTGTCAGTGACAACTTGGCTCTGTTTAAGGAACTCATCTTCTAGTCCGTCGAACACTTGTTCAGACGCTTTAGCGAAAGCAGAGAAGGTTACAACTTTAAATCGTCATCTTCCTCTGCTAAGTTTGTGGTACGCTCACGCTCCACTGACGCTCGTTCGTCTTTAGTCTGACCTGTACCCTTCGGTTTCGATGGCTTGCCCACCTTCGGTGCGTTAGAGCCTAATGCTGATGAACCAGTTGGTCTAGTTTGCCCTCCTGTTGCACCTTCGTCATTCGACTTAGTGTAGTAATCAGAGAGAGCTTCTGCCTGAGTAATCTCAGCTTCAACCAAGCGGTCAAGAGTATCACGGACTTCTTCTGATGCAGGTTCGAAGCCAAGAGCTTCACGAATCCAAGGCTCAGTAGGAAGCAATGCACCTGCTGTAATTTGAGAGATGATAGTGTCGTTAAGAACTTTCATATCTTTATCAACGAGTGGACTGAATGTGATTTTAGGGTATTCATCGACGTTAGGGAAGTTGTAATCAATCAAGTCTTTGATTACTTGTTCTTCTAACATAGCTTTGATGTCACGCTGTAATGCGTTCAGCTTCATCATGAATACATCCATCTGGTTACTAGACAGAGCGTATGAACCTGCGATAGCTTTAGATGATGCAACGAGCATCGAAGGAATGTTCATCGACTCATAGATAGAGCGAGAATGGTATTCCAGTACAGCTACCCAGTCAACGTTTTGCTGTGGCTGAATCGCTGTGATAGTGTCTTCGCCACTGATAGCAAGCGATGTCATAGCGTTCAGTTTAGAAAGGAGTGATTTCATCTTACCTGTGTTCTTAGCGTCCTGTACTTGTCCGATAATCAAAGGAGTACCATAGCGTTCGTAAGCGACGTTGGCGAACTTCAAGATTTTATCCTTGATATACCAGCTCTTGTAACAAGCCTTTAACTCAGACTCACCGTACATGTTACCGAATCGTTTGTTGTTTACGAACC
>JACCDU011231874.1_pt1 | contig 10161 bp, 8 predicted proteins | sample 7446081 | NCBI WGS metagenome assembly JACCDU01 (sample SAMN15323447, study PRJNA562643) | freshwater metagenome | isolation source: river surface water | place: USA:Blue River Watershed | collected 2017-08-17
CGGCACTGCGCCCGCGAAGCCCGAGTCATCCGCGCCGAAATTCTTCGACAAGGATGCATCTGCGCCATCGAAGGAAGAGTCGATGTCAGCGGAAGCAACCGCGTGATTGTTCAAATCGTGCTGGGTATCGTTTTGGGCTTCTTGGTGTTTGTCAGAAATTTCTGCCGGAAACCGGGACTCGTTTGGGTACAGGGTTACCTCGCCCAGGACTGCCGCGTCGCCAATGTGATGCGCCCCTGCATGGAAGCTGTTGCCTACGAGTGAGGCCTCGGACACCGAAACGGGCGGGGTTCCCTTTGGTTTAAAAGTTTTGTAGAATTACGGTGTTTTTAAACCCCTCCCAAGGAGGCGTCATGATTGCAGATCGCATTCGTCAAGCACGATTGGCGGCAGGTCTGACCCTGGGTGCGTTGGGCGAACAGGTGGGTGTTTCTCACACCGCCATCCAGAAGTACGAGAAGGGTCTGCTGACGCCGTCGTCGACTCAACTGCTCAAGCTTGCCCGCGCCTGCGGCATCCGGACCGAATACTTCTTTCGCACGCATACGGTTGAGCTGCTGCAGCCCGAGTTCCGCAAGTTCTCGACCTTTGGCAAGACGGCGCAGGATGCGCTGAAGATCAAGGTCGTCGAGTTGGTGGAAAAGCGCGTGGAGTTGCTCGGCGCATTTCCCGAACTGCCGTTCCCGGCGTTTGCGCCGCCCGTGAATCTGCCCGAGCACATCACCTCGCTGGATGAGATCGATGCGTTCTCGGATTCGGTCCGCAACGCTTGGCAGTTGGGGCTGAATCCAATTGCTGACCTCACCGACACACTCGAAGGCCTTGGCTTGCTGGTCATCGTGGTCGATGAAGAGAACCCGGGCTTCTCTGGCTTGACGGCCAAGGCACGGACCGAAGATGGCCGGGAGTATCCGGTCGTGGCTGTCTCCAAGCGCTGGCCCGGTGATCGGCAGCGGTTCACGCTGGCGCATGAGTTGGCGCACCTGCTGCTCGAAGGCCGACTGGCTGACGGCATCAACGAAGAGAAAGCCTGCGACCGGTTTGCCGGTGCCTTCCTGGCTCCGCGTTTCGCGGTGTTGCAGTTGCTTGGCGCACAACGCCATGCCTTGGAATGGCAAGAGTTGTATGTGCTCAAGCACGAGTTCGGTCTCTCGATGACCGGATGGCTGCAACGCGCCAAACAGTGTGGCGTGATCACCGAGGCAGCTCACCTATCTATGTTCAAGCGGTTTTCGGCAAAGGGCTGGCGCAAGACCGAGCCTGGCGAACCACTGCCGCAAGAGCATCCCCGACTGTTTGATCAGTTGGTGTACCGCGCCTTGGCCGAGCAATACATCTCCGAAGGCAAAGCGGCGGAACTGCTGGGCATCCCGATGATGCGCTTCCACAAAGAACGCCAGCTGGAGTCATCGGATGCGGTTGCTCATCAGTGATGCGAACATCTTGATCGATATGGAAGCGGGAGCGTTGATGGAGACGCTCTTCCAGCTTCCGATGCAGTTCGGCATCCCTGATCTGCTGTACTACGAAGAAATTGAACCGGGCAGCCCTGGCCTTGAAGACCTGGGCTTGCAGGTCATGGAGGTCAACGGCGATTTCGTGGCGTATGCCGAGCAGTTGCCAGGCCAGCACAACCATCTGCTTCCCGCGAAAAACGGTCCCAAGCCCAGTCACAACGACTACTTGGCACTGGCGCTTGCGAAGCAGGAGACCTGCACCTTGCTGACCGGTGACGCCAATTTGCGGATTGTTGCCAACAAGGAGCAGGTCAACGTCATGGGCACCATCGGGCTGCTGTGCGCCATGATCGAGAACCAGCTGCTGTCAGTCGACGACGCCTTCAAGGCACTTGACCGAATGAAGTCTGGCAAGCGACGGCTGCCCTGGCCGGAAGCCGAAAAAGTACTGAACGCGCTGCGCTGATCGGGTGCAGCCATCGGCAGTCAACCGCTGCGGGCCAGTGGCTTTAGGCCAATGTCCGCTGCAACGCGCCCCACGCGGCGACCCAGTCGATCCGCTCCTGCTCCAAGCGAACGTTTTGTCCCCAGCGATGCTGCTTGAGATCCCGATAGAGTTGCTGCTCTGGCTCCGTCAAAAGCGTCAGTTCCGTTGCCGGATGCTGCGCCGATTCATCCACCCACAGCGCCTTGTGTTGCAGCAAGGTGTCTTCGTCCATGAGCACGGATTGCAACTCTGGAATGTATGAACGGGCTCGATGCAGGATGGCAAATCCATGGGTGTCCAAATCACCCCAATAGATGCACTTTGCGCGGGCAAGCCAAGGGAAATGGACCAACACGTCGACGTTATAGCCAAGACGCATGAACACGACAGCGCCCGGCAGGTCGGACATTGCCAGTCCCGTTTGAAGGTTCTCGACAATAAACACATGTGAGACCGGTAAATTGAGACCCGCCAGGTCTTCCACTGGTGCAGTGATGTCACCCACGCCACCGACCCTGGCTCGCAATGCCTGATCCAGCACCCGCATTCGGACAAGGATTGGAGGTGCTTTCAGTCCGCAGCGCTGGTAGAAATCCGGGTCGCTGGATGAATCCTCTTGTATTGCGGCCACCAGATCCGTCAGCAGTCCTTTGCGCCCATCTAGCCATTTGCTGTCCAGCCCGGACACCGGTAGCTGGCGGGGGTAGAGGTCGGATTGTGGATGGTTCGCTATCCAGTCCAGCATCTCTGCAAGCCGACGAAAATCGGCATCGCCGTAGTCCGCCAGGACATCAAAGTACCTTGGCAACGGCTGCGCCAGTACCGGCCAGCGAGCGGTGAGTGTCCGGTAGCGAGATTGAGCACGCTCCCATCGCGCGGACTCACCAATCCACATGGCAACATCCTCTGGGCCGCCCAACGCTAGCTTCTCCGGTAGTCGCTGAACGCCAAGCGCTTTCCACCGGCGCTCACTCCAGGACAAGGAGCCGACTCCTTGCCAACCTTGCCATGCGCTCACCCAAGCACGAACGCCGTCGACTTGTCTCAGTGCAGCTTGCTCCGTCGGCACACCGAGCGGAACCTCCAATGGCCATTGGCCCTCGCCCGGATCACCAACCAGCCACTCGCGGTGCTTGCTTTGAAAGCGACGGGCAAGCAACTGTCGAACATCTTCAGGAAGCTTCAACGCTAGCCTCCTCTCGTGCATGCTCTGGTAGTTTCAGCCGCTGCCGATCACCGTCGTACTCAATCAGCAGGACGCCTGACACGCGCCGATCGCTGATATCCACGAAGCAGGCGCCACCGATGAATGGCTCAAGGGTCATGACCGACTTCAGCGGCGTGGCGACCACCATCTGGAATCCGAAATTGGTAAAGATGTTCATCGCCAAAGCGGTGAACTCATTATCTGCCTTGTCGAAGGCTTCATCCAGCACGACAGGCGCATACATCGGCACGCCGTGGTCGTTCCCGCCCAGTTGATATCGCAGGGCTGCGGCCAAGCACGTGGTGGCCAGCTTCTGCCGTTGGCCGCCGGACTTGCCTGCTCCGCTGCGATAGATCTCGACTTCGACACCGCTTTCATCGATTTCCCGTCCGATGAACTCAACATGCTGTCGAACATCGAGCACAGTCTCACGCCAGCGCTTTTGCTCGGGGTCCTGACTGGCGAGTCGATCAACAAGTCGTCTCAAGGCCAGGAACCGCGCCTCGGCAAACTCGCGATCCTCCGTCCACGCATGGCTCAGCGCCTGCTGGAACTCCTGCTTGAATTCCTTGACGTCGACAAGCTGCCGGTCACTGGCGTCGATGTGGAGATAGGTGCGTTGATTGGCGCTCTGGTTGAAGGGCACCTGGCCAAGACTGTCGTTGACCAGATCCATCCGTTCCAGGATCGCCTTACGCGCATCGTTCAGGTAGGTGGAAAGCGCCGCCAGATTCTGGTGACTTTGGTTCTGTAGCAGTTCAAAGAATCGCTGCTCATAGGCGGGCAGTCCATCCGTTTCCAGCCGAACCAGTTTGGCGAAGAAATCTGGCGCGCTGGCAAGGCTCGTGTCCATGTCGCCCGCGTCCATCGGCCATTGCCGTTTGAAATCGGCAAAGCGCGCTTCTATTTCCTTCTCGCAGGCACCAATCCCACGGTTGACCTCTTCGATCTCCGCATTGAGGGCGCGTTCTACAGACGTTGTCACCTTGTCGAGGTTGTCGAGTCGGACTGCATCTGACTGCTTGGCGAAGCGCTCGTCGAGACCCGAAACCTGATGGGGCGTCAATGGAACGATAGACGCGTCCTGCAGGAGGGATTCCAGTTTCTGGGTGCTGGTCTTGATCTGGTCAACAATCGAGTCGTGCGCACGCGTTGCCTGCCGAAGATCCTTGTCGGCATCATCGACGAGTTTCTTTTGCTTCTCGATCTGCTCACTGATTTGCAGCAGGGTGGTGTTCCCCTCGCGCGCTTCGCGGATCTGCCGCTCAACGGTGAATATGCGATCCAGCAATGGGAGCAGATCTATTTCTTGCCATTGGAGATTCACCAGAGTCTGGCACTGCATCGCTCGGGCCGCACGATTCTTGTCTTGGTCGGAGAGTTTGTCGATCTCCCCGCCGAGGCGCGAAATGGTGGCACCCAGCTCCTGGGCCTGAGCCTGAAAGAGTCCGAGCTTCTCGCGGTTATCGAATCCGAGCACCCAGTTTCGTCGGTCGCCGACACTTCTACGGTCGTCTTTCTCATGCCGGGTTTTGCTGTGCTTGACCTGACCCTCACGGGTAATGGCGCGATCTGCGCTCCTGAAGGACTGAATAGAGTCGACGCACGCGTAATCGAAGCGTTGCCGTAGTTCGGCCTGAAGCCAGTCGGCATACGTCCCTTCCTTGACGTTCAGCTTGAGGACGAGCGAGTTTGCCCCGATGGGCTTGGCCTGCCACGTCTCCGGGCGGCCAGTCCGGTAATACACCAAGCGCTGCCCAAGGTGGGTGGTGTTGATGTGATTGGCCAATGCCGAATACTGGCGCTCGTCTACCAGGAGTGAGAGCGCAAACCCGTGCAGTACGCGCTCAATGGCCCCCTGCCATTCGGCCTCGTCAGGCTTCACCTCGACGAGTTCGCCAACAAAGGGAAGTGCCGACTCCGAGATCCCGATGGCGGCGGCGATGTCTCGACGCATTTCCAGCATGTCCGCCGGAATGTTCGATGGCTGGCGCTGGAGTGCCTGCACCTCTTTCAATGCTTGCGAAAACGCGGTCTCGGCATCCTTCTTTTCTCGGTCCAGGCGGAACTGCTCGGCCCGGCTATCGTTGCTGCGCTGTTCCCAATTTTCGACTTCCTGCCGCGCGTTGCCCAACAGTTCTGCGAAGGCTTGAGGCGAATCCGGGAGACTCCACTCCAGCTTCTTGCATGCATCTTCGGCCTGACCGCGTTTGCGCAGACGATCTGTGCGCTGGCCTTCCAGCCCTGATTTCTCGGCCTCCCATTGCTCGATCTGATCACCGCCTGCCTCACGGTGCTGTCGCTCCAGATCGCGCAAGATTGCGGCGTGGTTATCCAGCGTGCTTTGACGTCGCCCCACTTCACCTTCTGAACCGTTGGCTTGCACCTCCAGGGATGCCACGTGCTCTTTGAGGAGCTCAATACGGCGAGTCTCACGGTAGCCATCAACCCCCAGCCGAAGCTCATCCAGTCCATTGCGCTGCAGCATCAATGAGTCCCTGCGCTGATGCTGCTCCCGCGCTGGCGCGAGCGTTTGAACCTGCTCGCGAGCCGTGACGACCGCCTGGTGGGCCGCATTGAGTTCGCCAAATTCACTGACCAAGCGATCCGCCACCTCGAAGGTCTCGGGCTTGTCGAGCATGAAGTCGCGCAGGAAGGTATTGAGGTCGCCGAGGTTTTTGGCCGACTGGGTTTTGTGCAGCAAACGCAGCGCCATTTCGCTCTCGATGCCGAGCAGACGACAAAACCGTTCGCAATAGGGACGAAATTCGTCGCGGGCAAACGCCTCGGGGAAAGACTGTTTGAGCTTTCGGATGTCGAAGTTGGATTGGCCGAAGTCCTCCAGTTCGCGCAGGTCAAAGGCCCGCTCCATGACAAGGTAGTGGCGTTTGACGTCGGCGCTGCCGTTCGCATTGCCCCGCAGCCAGAACACCTGAACCAGCACCACAGACTGACCCAACGCATTTTGGTAGGTCAGCGCCAAGGCAGACCAGGTCGTCCCCGCGCGCAGGTAGCGGGTTGCGATCTCTCCCGACTCCCCATCCTTCTGTTCAGCCCACGCGCCACGTATGTAGGTGACGAGGTTGCGGTCACGGCCACTGCGGTCCGCCTCGCGCGCAGCCGCGTTGAAATCGATCCATCGAGGTGGTGTCAGCAACGCCGAAAATGCATCGAGCAGCGTCGACTTCCCAGCGCCGGATCGACCCACAAACAGAAAACCTCGTTCGCTGATCGGCACGTCGTGCAGGCCGGAGAAAGTACCCCAGTTGTAAACCTGCAGGCGGGTCATCCGAAACTGCTCGCGGGCAAACAAGGAGGCGGTTTGGGGTTCCGGGTTCATTGATCGGCCTCCTCATCAGCATCAGTCTGAACCAGCTGCGCTGGCGTTTCTCCTGCCGCCATGCGCTGATACAGGTGCGTCAGCGCTTGTATTTCCTCGGCCGAGAAGAGGAGCTTCAGCGTCGGCGAAATCTCAAAGCGATCCTCGCTCGAGCGAATCTTCTGCAGGATGCTGTGCTTCTTGATCTTCTCGATGGAGGCATGAACCCGTTTCACGAATCCTGCACGGTCGGTGTTGGCGGCGCGCTCATAGAGGGAGAGAAACTCTGTGATCTCGTCTGTCGACACCACGGCACGGTCGCCCTGCGAGTCCGCCTGGGTCAATCGCTGGCGGAGGTGGAGCAGCAGTATGGAGTCAATGAACGTCAGCTGGGCGCGGCGCAACAGGAGAGGCACCTCAAGGTCGCCGGTATCTGCCTGGCGCGTGAAAGCCACTTGTACGTCTCGGTCGATAACCAGTTCGAGAAACAGCTCGGCAAGACGCCGACGGATCACCGCTTCGTCTCGTACCAAGATCGGCCAGAGTTTTGGATGCCGACGTCCGTCGAGCGATGGCCCTGCCAGCAGCTGCACCAGGGCGCGCCTGGTATCCAGTGCCAACTCGCCGCTATCGCCCAGGAACAGGGTGTTGGCAGGTGTCTGAGCGGCATCTGGAGCCTGTGCTTCGGCTGGCACTGCCGATTCGTCGCTGATGGACTCATTTTCAGACCAGTTCATTGGCCCGCTCCCTCAAAAAGAAGATCTTTGGAATTCGGGCGCTACGACGCTCGTCGTCGCCTCCAACCCAGCCTACGGTTTCACTGTGGTCGGCCTTGAACCCATGCCGACTGCCCAACGCAAGCAGGCCGACGACGCTGCCCAACCCCTGTGCAGCAGGGAACTGCTCCAGTACGTCGGCAATCGATGCCTGGGACCGTTGCTCCAGGACTGCCAGCACGTTGGCCTTCAGTGTTCGGAAGTCGATCTCGGACTGTGCGACCAGTTCGCTCACAGACTCCAGGTCGATTGGCGGCGCATCCCCTTCTGCCATCTGCCCGGGCAATGCTTGTAGGGATGGGTCGTGCAGAACCCATTGAGACAAGGAGCGCAACCGACTGCTCGTGAGTTCCAGCGTGTACTGGAGGGTTTCTGTGGCCCTGACTTCATCCTTCAGGGCCAGTGCTGCGCGCTGGGCGTCTTTCAGCAGGTGATTGAGTCGGCGTTGCTCAAGGTATTCACGACTCTGGACGAAGTGCTTCAGGCTGCGCGCGAAGGTCTGGAGCACCTCGTGAACCATGCCGCCCTGCTCAAGAAGGGTGCGCGTCAGCCCCAGAAGGAATCGTCGCTCCTTGGCCTCGAGCTGCCCCACGAACTCCCGCGACATGACGCTATCGAGCGCCTGATCAAGCGTGGCCGCCTGTTCTGGGTCCGTGAGCAGTCGCCAGAAAGCGGAGAAAGTTCTTCCGGCGTCACTCTCTGAAATCAGGTCGATTCCGGCGAACAGCGAATCCAGCACATCTCCACGATTGCCATCGTTGTCCATGATGCGTTCACGAAGATCGCGATTGAGCTGGTCGAACTGATCGCGTACACGGCGGAAATCACCGGCCAGATCGTCGGCCAGCGTGATGATCTCCCGCGTGCGCTCGAGCGCCGTTGTATGCGGCAGCACGCGCATCTGCCCCTTCTGGATGGCGTCAATCTCCTTGTCGATGCGGGCTTGCTCGGCCATGAGCCGGTCGATGCGGCGGAACTTGTCGGTGTCTGTGTCCTCGGCAAGTCGTGCCAAGGCCTCGATGACGAGCGTCAGGCGGCTTTCGGTCGCTGCTGAGTGCGGTTGCGCCAGGCCAGAGACAAACCGAATGGCTTCGACGGCCGCCGTGGAGAGTTCATATTCCTCTTCTGAAGCCCCAGCCGGGAAGCGTCGCTCCAAGAACCCATCGGCGAGCCAGCTGGCGACATACGCCTGTGCCGTTTGGGGAAAGTCTTCGCCTTGGGCGCGCAGTTCTTCCAGGTCCCTTGCGATGCGTTCGTGAAAAATGGAGGCAGGGAGGCTTCGCTCGCTCTCATACAGATGAGATTGAAGCAGGCCAATGACGGTAGGCCCGGTAGTCGAGGCAAGCAGACGCCACAGCGGCTGCGCCCGCATGCGCCGGTAGGTCGCGATGGCTTTGTCTGCTTTCACTCCCGTGCTCCAAAGTGCGGGCATTGCCCGTCATGTGGTAATCACAATGCAACGCATACAAGAATCAAAAACATTGCATTGCCACATTCTAGAGCAGCTTATATACTTCCCGCAACAACCCGCACAAGCATTCGTTAACCCGATAGAGCACTCAGGAATGCCCAAAGACCAACTTGCAGAACTGACCCAGCCTCAGCGCGACCGGCTCGCCTTCATTGAGCTGCGTGTGCGCTTCGTGGGGGAGATCCGTCGGCAGGACTTGGTTGCGCGGTTTGGCATCCAGTCCGCAGCGGCAACCCGGGATTTGGCGCTCTATAAGGAGTTGTCTCCAGGCAACATCGACTATGACCCCAAAGGCAAGGCCTACGTCCTGGGGCCGGACTTTCGCCCCATCTTCGACTTTCCTCCGGAGCGGGTGCTGTCGTGGCTGACGCAGGGCTTTGGCGACGGCGAGCCGATGCGGCTCAAGGCGTGGGTGGCCAGCGAGAGTCCCTCACGGCTTACACACCCGGATCTGGATGTACTGGCAAGCGTGACCCGGGCGATCCATCAGGGGTGCCCGCTTGGCGTTGAGTACTACTCCATATCCAGCGGCTGTACTGAGCGGGAAGTCGTCCCCTTTGCGCTGATCGACAACGGCCTGCGCTGGCATGTCCGTGCCTTCGACCGGAAGTCTCAGGAGTTCCGGGATTTCGTCATTACACGGATCAAGAACCCCGTCGTACTCAAGGGGCAGCCAGTTGCAGCCCATGAGCTGAGCGATCAAGACATTCAGTGGACGCGGATCGTCGAACTGGAGTTGGTGCCGCACCCGGATCAGCCCCGGCCGGAGATCACCGAAATGGATTACGGCATGCGCGACGGCGTGCTGCGGATGAAGCTGCGCGCTGCCACGGCTGGATACATCCTGCGCAAATGGAGTGTCGACTGTTCGCCCGATCATTGCCTGCGCGGACCCGAGTACCGGTTATGGCTCAAAGATCACCTCGCGATTTACGGCGTGAAAAATGCCGTACTGGCACCGGGCTATAGCGCCAATACGAAGGCGGACTCTTGATGGAACTGATCGACAACATCAACCGCCTGCTCGGCGACGACCTCAAGCAGACGCTCAAACCCGGTGCTCGCCTGAAGATCGCGGCCTCCTGCTTTTCGATGTACGCGTTTGAAGCGCTCAAAGCAGAGCTGGAAAAAATCGACGAGCTGCAATTCATCTTTACCTCGCCGACGTTCACCGCCAACGAGGTCACCGACAAGATTCGCAAGGAACGCAATATAAATAGCGGTGTAAAAATGTACCACTGAAACGCGCTGAATTCCGCGGCAAATCGCGGCGTAAAAGTGTACCAGTCCCAGCTTATCCTGACGGCCCCCGGGTTATCAGGCAAGTTCGCCCACCGCCACACGCCAGCGGGGGGCATCTTTTTCCCGGCTTTTTAGGTTGGCACCGATGCAAGCCCGTCGATGCCTTCGGGCACTTGCTGGCGGCTATCGGGCGGACAAGCCG
>JACCDU011104622.1_pt1 | contig 10156 bp, 4 predicted proteins | sample 7446081 | NCBI WGS metagenome assembly JACCDU01 (sample SAMN15323447, study PRJNA562643) | freshwater metagenome | isolation source: river surface water | place: USA:Blue River Watershed | collected 2017-08-17
AAAACAGCTTTCTTTCGAAAATCTTAATGATTTCACAACCTAAATTTACTCGTTTTTGAGAAATTTTGTCCATTGAATTGCCTCTCCATTATTGTTCATAATAGTGATATAGTAAATATCAGCGGGTAAATCTTCAACTCTCAATAAATAATGATTTACTCCATTACCTATTCTATCAACTTCTTTAACTAATTTTCCTTTAGAATTATATATCCTTAAACCATTAAACTGTGTATGAGAAGTAGCAATTTTTATTTCACTGTTTGAAGGGTTTGGAAACACTGTTACGCTTTTGCGATTTCCGAGCTTTTTAACATTCAGTAAACTCTCCTTACTGAAAAGACGCGAAGAATAAATCCCATTACCATGTGTAGCTAATACAACAGTGCCATCCAAAGGTCTTGAAACTATCATATCACAAACCGTATTCCCAATATCGCCAGGCGATTGCTGAATCCATTCAGTTTGTAACCCTTGTAAAGTATCGGTTGCAAACAACCCCGCACTGGTAGCAGCAAAATAAATCATTCCATCAGCAACGGGTAAAATATTGAGCCACCGCACGGAAGGTCCATTGCCAGACCCTACAGAATTTTCCTCTAAATTTCCAGCTACTTTATTCCATGTTTGACCGCCGTCGAGTGAATGAAAGATACTGTAAACCCCATAATTTGAATACGATACCAATATGTCATTGCCATTGTTTGGATTTACCGCAATACAACTCGTATTTGCATCCCCATTTACACTTGGACTGGTTAATCTGGTAAACGTAAATTCGCCAGAATCAGCATTTTCGATTTTATATAAATATTTTGCATTCGTACCCAAATAAACACGATGTGCTGGATTATTTTGTGTCGCTGCAATTGCTGTAAATGATAACGTAGCAGCAAGCAATGAATCTTTGGATCGTTTCCATCCAAAAGCTATAGAATCATTTGAGTTATCTAAGGCTATTTCATTCAATTTATTGTTGCGCCAAACAGACCGTCCACCCAACATGTACATTACATTTTTATTGTTCGGATCCAAAATAAACGGATTTATAAATCCGTAATCGTATGCACCAATAGGGTCTATTCTCCGGTATTTGGTGCGTTTCATGTTTTCATCTACTTCTGCTTTTATTGTTTTTCCCAACTGTTTAGAAAAATAGAAACTTTTTCCACCTGGCTCCACTGCACAATATGAGCCATCTCCAAAATAAGCTTCCTCCCATACTCCTTTAGATTCCAACTTATTGGTAATTATTTGATTGTTATCTTGAGCACCGGCTACAATTACTGGACTCAAGTACGTTTCTGGGTCAATGGCTACAGTATAAAATTGCGTGGTTAAATATCCATTATTTAAAGAAGTCCAGATTACAGAATCTGCAGTATTATCCTGACTATAAAAAAGTCCCCCGTCGTTGCTACTAATAAATTCATTCGGCTTTGATTCAAAAAACTCCAATCCATGTTGATCGGGATGCTGATTTGGCCAAACACCAACATGGGGAAAAGAGCCTCCTTTTTTATATCCACCAATCATTTTGGTATTTATGGAATCGCCAAATGCCGTGGTTGACCGGTAAATATTTGTCCCACCAATATATACAACATTTGAATTGCTCGGATGTACTCTCACCAACATGTCATAAGATCCTTGTGTCAACCAACGGTCGAACATCTTTCCTGAAGGCAAATTATTTGACAAATCAGTATAAATAAATGTATCAAGCCCAATAGAACTTTTAGAAATAACCAATTTAAAAAACGCATTGTACTCAAGCTCGCCCCTCGAATTGGCGGTTACTTTGCCCCAACCTGTGGTATTCATTAAGAAATAGAGTACATTTTCATCTGAAGGGTCAATTGTAATTACTGTTCTTTTGAACGCTTTATTCAATACTTGAGGAGGGGTTATATTTTTAAAATTGAAACCATCCGTTGATCTAAAAAAACCCGTTTTATTCTTTGAACCATCAGAACTCATTGCTGCATAGACTTTACCTGTATTAGACACCACTACATCTGTAAAATAGGATCCTGAATTTAAGACATTCACCCAAGAAGTTCCACCGTTATTAGATCGCAATATATTACCATAAGTAGCTGCATATAATAGAGTTGAATCCATATTCACAGAGTAATCCATTGCCAAATTCCATACCAATTGCCAATAAGACGTGAATGCAGTGGGTACAGCCGCTGAGGTAGCAGAAATTTGTTTCCAGCTTTTTCCAGAGTCACTTGAAACCAATAAACCATCCCCAAAATAATATGCACCTGGTGCTCCAGCAGATTGTCCATATGCTTCTCCTGTACCAGCGTACCAAAATTGCCCTTTTCCATTCCGTTTGTCTTGAACAACACACGTAATGCTTTTGAAGTCATGGGCCAATTGTGTAGGTTTCCAAGTCTTTCCTTTGTCGGCACTCAACCACATCCCCCCAGAAACAGAACCTGCAATAATCCGGTTCTCATTAAATTTGTCAATTCCCAAAGCCCTGGTTCTCCCACCAATAAAGTACGGTCCACGATGAAACCAATTAGTACCATTTAGTGCTATTTCGCTGGCTTGTAGTTGTGGTTGCATTGTATTTACAAAAGCAACTTCTTTAAACCGTATGTTTTGAGGGATGGCATTCGTGTTAGGATCCCTTAAGCGTTGAAACTCATACTTCATTCTAGGCGTAGAACCGTGTTCCATTGCTTGAGAAATCCCATTTTGTGGAAAATTCAAGGCAATAACAAACAGAAAATGTGCTAAAAATACATTTTTCGATATATTGGTAAAGTTTATTGTTTTCGATTTCACTTAAATTTGTCTTTAATTCGGTAAATTTAACTAAAAAGCACTTTTGAATCCAACATTTAATTATTCAGCCCATTGAGAAATTTCATACGACTGTCAATAGTTTTGTTTTTTTTACTTCGATGTGATGCCTTATTTGGGCAACGTAAAATCTTGGATATTCAAGTGTTTGAGGAAGAAACTGCAGAACCATTGGCTTTCGCAAATATCTATTGGGGCAATTCAAGCAATGGATTTCTAACACGTTTTGATGGAAAAGGAAGTTATGTTGGAAATTATTTCCCAGATGATAGTATTGAAGTGGTTTACGGTGGATACATAAAAAAGAGAATCGCCCTAGACACTAATAAAAATAGAATAAGCCTAATCGTTCATATGGAACGAGAATTAATACGATCACAGGAGCTAACAATTCGACTCGGTGTAAATCCAGCACTAAAATGGATTGCATTGGCTCAACAAAATTCTGATAGAAACAACCCCGACAATGCTCCTAATTATAGATGCAATATGTTCACCAAAACCACATTTTCATTAAATAAATTAGGTAGAAATGTAGAAAAAATGAAAGTGGGTAAGGAACTTGGACAATTGTTTGACACCTTGGTTTCCGTTACTGGAGATTCAAATAAAGCCATTCTTCCCGTATTTCTATCACATACCTTTAGTGAGTATTCTCACCAACAAAAGCCACTTTCCGAGCACGAAAAAATAGTTGCATCCAGGGTAAAAGGGGTTGGCGTAGATAACGGTGGTTTTATAAGTCAACTTACCGGTTCTGTATTTATAAAATACAACATTTATAAACCAAATTTACAAGTGTTGGGAAAGGGAGTAAATTCTCCAATTGCAAACAATGCCGAAAAGATTTACAATTACAAGCTGGTACATGTAGACAAATCTGGTCCGTTGCGCATATTCCAAATTTATTGCTCCCCTAAAAACGAACAAGACATCTTATTCTATGGCATGATATGGATTCAAGAAAAAACTGGAGCAGTTCTTCGGTTGAATTTGGAACTACACGGTGATGCTAACATTAACTTTTTGGATAGATTAAGAATAACGCAAGAGAATGAATTGTTTAATGACTCATTTTACCTGCTTAAAAATTCTCGTGTAATGTTAGATATTGCAGAAATCAATAAAACTGCTGGAGGTGTAATTGCCACAAACAACATTCAAGTTTCTAATTATTCTTTGATATCCGAATTTGAAAAAAACCATTTTAGGCAAAGAATAAGTATAGATCAGCGTGCTACCGAAAAGTCCGATTCATTTTGGAGAAGCTTACCAGAATCTGCACTCAGTGAATCTGAAAAGAAAATCATTGATAAAATTGACACAGTGAAAAGTATTCCAAGCATAAACAAAGGTGTTCGCGTTGTGAATTTTTTGGTAGACGGTTATATCAGCAAAAATGGTTACTTAGAATTTGGTCCCTATTACTTACTTGGAAGCATTAATCGTTTAGAAGGAATACGCAATAGAGTTGGATTTCGCACTACCAATGCATTCTCTGAAAAAGTTCAATTAGAGACCTATTTAGCTTATGGTTATCGAGACAAAAGATTTAAATATGGAGGTAAATTCATCTGGAACATAAATTTAGACAATGGAACCGTAATGAAGGTCTTTCGGAGTTTAGATGTTGAACTTCTGGGTTTTTCAGACAACGACGCTGTTTCCAGTGGAGACGCCCTTATAACGGCCTTAAATATGTTTGCCAGTAGAAGTGTAACTTATTGCAATACTTCTCAATTATTATTTCAATCTGATGTTGCACGTGGTTTGAATTTAAGCTTAAGACTTAGTCAACGCAACTATGATTTACCACAAACACAAACTTTTGAATTAGGGTGGTACGATTCGTTTCCGGTAAGTAAAAATGTTGCCCACAGATTAAACAATACCACAGCAACATTTAAAATTGAATATGAACCCAAAGTATTTTATCTAATTCGAAACAACCGGAGGAAAAGAATAAGTCCCCCAGGACCAAAATATACATTCTCATATTTGCAAGCATTTCCCAATGTTTTAGGGAGTATGCTTAAATATTCCCGGATTGGAGCTCAGTATGACAATCGGATTATTTGGGGCACTGCGGGTAAAACAGTAGTAAAAATATCTGCTGCACAAGTTATTGGGAATGTCCCTTACCCTGTATTAAACATTCCTCTAGGCAACCAAGCACCGGTTTACAACAAGCGTGCATTCAATCAAATGCGCCTGTTTGAGTTTGTTTCAGACAAAAGCATTGAAGCTGGTATTGAGCATCATTTCAATGGGTTACTTTTTAATAGAATTCCTCAACTTAAAAAATTAAAATGGCGAGAACTTGTTCATATTAAGGGTATTTATGGTACGTTAAAACAAGAAAATGCCAATTTAATACCCCGTGAAATTCTCATTCAAAAAGGAGTAAATCCAATTCGCGCTTTCGATAAAATACCTTACTTAGAAGCAGGGGTAGGTATAGAAAACATATTCAAGTACATCCGTGTTGATGGAGTTTGGAGATTGACCTATAGAGACAATGCTTCAGCTCAGAATTTCGGACTCAAGATATCATTTTATATCGGATTTTAAAGACTTATAGCTATCAACAGCAAAAAGTAACCAACCAATAATCATCAAAACTCCCCCGATGGGTGTTATCATGCCAAGCATTTTAAGGGATGGATTTAGTATTTCATTTAAAGATAAAATCCACAAAGAAATTGAGAATACGCAAATCCCAATGAATGCCAAGTGAATGCCGCGAAAAGTGCAACACTTTTCCATTTTAAATATTGCAAAAATTCCAACTACCATAAATGCAATGCCATGATACAAAAAGTAAGAACTTGCAGTCTTCCAAACATCCAAATAGTGCATGGATAACTTTTTTTCTAAAGAGTGCGCAGCCAATGCTCCTAACATTATACCTTTAGCCAACATCGCAGCACCCAACGACAAATAATTCTGTTTTTTTATCATAATATTCTCCATTTAACACCTAGATTTACCCATCTAGGCATGAGTGGAACAGATGCTATTTCTCTGTATTGTGTATTACCCAAATTTGTACCATTAATATAGAGTTGAACATAATTCTTTAATTGGTAGCTAATACGAGCATCGATCAGATGATAAGTAGAAGGATTATTCGAATTTCTTTCTATATATCTCCAATACACAGCGATATATGCTTTGTTTGAAACTGGATAATTTAAACCCAAAATAGACTGAGTCGACAAATAGTTTAGTGCGTTTTTTGAAATTTTGGCTACATCAACTTCATTTTGGCCACCCATTGTGCAAAAATTCCAGATCACATTCAACTTTGTTTTAAATATGCTCGAAAACTTTAAACTCCCTTCTATTCCTTCCATCACCGTTTGATTGTAATTCACTGGCATCCATTTCGCTGGTAAAGAATCTTTTACCCAATCAATCATTCGATACACATCTCTTCTAAAATAACTGAGTTGATTTGAGCTGGATTCATTGATGTATCGCACACCCAATTCATACGATTCTGAAATTTCGGATCGTAAATTCGGATTGCTTGAGTTCGCTGGATCAGAGTAGTATAAGTCCGTAAACGTTGGCAATCGCTGACCAGTGCCAATATTGCCAAAAATGCGCCATTTATCTAATACTTTATACGAAAATTCAAGACCCGGGTAATTAGTTAAAACCAAATTGGGACTATACAACCCATATATTCCAACAGAAACAAAAAGTTTATCCGTAAAATTGCGGGAATATTCAACAAAACTGCCATAAAATTCACGATTACGACTACCTAAATTAGTACTGTTTATTTCTTCGGTGCGCAATTCAATTCCAGCGGCTAAATTCCCTCCCAAAAGCACTGTTCTACCGTTAATTTCGAACATATTTACCCCACTAACATGGAAATTTTGATAAATCGAAGGCTTTTCTTTGATGAAAATATAATGATCATAATTCCACCTCTTACTCGCAATGATATTCACAGATGATTTTGTATTAAAATCGTGTTTTAAATTGGCGCTCAAAAATTGTGTATGTACAGTTTCAAAAGCAGTAGAATCGCGTGGTGCCGCATAAAAAAGACTAGCACCAAATGCATTATTGTTTGCACCACCAATTAAATTTAATTTCGTATTTCGAGAAAGTTGACTGTTCAAGCCAACTGTAGTTCTGTAAGTGTTAAAATCAGTATATTTCCTATACCCATTGCTTGATATGAATTCACTGGAAGCCCAAACTCCCGTTTTAAATTTTGATAAATAGAGGTTTCCTGTGCCGCGAAATCCATAATTTTGATAATTTGGACTCCCCCCGTCGGCAGCATTCCCATAGAAACCTTCAACATTAGCACTATTGCTTTTGCTTGACTGAGTAATTATATTTATTACACCAGACAAAGCATTTAATCCATACCGTCTCGCATGCGATCCACGAATTACTTCGATTCTCTCAATCGCTTCCAATGGGATTGGCAAATTTAGTTGATGATGACCCGTTTGTGGATCCGACATCCGAACACCATCCACCAAAACAAGAACCTGATCAAAACTACCTCCACGAATATTCACATCCGATTGAACACCCATAGGTCCTCGTTGTCCTATATCAACTCCTTGTATCAACGAAAGTACTTCATTCACCGTTTGAACAGGCATCTGACCAATTTGTGCCTTGGAAATGACAGTAATATTTAACCCTGTATTTTCAATAGACAAAGGATTCCTATTGGAAAAAATGCCAATAGACTCTAATCTAACTGTATCGGCAGGATCAACCTGCATTAAAGTATTAATCAGTGATTTGGATATAGGTTTTTGAACAAAGTTGAAATTCGTAAATTTTGAATGAGCAACACCTATTAGGCAAGTAAAAACCCCACTAATCACACAGCGTTTTGTTATATTCAATCTAAACATATTTTGCCTATTTCCCTGATAATTGATTATCAATCAACATTAATACATACATCTTATGTCCTGAATTTGTTGTTCCAACAGTTCCTTCTGCCCATTTCTTTATTCTTTGAATTTGCTTCATGGCTTCCGCTTTGGAATAGGCATCGTATCCATTGGTCGCATTTTTAACGTCTACCACTTTTAATAGTCGTTGAACATATTCTGTTTGCAGCATAATTCGATGCGAGGAATATTGATTGGTTTGTGTAAACTGCATGATATAGTTTGTCAGATCGCCCAAATAAGCATCCAATGTATATGTATTTCCGTAATACTTGCTATCGACCATTCTAGTCCACATAGTTGGATTCATTAATTGGTCTAATACAGACTGCTGAATTTGCAAATTGCGCTGATGTATTTTGGGATTTTCTGTTCCCGACATAAATCCGAAACCTCTTCTTTGAGATTGCAGGAACGCTGGGTAATTTTCTGGTATTTTCAATGCGTCATCAGAAAAGACGAACTTATTCAATAGTTCCAGTGCTCTCATTTGATCTATTTTAGACACTGCTATAAATGGTGTTCCACCATTTTGATTTGGTTCAAATCTTTCAACATACACGCCTCCAATGTATCTTGAAATAATCCCCGAATGGGTACCTATAGATGTAGAAAGCAAATTGAATACATCTTTAAATTTTTCAAAGCTCTTTTCATCTTTTTTGCATTGCTCCAATATTTCAGGTAACAACTGCTGAATTTGTTCCATTTTCATGGCACTATAGGTTAATGCATCGCTGCTTAAATCATTTACCATGACTCTTGGATCTATACCTTTTCCAGGAGCCCGCATATCGTCGGCATCGTTGCCAAATGTTAGTTCCTTTTGGATGCTTTTTCTTGCGATATTCGCCAATCTTTGCGATTCTTGCAACGGATCAGTTAGGCCTATACTATAACCATATTCAATAACCCATTTGTCGTAAGGGCCTGGTTCTACTTGACAATATTGCACCTTTTGTCCTTTTTTATTGGGCAAATTTATAGCTGGATAATCCATTACAGATCCAATTAAACCTGTTTTATATGTTAGCTCTGGCTGGATTAATTCTTCAGGTGTATGCAATTGTGATGCCTTCATGTTGTGCATCATTCCAAGAGTATGCCCCATTTCATGAAGAATAAGATAATGAATAGATTCTTTCAATAATCGGCTTAGCTCATTGGTATCTGATCCAATTATTTTTAGCATTCCCATTGCCGCTTGTTGTTGATTAAACAAATGGATTCCTAGTGCGCACATATTTGCGCCAGATTCAAGTTGATTAATCTCTTCCACTTTGATTCTATTTGTAAGAAACACATATTCCAACATAATATCGGCACCCAGAATTTCGCCAGTACGTGGATTTACAAAGCTCGGTCCATATCCCCCAAAAGGAGGATTAGGAGAAGAAGTCCACCTCAATACGTTGTAACGAATATCGCCAGCATCCCAAGTGGCAGTATCTGGCTGTTCATAAATACGTATAGCATTTTTAAATCCGAGAGGCTCAAATGCTTTATTCCATTGCAATGCTGCGCTTTTAATAATGGGACGAAGTGCTTTAGGCGTAGTATTTTCAATCCACCATTCAATTGGTTTAACGGGTTCACTCATCGCTTCATTTGGATCTTTCTTTTCCAAATTCCATCGATGTATTAGATCTCTGTAATTATTAAACCCAGTAGTAGTCATGTCATTTACATTTTCGGCAAAATAACCAATTCGGTAGTCATCGAAACGGGGTTTAAAATTGTTCTGTGGAACTTCCATAAAACTGTGTTGTAGCACAATGGTAATGGAACGTCCATCGGTAACTGCTGCGGAAGTTGACCCTGTTGGTGTAGGATTATCAAACACATACCGAACTACAACATCCAAATTTTTTGGGTAGTTTTTGAGGGATTGGTATTGGGTTTTTCCTTTAGTGAGTCTACCCAACTGAAATGAGCCGGGAATTGGTCTAGACGCATTCAATACATGCAATTGTTCGGTTAAAAACAACTCATCCGCTGCAATTAAGACTGTGCCATCTTTATCTTTAGCAACAATTTTTTCTCTAGCTAAAATGGCATTCGAAATATTGGAACCTGCACTTTTGGAAAGTTCTGATGTTGAATCAAAATAATAACTTGTATTCTGTTGAATGAACTCTAAATATTCGTAATTTTTTTGAATTTTAAAAATCCTACTTCCTCGGTAAGATCCTTTGTGGTGGCCCGCTTCCAGCACTCCATTTTCGGTATACGTAAAATGGATATACTCTTTATTTAACTGGTCTATTGAAACTTGAAAAAATACCTCGCCTGTATTTGTATCTCTGTACAATTTAAACAATCCATCGATTGGCTTGCAGGATTTAGTTTTATCAGAAATTGTTGGTACCGATTCCTTTGGCTTCGCTTTAACC
>JACCDU010053763.1_pt1 | contig 10155 bp, 15 predicted proteins | sample 7446081 | NCBI WGS metagenome assembly JACCDU01 (sample SAMN15323447, study PRJNA562643) | freshwater metagenome | isolation source: river surface water | place: USA:Blue River Watershed | collected 2017-08-17
GATAGGAAGGGTTGGGTGGCTTATGGTGAAGGAAATCATTTCCCACAGTACTTGATTGAACTATATAACACCTCACCAGTACACGGTGCGCTCGTAAATAGTATCTCATTTATGATAGCAGGTAAGGAATTTACCGCTGCATCACAAGTTACATTGCGCGAGATTCAACGATTGAAACTTGATAAGGTCTTGCATTCAACCGCTTTAGATTTAAAGTTACACGGAGGCTTTTATTGGGAAGTAATTTGGTCAATGGACAGAAGCACCATTGCACAAATAAATCATTTACCATATGAAAACTGTCGTTTGGCTTGTTCCGATGATAACGATGATGTGACTGGTGTTTGGTATTCACGCGATTGGTCGGATACACGTAAGAAGAAAAACAATCCTCACTATATACCATTCTTTGACATAAATACCAAAGAGGAAAACCCAAAACAAGTAATGTTCCAACATTCGATGATGGTTGGAAGTGAGTATTATCCGAAGCCCGATTATATTGGATCAATAAATTGGATTGAATTAACTCGTCAAATTGGAGAATACCACGTTAACAACATTTTAAATGGTTTCTTTCCTTCGTTAATTGCATCATTTAACAACGGAATACCTACGTTAGAGGAACAAAGAATGATTAAACAACAACTGCAATTAAGCATTCAAGGTGCTGAAAACGCAGGAAAGGTTTTGACATTCTTTAATGAAGAAAGAGATAGAGGTGTAGAATTTACTCCATTTCCTGTTACAGATAGCGACAAACAATACGAATTTTTAAGTAATGAAAGCACCAACCAAATTTTAATTGGTCATCGAGTTACTTCACCGCTTCTTTTTGGCATTCGTGACGGTGGCGGATTGGGTTCTAATACTGACGAACTTAAGACATCAATGTACTTATTCACCAAACAAGTTATTGAGCCTTTCCAACGTATTATATGCGATGGAGTGGATGAGATATTGAGAGCCATTTCAGTTCCGCAAGGAGTTAAGATTGCACCAAACGATTTGTTTATTCCCGAACAAACAACCGAAGCACCTGTAACACAGTCAACTGAAAAAAAAAAAGTTAAGTGCGAACACGAAGCAGTTTCTCAAAAGTTTGAGAGCTACAAGCCAACCGATGAAATGGCAACCGAAGCCGAACTTGGATTGAAATGGCGCGAGGAATATGGTAGAGGTGGAACTGAGATAGGTGTTGCACGTGCAAGAGATATAAGCAACAAAAGAAATTTGTCTTTGGATACAATTCAACGAATGAATAGTTACTTTTCAAGACACGAAGTAGATAAACAAGCGAAAGGTTGGAATCAAGGCGAAGAAGGTTTTCCAAGTGCAGGTAGAATTGCGTGGCAACTATGGGGAGGTGATGCAGGTCGTGATTGGGCGAAAAGAATTTTGGAACGTGTTGAACAATCAGTTCACGTTTGCCAGTCAAGTGTTGACGATTTCACCGATGAAGAAGGAAAGCAGTTTTTAAAGCATCTTGCCGAGTGTGGTGAGTTGATTGATTTAGACGAATGGGAACTTGTTGAAGAATGTGAAGTTGGCGATTATGACAACGAAGAAAACTTCACCAAAGTAAATCAAGGTCTTGAATCATATGCGGATCCTGACCAAAAGAGTAAGTTAGATGCAGGACTTTTTAAAGTGCGTTATAGATATACAACTTGGATAAGTGAAAACTCGCGTGAGTTTTGTCGTGAAATGGTGAGACTTTCAAAAGGTGGCATTGTTTGGAGATACGAGGATATTCAAGAAATGAGTGCTGCAGGTGTTAATGGACAATTCGCAGAGCGAGGTAAGACTGAATATAATTTGTTCCGCTATTGTGGGGGGGTTAATTGCCATCATGCTTGGATGCGTGCAATTTATAAACGTAAAAGAAAAGGCGGTAAGTTCTTACCTAACGAAGGGATGGATAATGAAGTAAAGATTGCGGTAAGAAAAGCGGAAGCAGAAGGATTCTCACCAATGGATAGAACCGTTGGTTATGATGATGCAAAAACACCGATGATTAAACGACCAAATGGCGGTAGAATAAACTAAAAAAAATTGTAAAATATGGCAATCCCACAAGAAATACTTTTGATAAACGAGGAACTTCTTAAGAAGTACACTCCTTTAACCGATGCTGTTGATCCGAATATCATCCGTCCTTGCATTTACGTTGCTCAAGATATGTATCTACAAAACTTTTTGGGTACTAATTTGACCAACAAATTGAAGGATGATGTAGCGAATAATACACTTGCTGACCAGTATGCGACATTGTTAAATGATTATGTTATTAAGTTGTTGATTTGGTGGGTAATGGTAGAGTTATATCCATCACTTTTGTACAAACACGACAATGGTAACTTGGTAAGTAGACAAAGCGAAGATACTACACCTGTAACAAAGGGTGAAATGGAATCGTTGAAAGAGAAAGCGCGTGAGAATGCACGTTTCTACACGAAGCGGATGGTGGATTATTTGCGTTTTAATACAAATTTGTTTCCTGAATATACCAACAATACGGATAACAACATATTCCCTGATATGAACCCGTACGGAAAGAGTAACTTTTTGGTTTCTGATAGTTATAAAACACAACGACACAAATGGTCAATTCAAAACTTCCTACCTCCTACGTACTAAAGCGAGAGCAGTACGAGAAAATGTTAAAGGTTTATCTTAAAAAACAACAAGCTAAAGTAAAAAAGAGTTGAAAGAGTTGATGTTTTTGAAAGGTAAGATTTGGTTTTTGGCAGGTCTTGCGGTATTCCTACCCATCAAGGAACTGATGTTAACCATTGGTTTCTTAGTTGGTGCGGATATGGTTGTAGGCATATGGAAGGCATTGAAGTTGAAACAACGTATTCGTTCACGCAGGATGTCCGATACTATTACTAAATTGTTGTTGTATCAAATCGCAATAATGAGCGGATTCCTTATTGAAACTTTTATCATTAGCGAACTTATACCAATTACCAAATTGGTTGCAACCGTTATCGCAGTAATTGAATTTAAGTCAATCATTGAATCTATTGAATCGGTTACTGGCAAAGACCTTTGGAGTAAAATAAAAGCTATTGTAGGTAGAAAAAGCGAAGACATAACCGATGCAATGACCGATGCCAAGAATAAGTAAATACGTGACATATCAAGAAGTCACAAAAAGCAATCAAGCGACTGCGTTAAAGTTGGCTAACATTCCAAATGCGGAACAATTAAATAACTTGCGTTTAGTTTGCTGTAAAATCTTTGATCCACTACGAGAACACTTCGGAATTCCAATCGGGATAAGTAGCGGTTTTAGGTCAGTTGAATTAAATGCCAAAATAGGTGGGAGTAAATCATCACAACATTGCCAGGGCAAAGCCTTGGATATAGATGGTGATATCTTCGGTGGTATAAGTAACAAAAAAATTTTTGAATATATAAGAAAAAGTTGTACTTTCGACCAACTCATTTGGGAGTTCGGTAGTGAGAATCATCCCGACTGGGTTCACGTAAGTTACAACGAGGGAAAGAACAGAGGTCAAGTTTTACGTGCGGTTAAAATTGGCGGCAAAACTGTTTATCAACCCTTCTAAAATATGTCAAAAGAATCACCAAAAACAAAGTTAGCGCGTGAAGTTCGCGCCAAGTTTCCAAACACACCGACATTGACACTTGCAAAAAAGTTAAGCAAAGAACATTTTGAAACTTTTTTAGGTGTTGAAGATGCACGAATGGCATTGAGAAGGATTGAAGGAAAGACAGGTAAACAAACACCTATTGATAAATCTTTGATAGTAGAAAAAGACAGACCAAAGAACCCATTTAAACTTCCGAAGTCATACGCGAAAGGTCGAAAACATATTGACGTAAAAGGCAAAAAGATATTGATATTGTCCGATGTTCATATTCCATACCACGACATCGATGCGTTAAGTGTAGCCATTGAAACAGGATTGAGCGAAGGAGTTGACACGGTTATTTTGAATGGAGATGCGCTCGATTGCCATATGATTAGTGACTTTGTTAAGGATCCGAAGAAACGCAAATTCAAGGACGAACTTTACGCAATGCGAACCTTTGTTTACGAGTTACGTCAAACGTTTCCTAATGCAGAGATAATCTACAAAGAAGGTAACCACGCAGAACGTTATTGGAGATATATGCGTGTTAAAGCGCCTGAGCTATTCGACATTGATGCGTTCGATTTCGCTTCACTTTGCCATCTTGATAAGTACGACATCAAATGGATTGAAGGAAAGAACAAGATTAACATTGGTGGGTTGTCACTATTTCACGGTCACGAATTTGGTAAGCAGTTTTTGCCATCAGTAAACGTGGCGCGTGGGTTGTTTTTAAAGACCAAAGCGAATGCGATGTGTGGTCATCATCATCAAACCGCAGAACACACGGAACGCGATGTTAATGGTAAGGTCATAACTTGTTGGGGTGTGGGTTGCTTAAGTGAGTTAAGTCCCGATTATAACCCTTATTCAAAATACAATCACGGATTTGCAATAATAACAAGAGGCAATGGAAAAGAATTTCACGTTAAGAATTATCGCGTTAATGACGGTCGCATTTATTAGTGGCTTGTGTTGTAATTTTTGGAAAAATTCAGGCAAATCAAGTGGACTACAAAATGTAGTATACTCCGATACCATTATTGTATTAAAGGCAACCATTGACACTTTAGAGGTGGAACGAATCAAAACCAAAACGATTTATGAAAAACAAATTGATACTATTTATTTGCTTGATAGCATTGCCATTGATAGCGCATACACAAAAGCAATCAACAGGCTTCAGCAACTCGAAGGTTCTGGATTCTTTAAGCATTGAACGTAGGCTTGTTGTATTAGGTGTAAAGTCACTTGACTATTACGTTCATTTAAACGACATCAATAGTACGATAATTCGTACACAAAGTGAGGTTATTGTCTATAATGAATCGTATATCGGACAATTACAGGCTGATTTGTCCCATTTAAAACAAGTTAACGATATTGAGATAGGGCGAAAAAAAAAGTGGCGCAAAGCCACTCTTTATTCAGTCGGTTTAAATGTTTTGTTTATTGGAGGAACTTACTTATATTTGTCCCTGTAAATTTGTGTTATAAATGGAGTGATTGGTAGGTAGCCCACTCCATTTTTTTTTAGAATGTATGTTGAACTTGTCTTTTGGGGAAATCAATTAACTGGTCATAATTTGAATAAGCCTCAATAGGTTTAATGTAAGTGTAGAACCAATCATCAATTTTATTCATCCATTCAATTTTATCTGATTCATTCATTCCTTTAGTTAATGCATCTTTGCATTGATGTAAATTTAGACCTGCAATATCCATTGTAATACACAATGAGTTTAAATTTATTTGTAATTCATCGTTCATTTTTTTACTTTTTTAAATTCATAATTCTTTTTAAATAGATAGCCATATCCAAGGCTTCTTCATACGCGTGATGTAACCATTCTTTTTCCGAAAGGTTCGCCTTATCAACGGTTGTTCCGTATTTAGCCCTTCCCATTTTCTCGCGTGAGATAAGGTCTGTGATGACTTCTTTATAGACATCACTTTGGCAGTTGTCAAAATCGTGTGTTATATTCATTGTTTATTTATTTTTAATCCTATTGACCAAAGATAAGCATCAACTTCTTCGGGCATACTTTCCATTTTATTTTTTAATTCAGTAAAATACTCACGATTGGAATCATCGCATTTTTCTAAAATTGAACCGCTTAATGTTTGAAGAATTACGTATTGTTTAGATTCAGCCTCAAATTTTTCCATTGATATTAACTGATGACCGCTTAATAATTGAAACACTACAAATTTTTGAAGTTCGGCGGTATAAACATAATCATCCCAGTCTTTCTTTTTTTCAATTTTGATATTGTCAAATTGAATCAAATCTAATATATTATTCATATTTAAATTTAGGTAAATTAAGTTTTTCAGTTACACCAATTAAATCGCATACAACCCACCAATCTTTACCCTTATTCATTTCAGCCATCAGGCTTAAACCATCATCGTGTTTGCACAACGAAAATCTATAGAATTTTTCGTAGGTAGTGTATTGATTGATCCACGGAATACTTAATAATTGTTTAGTAGTTAAAAAGTGATTTGTCATCGGTTCACACGATGAATAATTTGCTATGTGTTGTTTCGCTATCATTGTTCCACTTCTAATTTAGGTTGGTTTTCTTTTGCGTCTTGAATCAACTTAATCAGTTCGGGCAACATCCAGTAACCATAAGTTGCCATCTCATAAGTAAAATCTTCAAGGTGTTTAGTGATATCTGGCAATGTCGCGCCATCAGTTTCCCATAGCGCAGTAATTGTCTTTCCGTGTTCACGTTGTATGGATTCATTTAACCGCTTCATTAACATCTTCGTTTGGTGGTTATAGAACCATTTGATAGGCTCACATTCATCAGATGCGTAAAGTGTCGCCTGTGTCCACATTAATAGGTTGAGAACCTTTATTTTTTCAAGGTCGGATTTAGATAGTTTGTTGTTCATTATTTTAATTTTTACCTATCGGGTATAATACTTACTGGTATCGTATGTTTTATACCAAATCGGGTGTTGTTTTAAAGTTCATCTTCAATTTGTTCTTTCAAAAGTTCAAGGGCATAACGTGCACCTTCAATAAACGCGAAATAACGCGCGGCGTCTATTTGATCACCGTTGTACATAGCATACATTTCGGCTTTCATTTTTATTTGTTCATTCATTTTCATTTTATTTTGGTTTTAAAATTCATCATCAAATCTAGTACGGAAAAAAATTAAATCAAGATATTCTATTTTTAAATCTTTATCAATGATTTCCAAATCTAAATTTTTATTTACACATTCCTCAACTAATGGTTTAAGCACAGATAATCTAACTGCAATTCTTTGAATACACCATTTTCTTTGATTTTCAGTAAATTCATCCTTTGAATTAAGAACGTATGATATATAACTCATTTCTTTTGGATGAATGTACATTCTTTGGTCAATTTTTATTGGTACTTCTTTTTCTTTTTCCATGTTTTTAAATGTTTGTAGTCACGACAGGATTCGAACCTGTACCATTTATTTGGAATCGAACCAAATTGCGCTGCGTCTACCAATTCCGCCACGTGACTATGTTCCTCGTCTTTCCGAGGTGTCATCGATTTGGTTGTTAAGTTTGACAAGTCTATTAAATCGAGAACCTTTACTTCGCGATTAGGACAGGATTCGAACCTGTAAATGGGCTGCCATTATAGTGACCACACGCTCTGTGATTTTTTACCCTTGGTGCTATAACCATCCAATGCGTCTACCATTCCGCCACCTAACTATGTTGTTTAGTGGGACTCATACCACCATGCTTCATTGCCTTGTATCATTTGATTTATTTTTAAGTTTCTAATTAATGCCAAACTTCATAAGTGCGTCCACTTAAGAGAGGTTTGGGTTTTCACAACTTATGCCTTGGGTTATTCGTTGTGAGAAAAGACCACTAAAGTGAGCAGTTCTTACGGTATGCTTCGTGGTACATTGATGCAAATATATTAAAATAGTTTTAATTGTTTCATAGTTATTTAGTTGTTTAATTATTAGATTTCAAATATAATTAAGCGAAGGCATACTTACCAAAATTCTTTTTTAATTCATAGAACGACCTCATCATGATAGCATCTGCAAAGTCGGGAGACATACCAAAACGTTTCTTCAAATCTTCTTTGTTAGTCACCCTTAACTTTTGGTCGCTATCCAGTTTCTCGCGCCTAATCATTTCAAGTTCCTTGACAATCGTGTCTTTGTGTTGTGAGTTAAACGTGATTGAGTTGTTTGTGATTAGTTCACCAAGTTTAAAGTAGCAGTCCGATTTCAAGTTAAGGTAGTTTTCACGAACGGATTTAGATCCATTAAGAAACCCTTTGCACTTTAGGAAGTCAACCGCACCACCACCGATTCCATCTTCATCCACCAAGACATTGGACAATAACACACCATTGCTTTGAGCCATTTGTCGAATCGTATCTACTACTTCGTTTATTGGCTTGTGTTTTAACACAACAAACTTTTCAGCGTGTAGTCCATCCCAAAGTACAATAACCGTTCTATCGTCTCCCATACGCGCAATATCCGCAGTTATGTACTTGGTTGTGTTCTTTTGTTGTGGTTCTCTAAAACAACGCAACAAATCATCATAGTGGTAAAGCCTATCTTGTGTCTCGTCATAGTCCCAATCACCATCTAAAAGCCTTTTGCGGTCAATCTCGGGTAGCATTCGCAAGTTTTCGAGATATACAGGTGAGATATGTGGGTTATCAGTTGGCAAGGCTTGGATAAACTCCCTATCTTGTCTTAAAGTACCATTACGTTTCGCATCGTAGAACTCGTTATAAAGCCATCCTTTATGTGGGTTGCAGGTCAGCAATCCTTTCGGCTTGTCGTTAATCAATTTGTAACGTACACGAGAGGCTAAAATAGCAATACACTTTTCGCTCACTTCACCTGCCTCGTCAACGAAGTAATCGGTAACCTCAATCGACCCGAACCTTTGAAACTCGGGGTCACTCGGCATATCAGCCAAGTCCATTAGAATCGTTTGTGAGCCATTGAACCAATTTATCACGTGGTCTTGTCCATTGTAAGTATAATGTTTTCCTGCTACTAATCCATAGTTAGCGCAAAGTTCAAAGAAAGTAGCCATTGTACTTAATCGCAACTTCTTTAATTCTGCACGACCAATTAAACCGCGAGTTCCTGCGTACTTTAATCGTCTCTTTATTTGCCAATCGCAACCAAGAAACGACTTTCCACCTGATGCAGCGCCACCATATAACACCTGCCAAATGTCACTATCTACTGATAGATATGATAACGCAAGTTTTTGCTTTTCGTTATATTCTATTTTACGCATTTAACTTAAAAATTTTGCTAAAATACTTGCACTCCAACAACCACCAATAGTTAAATCATCTTGATCGGTTTCATTTTCTTTTTCAAATTCAACTACATATTCACCTCCTTGCCTTTGTTCTAATTTAATTTCACCAAATGCATAATGATTAACTAATTCAATTATATCATTTTCGTTTTTTAATTTCCAACAAGGCCATTCTAAATCACTTTCAATATTTTTATCTAAATCAGTAATTTGAATATGTTCATCATTATATCTCAATCCAGTTAATGATTTTATTTGTTCAATATATGGATCATTATGAATCAAATTTTCTCTAAATTTCAAATGATTTACTTTAACACTATATATTAACTCATATCCATCTCCATACATTCGCATTCTATTTGCTAAATATTTTGTCCTTCCATACTTTAAAAATATTGGTTGTTCATCATTGAAAATTACATCAGTTGAACCATCTTGTTTTATAACAGATTGAGCAGATTTTAATTTTGGATGTCCATTTTTTGTTTTACATACATACAAATAACCTTCTTGTTTTTCTGATTTCTTAAAAAAATCGTGTACTATATTCTTTTTCATAACTTATCAATTATTCGTTGTTGTAGTATATGACTATCCATTATGTCAGCATAAAGATGGCGCATTATTCCCTGTCTCACATCGTGTTCAAAATCCGATTTCTCTTTTGACTTCATACGAGTAATCGCAAAGTTCGATAAGTTCCTTTCGTTGGTGAGTTCCTGATAAGCCAAGAATCGAAACTTCTTCCAATCTTCATCTGACCACCATTCGACATTTAAAATGTTTCGCTTTTCCATCATTCGCATCATTGAAGGCGCGAGTAATGAAACTTCGATTCGCTTTCCATCTTTCCATCTTTGGACATCGAGTAAAAACATTTCTTTGAAATCAACTGGTTCATCGTCTTGCGTTGTTGTACCAATTACCAACTTTGCTTTCTTTCTTTCGATATCAAGATTCATTTGCATCTTGTGAACCTTATACGCGTTCAATACATCACTTAAAAATTGAATAGACATTAGACCATAGTGTTCCACACGTTTCCAAGTTTGACCAACCGCGTTGAGTTGGAAAGCTAAACCAAGTTCGCCAATGGTAAAGAATCGGTAGAACTGCTGTGTTGTGTCGTATAACAACTGCGTTTCTTCTGCTGAAGGTAGTTCTTTGATTCCACTTATAACGATTCCTTTGGCTATTAAAGCCTTAAACATTGGCAAGGTTGAATCTTGTA
>JACCDU010479969.1_pt1 | contig 10152 bp, 10 predicted proteins | sample 7446081 | NCBI WGS metagenome assembly JACCDU01 (sample SAMN15323447, study PRJNA562643) | freshwater metagenome | isolation source: river surface water | place: USA:Blue River Watershed | collected 2017-08-17
CCACATTGGCCTTGCCATGCTGGGGGGCGACGACGACATAGCGCAATTGACGACTGCGCACATCGACCAATACCGAACGCACGCGGCCCATTGCCTGTCCGGTGGCGGTGACGACCGGACAGGAGCGCAGCAACTCGGTCGCCGACGACTGGCCGGCGCTCATGCAGGCAAAACGCCGGCGATTTCCCTTGCCGGCGGCTGGGCCTCCCTCGAATGTCTTCAGCATGACGACGCGCTCTCAACGCGGGACGATATCGTGCACATTCAGACCATCGCCGCGCCGCCGTAGTTCAGTGGCCGGCGAGCGCAATGCGCAGGCTTTCCTGCTGACCTGCAGGCGGGCTGCCACGGTGTGCTTACTGACACGCCCCGGCCCCGCCCCTGCCCTGCCTGTTGCCGCTCAGCTTCGCCCGAGGTCGGCGCGTGCCGCAGCCGCTGCGTCGGTCTCGCCCGATTCGCCCCAGGTGGTGCGACGCGCACCCATCGCACCGAGTGCGCCGCCGCCCAGGCTCAACAGCAGCGACAGCGCGACGGCACCGAACACAGTCCATGCCGCGGTGCTGGCGCCCTCGATGGCGCGGTCAGCGGCCGCACGTCCCGCCGGCGACGCCTGTTCGGGCGAGCCCGACAGGATCAGCGCCTGGTCGACCACGGTTGACGCGCGGTCGCGCTGCACGCCCATCGTGCTGCTCATGTAGTCGATCGCCTGGTCGCGCCGTCCGGCGGCGATATGGCCTTGCAGGGTGCGCATGTTGTCGGGGCTGATGGTGGTACCGAGCTGTCGGTTCAGCATGGCGGTGACACCGCCCGCGCCGCCACCGACGCCCTGCGCCACCGAGGTCGCACCCTGAGTGATGCCGGAGAACAGCCCCGACAGCAGCGAGCCGCCCGCCGAGGTGGCCAGCACGACGAACAGCAAGGTCGTCACCGCCCACGACACGGCGCCATGCAAGACGCCGTCGGTCTTGCGCTTGAGCCCTGACATGCGGCCTGCAACGTAGGCGCCAATCAAGGCCGAGATCAGCATCGAGATGCCGGCCCAGACCAGCGCACCCATGCCGGGCGCTTCGCCGGCCTGCACACTGGTCATGCTCAGGCCGCTGGCAATGCCCAGCAACGTCAGCACCAGCTGCACAGAGATGCCGACCGCAACGCCGGCCAGCACGGCGCTCCACCGTATCGATGAGAACAAGGGCCGGCGCATGATGTCTTCCTGCGTGATCAGGGTGCCGCCCGAATACGTGGCGCCCGTGTCGAGATGAATCGTGGCCATCGGCAATTCTCCTTGCTTGTTGGGGTCAGATCCTTGGAGTCCGTTACGCGCGAAAGCTCCCGCCGTTTTGGCCCGGATCAAACCTTATCGGCAACCATCACAACGGTGACAGCACACCATTGGTAATCGTCACGCGATCTCCCTGCTTCACGGTCGGCGCCGCTTCCTGCGCGAACGATTGCGTGGTGCCGTCATCCATCTTGATCGTCACCTTGTAGATTGGGTCATTGCTGCTGCGGCTGCGCTCGACCTGGTGCCCGACGTAGGCGCCACCGGCCGCGCCGGCGACCGTCGCCACCGTCTTGCCGGTACCGCCGCCGACCTGGTTGCCGACGATACCGCCCACCGCGGCGCCGGCCAGCGTGCCCAGCCCCAGGCCCTGTCGACGCGGCACGACATCCACCGATTGAATGGTGCCGGTGCCATTGACGTTCGTTGCAATCGGCTTCACCTGTTCGGATGAGCCGCCGAGGTTCATGTTTTCGCATCCACTGATGCCGACGCCTGTGCCGAGCGCTGCCGCCAGCGCCAGCGCCGGGGCCGTCCATGTTTTCATCGTCATGCTGTTCTCCTGCAAAGCCCCGCGCGGGGGAATCGGTTCCAATGAATCTTGTCGAGGGGAGCCGTCGAAGGGAAGCCGCCGCAGGCAAGGCGTCCGATGGAAGACGCTGCTCGCCGGCATCCCCAGTTCACGCTGCCACAGCCAGTGGTAGCAGCAAACATGCCACGCAGGAGACAGGATGGAACACCCGGCAATTTCCCTCGCAGGACAAGCAGCGCTGGTGACCGGCGGTGCCAGCGGCCTCGGTGCTGCATTGTGCAAACGGCTGGCCGCGCGCGGCGCGCGCGTGATGCTGGCCGACCTGAAGGCACCGAAAGCCGAAGCGATCGCGCGCGAGCTGGCCGCCGATGGCGTGCAGGCCGAGGCCGTGGGCTGCGACGTAGGCGACACGGCCCAGGCCGAACATGCGGTGATGCACACCATCGACCGCTACGGCCGGCTCGATGTACTGATCAACAATGCCGGCACCGATATCACTTGCAGCCTCGACGAGCTCGAGGTGCCGCAATGGGAGCGTGTACTGCGCACCAACCTGCACGGTCCCTTCGTGCTGGCGCGCGCGGCGGCGCGCTACATGATGGGACGCGGCCATGGCCAGATCGTGAACATCACGTCCACCGCAGCCAAGCGCGCATGGCCGAATGCCGCGGCTTATCACGCCAGCAAGACCGGCCTGCTGGCACTGTCGCATGCGCTGCATGCGGAGCTGCGTCCGGCCGGCATCAAGGTGACAGCGGTGGTAGCCGGCGGTATGGCCACGCCCTTCCTGCTGGAGCGCTTCCCGAACATCGACCGCAGTTCTCTGCAGGATCCTGAAAGCGTGGCGATGGCGATCTGCGACATCTTGCAACTGCCGCCGGGCACCGTCGTGCCCGAGATCACGATCCTGCCGATGCGCGAAACCTCGTGGCCCTGAGAGGCGTGCCCTGCAGACCGGCCGTCTTCCTAGACAAGGACGGCACACTGGTGGACGACCTGCCGTACAACGCCAACCCGGCGCGCATCACGCTGTGCAAGGGCGCCGGCGAAGCCTTGCAGGCGTTGGCAGAGCGGGGCTATGCGCTGATCGTGGTGAGCAACCAGCAAGGCATCGCGCGCGGCTGGCTGTCCGATCGCGACCTGTGCCGCGCGCGTGAACGCATCGCCGAACTGCTGGCCGTACATGACGTCAGGCTCGATGGCTTTTACTGGTGCCCGCACTGGCCCTGGAGCTGCAGGGGACGACTGGCCTTTGCCTGTTCCTGTCGCAAACCGGCGCCGGGCATGCTGTTGCGCGCAGCGACCGAGCATGGACTGGCGCTCGCGGCGAGCTGGATGGTGGGCGACATTCTCGACGACATCGAAGCCGGCCGCCGCGCAGGCTGCCGCACCGTGCTGATCGACAATGGCAATGAAACCGAATGGCGCTGCAGCCCGCTGCGACGGCCGCACCGGCTGGCGCCCGATATGGTGCGCGCAGCGCAGATGATCATGACCATCGACTGTCCGCCGCGGTCGCCGGTTATCGCTGCGTGAAGCTGCTGGCGCTGCGGCTCGATGCCGCCGGCGATGTGCTGATGTGTACGCCCGCCCTGCATGCGCTGGCCAGCCATGGTCATCGCGTGAGCCTGCTGACGTCGGCATCCGGCGCGCTCGCCGGCGATTGCGTGGACGCGATCGAGAGCGTCGATGGCAAGCGCGCGATACTGCGCTTCGATGCGCCATGGATGAAAGCCAGCTCACCCGTTGCGCCGCGAGCTGTCGCGGAGATGGCCGCCGTGTTGAAGGCGCACAGCTTCGACGGCGCGGTGATCTTCACCAGCCACACGCAAAGCCCGCTGCCGGCAGCGCTGTTGTGCCAGATGGCCGGCATCCCGCTGCGACTGGCGCACTGCCGCGAGAATCCGTACCAGTTGCTGACGCACTGGGTGCGCGACCCCGAGCCAGCGCTGTTCCGGCATGAGGTTCAGCGCCAGCTGGATCTGGTGGCAACGCTGGGCTGCCACACCGGCGAACGGCACCTGAGGCTGCAGGTGAGCGACAAGGACCATGCACAAGCCGTCGAATTGCTGCGCAAGGCCGGACTGACCGAGGACCAGCCTTTCATCCTGCTGCACCCAGGCGCCAGCGCGCCGTCGCGCCGCTATCCCGCGCGGCACTGGCATGCGCTGGTGCCGCTGCTGTCAACGCAGCTTGGATGGCCGCTCGTGATCGCCGGTGGCGCCAATGAACAGGCGCTGGTGACTGCGCTATGCACCGCCGCCCCCCGCTGCATCAATGTCGCCGGCAAGACCAGCTTCGGCGTACTGGCCGCCCTGGTCGCCAGGGCTCGCGTGCTGGTCGCCTGCAACAGCGCGCCGGCGCACATCGCCGCGGCCATGCACACGCCCGTGGTCGACCTCTACGCGCTGACCAACCTGCAGCACATGCCGTGGCTGGTCGAATGTCGCGTGCTTTTCCAGCCCGTACCTTGTGCCGGCTGCCTGCAAAGCACCTGTCCTCTGCCGCATCATGCCTGCCTGGAACAGGTCAGTCCCGAACGCGTGCTGCAAGCTGTGCAGGAATTACTCGCGGGTCGGTAAAAATTACCGGTGCCCTGCATGCGCTTGCGGCTGCGATACATGACGGCAGTCGCGGCGTTGGTCAATGCAGCGCACCAGGGCCGAACGCACCGACGCCGCGTCGTATCGCGAAGAAAAAAATGACAAACAAAAACCAGCAGTCCAACGCACCGAGAACCATGATCTCGAAAAAAGGCGTCGATGTCGCCGAATGATTCGGCCACATCGACGCCCGCAGGCAGGGTCACGCCCGTCGAAAAATCAGTCTTTCGTCATTGCCTTTTCATTGCCTTCTCATTGCCAGTATGGCGGCTGGTTGTAATACGCATATACCTTCGACGCCCAGGAGGCATCGGCCATCGCCGGCCAATGGTCCTTGTCGAAGCCGGGGGCGTTCTGCAGCCTGTCCTTGGGCACGTCGAGCACGAAGCACTTGCGGTCGGCATCGAGCGTCAGCGCTCCCCACGGAATGGCAAAAAGCTTGTCGCCCATGCCGAGGATGCCGCCGAAGGACAGCACCGCATAGGCGACCTTGCCGCTGCTGACATCGAGCATGATGTCCTCGATGCTGCCCAGCTTCTCGCCTTGGTGGTTGATCACGTCGTCGCCTTGCAGGGTTTCGGCAGCCATCACGTCCGGCCCCGGCCCGGTGTGGTCATCGGGCTGGCGTTGCACGATGCGCGCCCCCTGCTGTTGCTGGCTTCCCTGCGGCGGATTGGTAGTTGGGCTCATGCTGTCTCCTTGGTCGTCAAGAAATTCACACGCCTGCGCTGGCGCACCGGCTTGTCGCTATTGGACTGCGGCGGCATGCCTTAATTCAGCAAGCCGATGCCGGCGGCCGCACCGCCCATGCCTGCCGCAACGCCGCCCGTTGCCGCGACCGGTACCGTATCGGCCGGACCGAACTTGCCGAGCGCCAGCGCGCGGTCCTGGTTGCCGTATTCCTCGAGCCGGTTGTACAGCGTCTTCAGGCTGATGCCCAGCAGGTCGGCAGCGCGCTTCTTGACGCCGCCGCACAAGTCCAGCGTCGCGAAGATCAGGCGCCGGTCGACATCGGCCAGCGAGGTGCCCACAGGGATGGCCAGTGTCAACGCCGTCGCCGTGCACTGGGCCGGCCCCGGCTCCAGCGCGTGCGCATCGATCTGCTGGTCGGACAGGATGTAGGCGCGCTGCATGAAGTTGCGCAGCTCGCGCACATTGCCCGGCCAGTGATAGCTGCCCAGCACCGACAGGGCGCGCGCCGACAGCGTCTTGACGGTGTCGTGCGCGCGATTGAATTCGTCGAGGAAGTGCTGCGCGAGGATGCCGATGTCGGTGCCGCGCTCGCGCAGCGCCGGTATCTTCAGCGGAAACACATTGAGCCGGTGGTACAGGTCCAGCCTCAACTTGCCGGCCGCAATCGCGCCTTCCGGATCGCGGTTGGTGGCGGCGACGATGCGCACGTCGGTATGCAATTCCTGGTTGCTGCCTATGCGCATGAAGCTGCCAGTCTCCAGAACTCGCAACAGCTTCACTTGCAGCTCGATCGGCATCTCGACGACTTCGTCGAGGAACAGCGTGCCGCCCGATGCGCGCTCGAAATAGCCTTTGTGCTGGCGATCAGCGCCGGTAAAGCTACCCTTCTCATGGCCGAAAATTTCGCTCTCGATCAGTTGCGGCGAGATCGCGCCGCAGTTCACCGGCAGGAAGGGCTGGCGCTGCCGCGCGCTCTGCGCATGGATGTTCTGCGCAACCAGTTCCTTGCCGGTGCCACTCTCGCCCAGCAGCAGCACGCTCGCTTCGGTCGGCGCGACTCGGCTGATGTGTTCGCGCAGCACGCGCATGGCCTCCGACTCGCCGAGCAGCGGCGCCGGCTGGAAGCTGGCGGCCGTGCGCGGCGCATCGCTGCGACCTGCGCTGCGCGAGGCGAGCAATTGCCGCAGATGGCGCAAGTCTGGCGGACGCTCGAGGTAATCGGCAGCGCCGCTGCGAAACGCTGCCACGGCGGCGGCCAGCGTCGCCTGCCCGCTGAGCAGCACGATCGCGGTCCCGGCCTCGCTGCCGCCGTCGGCTTCCTCCAGCAAGGCCATGCCGCTGCCATCGGGCAGGCGATCGGCCACGATCACCCAGTCGGGCACCTGCAGCGACAGCTGCAACTGGCCCTGCCGCAAGCTGGACACCAACTGGCAGCGATGGCCTTCCGATATCAGCGCATCGCGCAAGGCGGGCGCGCCGGCATCGTCATCGACAATCAGCACATGAGACATGGATGCTCACAAGTGATGCGCCAGCGGCAGACCCCTGCTCTGCCGGCCGGTACCGGAAGCTGCGGTCGGCGCGTGGGCGGTCGCGCGACGCGATCGGTCAGCGCGATGGCGATTGTTCTCCCTGAGATTCGCTGCCGGTCGAGCCCTGGCGCTCGCTACGCGGTGACGACTTGCTCCCTCCTGATTGCGAGGTGCCACCGCTGCTGGCACCGGACGAGGAACCGGCATCTTCGCCACTGCGCTGGCAAGCGGCCAATGTCGACGCCAGGAACATGGGTATGGCGAGCAATGCGATCCAGCGCTGGTAAGGCCTGTTCATCATGGTTGGGTCCTTTTCGGTAGGTAGGGTCATGCCGATACGTGCTGCAGGGGCGCCGCTTGCCTCAGGCCGCTTCATTGGGCCGCGCCCGACGAGCTGCTACCGCTGGTCGCGCTGCCACCGGTGCTGCTGCTGCCCATGGGCGTGCCACTCTCGCTGCCCGAGGTCCCGCCTGGCAGGCCCGACGTGCCTGAAGTACCTGACGTTCCCGATGTCCCGGAGGTACCCGAGGGGGGGGTGCCCGGGCTCATCGCACCGTTTGCCGTACCACCCGTACCGCTCATGCCACTGCTACTGCCCGTGCCACTGGTACCGCTGCTGCTACCCGACATGCCCGAAGTACCTGATGTTCCCGACGTTCCGCTCTTCTCGCCCGACTTCTCGCTGCTCGTCCCCGGTGTCGTACCTGGTTCGGCGCCCGGTGTCGTGGTGCCGGCTCCCGAGGTGCCGCCGGCGCCCGGCGCAGGTGTCGTCGATTCTGACGGAGGCGGCGTCGTGGCCGGTGCCGACTGGCTGGGCGTCGTCGTGCTGGTGCCGCCGCTGGTGCCAGGCGCTGCCTTGTCTTCACCAACGCCGCCGCCACCGCGATTGCAGGCTGCGACACTGATCGTCAGCAGGCCCAGGCATATCAGGGTCTTCGTCACTTGCAGTTTTGGATTCATCACCATTCCTTTCAACTAACGATGGAGTCGTAGCTTCAGTCTTGACTGAGGCATGCTGCATAAGTTTCAACACCGGTGTGCTGGCTGTGAGCGGCAGCAAACACGCGCTCAACTTGCAGCAACCTGGCACGGGAGAATTTTTTTCATCATCTGCATCGCCTTTGAGCCAAGGCAGGGTATGGCGCCGCCGCTGGTGCAGATTGTTCTGTTTGTGTTCTGTTTATGTTCTGAATTGGTCGCGCGCGTTTGCGCCGCGTCCTTTCGATGACCAAGGACCGACATCGCCATGACCACTGACCGATCGCTCAAGCGCTTCGGGCTGCTGTATGGCAGTTCGGCCGCGATGATCGCGATGTACCGACAACTCGAACGCGTGGCCGGCACCGACGCGACCGTGCTGCTCGAAGGGGAAAGCGGCACTGGCAAGGAGCTGGTCGCGCGCACCGTGCACCTGCAGAGCCGGCGCGCGGACCAGCACTTCGTGGCCGTGAACTGCGGCGCGATACCGGCGCATCTGATCGAGGCGGCGCTGTTCGGGCACGAGAAAGGCAGCTTTACCGGCGCATTGAAGCGCCAGAGTGGCTATTTCGAACATGCATCGGGGGGCACCTTGTTCCTCGACGAGATCACCGAGATGCCCTGCGATATGCAGGTGAAGCTATTGCGGGTGCTGGAGAGCGGCAGCTTCCTGCGCGTGGGCGGCAGCGAACTGGTGCAGGTGGATGTGCGCCTGGTGGCGGCTACCAATCGCTCGCTACAGGCCGCCGTACAGCAGGGCAGCCTGAGACAAGACCTGATGTACCGGCTGGCGGTCTTCCCCATCCGCGTGCCGCCGCTGCGCGAGCGCGGCAATGACATCGAAAAGCTGGCGCAATTGTTCCTCGACCAGCTCAATGACGAGGCGCGCACCAGCAAGTCTTTCTCGCGCATCGCGCTGGACCGCTTGCGCAGCCATCCGTGGCCGGGCAATGTGCGCGAATTGAAGAACCGGGTGCACCGCGCCTACATCATGTCGGCTGGCGTGGTGGATATCGAAGAACCCTTGCAGATCGCTACGCGCACCACGGCCGGCAAAGGCGTGCTGAACTTCCCGGTCGGCATGGCACTGGCCGATGCGCAGCGCGAAATCATCCTCGCGACACTGCATCACTTCAGCGGCAACAAGAAGCTGGCCGCCGAAACCCTGGGCATCAGCCTGAAGACGCTGTACAACCGTCTGAAGGCCTACTAGCCTCGCCTTCGCTATCGCCGATAGCGAAGGCGAGGCGTCAGCACGGCCGCGGCGCCCGGCTGGTGGTCCTGCTGCTACGGGGGGAGGAAGTCGAGTTCGCTCATAATCGCCGCACGGCGTGTTTCGCGCGGGATCATTGGCAGCATCCGTGCCATCGCACGGAAGGCGGGATCAGGCAGCCAGCGGCAATGCCTGCGCGGCGCGCAGCAAGAGGCCCGGGTCGCTGTTGGCCAGCAGCTTCGAATCCGACAGCGTCTGCCGGAACTGACGCGCGCCGCGCAGCCCGGTCATCAGGCCGAGCATATGACGCACGATGGAATTTAGGCGCGGGCCGCCGGCAGCAAGCTCTCGCTCGATGTAAGGCAGCATGGCTTCGACCACGTCGATGCGGGTCTTCGCTGACGGCTCGTCGCCGTAGTAGCGCTCATCGAAGGCCGCCATCAGCCAGGGGTTGTGATAGGCCTCGCGGCCGAGCATCACGCCATCGACATGCTGCAGTTGCGCATCGATCTCGTCATACGACTTGATGCCGCCGTTGATGATGATTTCCAGTTCAGGGAAATCCTTTTTCAGCTGGTACACGTAGTCATATTTCAGCGGCGGTATCTCGCGGTTTTCCTTTGGCGACAAGCCTTTCAGGATCGCATTGCGTGCATGGACGATGAAGGTCTTGCAGCCGGCATCGGCAACGATGCCGATGAAGTCACGCACGAAGTCGTAGGATTCGACCGCATCGATGCCGATCCGGTGCTTGACGGTGACGTCGATGTCAACCACGTCGCGCATCGCCTTCACGCCGTCGGCGACCAGTGTCGGCTCCAGCATCAGGCAGGCGCCGAAAGCGCCGCGCTGCACGCGCTCCGACGGACAGCCGCAGTTCAGGTTGATCTCGTCATAGCCCCATTGCTGGCCGAGCTTGGCGCAGGTCGCCAGCTCGTCCGTCTCGCTGCCGCCGAGTTGCAGCGCCACCGGGTGTTCCTGTTCGCTGAAATTCAGGAAGCGCTGCTGGTCACCATGGATCAGCGAACCCGTGGTGACCATCTCGGTGTAAAGCCAAGTGTGGCGGGTGATCAGCCGATGGAAATAGCGGCAGTGGCGGTCGGTCCAGTCCATCATGGGTGCGACGGACAGGCGGCGCGGCGGGAGGGTTGTCTTCTTGGTCACGGCTTGGAATGCTGGTCAGTGCGGATGTGTCAGGCGGCATTGTACCGGCTTGGCGACTGTCCTACTGCCTGCGCTGCCCGGTTGCACCGGGTCGAAAAGGTGGCGCCTGCCGGCGCCACCCCTGGCCGTCGAGCCCCGATCAGTTGGGGCCGCGG
>JACCDU010669765.1_pt1 | contig 10152 bp, 12 predicted proteins | sample 7446081 | NCBI WGS metagenome assembly JACCDU01 (sample SAMN15323447, study PRJNA562643) | freshwater metagenome | isolation source: river surface water | place: USA:Blue River Watershed | collected 2017-08-17
AAACGCTGGCACCACCAGCCTGGGCGCTTTGTTGCGTGCCAAGTTGGACAACAACTGATCGTTGTTGGACTGAAGACAGCTGCTGTCTGTAAAGCCTGCCCCTGTGATGGGGGCAGGCTTTTTTCAGGCCCCTGCAGATGAATTGAGAACAAGAAAAATCCCATGACACGCTCTGATCTGGTTGAAGAATTGGCCGCGCGGTTTGCGCAGTTGACCCACCGTGACGCCGAACTGGCCGTCAAAACGGTGCTGGACGCCATGAGCGATGCCCTGGTGCGTGGACACCGCATCGAAATCCGTGGTTTTGGCAGCTTCTCGATCAACCGCCGCCCTCCTCGCATCGGCCGCAATCCGCGATCGGGCGAAAGCGTTCAAATTCCCGAAAAACGTGTCCCCCATTTCAAACCCGGCAAAGCCCTGCGCGAAGCCGTGGATGCAGGCACCGCTGCGGCCAAAGCCAAGGCCCAAGCCTGATCGGTGAAGCCATTCACACACAAGCTGCAACGCGGAGAAGTCCCCCGTTAGAATGCTTGCAGCTTCCCGAGGTTCCTCATGAAACGTCTGCTTCGGCTGCTTCAGTGGCTACTGAAAGCGGCGGTTTTTTTCACCCTCTTCGCCTTCGCGCTGAACAACCAGCAAGAAACGCGCGTCAATTTCTTTTTTGGCACCTTCTGGCAAGCCCCCACCGTGTTGGTGGTGCTGTTGGCCTTCGCGCTAGGCGTAATGATTGGCGTGCTGGGCATGGTGCCCCGCTGGTGGCGTCACCGCCAGGCTGCCAAGAGCAATGCCAAGCCCGCCCCCGAAGTAGGCCCCACGCCCGAGACCCCTCATGGAACTTGATCTGACCTGGATTTTGCTGGGCCTGCCCATGGCGTTTGGTCTGGGCTGGCTGGCCTCTCGGCTGGACCTGCGCCAGCTGCGCATCGCCAACCGCCAAGCGCCACGTGCCTATTTCAAAGGTCTGAATTACCTGCTCAACGAACAGCAAGACCAAGCGATTGACGCCTTCATTGAGGCCGTTCAGAACGACCCCGACACCTCCGAACTGCACTTCGCACTGGGCAACCTGTTTCGTCGCCGGGGCGAATACGACCGCGCCGTGCGCGTGCACGAGCATCTGCTCTCACGCGCTGACTTGAGCAACGCCGACCGTCAGCGCGCCCAGCACGGTCTGGCGCTCGACTACCTCAAAGCCGGCTTGCTCGACCGCGCCGAAGAAGCCCTGCGCAAGCTGGAAGCCACGCCTTACGAAGGCCAGGCCCGCTTGGCACGCCTGGCCATTTACGAGCGTTCACGCGAATGGCCTGAAGCCGCACGGGTGGCCCGCCTGCTCGAAAACTCCGGCGAAGCCAACTTTGGCGTGCGCATGGCGCATTACCTGTGCGAACAAGCCCGTGAAGCGGTGCAACAAGGCGATGCCGCCAAAGCCCTGACCCTGCTAGGGCAAGCCGCCCAAAACACCCCCGAAGCACCACGCCCACGCATCTTGCTCGGACAGCTGCAATTGGCCCAAGGGCAGGCCCAGGCCGCCTTTGACACCCTGTCGGTTTTGTTTGAACGCAACGATGCAGCCGCCCCCTTGGCCGCCAGCAGTTTGGTCAAGGCCGCACAAGCAGCCAACATGGCGGCCAAAGCCTTGAGCGTGCTGCAAGCCTTTTACGCCAAACAGCCTTGCATCGACGTGCTCGAAGCGATGGCCTCACTCGAATCGGCCGACCCGTCTGCAGCAGCGACATCGCACCAGCGCTATCTGGACCACCTGCAAAAACAACCGTCGCTGATGGCGGCCACGCGTTGGCTCAATGGCCTGGCCAGCCAGGAACCCTTACCCGCGCCCGTGCAAAAAGCGCTGGAACAAGCCACACGCCCCCTGGCGCGTTACCGCTGCGCCGCCTGCGGCTTTGAGGCCAAGGAACACTTCTGGCACTGCCCCGGCTGCCAAGCCTGGGACAGCTACCCGCCACGCCGCGTCGAAGAACTGTGAGCGCAGCGCTTGAAACATCTTGTTTCAAGCGCATCCACACAGCCCTTTACCCGCCCTGAGCCGGGCCAGACAATCGCCCTGTCTTGCAAACAACGGGCTCATCAGTACAGGGGAGGGGCATCGCATGATCCCAAAAACAACTGCCGTGCTGGTGACCGGTTTGTTTGCCGGACTTTGCTGGGCCGACATCGAGCTGAACACGGCTACTGAAATCGATCTGGACGGCCTCAAGGGCATCGGACCTGCCACCACACGCCAAGTGTTGGCCGAGCGTCAAAAAGCCCCCTTCAAAGACTGGCCAGATGTCCTGGCCCGCATCCGTGGACTGGGGCCCCAAAAGGCGGCCTCCTTGTCTGCTCAAGGTCTGACAGTACAAGGCGTACCCTTCAGCCCAACGCCACGCCCCCACACACAAATGCCATCTCAACCCTGATCAGAGCAATGCTGCGTCTGGTCGGCGTTCACTTTCCCGGTAAGATCCCCGGCTGGCCTGACAAGGCATGAAAGAGTGACGGATGTTCAAAAATGTGATGGTTTACCGCATCGGCGAGGGCTTTGCACCCACGCTGGCGGAGGTGCAAGCGGCGCTGGAGCCCGCTCAGTTTGTGGAGTGCGGCGCGAGTCAGGAAAAATCCGTCGGCTGGATTCCACCGCGTGGTGAAGCCTACGGCCCGCTGGTCGAATCTGTCGGCGGTCAATGGATTGCCAAGCTCATGATCGAGTCCAAGGCCGTGCCCGGCAATGTGGTGCGCCGCAAAGCCGACGAACGCATCGCCGAGATCGAAGCAGCCACCGGTCGTAAGCCCGGCAAAAAAGAAAAGCGCGAGATCATGGACGACGCGCTGATGACGCTTCTGCCCCAAGCTTTTGCACGTCAATCGACCGTGCTGGTGTGGATGGACCTGGACAGCCGCCGCCTGGTGCTCAACGCGGGCAGCCAGGGCAAGGCCGATGAAGTGGTATCTGCGCTGATGAACGTTTTGGGCGGCCTGTCGATGTCCTTGATCCAGACCGTCACATCGCCTCAAGCGGCCATGACCCAATGGCTGCTGGCCCCCACCGAAGACGAGTGGCCTGCCGACCTGACGGTGGAGCGCGAAACCGTGCTCAAGTCCACTGGCGAAGACGCCGCCACCGTGCGCTTCACGCGCCACCACCTGGCCAACGACGATGTGCGCAAGCATGTCATGGAAGGCAAACTGCCCACCCAGCTGGCCCTCAGCTGGGACGGTCGCGTGGCCTTTGTGCTGACCGACACGTTGCAGCTGAAAAAAGTGCAGTTCCTCGACGGTGTCATGGACGAATCGGGCACCGACAAAAACGAAGACCGTTTCGATGGCGACGTGGCCCTGTCCACTGGCCTGCTCGGCCCCTTGCTCGACAGCATGATCGAAGCGCTGGGTGGCGAGATGGAACTGGGCGCAGAGGCAGCCCCCACGTCACCGCCCGTCATCACCGAAGCGGCTGACGACGACCCGCCTTTCTAAACTCCACTGACTGGGACATTGCATGAACGCCGTGATCGCGATTTGCCTGGGGGCTTGCGCAGGAGCCCTGGCACGCTGGCAGCTGGGCCTCTGGCTCAACCCGGGCGCAGCCAGCGCCGGGCTCATGCCTTGGGGCACCCTGGCCGCCAATCTGATCGGTGCTTATCTGGTGGGCGTGTGTGTGGGCGTGTTCCAGCAACTGCCCAACCTCGACCCCGTCTGGCGGCTGGCGCTGGTCACGGGTTTTCTGGGCGCACTGACCACCTTCTCCAGCTTCTCGGCCGAAGTGGTCGCCATGCTGCAACAAGGCCGCTACGCCTTTGCAGCAGGCACCGCCTCCGTGCATTTGTTGGGTTCCTTGGCGCTGACGGTTTTGGGCATCAAAACCGTCACGCTGCTCTGGGTGCGCTGAGCCCTCACCCACCGCCCCGCTGCATCGTCAAATCAAAGCGCTTCATGAAGCGCTGACGTGCCTCTTCTTCCACGCCCTCGAACACAAAAAACACCGCCAACCGCTGCAGGCGCAGCAAGGCGATGACGCGCGGCGGCAGGGGGTGCCATTGCAGCTGCAAATGGCCGCCATCGATGTGCACCCGAGCCTGTCCGGCACCCAGCTCAAAGGCATGGTCGCCCAGTGCGCGGGGCAAGGCCGTCAACCATTCTGTTTCGGTGGTGCCCATGTCGCGTTCGAAGCGCTCGGGGTAATAGGACTGCATGGATCCGGTCGCAGCGCGTGCAGTGCTCAGCCACCGGCCACAGGCGGCCAAATGGCCAGCACATCGCCCTCCAACAAGGTGGTGGTGCCACGTACCTCAGGGGCAATGTACTTGCCGTTGACCAGCACCAAGTGCACCAGCTTGGACGGCATGCCAAAGGGCTCGATGATCTGGCTGATGCTCGCTTGAGGATCTACCTCCAGCGGCATTTGGTTGCTGCGGCGGACCTCAGGCGGCAGGTAGTCCGTCAGGGTCGCGAACAATTTGAATGTGATCTGCATGCGGCGATTGTCGCTTCAGCGGCGACGCGCATCTTGCGCCCCGCTCCAGCCACCTTGGCCTTGGGCACATGCCAGATAAGCATCCATCAGCTTGGTGGGGTCGTGCAGCAAACGGTCTTTCCACTCGCCCAAACGCACCTGACCTTCGACAAGGCCGCGCATCACACCCACGTGTTCGGTCCAGCCCACGCTGTTGCAGCCCACCAGCACGTCGCCCTTGAACTGCAGGCTCAAATGGCGGCCTGCGGCCTTGTCGGTCAGCACTGCTTGCTCCCCGCCGGGCAAGCCTTCCCAGTTGCCAAAGCTGGTCGAGATCAAACCCAAAGTGTCGAGCACGTTGATCTGCGTGACGCCCTTGAGATCGGCGTTTTGGCCAACCATGTTCAAGGCGGCCACACGGGCTTGCTCGGCCGCATTGGGCTGGATGGCGCTCACAATGGTTTTGCCGCTGACCTTGTCAAACGCTTCAGCGCAGTCGCCCGCGGCGTAAATGCCGGGCACGCTGGTTTGCATATGCGCATCGGTCAAGACGCCTTGCAGGCAGCTGATGCCGCTGTCTTTCAAAAAGCCAATTGCTGGGCGCACGCCGGTCGCGCTGATGACCAGGTCGGCTTCGATGGTCTGGCCGTTGGACAAGCGCACTTTCAAGGCGCCTTCGGCATCGTCCGAAGTCAAGCCAATGGCCGAGGCCAATTTGCCCAACAATCCTGTGCTGGCCGAGCTGCTTTCGATGGCTTCCACTTTGGTGCCGGTGAAAACCTGCACACCTTTGCTTTCACACCAGTCGCGAATCATGCCGCCCGCGACAGGGCCCATCATGCGCGGCACCATGCGGTCGCCCATCTCGACCACGCTGAGCTTCACGCCACGGGACGCCAAAGCTTCCATGATGATGCAACCAATGAAGCCTGCGCCCATCTGCAACACACGGGCACCGGGCTTGGCCAAGGCCTGAATGGCCCGCGCATCTTCCAACGTCCAGCAGGGGTGCACGCCGGGCGAGCCCATGCCCGGGATCGGGGGACGCACAGGATGTGAGCCGGTGGCAATCAAGAGCTTGTCAAACGCGATCGATTGACCATTATCCAACTGCACTGTGCGACCACGGCTGTCCACCTGGCTGACTTTGGCCTTGATCTGCGTGATGCGCAAATCGTCAAAGTGTGTGGCCGACTTGCGCAGGTACGTGCCGCGCTCGTCGATGTTGCCAATCAACAGATAGGGGATGGCCATGCGCGAGTAGGGCGCATCGGGCTCGTCACCGATTAAGGTGATGGTGTCGGCAGGGGCATGCTTGCGAATGGTTTCGGCAGCGATCACGCCGGCAGGGCCTGCGCCCAAAATCACGTGGTGGGTCATGGTGTCTTCTCCAGAAACAGGCAGCGGCCCCGAGGGCCGCTGCATCGTTGATCTCTTCAGCCCAAGGCACCTTGAAGGCGTCTTGGGCTGTCGTCGACCATCACAGCCCCAGGCGTTCCTTGGTGGCCGATGTGGGGCGGCCTTCGCCATCCCAGCCGCGCGCATCGTAGTATTTGGGCAACATCTCGTTCAACTTGCTGACCATGCCCTTGCCAGGGCCGGTTTTAGCCGCTTCGGTCATCAGGCGCTTGGGCAGGTTGTCGTCGGCCTTGGTGAAGCCTGCTGCGTTGTTGAACTCGCGCTCCATGTTCCAGATGCGCTCACCGATGTGCGCCAAGTGCTCCATGGAGAACTCGTCACCACAAGCGGCTTGCACCTGAGGGGCCACATCAGCCAAGGTCCAGGCGAAGCTGGTGAAGATGCAAATGCCTGCGGAGTCAAACGCGGCAGTCGCGTCCTGGAAGGCTTTGACCAACTCGGGTTTACCTTCGTGCTCGGTGGGCTCGGTCTTGACCGGAATGCCCAGCACTTCAGACGCGATGGTGTAACCGCGCAGGTGGCAGGCACCACGGTTTGAGGTGGCATACGCCAGGCCAATGCCCTGGATCACACGACCGTCGTAGGCCGGGAACTCCTGGCCCTTGACGCTCATGGACAGGTCGGGGTGACCGTACTTGGCGGTCAGGCGCTTGGAGCCCAGGCCGATTTCCTTGCCAAAGCCAATACCTTTGGCGGTCATGTCGGCAAACTCGCACAGCGCTTGCGCCGAGCCAAAAGGCGCTTCAATACCCAGCTGTTCTTTGGTCAACACCCCCATTTCGTACAGCTCCATGACGGCACCGATGGTGGCACCAAAGCTGATGGGATCAAAGCCTTCTTCGTTACAAATCAGGTTGGCGTACTGCAGCGCTTCCAGATCGCTCACTCCGTTGGCTGCGCCCAAAGCCCAAGCGGCTTCGTATTCGAGGCCGCCCGATGCGCCCCAGTATTCAGGTTTGTTTTTGACCGAGAAGTGGCCTTCATCGATCTTGCTGATGCGGCCGCACGCGATGGTGCAGCCAAAACACGCTTGGTTTGTCACCAGGTGTTTTTTGCCATCGGTTTCGCGGGGAGTGATCATCGCTTCGGCCGAGATGTCCTTGGCGTTTTCAAACTGCACATCGCGATGATTGCGCGTGGGCAGGCCACCCACTTCGTTGATCACGTTCATCAGCACCTGGGTGCCATAGGTGGGCAAGCCTTGGCCTGTCACCGCATTGTCAGCGAGCACCTTCTTGGCAGCCTTGGCCGCAGCCATGAAAGCCTTGGGATTTTGCACATTGCCCACGCCCTTGGTGCCGCGCACCGCGATGGCTTTGAGGTTCTTGCTGCCCATGACGGTACCCACGCCAGAGCGGCCCGCCGCACGGTGCAAATCGTTCACCACGGCGGCGTACAACACGCCGTTTTCACCGGCCTTGCCGATGCTCGACACGCGAAGCAACGGGTCTTGCAGGCTGGTCTTGAGGGCTTCTTCGGTCTTCCAGACGCTTTGGCCCCACAGATGAGAAGCGTCACGCAACTCGGCCACATCGTCGTTGATATACAGGTACACCGGCGTCGCCGATTTGCCCTCAAAAATCACCATGTCCCAACCGGCCATCTTGAGCTCGGCACCCCAGTAGCCGCCCGAATTCGAGCAGGCAATGGTTCCGGTCAAAGGGCTCTTGGTAATGACGGTGTAACGGCCACCGGTGGAGGCCATCGTGCCGGTCAATGGGCCAGTGGCCCAAATGATTTTGTTGTCGGCCGACAACGCATCGACTTTAGGATCGATCTCGCTGATCAGGTATTTGCTGCCCAAACCGCGTGAGCCAAGATAGGCCTTGGCCCACTCCATGTTCAGCGGTTCGGATTTGACGGTGCCAGCCGTGAGGTTGACGCGGAGGATTTTTCCAGCCCAAGACATGTTGATGCTCCTTGTGGGTGGGGGGGATTAACCGACCGTGGGCTGATTGCCCAACTTGTCGGCCCACTGTTTCATTTTGTCGATGCCGGTCCAGTTGGCATCGACGAAGGTGATGGCCCCGGTTGGGCAGGCATCGGCACAAGCCGGATCGCCACCGCACAGGTCGCACTTTTGCACCTTGCCGGTCTCTTGCACGTAATTCACCGTACCAAATGGGCAGGCGATGGTGCAGACCTTGCAGCCCACACAGGTGGACTCATTGACCACCTTGGCACCCGTGGCTTTGTCCACCGTGATGGCCTCCACCGGGCAGGCATGCAGGCACCAGGCTTCATCGCATTGGGTGCAGGTGTAGGGCACTTTTTTGCCCGTGTGGTGGAAGTCAAACACCTTGATGCGCGACTTGGATGTGGCGTAGGTCCCGTAGTTCTCGAAAGAACAGGCCATTTCGCACTGCAAGCAGCCGGTGCACTTGTCCGGGTTGATGTGCAGGACTTTCTGCATAAAGGTCTCCTGGTGGTGTTGCAGCCTTTTCAAAGCCGCGCTTATGAATCAGAATGCATAGCGATTGTTCATCTGCCCACTTTGGACAGCCGTGGGTAAAAACCCTGAATTTCACAGGGTCAGCCTCAACAATTCTCAACTTGATACACACCCTGACATGCCACTGACCGACCCTGCCCACGACCGCCTCTCGCGCATCGACCAAGCACGGGATCGGGTGTTCCATGGTCAATCTGGACCCGGCACTCTCGGCGTACCGAACTGGGTGACACAATCCTGGCAGCGCTGTCTCACCATGGGCCTGCAACCTGAGCGCAAAGTAGGGTTTGATGCGGTTTCCATCCAACAGATGCGCCGCGTCCAGGAAGCCAGTCAGCCCCTGGTGCAAGCGGCACAACCCGTGCTCACTGAGTTGGCTCGCACCATTGCCGACATCCGCTACTTTGCTATCCTGACCAACGCCGAAGGCATCGTGGTCGACGTGCACGGCCCTGTGGACCGCCAGGACCGCCGTGCCGATGTGATCGCCCGCGTGGGTGTGGATTTGTCTGAAAAAGCGGTGGGCACCACCTCCATCAGCGCAGCCTTGTCGCAGCTGCAACCCGTGTGGCTACACCGGGGCGAGCATTTTTTCAAGGACACCAGTGTCTACAGCTGCGCAGGTGCGCCGGTTTTCGGGCCCGATGGAGTTTGCGCCGGCATGCTCGATTTGACCGGGGTGGAAACCCTGGAACGCCCTGCACTCAAACACCTGGTGCGCCGCTCGGCCCGCAGCATTGAAAACAGCTGGCTTTTGTCCACCGCGCACGCGTTGGTGCTTCGGCTTAATTGGCCTGGCAATCAACCAGGAGACGACAGCGATGGACTGCTGACCCTGGACCCGGATGGCCGTATCCTGGGGGCCAACCCCACGGCACGGCAAATGCTGTCCCTGTCTCCCGAGACCTCAAGCCCAACCCTGCATGCCAGCGACGTGTTCGCCACGCCGTGGCAGAGCTTGTTCGATGCAGCTCACCACAATACCCATGCACAAGAGCTGCCACTGTGGTCTGGACTGCGCTTGCAAACACAAGCTTTTAAAGTCGGGACCCAAGACACTACCCTGTTCAGCCCTACCCTGCCTGCTCAGGGCAAGGCGCTCAAGGACATTCAGACCGACATGATCCGCAAAGCGGTCAAACAAGCCCGTGGCAATGTGGCCGAAGCCGCACGGCATCTGGGCATCAGCCGTGCCACGGTTTACCGCAAACTGGGCAATCCCAAAGCCTGTTGAAAACGAACGGGCAGCCGCTCGTGCCGGCGGGTCACTTGCCAGCGTTCGGAAAGAACAGCTGCTCGCCACCGATCTTGTAATCCGCGATGTTCGCCTGGCCCGCAGGCGAGGTCACCCAGTCCACAAATTTTTGCGCCTCGGCTTGCTTGACGTGCGCGTGCTTGGCCGGGTTGACCACCATCACGCCGTACTGATTGAACAAGCGCTGATCGCCTTCGACCAGCACAGCCAAATCGGCGCGGTTCTTGAAGTTCAGCCAGGTGGCGCGATCGGCCAGCACATACGCGCCTTGCGAGGCCGCGATGTTGAGCGCCGGCCCCATGCCGCAGCCGCATTCACGGTAACCGCTGCCTTTGGCGGCATCCAGATTGGCCAGCTTCCAGTAGCGCAGTTCGGCGGCATGGGTGCCGCTCTTGTCACCGCGCGAGACAAAGGCCGCGTTGCCCGCAGCCACTTTGCCCAAAGCCGACAAGATGTCCTTACCCTTGGTGCCGGCCGGATCGGCCTTGGGGCCGATCAACACAAAATCGTTGTACATGACCGCTTGGCGCTTGAGGCCAAAGCCATCGGCCACAAACTTTTCTTCGGCCACCTGGTCGT
>JACCDU010278484.1_pt1 | contig 10149 bp, 13 predicted proteins | sample 7446081 | NCBI WGS metagenome assembly JACCDU01 (sample SAMN15323447, study PRJNA562643) | freshwater metagenome | isolation source: river surface water | place: USA:Blue River Watershed | collected 2017-08-17
GTATCAAAAAAATATTCAATACCTAAAGAGTTATTGGAAGAAATTGTAATAAACGAAATTAAGAAGATATTTATTTAATATGAAAATTAAAGACATTGATAATATAATTATCGAAACAATCTCTCAAAAAATAAAATCAGAGTTGGTCAAAGAGTCTGTTGATAAATACATTGTTAAATCTCATGACGGAACTCCAATGGAAACATTTGATACTGAAGAAGAGGCTAAAAACCATGTAGAAAAATCAAAAGAAAAATTATTAATTGATAAAAAGACATACGAATCTTATGATGCAATGTTAGAGGATTTGGATGAATATAATGATAAGTTAGAAGAAAATATAAATGAAAGTATGAAAAATAAAACAAACAAAGTTACGGGTTATTTAAAAAATGAATCTGTATTGGTCTTGGCCAAATTAGCAAAGAATAAAAAAAATGATGCCGCCGTTGATTTACTTATGATTGCGGAATCATGTCAAGGTAATGTACCATTGTCTGATGTTATAACAGTATTAAATTATCATAACTTAAATGATTTGAAAAAGAAAATAACATTAAAAGAAGATTTTTCAAAATATGATACATTTAGTAGTAAGTTAGGTAAACAAAAAGACCCATTTGCACATTTATCTGATGACGAATATGATAGAGTCATGAGTAAATATGATGACACAAGAAGTCTAGATGATGAAGGGTATTTCTCTGAAAAAGATTTATATGACGCTGGTTCACCAATAAGAATGTATAAATCTGATACATTGAACCCTGTCCAATCAACTAAAAAGAAAAAATTAGATTTAGAACCTGATAATTACGATGATGACAATGATGATTTTGATGATGCAATAACATCAAATATGTATGAACCTGATGAACCTGAAGATACTGTATGGACAAAACCTTCAAAAGAGGAAGAACCCACACCAGAAGATATTGATAATTCTGGAACTGATTATGATATGAATATTGAGAAGTTCTATGATGATGAGGATGATACAGAGGAAATATATGAATTGTCAGGAATGGACGAATTATCTGAAACAGATGAATTCTCCGAAATGGAGGGAGACATGTCAGAGTTCGACCAACTTGAAGAATTAGATACTGAATGGGGAGATGGTATGTCTGAAATGGACCTCGAAATGTCTGAAGAAGGTATGAATTATGAAGGAGAGTATGGTGAAATGAAAACGACATGTGACGAATGTGGTTCTATGTTGAACGAAGAAGGTATGTGTTCAGAATGTTCAATGAAAATGAACGAATCTAAAAAGAGAAAAATTCGTTTGACAGAATCTCAGTTGACACAGTTAATTGCAAAAATAGTTAATGAGTCAGTCCCTGGACTATCAGTCACAGAAAAAAATAGAAAAACGTCTGGAAGTGATTCAAAAAAACATATGAAAGATGTAGAGTCTAAAATGAAAAAAACTTTGAAGTTTGATGGTAACGATAATCCTAAGTTTCCAAAACAAATAGGTAAAGGTGAGAAAGTTGCGAGACAAAATTCAAAAGATGAAGACAAAATCATGTCAACATATAGAGGTGGTGGTATGGAAGATTTAAAATATGATACCGAACCTTCAAAATCTTTTAATGATAGAGTGGAAAAGTCTTTAAAAGGACATTCAACCATGGGTAACTCACAAGACTCACCTAATGTAGTAAAAAGTGATTTGGGCGAAAAAATTCATCAGAAGGCGAAAAATAAAAAAGAAACATTAGAAAAAGAGTTCAATGTAAGTTGGGGTCATAGTTGGAAAGAACCCGAAAAAGTTAATGTTGTAAAGGAATCTAAAACAGAAACCAAAAATGTCCTTAATGAAGAAATCAAAAGAATGAAGGACATGGCAATGTACAACAAAAAAACACAATAATATCTTTGATTTGTTCCCCATATCCTTTATATTTTCATATTGGATATGGGGAACAACGAAGATTTTTTACAAGATTTATTACCAGAGAATTATAAATACCAAATTGATATTTGGTTCAAGGCTTACAACATAAGCATTGAAAAATTAATATTATTCTACGATTTTCATATATCACTATTTCAAATTGTTGAAGAAACATATTTGGGTAGTGATATTATGATTTTACAGAAACACCAAAGAGAACATTTTACATGGTGTTGGAATAAAACAATGAATGATTTTAGTAAAGAAAAAATAAATTTCAGAAATGATGAAGTGTTATTTGAATATTTTTGGAATTTTTATTATGAGGCATATTATTTAAATCAATTAAATAATGTTAAAATTAGAATTTTAGATTACTTTAAAATCCTTTTTGACTTCAACCATGTTAAAACTCGTTCAGAAATGGATGTTTTGACGGAGTTGTATAAATTAATGAACGAAACCTTGAAAAAGTGATTATTTTTGGTTATGATATATAAAAATACAATAATTATGGAAATTTTACTAAAAATGAAATCCTTGATGGAACAAATTTCCATCGATACCGATAAAGTAAATAGAAAAGGTAATTATAGTGCATCAGTAAGAGCAAGAAGGAATGCTCAGGAGTTGAAAACATTAGTGCCTCAATTTCGTAAAGAAATATTAGAAACTATCAAAAAAACTAAAGTCCATGATGGAAATTAAATTTTTTATATTTTTAATGTGTATCTTTTATATTCTCAAATTACTTTTTGATTTTTTTATAAGATTTACACAACAGAATCCAAAACCAATTAAACTTTCATTTGTAAGTGAAATTCTATTATTTGTTTCACTTTCATACATAATAACATATTTAAGATTTTAACAAGTGTACGAAGTAATAAAAAATTTAAGACCTTATTTCCACTCGTTGAGGGAAATAGAGAGTAATGTTAGTTTGGATATAAAATTACCTTTGAGTTGGCAATTTAACGATATAGTACAACCATATAGTTCAATTAAATTTAAAGTTCAAGATAAGAACGATAAATTTACACTCCTATCGTTAATATCAGTCAATAATCAAGAGGGATATGATATAGTATTTGCATGTGCATTAGAAATAATAACAATCAATAAAGAAGAAGAAGAGAAACAAAATTTATTCAAACAAAAAGTCAAAGAGTTAGAGAGTTTGTTCAAAAAAGAAAAATTGGATAAATTGAAATCATTAAATTTAAATATTGATGTCAATGAACAAGAACTTGAAATTAGAGATGGAGCTTTTCGAGAGAGAAAAGAAGAAGAATCAATTGGAGATAGACTCCCACAAGAAAAAGTTGATAAAAGAGATAAGTCAACTAGACAAAAACAAAATGTTTGAGAAGAAAAAAATATCTTGGTTTCAAAAATTCTTAATGATTATAGGTTATGGAAAAAAAGGGTGATTTATTAAATCAATTGGCGATAATATCGGATTTACTTGAAAATATCAATACGAATATAGTTTCGTCTACTATTATAATTGAACAAGATAATGAGAACTTTGATAGAACATTCAAAGAGGTACAAAAGAAATATGGTTTTAAGACTGAACAACCTGAGGATAATTTTCAAATAACGATTGGTTTTGTTGACATTATCTTCAATAAGAATAGTGTCTAAACAATTCACTTCTTTTATAACCTTTAGATTCAAGTAATCTGTATAATAATTTTCTTTGGTGGGTGGTTATATCTTTTACAAAAATAAAATTACCTCTTTTCTTTCTAATAACCTCTTCTTTCACAATATCAAATAACCTTTCAGTATCTGAAATATTTTTATTACCGAATAATCGAATATCGTTCTCTATTTGAACAAACAATTTATTATTCAATGTAAATATTTGTGCGATTTCAGTGATAGATAATATGTACTCCATCATTTGATGATACCTAATTCTTTCTTTAGATTCAAAATCATAAATCAATTCTTCCTTCCAATAAGGAATGATTTCTTTAATTCTGAATTTTTTGTCTTCAATTACCGCTTCGATGTTTCTACCTAAACTATCTTTAACCCAAACTTTTGATACCCACCTATTCATTGGAAAAATTAATGCCAATTCAAAAACTTGTTCTTGATTTCTTTTACCTCCATATATTTTAGTGTATGGAGGTTTTTTTTCTGTTTTATATTCTCTCCATTCATCATATATTGTACTCGATTTTTTGCAACTGTACAATGTCTTGATTTTTTTCTTATTACAAAACAATACTATGTGATACTTATATGACTTTTTCATATAAAAATATTATATAAAACATAAATAATAAAGATTAAAATAATTAAAAAGACCGTATTAAATAAGTATACAATTCCATTTTTTCTGTTATCATAATTAATTCTTTTCCTACATTTTGAACATCCCATAATTAAAATATAGTGAATTAATTTTTTTTTATGTATTTTTTATTTATATTCTTGAATATAAAATCATTTTTTTTTCGATATTATAAAAATTTAAAATAAAATGTGTATTAGTTATATTGGGGGTAAGGCAAGAATTGGTAAGTGGATTGTTGATTACATACCAAAAGACATTGAAACATATGTTGAGGGGTTTTCGGGTATGTTTTGGGTGTTTTTCAATATGGATTTGTCTAAGTACCCAAATTTGAAAACAGTCATTTATAATGACTACAATACATTAAACGCGAACTTATTTAGTTGGATTAAGGAATATGATGTTTTATGGGAAGAACTATCTAAATATCCGTGTCAACAATTGGGAGTAAAAGATACACCCAAAGAATATGAAGAGATGTTTGTGTTATATCAAAAAGAAATTTTTAACGATAATTTGATTATAACAAAAGAGAACAGTTTAGAAATTGCATGTAAATATGTATATGTATTATCTCAAGTATTCTCTGGTTCAAAACCCGAAACTGCAAACTACATGGATTATAAGGGAAAATACAGGTGTAAGGTTTTAGTTTTCCTTGATAAACTTAAGAATCCAAAATATCGTGAACATTTTGACAAAATAACATTTGTTGAAAACTTAGATTTTGAGGAAGTCGTCAAAAAATATGATTCTCCAACAACATATTTCTATATGGACCCCCCATATTGGAAAACTGAAAACTATTACTCTAATCATGATTTTGATGCGAATGACCATGAAAGATTATCTAATTGTATAAAAAATATTAAAGGTAAATTTTCATTGTCATATTATGATTTTCCGAAATTATCTGAGTGGTTCCCTAAAAAAAAATATTCTTGGGTGCAAAAAGATTTCAGTAAGGCGGCATCTACAAAAAAAGAAAAAAATGTTGGTACTGAGATTTTAATAATGAATTATAAAAAAAAACAGATTCAGTATATTCAAATGAGTTTGTTTGAGATGTTTTAAAATAAAAATTATGAGTTCACATTGGTATGTATTAAAGGTGATACCTGGTAAAGAGAGGAGTATAACTGAAAGTCTAAACCAACAGATAAATTTGGGTAGGATTAATAATATTATGAGATTCATTTGTCCTACCGAAAAAGAATTTATAACGGTCAAAAACAAAAAAGTATTAAGAGAGAAGGTATTGTATAATGGATACCTTTATTTTGAGACGAATCATGTATTAAATGAAGACGAATTAAAAGATTTTTCATCAATACCAAATGTGATGGGAATGTTTGGCGATAAGAAACCATTATTGATGAAAAAGAATGATGTTGATAGGATTTTGAAAGATGAAATATTAGATGATTATGTTGAAAATAAAAAACTAAAATATCTGATTGGGGAAGAGGTCAATATTATAGATGGTCCTTTCAAATCATTTGTTGGTTTAATACACAAAATGTACGATGACGATGAAAAGATTGACTTGGATGTTAAGATATTTGGTCGTTCATCAATTGTTACACTTAGTATGAATCAAATCGTAAAAAAATTATGATTATACCTTTTGAGGTTCAAATATACATAAAAAAAGTAAAACAATATTTCATTTCCAATACGGAGGCAAGGAAATATTTTTACATTGATGAATACGAATCGTATTTTTTCGATGAATTGACCTATATTGCACAAAAAAACTACAATGAGAAACAAGACCCGATGTTGAGTATTGAGCAGTTCGAAGAAATAAGGTTGAAGATTCTGTCTAATATGATGTCTAAAGATTTAAACAAAGAAGAAGAACCTCCTTTCTACAACCTAAATCTGTCTTTATTAACCGACTTATCTAAAATTTGTCTGAATTAATCATGAAAAGGAAAATTTCAAATCATTATCCAGTATTTGAGAGGTACTATGGACAAGAGTTTCCCGCAGAACAGTTTTACATTGACCGATTTGACCAATTCCCATCAAGGTATCAACAAAAAGAGTTTTATAAGATTGACCTTTTGGAGAAATTGAAAAAAGATGGTTTTATTTTGGAATGTGAATACATTGCTAATACGAAAAAATCAGATAGTGAAAGTATTGTAATGATTTTTTTAGATTACAAAAAGAGAATTATTATTACGGTCCACACAAATAAAAACACAATTGCTTTCAATGTTGGGTTTCAAATTGTTATCAATTATGATGTAACTAAAGGTAGTATACAAACACAATTACCTTATTTGTTTAATGATAATACACTTTATATAACTAAGAAAAAGTCCAATATAAATCTCTTAAAAAATTATACAGGTCACCTTGAGGCGGAGGAATTTGATTTATTGGGTGAAGAAATTGATTTAGAATTGAACTATGGTTCCGAGTTTATCAAGAAACATGAATTGATGGTTCGTAAATTAAATGAAGATTTTGGTAAAGGATTGGTATTATTACATGGTGACCCAGGTACGGGTAAAACAACCTACATAAAACATTTAACTTCTCTTATAACAGATAAAGAAATTATATTTGTCCCACCATCCGTTGCACAATCATTATCAGAACCAAACATAATTCCGTTTTTAATGGATTATAGAAACTCAATTTTGATTATAGAAGACGCAGAAACTGTTATTACAGATAGGTCGTTTGGTGGTTCAGTAGCGGGGGTGTCCAATATTCTTAATATTACCGATGGTATTATGGGAAGTTGTTTGGGAATCCAAATAATTGCCACTTTCAACATGGAGAAGAAGAAAATCGACCAAGCGTTATTAAGAAAAGGTAGGTTGATTCTTGAACATAAATTTGATAAATTAAATGTTAATGATTCTAATAAATTGTTAGACCATCTTGGGAAAAATTATCAAACCAAAGAACCAATGACACTTTCAGAAATATATAATATTGATGAAGAGTTTTATAAAATGGAAGATAAACGAGAAAAAATTGGATTTATATGAAAAAAATATTCATTTTTACAATGGTTGGATGTCCATATTGTAAAAATCTAAAAGAAAAATTAATAGAGTTAGGAATTAAATTCACTGATATCGATATAGACTCTAATACAAAATTATGGGACCAAGTAGTAGAACAAACAAATCAATCGGTTTTACCCATGGTTTTCATAACTGAAGATGACTCACCTCAAGGTCAAATATTAATTCCAGGTACTGATTATCAAGAAGAACATGAAATAATTGATATCATAAAGAAAGAAATGAAGAGAGAATGAAAATTCTCTCTTTTTTTTTCATAATATAATAATAAAAGTATTTATGTAAAAGACTTTTATTATAAATGGCTCTTCAAAAAATTAATTGGACACAAATTGATAGTTTAAATATACCATCTGGACATACAGTTAGTATTGGTAACCCAACGGGTTCAATAAATTCTTTATACGCCGATAACATCTATTTGTCAGGTACATCAATAACAGATTTATTTGGCGGTGGAATATTTGTTCAAACAGGTTCTTATTGGGCAACAACCAACGACCTTCAAATTACAGGGTCATTATCCATAAGTGGTAGCCTAAATGTAACTGGTGGTATAAATGGTATTGGTGACATAGAGACTGTTTTTTATGTATCTGAAGAAGGTGATGATACTAATGATGGAAAAACATTAGATAGCGCATTTAGAACAATAAAGAGGGCAGCACAAGCGGCAACAGCATTAAAGGTAGCAAGACCAAGTTATAATGGTAGCCCAGCGATTTCGGGGGCAACACCTACAAGAATATCAATACACATAAAAACAGGGTATTATGTTGAAGAAGCACCCATAACAATTCCAGCCAATACATCTTTATTGGGTGATGACCTCAGAACAGTTGTTATAAGACCAACAGAAGCAACAAAGACAGAGAATTTGTTCTTAATGAACAATGGTACTTATGCTTGGGGTTTAAGATTGGAAGGTTGTGTTATTGACGATTTGGAGGACCCAAGAAATGGTTTCTTCTTTGCTTTCGCACCAAATGCGTACATAGTTACATCTCCATATATTCAGAACTGCACAGCCTTACACACACCAACAGATAAGTTCTATGTGCCATTGAATCCAACAGGTGCAACACCAAATGAATTGGTTGGTAATGGTCCTGGTGGTATGATTGTAGATGACTCCGTTTTGAATGGTTATAGTCCTCTTAAATCAATGATTGTTGATGCGTACACTCAGGTTGCATTTAATGGGATTGGTTTATGTGTTAGAGGTCGTGGTTATGCACAAATGGTATCATTCTTCACCAACTTCTCAAGAGTAGGTGTCTATGCTATGGATGGTGGTCATGCATCGTTGTTGAACTCAAACACAACATTTGGTGATTATGGTTTAAGAGCAAGTGGTTCAAGAATTTTGGTTGTTCCGAGTACAACTGGAGTGACTACAAATATTGATGTTTCAGGTTCTCTTGTTTTCAAGAATAATAAGAATAACATCAGAAATTATATGATTCAAAAATTACAGGTTTCTGGTAGTTATAATTCTGAGTATACAAATACTGGTTCAACAATATACCAATCAACAATAACTGATAGTGGACTATTGATTGATGCTATTTCCGATGATTTATTATCACCGAATTCGGGTAGAATTATACAATTCACAACAGGATTATTTAAAGGACAAGATGTTACAACATCAAGTCTATACACATTACCACCAGCAAGTGGATTCACGAAGGGTGCTATCACGGTATTCCCATTAATATCTAATGCAAGTGGCTCATTGGCGGGTGATTTCATTAAATCATACGAATACATAAAAGAATATGTCCAAGATGACCCCGATAATGTATTTACGGGTGTCACAGCAACAACAATAACAAGAATTGGTCAACTTTTAGATGTAACAATAGATACTTTACAAAGTGTTGTAATTGATAATGAACCAACATATCTTCAAGAGTTTGGTTCATTGATTACATCAACATCACATGATTTTTCTTATGCTGGTGCGGGTGTCAACTTTTTAGCATTACCTATTAACCAAGGAGGTATTGGACAATCTGATATAGATATAAGAGTATATCAAGAAGATGGTGGTAGAGTTTATCATACATCTGGTGATGAAACGGGTGACTTTTACTCAGGAAATGATTTTGTGATTAGACAAGAGACGGGAACGATTGAAGGTAGAACATTTTATAAAGCAATATCTTCAGTTATAACCCCAATAAATTTGGCTTTAGAAAGTACGTAAAATAATTATAGATATGGCAACAAGTACATTACCACTAAATAAATTTAGATTAATCGGTGTGAAACTCAATAGTGGAGATAACACAATATATCAAGAGGATTTGGATGTTGCAACCATCATATTGTCATGTCAAATATCAAACATGACAGGTACAACACAATATGTAACGGTTAAAATAGAAAAAATTGATGACGTTGGTAATCCATTTACATTGGTAAAGGATGCTCCAATACCAGCAAAAGAAGCGTTAAATCCATTTACAGGTAAGATAGTATTAGAAAGAAATGATAAACTTATTTTCAATACAACAAATACGGGAACATTAGAGGCTGTATTGTCTGTACTTGAAAATGCTATTAATTAACCCAATTAAAAGTGAACAAAAGAGTAGGTAGAAAACCAATTGAGATTAACATAAATTCACCACAAGAAGGTCATATACCAGTATTTGATGCTGACCTCAGATTGTGGGAAACAATATCACAACAAGATTTATTATCAGGTAGTGCAAAACTAAGTGGTTCTAATACCTTTAGTGGTAGTCAAACCATATCAGGTTCTCTAACAACAACGGGTGATATACAAACGTATGGTTCAATAATTGCACAGCAATTTATTGTTAGTTCATCTGTAACATATATCACAACATCTTTTGCAAGTGGGTCAAATA
>JACCDU010715922.1_pt1 | contig 10147 bp, 10 predicted proteins | sample 7446081 | NCBI WGS metagenome assembly JACCDU01 (sample SAMN15323447, study PRJNA562643) | freshwater metagenome | isolation source: river surface water | place: USA:Blue River Watershed | collected 2017-08-17
ACACCAGCAAGCCGCCCGGTGTCAGCACGCGCGGCTCAATCAAATCTTCGGGCAGCGGCGAGTCATCGTCGAGCAACGCGCCCAGCGTGAAAGTTGGCACCATGGGCGCAGCAGCTTTGATCACCCGCCGCTCAGCCTGCGCGATGAAGGCGGCGCAATCAAATCCTTCCTGCGCTGCGTCGGCGGCGTCCCACTTGAGCGGCTTGTCAGCAGGCGGCACGAGGATAGCCACCGACTGGCAGCCCACGGCCGCGCAGGCGCGTGCAGCGGCCTCAGCGTAGTCCCAGCCCGGCGCGTCGCGGTCCGGCCAGATCAGCACATCTTTGTTCTTGAGCGCAGACCAGTCAGTCTTGTCCACCGGTGCTTTGGCACCGTTCATGGCAGTGGTGGCCACGATGCCTGCGCCAATCAGGGCGTCGGCGCACTTTTCCCCCTCGACCAGGATGACAGTGCGGGCTGCCTGCAACGCTGGCAGGTTGTAAAGCGGACGAGGATCGGGGGCACGCCACATCCGCGCGCGCACATCCCACGGCCTGAACTCTTTGCCCGATGGGGGGTCGTAGCGGTAGACGCAGGCAATCAGCTCGCCATCCAGGCCGACGTAATCCCACTTGGCGGTGAAAGGACCGAGTTCATCCATCGGGACCGTTCGCATGTCGCGTCTCGCCCCATGGTCTACCGGCGGCGCAAAGCCAAGCCACTGCCGGATTTCATCGGCGATGCGCGGAAAGTCGTGCTGCGTCGACAGCCCCCGTGTCTTGGCCCAGGCTGCTATCAGATCGCCGCCATCGTCATCGGCGAAATCCTTCCACAGCCCGCGCCGGGGACCATCCAGCTCGACAACCAGGCTCTTGCCCGGTGCGCCATCAATGTCGCCGACATAAAACTTGTTGCCGCGAATGCGGCCACTGGGAAACAGGTACAGCAGCACCGACTCGAGCCGGTCCAGCAGACCATCACGCAGCGCCTGCGTGTCAGCCGCTATTTCCAGCCTTTGTTCGGGGGCGTTGTTGTAGTCAAGCCAGACGATATTGCCAGCCATCATTGAGTCCCCCAGCAGCGGTCCTGCCACGCGCAGAACTTGCACTCCGTGTGGGTAGGTGTGGTGGCAAAGCGCGGCAAGACCTCGCTTGCGCTGGTGGCGGTGATCACGCGCACGGCGCGGTCGGACATGCGCTGCGCCAAACCTCCGTCAAAGGGCAGCAACTCAAACCAGATTTCCTGGGTGTCTTTGTTGATGGCTGTAAAAAGCGCCGGGTTGGCAGAGATGCCCGGGATGCTGGTTTCCATGTACGCCTGGTAGACCGCGACCTGCGCGGCATAGACCGGCTTGGACTTGGTCACCCCGTGCTTGACGGTATCGCGCCAGGACTTGTCGTTCATGGTCTTGAACTCCCACAGCGCCGGGTAGCTCACGCCCAGATCGGCCGGACCGGTATTCAAGATCCCGTCGACGTGACCACGGATACGTCCACCTGCCACGGAAAATCCGAACTGGCCACCCTGGACTTTGCGCGTGTACAGATCAAACCCGGCCATGCGCAGCCATCGGATGGCCAGGTCTTCCAGCGTGTGGCCCACCTCGAAGATGCGCAGTAAGCGGCCTGAGAAATCACGGCCGTCGTCCACCGGTGTGTGCGTGTACTCATATTGCAGCGCGCGCTCGCATGAAACGCCCAAGCGAGATGCGCCCAGGTAGTCGCGCGGCGTCTGGCCTGCACGCTCACGGATCAAAGCGGCATCAATGAGCTGGCTGATCTGCTCCTGAATTTTGGGGCGGGCGTTGAAGTCCAGCATCACACACGACCCTTCTGCAAGCTCAGGCGCTCTTGCAAAAACGCCCGGTCTCGCGCGCCCATACGTTCGTGCTCAGCCGTCATCTGGCTTTGGTAGGCGGTGACAACGACATCAATCAATGTCAGCACCTCCAAGCGGCTGTAACTGGCCAGCGGGCGGTCCATGCCGATGCCGCTCACGAACTCGCCCAGTGGTTGTAGGCACGCGCTCATGGCCGTGGTTTCCATTTCACTTGGATCAATCATTTGTCCCTCCGTTTTATTCATGAGTGTTGAGAAGGCGTTTTGGCAGCGGCGCGAGCAAAACACCCATTGGTCTGAGTAGCGACCGGGGTCGCTGCGTTTGAGGCTGGGGTTAAACCAGCCGTAGCCTCTGGCCTGGCGGGCACAGACCGCGCACTTCAAGCCGCCTCCAAAACTTGGGAGTGCCTGCTGTGATGCGCGTCATTGGCAGCGGTGACCAGACGCTGAATCTCTTTGCGGTTGAACTGAAACGACAACAATGCGGAGGCTTGGTAGCGGGTCATGCCGAAATCGGTCCGCATCGCCTCTGGCAGGTAGACCAGTTGCTTGACCGTGGGTGGCTCGTTGAGCCAGCGCCGGGTCTTGTGCGCCGAGTCGGCCGACTCATGGTCGTTGAGCCAGTCATCAGCGCGCGCCATGCACACGGTGCGCTCGCCTACAGCCAGCAAATTGGGACGCAGCGACTTGGCACCACCGATGGCATGCCAGCGGCCGTTCAGAAAAAACACGCCACCCCAGGCGGTAAAGCCCGTGGCCATCAAGGCGTCGTCACAACCAAACAGATCGCACCACCGGAAATTCGAGCGTTTGAGCAGATCGATTTCACTCATGATGAAATCCGAGAGTGCGCCGGTGTCCTCTGGCTGGCGCTCCCAGATGTGGCCGCACAACGGGCACTCCATACATGACAGCGGCACGGTGGCGTCGCACTCCGGACACTCTTTGATGGGTGCTTCACCCTCATGCGTGTGGCCATCGAGGTTGACCTCTTGCTCCAGCGCCCCGTGCATCAGACTGGCTGTGCCGAAATCCAGCACCAAGCAATCGGATTTGATGACGCCCGGAAACTCCTGCGGATCCACTGTGCGAAGACCACGCCCAACCATCTGAATGAAGGTGGACTTGTAGGAACTCGGGCGCAGCAACACCACACACGCCGTGGGTGTGTAGTCGTAGCCTTCGGTGAGCACCGCCACATTGACCACCACTTGGGCGCTGCCGGTCTCAAATGCTTGCAGCCTTGTTTGGCGTTCAACCGGCGACAACTCGCCATGGATCAGCACAGACGGCACACCGGCAGCCACAAATGCCTCGCAGACACTTTTCGCGTGTGCCACGGTGGAACAAAAAACAATCGTCTTGCGGTCAGCCGCTTTTTGCTTCCAGTGCGCAATCACCGCGTCAGTGATCAGCGATTTATTGAGAATCGTGGCCACCTGCTCCATGTCGAAGTCGATTGCTGTGCGGCGCACGTTCTGCAGTGCCTCCTGCGCGCCAACATCAATCACAAAGGTTCGCGGTGAGACCAAATGGCCGCTTGCAATCATCTCGCCCAGACTGATCTGGTCGGCCACGTTGGAGAACACCTCGCGCAGGCCTTTGCCGTCACCCCGGTTGGGAGTGGCGGTCAGGCCGCAAATAGCAGCCTTGGGATTCTTGGCCAACACCTGGTCGATGACCACCCGGTAGCTGGGTGAGGACGCGTGGTGCGCCTCATCGATGACCAGTAAATCAAGCGTGGGCATCTGCGCAAGGTTCATGGGCCGCGAGAGGGTTTGCACCATCGCAAAGGTGGCGTCACCCGCCCAGGACTTTTCCTGGGCATCAAACACCGAGGTGCTCAGGCCCGGATTGACGCGGGAGAACTTGGCCCGGTTCTGACCGGTCAGTTCGGTGCGGTGTGCCAGCACACAGGCCTTGGCATCCGGCTCAGACAACATCTTGCCGACCACCGCCGACAACATGATGGTCTTGCCAGACCCGGTCGGCGCGACAGCCAGCGTGTTGCCATGCAGAGCGAGCGCGTCCAGGGTGCGTTGGACCAGCAGGGATTGGCGGGGTCGAAGCATCATGGCGGTGACCTCCGCTTACTGCGCCCAGCTCGGACGACCGGGAACCGGCGCACGACCTGTGGCTTGGGCATAGGCATTGGCTGCGGGCGCAGCACCGGCAGAGGCAGAGGCAAAAGCTGGCGCTGGCGCTGCTGTTCGCGGTGCACCCATGGCAGCGGCGTAGTCCTTGTGATCCGGCGTCACTGCCGCCTTGATGACCGCCTTGTCCTGGCCGTTCTGGTCTTTGTCCCAGTCCACCTTGCCCAGGAACTCAATGCCATCCAGATCCGCAAAGCCGCTGATACGCCGGGCGTTCTGGGCGGCCTGGCTGTTGTCACCCGGCTGGACGTTGCGCGCCGAGTTCAGGATGGCCTTCACCATGGTGCGGCCCATGTTGGCCCACTCAGGTCCCTTGGGACTGTGCAAACCAATGAGTGACCACATCTTGCGGCGTGCAAACTCACCATCGGTCACCACGAATTCGCAGTTCAGGTACACCGAGCCGGTGCTGGTGCTTCGGGTGGCGTAGCCGCCAGTCCAGCCTTGCGACGCGTCATCGAAGCCGCCGGGTTTGATGGTCATGCGCACACGCACCAGCGTGGCTTTAGGGATCAGGTCAAAAGAGGTTTGCTCGGACGCAGAATTAAAATCGAAGTAAGTCATGTTCAGGACTCCTGAGTGGGATTGAAGGAAGTGGTGTCGAAGCTGGTGTCTGCGCTGGCCGCAGTGGTGTCTTCACTTGAGGTGCTGGCTTCTGGCAAAGGCGCAACGCTGCTGGCGGGCCGCGCAAAGTCGAGCCGTTCTGGTGCGGGTTTGGCCGGACCAGCAATCTTTTCCATGAGGCGGCCCAGGTCGGGCTCCTCAATGGCGTCAAGGCGACCCGAACGGTCTTTGGCCGGATAGCCCCAGTTGTTGAGCGTGTGGCAGACAAAGGCGCGGTAGCTGTTGCCGTCATCACTTTTGAGTTCGGTCAGCGTGACCACCTCATCGACGATGCCGGGCAATTCCAGTCCGGTTTTGGAACCGTCAACCTGAAGAGAGAAAACGCGGCGGTTGAAGTCGTCCAGCGCTTCGTTCAAGATGCCGACGAACCACACGTTCTTGCGCCGCGTGTGCTGCAAGTGGGTGAGCCAGCCGATCATTTCCTGGCCCATCAAACCGTAAGCACCCCGGCTATCGGGCTTGCCGGTTTTTTCTGAAAAGGCTTGGGGCTGGCCTTTGCACCACTGCAGGCACAGCCGCCCAGCCACGGTGATCGAGTCCACGAACACGGTGTCGTACTTGTCCATGGCCGAGGCCTGGCCAAAGCGCTGGCACACCGCATCAAAGTGCGCCTGGCTGTATGGCTGGTCATCGCGCAGCGCCGGGTTGGGGCCGCCAATGAAGACCGCAAAGTCGCGGCACTCCTGCCAGGTGCGTGGGCGCACCGTGTCACCGGCCCAGCCTTCTACTGCGAGGTCGCCAGCTTCCAGGTCAAAGAACAAAGTGGCGCTGGGTTTGAGGGTCCACAGCTGCGAGGTTTTGCCGATGCCGCTTTTGCCGACGAGAACGCCTTTGACGCCACGGCGCTCAGCCAGCCGCTGGTCAGCGGTGATGATGGGAAGGCTCATTTGTTTTCTCCTTGAAGTGCGAGTCGAAAGCCCGGCTTGCCGGTTTTGAGGGTGCGGGCCGCAGAGAACGAGCTCTTGAGCGATTCGGGCCACGCGTTGAACTTGGTTTCCGAGACGCGGTAGCTGATCTCGACGTACTCGGCAGGGTTGTCGCCGTTGGCGGCAATGCGCTGCGTGATGTCAGCGAGGCGGGCCTGGTCCCACTCGATCTTTTTGGGAAGATCAGCAGTGATGTGCACGCGGCCGTCATCGAAATGAACCACGCCGGTGTCTTTGCCTGCAGCCAGGCGCAGTTGGTGGGCCTGCGCTGAGTACTTCAAATCCAACGCGCGGTCGATGTGCTCGACGATGGTCTTGGCCATCACCAGAAAGTCGGCCGCATTGTTTTTGAGCTCGAACAGCGACTCGCCGGACTGCTCAGCCAATGTGCCCACGGGAATAGACAAAATCTGATCGGGATGATCAAGCGGTAGCGTGCTCATGCTGCACCTCCCACTGCACTGGAGGTGCTTTGGCGCAAGCTGTCGGACTCGAAAGCTTCGATGTCTTCGACGCGGTACAGCACGCGGCCCTGGATCTTCATGAAGACCGGACCGATGCCGTCGCTGCGCCATCTTTCTAGCGTCGCTTCAGCGACGTCCCAGCGCTCTGCTAACTGGGTTTGATTGAGGTGTTTGACCTTTTCTGCGGATTGCAATTGAATCTCCTTGGTGTTGAAAAAATCCCGGTTTTTTGAAGCTTGTTTGCCTCGCTAACCAGTGAGTTGAATTTCAACAATCGGGATTCCTCAAGCCGTTCCTCAGACTCCTCAGCGGCATTCCTCAAATGCGTTTCGTGCGGACAAAATGCAAAAAACCCGGGCTCGTACTGGCGAGCGCCGGGTTTGGGATGGACCTGCGGGCTGGTGCAGGTTAAAGCTTAGGCTTGAGAGGTTTGCAGTGACTCAGGTCAGCCAGTCACGGTCTTCCTCCGGTATTTGCAAGGCGTAAACACCGTCACCAGACTGGTATCTGATGAACTGCTTGTAGACCACCTTATTTCGATCGAATACTTTGATGGGTGAAAACGGATCGGCTTGTGATCGGCATGCTGTTCGCAATGCATCACGGTCCATCTCACGATCAAAGTCGTCCATCAGCGCCAGCAATAAATCTTTCTGTCGTGGCTCCAGCGCATAGTCAACGCCATCCACGCGCGCCTTGCCCTCCGTACGCACCAGACGCAGCGTGGTTTGAAACTGGCTGTCTTCAACCGGAGCGGCAACGGGCACGGTCATGCGGTCATTGAAGAACTCAAACTTGCTTTGCGAAATTCGCGCGACATCACTGAGATAGACCACATCAAATCCCATCAGAGGTGAGCCCTCGGGCAGTGGCAAAGCGCTGCTGGTGAGCACCTTTGCAGACTTGTGCGCCTGGTCCTGCCTGATAGTTTCCACCAGCCGCTGCGCTACCCTGTGGTCATGCAGGTGGCGAGCAAAGTACCAGGTCAGCGGCTTGCCGCGCACTGGCTCCGTAACCCCAATACGCCAGGCCACCTCGGTGGCAACTTCCTTCTTCGCGCTGGGTTGCGTTCCCAACCCAAGCATCAGCCGGTCGATGAACTTGGGCAGGCTCACCTTGTAGGTTTCTTGCAATGACCTCGGGCTGGTGACTTCGCCGCATTCATCGCAGTAGAGCAGAATGTTTTCATGGGCGAGATCACGAACGACGCGCGCCAACTCCACACCACACTCAGGGCAGGTCACGTGCGAGAGCGACGCGCCAACCACGAGCAGGCGTTCACGCAACAAATCTCGTCCGGCGTTCCCATATTCACCACCCAACAGAGTCATGCCGTTGACCTCGGGCTTCTCGCGCTCAAGGAGTTGACACAACACATTGGTGGCACTGATTTGCGCAAGACTCACGCCGCAACCTCTTCTGCTTCGATCACGTTCAACGAACGCAGGACAGCAAGTGCTGTGGGCTGATTTTTATCAGCCAGGTTTTTGATGGTCGAAGAGCCCGTGGCGGAGATGTCAAAGCTGAAGTGTCCGGCCTTTCGGCTTTCGGTAGCCAATGTGTAGACTATGACCGAGGCACTGCTCATGTTGTATTCCGACTCGAAGGAGTGATGTACTTTGAGTCCCGTCAACGCCAGCCGGATAGCATCGTCCTGGTCTTTGGCCGATGGTGCTTCCACCTGAAACGAAATGCCGGTGCGTCCCATGGGCGTGAAGCGTGCCCGGCGCAGGCGAACCTTCTCGACGCCATAGGCTGACCAGTCCTCAAACGGCTCCATCATGCCGTCGCGCAAAGCGTTGAGTTTGTAGCGTGTTTTCTCAATTTCTTCAGGCTTGATGGCCGTCTCCACCACATGCTTGCCAAAGAGCTCAAGCACCGCGCCATGATTCTTGGCACCACCCTTGACGATGGTTTCAATGAAGCCAGTCGACGGCTGGTACACCAACGCGGTCTCCAGCGCGATGCGGGTGTTTATGCGCTTGAAACTATTCTCGGAAAAATGTGCGATTGCTGTGACCGGACCCTCAATGTAGATGGTCAGTTGCACGCTGCCGTCGGCAGCCCGTTTGCTGACCTCAATGTGGGTGCCGTCGCCACCGCCCACGCTCTTGTAAAGCTTAGCCACCTCGTGGCAAAAGGCATCGAGTTTGCTGCGGTCTTGCATCGGATCGAGTCCTGGCTGGATGCGATGCTTTTTCCAATACTTGCCATTGGACTTGGCCTGAAAGGCAATGTGCATTTCAGCGTTGCGGAACGCGGTATCCCGAAAGGTCAGCATCCACAGCGACTGCTCGCGAGCAGCGCGGCTTGCAAATGCTTCTTGCACCTCGCGGTCACCGGCGCATGCGGTCTGAAACTCTTGGATGGAGAGATCGTTGGACATCAGGTGTGCGCGGCGCAAGTCGTCGTGCCAGAGGTGCAACTTGTATTCAACCGACTCGCGCTCGGCTTGCGTCATCTCTGCACCCTGCATAGTCGCTTCAAGCAACGCGACTGCGTCATTGACCACCGTGGGTAGCAGTTCCTGCGCCAGGCTCCAGTCAATGGTCAGGCTTTGGCCCAGGGGATGCGCGTCGGTGAATTCGCGCAGGGTTGGCATCGAGATGTGACGCAGGAAATGTGCAGGGTTGAATATTTTCATTGTTGGTTTGCCTCATGTGTATTTGCGCACAAGGCCAACCAAAACCCCAAAAATCTCAAGTTTGCCGTTGGGCCGGATGGTGGGGAAATCCGGGTTGGCGGGAAGCAGGTGATATCCGTCTTTGTCTCGTCCAAGTGTTTTCAGTGTGAATTCATCATCAACGACCGCGACCACCACTTCTCCGGGGTTGGCCTGGCTGCGCCGCTCGACCACAGCCAGATCTCCGCTGTGGATCCCGGCGTTGATCATTGAGTCGCCTTTGACCCGAACCAGCACCGTGTTGGCGGGTCGGGCGATCAAAAAGCGGTCCAGCGTCATCTGCTCGCCACCCTCGTCTGCTGTTGGTAGGGGCATGCCAGCGGCTACCGGCAGGTTGGCAATCGAGCGGTCAAAGAAGCGATCAGTCGGGGACCAGTCGCCGTCCGAGGTGCGCTCCAGCATGCCCGCAGCCTCCAGCCGCTCCAGCACCTTTTTGATGCCGGACTTGGAGGCGAACCCCAGGAGCGACATCAGACGGGTGTACGAGGGCAACACCCGGTGCTGGGCGTAATAGTCCTGCAGGGTGGCCAGATGTTCGAGATCGTTGATTGTTTTCTTCACGGAATCATTGTAGAGAACGATCGTTCACTTTGCAATGATCTTGTGTCTTCAATCGCAAAAAACCTTTTTTACGATGATTTCAGGCGTTAACCCGCAGGAACCCGCACTAACCCACACCAGCCCGCAACTCCCTGCTGGCCTTGGAAGCAGCCCTTAAAGACAATTTTGGCTACACAAGTTTGTCAACACGGAACGCTACCCAATGAGCCTAAAAAACAGCATCAACCACCTCCCGCCTGAGCGCATGAACCCTGATCAGCGTCGGCTGGAGATCGCCGCCATCCTCGCAAAGGGCCTGGTCCGGCTGCGCCAGTCAAAGCAGACCGAGCGTCAGATACCTGCCACTGAGCGCAAAGTTTTACTTGGCTTCTCTGGTGACCAGAGCGTTCATACAGACCTCATCAACAAATGAACGAGGTTCACATGAAAACCAGCAAAACGCCCGCAACCCCGCCCCGGACTGCAGTGGCCCAGGTGCATGAACTGCCCAACCTGCCATTTCCCGAGATCAAAGCCCTGTGGCGAAAACTGTTTGGCGGTGAAACACCCACCCACAACCGGCAGTTTCTGGAGCGCCAGCTTGCCTACAAACTTCAGGAGGTCGAATTCCGCAAGGTCGACCCTGGGCTGCTGGAGCGCAACAACAAGAAGATCGCCTCGCTGATTGCCACCGGCAAGCTCAGAAAGCGCGACCGGGATTTCCACCCAACGCCCGGCACACTGTTTACCCGCGAGTACCACGGCAAGATGCACCAGGTGATCGCCACGGCCGACGGCCAGTACGAATTTGAAGGTCGCCCTTACCGCAGCCTCTCGATGATTGCGCGAGAGATCACCAGCAGCCGCTGGTCCGGGCCGGTCTTTTTTGGACTCAAGGATTACGCCGCCAACTCCCCCGCCAAGAAAGGCGGCTCCAAAT